>ULSN01020880.1_pt1 | contig 68087 bp, 66 predicted proteins | sample 1956771 | NCBI WGS metagenome assembly ULSN01 (sample SAMEA4835709, study PRJEB28245) | human gut metagenome | biome: gut microbiome; material: fecal sample | place: Denmark | collected 2008
GACTTCCAGTACCTGCGTGCTGATTTCATGTGGAATGTTCTCGGTAACTTCTACAATGACGATGTACACACCCTTGTCAGATGGAGTGTCATACCATACGTGGGCGTGGGTATGATGCACAACAAGGAAAATGCCCACAAACCCTTTGCCATTTCCTACGGCATACAGGGGCAGTATCATCTCTCCCCACGCATAGCCATCACGGCAGAGATAGGCAATATGACCACCATGCAGGACTTCGATGGCAATGGCAAGTCGGACCGCCTTGGCGACCATCTGTTGTCCGCATCCCTCGGTCTCTCTGTCCGCATCGGCAAGACTGGATGGAAGCGAGTGATAGATGCTCGTCCGTACATCGTACAGAATGAATGGCTGTCGGCATATGCCGCATCCCTTTCTGACAGTAACAGCCGATATCACGCCCAGCAAGACCGAGACCGTCAGACTATGGAGCAACTGCGCAAGATTCTTGCCATCGAGGGACTTCTGGACAAATACGGCCACCTCTTTCCTGACGATGCCACTTCCTCCGTCACAAACGGTTATCCTCGAAACGACTACAGCGGTCTCAACTCCCTTCGAGCAAGAATAAGAGACAAGTATGGTAATGGCCAAAAGGCAAAGGTCGTGGAGTCCGCTTCTTGTGCAGAAGAATGTGGCAATGACACTGGAGAGAATGAAGACAATTACCTTTCGCTCATCCACTCAGGAAAGGCTTGCATAGGTGCGCCCATCTATTTCTTCTTTGAGCTTGGCACTGACAGACTGCTCAACAAGTCGCAGCTCGTCAACCTCGACGAAGTGGCACGCATCGCCAAGAAATATGGCTTGAAGGTGAAGGTCATCGGTGCTGCCGACAGTGCCACGGGCAGTGAAACTATCAATGACAACCTCAGCCGTTCCCGTGCCAGATTCATTGCAGAGGAACTGATGAAACGTGGTATGGAAAGTGGCACTATCTATCAGATTTTCGACGGCGGCATTGACGATTACTCGCCCAATGAAGCGAACCGCCATACCAGAATCCTGCTATATCTATAGCCAGACATACAGCTCCGAACAAGAGCACTAAAACTTTTTTTCATTGATAAATTTTAGAAAGGGAGGGCTTGTCCGTGATGGATAGGCCCTCCATTAATCATATATGTATCAACGCATATTCTATGCGCACATCTTTCTTTTATCCGTGTTTCTCCGTACTTGACCAGTCAAGCAGGAAGTCATATATACTCATTATCTGTATGCCGTTTTCGTCGCTCCACTGCTTGGTATGTTCTCCCACGATCAGCAGTTTGCGGAAAGAGTCATCTACGAGACGCAGCGACCGTTTCTCCTGTTCCATCTTTTCTGCATCGGACATACGCCACGCCGACTGGATGTAGATCCGCTCGCTACCTTTGTTACAGACAAAATCCACTTCCAATGTCACCCTTTGCTGCTTTCCTTCCGCATTCCTCACTCGATGATAGATATTGCCCACATCTACGAGCCATCCTCGCATACGCATCTCATTGTAGATGACGTTCTCCATGATATGTGTCGGCTCGCTCTGACGGAACGACAGGATAGCGTTCCTCAGACCTACGTCCTGGTAATAATATTTGGACAGCGAACCTATGTATTTTCGTCCCTTGATATCGAATCTTTCTGATTTTTCGATAAGGAAAGCATCCTGCATATATTCCAGATAAGCCGACACTGTCTTGTCGGTTATGCTCTGCACATTGCTGACGGACTTGAACGTATTGGCTATATTCAGCGCATTGACAGGTGCTCCGATACTGGATGCCACAGTCTTCGACAATTCTTCAAATTCCGCTTGCAGTTCTATGTTGTTCCGCTCGTATATGTCACGCAGATATACCGTGCGATAAAGGCGACGCAGAAAATCCGCCTTCTTCTCATCACCAACCTGCGTTAGCAACTGCGGCAAACCTCCATACAGTCTGTATTCTGCCCATCCATCTTCTTTCGAACCGTCATACACCGTCATGAACTCCTTGAAGGATAGTGGCCACACATGTATCTCGTCACCTCTGCCTCGGAATTCCGTCACCACATCAGAGGACAAGAAACGCGAGTTGGAGCCTGTGACATACACATCCGCCCCTTCGGTGACCGACAAGGAAGAGAGTATCTCTACAAAGTCTTCCACCTCTTGTACCTCATCGATGATGATGTAATATGTCTCGTCGTCAATCATCATCTTTTCCACCCAGTCCAACAGGTAGTCCGGGTTCTTGAACTCTCTGTTCTTCCTATTCTCCATATCGATGACGAGAATATGGTCTTCTCTCACGCCCTCATCCAACAGATGCTGACGAAAGAGTTTCTTCAGCAGGAACGACTTGCCTGAACGTCGCAATCCTGTGATTATCTTTATGAGTCCGTTGTTCTTTGAACGGCTCAACTGTTCTATGTATCTATATCTGTTTACTATCATATTTTACGAAAAACTGTCACTTGTGACACTTTTTCGGAGGCAAAGTTATATATTTTATCCCAAAGCAAAGCAAGAAATAAAGAAAAATACACTAAAAATCAATGATTTTCCTGTTTTGTAGTGTCTATTCCACTTGCCGATGCCCATTTTTCTTTGCAAAGTTACTGCCTGGGCGAATGGTCAAGTACCGCCATGCTAACAGGCAGAGGACTGAACGACAGCTTTCCGCAAATCAAAGATTTGGGTATTTCATTAACTCCTCCGTCTGTTTTCTTGCCTTATCGCCCTCATTCCGCAGTCTTTTGATGCACGAAAAATCAGTTCCCGACAAGAGGAGCCGAAAGGCTTCAAAAGGAGGGAAGAAAAACAAGTTGAACAAATAATTTCTTTGCGTATGGAATTACACGGATTATCAGAAAACGAGCAGGCATTTGTCGAGTGCTTCTCACGGTTCGTAAACGGTCAGATGGGTTCAGCCGCCAAGGTAGGCAATGCCCTTGCAGATGACCATCGTTATCTCATCAACGAAAAGGGCAAGGTGGTGTTTGCCTTCTTGGAACGCCTTGCCAACGACTATCAAAAAGGTCGTTATGACCAGCGTGACGAGTGGGTGTGCCGATTGGCAGCAGAGACCATCGAACACCTTGAAGAGAACGGAATGTATGACAGCACACTTAACAACGATTGACTATGGCAAGCAGATTGATTACACCCGTATTGGAGGAGAGACTGAAATCCTATCCTCTGTATTCACAGGACGGCAAAGGCAAGGATGCCGTTTGTGTGGCAATATTCTTCATCGGACACGTCCGTTGGTTCGTACTAGAAGGGCAACAGGAAGGTAACGACACCACGTTATTCACCATCGTATGCGGTCTTCATGAAACGGAGTATGGCTATACCTCCGTCAATGAAATGGAGAGCGTAAAGGTGGATGGCTCCAAATATGGAGTGGACGAGATATTTCAAGTGGAGCAGTTAGACGGCTTCAAGCCGGTGAAACTGAAGAGCATTCCAGACGAGGATTTACAGGCATTCCTTCATAAGATGGAATGACCCTAAATTAAATCAGCCGCAGGGACATTACTCCTTGCGGCTGACTATTGTTAGTACCTACTATGAGTAGTAAAACCTACGATTAGTATATACTACGGCACTACTCTCATCTTCGGAAAGCGGACTTGGCAACGTGCTCCTCCTGTCTCTCCTCCTTTTGATACTCCTCCATATCAAGCAGTTGTTCATACGCGGAGCTGATGTTTGCGTCCATAGAATGGTCATGGCTGAAAGGGAAGGAGTGCTTCACAGAGAGTCCTGCATTGGTTACTGTTCCCACATCCAGACTATCCTTATCCTTGTTATATTGCAGGTTCAGCAAACCACCATTCGGCATTTGGAATATCGGCATTTTTCTCTGCGCCAACTCCGAAAACTCCTCGGCGGTCATCTCCCTCGCCACAGCCTTTACGTCCTCACTGGCACGTCCTATGCCATAGCGAGTGATATGGTCCCGCACCTCCTGTTCCGTATGCTTTAGGAACACCTCGTATGTGCCACCGACACTGCCATTATATACCACTGCAAAGTCCTTGTCCTCTATTAGCAGGTCATCGCCTCTGTTCTGGCACGGCTTCCTGTAGGTCTGCTCCTCGTCCATGCCGTTACCGTCATAGTAATCCTTGGCAAGTTTCAGCAGTCCATCATAGTCTCCTCGATCTTTCAGCTTATCCAGTTCCGATGTGTCATCCGTTGATTGGAGATAGGCAACGGAAGCGTAATATACCAGCCCGGCATCCTTACTTCCCTCCATTTTCTCCTCATTGCCGACATTTTCCGTCTGCTCAGCCTTTTTCTCCCGGTCTATCTCCATCGCAATCTTGTCGATATGCTGCGTGAGCATCGAGGTGGCTTTCTTCACATCGAGCAACGTGGTCTTGATGAACTGCGGCGACTCTTTCAGCGAATCCAGCCAAGACTTCAAATAGGCAGCCGAATCTCCTTTCAGATGCTTCGTCATTCCATACCGCTGAGCGGTCAGCGCAGCCGTCAGTTCTGCCACCAGTTCCTCGCGTGCATACTCTGCCGATCCGAAGGTGGCGGGCTTGATGCGGTCCAACTGTCCCTCCGCACCCGTTGAGTGTCCCATCTCATGGAATAGGTTTGAGTAGAAAGACTCCCCATCCTTGAACTGCCTTTTTTCCGGCATCACAATCTCGTTCTTGCTGATGGAGAAATAGGCGGAATCACCGAACATGGGTTTGATGGGACATATCCAACGGTTGTCCGCTATCATCCTATCCACGGGTTCAAAGGCAAACTGCTCGTCCTTCTCCACCTTGGGCATCGAGTATTCCTGTTCCAGTTTCTCCCAAAACTCTGGTCTGACCTCTTTCAGGTTGGTCTGCGCCACATTGAAGACATGGTAAGTCTGAAGCTTTGGATATACATTGTACTTTTCGCGCTCCTCCTGAGAGAGCAGTTTGTAGTCATCCCACTTGATGTGCTCTTTTGTTTCCTTATTGACCACCGTAAACGTGGTGAGCATCACGGGGAAAGAATGCTCACCCTTCAATACTGACACACGAGGCTTCTGTTCCTCGTCTTTCTTGCCAGTTTTGTTAAACTGCTGTATGCGGTCGAAGGTGCAGAAGCGAGGAATCTTGTAGCCTTCCTTCTCGCAATGCAGAAGCAGCATCATAGCATTCATACCATTGTACTCTCGTCCGTTCAGGTTTTTCGGCCATTGCAGCGTGCCTTCGGTAAACCATGGCTTTTTCCATCCGTCTTTGCCCGACAGCGACTGAATACGTTCAATCATCATATCGGCAAACAGGTCGAGTGCCTTGTCTTCGGCACTCGGACCTTCCTTAGCATAAGGCTTTCCCATAGTCAATTACCGTTATAGGGCTGCGGAACATATTCGTTCATCTCCGACACTCGGCAGGAGAAGTCCAACTTGTCATTGAAGACACTGACAGAAAATGCGCCCTTGATGTTCGCTTTCACACCCGGTTGCAGCCATGCCTCGCGTTTGCCATCGAAGAGGAAGAAACTTACCCAGATGTATTCAAATCCGTCCTGCACTTTCTCTGCGCTGAAAGCGGAGAACTGGCAGTACGGCACACCATTCTTGTCCGTCTTGTCCTCAACGTTCTTGCCCACCTTGCCGCGGAACTCCATCACGCCCTTGATGCAGTCCTCTGCCTCGGCAGGCTGGTGGCTGATGCTGCTTGCCGACAGGTTGAAGTAAAGGGCGTCGCCCCGTTTCCTCGGTACCAATACACCGACTACCTCAATGTGCTCGCCAATGTTGCAGCTGCCTACCTCCGTCAGTGTCCCGTCCTTGATGACCGACACCTCGATGGTCTTGTTAATCCCGCTCTTCGCCGGAATGACTACGTTCATGGCAAAGCTCACGAATGCCTTGCCCTCCTTGTTCGTGCGGCAGGTAGCAGCCTTGCTGACCGTTCCGCACACTGTTACATTACATTTGATCATTGCTCGATACTTTTTGAATTATACATCTCCATCGTCCAAGTGAAATGTCTTCGCAATATCAATAATCTCTTTTCAATCATCATATACCGGCGCACGTATCAGTTCATAGACCATCCACGCTGCTACGATAAGTTGGAAGCCGAGATAGATGATGGCCACGGTCTGACCGAAAAGCCATTGGGTAAGCATGAAGTGCCCTGTCACTGCCAGCATACCCATCAGCATTGTACACAAATGTCTTGCTATCCTTTTCATTTCCTTTGCAGATTTTGTTGTTGACTTTCTGCCTCCATTCCTTGCTCGAAGTTCTGCGAAGCCTGCTGTGTAGCCACGATGCCTGTCACCATTCCCGCTATCTTCATCCGCTTGCTTTCTTCCGACAGATTGGCATTGCCCAAAATGAGCGATAGTCGACTCATCTCCGAGGAAGTCAGTTCACGGTCAATCTTCACCGTACCGCTCTCTGCATGAAGCACAGTCTTGCCGTTCTCACCCACAGCGATGGTGCATTGCCTCATGCCTGGAACAAGTGAGGTCAGATCTACAAGCCGGTTGGCTGCCATGGCAGAGATGAGCCCCTTTTGTCGTTCCTCATCCTTGCTGTCAATCTGCGCTGCCAACATCATCAGCGACATGAAGGTGGTCATCGCCATGTCGAGTATTGGATCATTAGTTCCCGAAATGCCCACGCCGCTGTCCTCTGAGGAAAGCAGTTTCTTCATCCAGTCCTCCGACGAAACTTTCTGCTCCTGCGGCGCATCGCTCTTGTATTTCGCCAACAGGTCATTGCCGTTATGCAGGGCCTGTAGCTTGATGTTGCCCTTCTGTCCGATTTCTGCCAAATAAGCGGCTGGATCCATATCCCTTTTTGAGCCGTCAGCCGATACGCTCTTCACTCCAAAATGCAGATGCTCGCCAGTGGTTCGTGTGCCAGTGTTTCCCGACACTCCCAACTTCTGTCCGGCATTGACCACGTCGCCTACCTTTACTGCTATGTTGGAAAGATGCAGGTAAGAGCATTGCACCTTGCTGCCATCCTCACGGCTGTATTCCACGGTAACGGATTTCCCTCCTGCCGTGTTCGCATGATGATTCACCGCCACCACCTTGCCGCCGTTCTCCGTAGCCAGCACCGCCTCATGGTTCGTCTTGATGTCAATGCCCTTGTGCATCTGCTGCTTGGTGGCATCCATCGGATCCTGGCGATTGCCGAATGGCGAGGTGATGAAGAGAATTTCCTCTCGCTCTACAGGAAAGGAATACCCGGCAGACTGCGGTACATGGGCGGCAGGCATTTCTCTGCGAGGATTATTCTCCACCCCAAATGACCGACCTCCTGACCGCATCTCAGCCATCACCTCACGGTCGTACTTGTCCAGTCCGTTGGCTTCGATGATGCGCTGCAGACTCGCTGCATAACCGCCGCCAGTGGCATAACCAGCCTTCTCAATGCCCTTCGTCCATCCCTTGTAGTCGTCAGGTGAAAGCGTGAAGCACTGCGCATATCGCTTGTTCTGCTTCAGGAACTGCGAATGATGCTCATAGCTGTCACCCACGCTTTTGTACTTGCAGAACTTCTCATTAGGCTTGTCGTCCGTATAGACTCCATACTCACCGCCATTCTTCAGCCACGAATCCGTAGCCTTGATGCCGAAGTGATTGTTGCATTCGCGAGACAGTTGGCTCTGTCCGTTGCTGCTCTCCAGAATGGCTTGCGCCAAGATGACAGAGGCAGGAATCCCATACCTGCGCATCTGCTCTTTGGCTTCCTCCGCATATTGTGCGGCATACGCTGCATTCTTTCCCATAAGCCTATCTCCTTAAACTTGTATGTTGTCCTGTTTCCTGGCTTTCCTGTGCCATCTGATTTCCAGTCTCTTGTCCAGGTGTCACCATCTCCGCGATACCACGCTTCGACGATGTTGTCTGCTTCGGCATTTCCAACTGGTCACAGATGGCTACCCGCTCTCCCGCACGAATGAGCTTCGGAAGATAGGTGTCGAGAGCATGATATGGGAATCCTGCCATTGCCAACGGTTTGCCTTCATCATCTTTGCGCCCATTGCTCTTTGTCAACGTAATACCCAATATGTTGGAAGCCTTTACCGCATCATCCTTGTAGGTCTCGTAGAAATCACCGCAGCGAAACAAAAGAATGGCATCAGGATGCTTTTTCTTCAAGTCAAGATATTGTTGGACAAGGGGAGAGATAGCAGCCTTGACTGCCTTTTCTTCTTTCTTCTCTTCTTTCTTTTCTTCCCTTTGTTCTGATGTCTGTTCTTTCTGGTCTGAAGGCTTATCTTCCTGCTGTGCCATTTCCTTCTGTTCATCATGCTTCTCGACAGTTGCCGTTTCCGCTTGCTTCACCTCCGCCGCTTCTTCCTGCTTCTCTTGTGTACTTTGCTCAATGATTTTGTCTTTCTGCAATACATCTGCAAATAGCGATGCGGCAAGGTCCTGCTTGTACGATTCCCGGTCAGGAGCGACCCACAATCGCTGCCATTGGGACGGGCTGACACTTCTCGGTTGCAACTTCTTGCCGTCGATGGTGGCGGCACACAGGCATTCACCCGACTTGGCACGGAAAACTGCCACACGCTGGATGCGGTTCAGATCAACCTCCTGCTCATTGCCACCAAAAATATCCACCTTCAGATCGGGCTTAGCCTCTGCCATGGCATAATACTTATGTGCCAATTCCTCACGCACACGCTCGATATTGTCCATCGACTGCTTCAAGGTGGTGAAGAAATGATTGAGGTCGCCTTTGTCGGGATAGACGGCAAAGCCCTCCTTGCCTTCGGGCTTGATATAGAGTGCCCACCGCTCCTTGTCATCCTTCACCAACTGCACATTGTCGAAACCAATGTCACGGCTATGGGTCACGGCTTCCGTGGCATCCAACGAGGAAAGGTCTTCTATCGACCAGTTGCGCAATCTGGACACCGTGATTTTCTTGTCGGCGAAATAGCTGTCATCGGGACGGAAGCCCAAGGCTCCATCGGGATTGTAGAAACGCACGTTGTCATAACCTTCTTTCTGCAAGGCATTGGTGAAGCGTTGCTTGTTCATGCCCTTGATCTCGTTGTTCACCTCCAACGATGCCCCCTGTGGCAGCACCACATCGGCGGTCTTGCTGGCATCATCGCGCACGATGACCACGGTACGCTGCTCCTCATTGGGATGCTGCTTGATTTCGTCTGCCACGAAGTAGTGGTTGGGCAATTGTCCCTGTATCTGCGCCGTCTCTCGCTGATGCTGGTCACTGGCATACTCCACCTTTTCACCCTGTTCAGCTTTCTTCAACACCTTCAGCGCACCGTTTACCTCACTCTCGATGGCATCAATCAGACATGGGTCTTCCTTCAGTTCCCTCGCCCAGTAGTCCACCATGCCCAGGCTGTCCTTTGACAGACGTGCGGGCAGTCCCAATTCGAGCATCTTCACCCCCGAAGCAATCTCCGTGATGAGCCGTTCCTTCTTCACGGCATCCTCCGACGGGGCTTTGCCGTTTTTCATGACCATGCCCTCACGTGCCAACCGCTGCTGATGACCGGTGGCAGACACCAACTGGCGCATCATCTCCTGCACATAGTCGTTGTAGTGCTCGAAGTCTCGCTGCCGTGGCAGATAGATGACATCCTTCTCGGTGTCGTAGTGAGCCACGCCCGTGCCGTCCTGACGGACATTCACAAGATTGTCCTTCATCTTCTGCAGGAATCCGCTGACACGTCCATGCAGCTGTTTGTCCTCCTTGTCGCCATAACCTCTGTCTTCCATCGTGCCGTCCTTCTTCAAGGCCGTAGTGTAGGCGGTTTCGTTGGCCATGGGCAGGAGGGTCTGGTCGATGTTAAAGAGCACACGTATCTCACGGTTCTTCACTCCCTTGTATTGCTGCTTGTCCTGCTCCGACAACGCTGCGTAGGCCTCCTTGGGGATGACATCATCGGGATGGTTGCGGTTGACGTACTTGTTCCAGTTGTAAAACAGGAACGGCACGCCTTTCTCATGCTCCCTCACGCTCTCACCCCGTGCCTTCGCTTCGGAGAACTGCGTAAACAGGTTGCTCTTGCATCCCTTGGCATCGGAGTCAAGGGCAAGGACAAGGGCATTGAACGGACTGACCGAAAAGCCCTTGGGATAGAGTTTCGGATAGAGTTTGCCGCTGGCGTTCAGCCAATGTCCATTGGCATTCACTGCACTGGTCAGTGCCTCAGTAAGCAGCGACACCTGTTTCTCCGCCGCCCGCTTCTCAAAATCGGATTTCTCTTTCATGCTTTTATTTTTTGTTATTGTATTCCTCTTGGTCGTATCATTGTTTCCCGTGTCTGTTCCTCATATTGAGTCGCTGCCATCTGCCGCATCTGGTCGTTCTTGGCGAGTATGGCGTTAGCCAATGTATTCAGCGGCAATGCGCCCGCCTGATACGCCCCAATCACACTGTCAGGCAGTTGGATAGTGCAAGGCACATGGTCAATGTTGGCAACGAGACACCGCCCTTGCAGCATCGGGTTGCTGATACGAGGATTGAGTGGTTCATCGGGATATTGTCTGTACAGCACACGTGGCGCACCAGCACCCACCACAGTTGGTGCAATGCCTTCCTGCTGTTTCCTGCCCAGCACCTCATGTCCCGCCTTGTTGAGCAGATTGGCACCTCCCATACCCATCAGCAACATCTTCAGTATGGGATTTTTTACGAACATTCCAGCCACAATGGAGGCCAAAGGAAGGAGGCTATTGTCCATATTGAGCGACTTGGTCTTGCCCGTGAATAACCCAACCAGTACATCGGGCAGCATCGCCAACACATATCCAAGGTTCTTGCCAATGTCTGAAAAGCCGTTCAGTCCGAAACTCTGCAATAGCCCGTCCCATCCGTTTTCATTTGTTTGTAAAGCCGTTTCCTCCTGTTGGGCTACAGATGGTGTTGCCTCTTCAGTCGATGAATCAGAAGTTTCCCGCGGTTCTGCTTTCTTCTCCTTCTCACCCTCTGCATCCAGTCTCGCCTTAACCTCCAGATACTCGTCTTCTTGTCCAGGCGCAACTATCAAGGGTACATCCTTGTACTTGCCTGTACGTTTGGCAGCTTCGCTTCTCTGAGGGTCAAGGTACGTACCTTTATTCCATGGGAAGGAGGTCTGCTCGGTTTGTTTCGTCCAATCCATAAATGTGGTATTGCTCGTGGGAATCTTGTTCTTGAAATGGCTGTTGGTAGCCTTGATATAGCTGTTCTCGTGGTTCATGATGACCTTTGCCTGTTTACGGAATGAGGCGAAGACGTTGGTGTCCGTTCCAAAAACGCCTTTGCTGATACACTCCTCGACACTGACCTCTTGGCTGCTGCCTTTTTTGCTTAGGTGCTCCATGCCGACATTCATCACCATATCGATGCCGACAAACTTGGCGAAGGTTGCCCAAGAGCCGATACCTCCCATGGCCACGGCATCGGCACTTGCTCCGGCAGCCCATCCCACCGCCTTCTCTGTCTGAGAGGGCTTATAGGATGCCTCCCCTTTGGCTTCTATTTCTGCGGCAAGCGGTGACTTGTTCAGTTCGTAGGGAAGACCGAACAGACTGCTCTGTGCCGCCTTGCGGATGATATAGTCGGCAGAGGATTTGGGCATACGGTCTTTCACCATTTTTTCTATCATCAGCTGCTCCATGCGGTGGTCGATATAGGCGTATGCCAAATCACAACCGAGTTGTTTAGAGAGTGCATCGTACCGCTCTCGTCCTATCTCCGTCACCACCGCCTTGCGCCATTCCTCAGCCATCACGGCAAAGTCACGCTGCATGTCCTTGTTGCCGACAATAGCCTCCTTGCACATCGCCAGATAGTCTTCGGTGGTCTTGCTGTTCCACTCGCCTGTAATCCTCAGCGTGGCATATGGTTCATCACCAGGCATATTGGCAGTGGCCAATGAGCGTAGGATGCCAGCCGTACTGTTGGAGTAGGCCCGCATCTCGTCTGCCTGTCTGTTGGACAAGTCCCGTTGCACCCTGCCCATCGCGGGGGCAAGGTGACACCCGAAGTAGTCGCCCATCAGACGCTCTATCTCTGCGAATCGCAGACTGTTCTTTACTGCCATATACCTTTTATATATTATACTGCTGTAATATCTGTTCCTTTGTCTGTTCGATGGCGTTGTGATATATCTCCATCTGCTTGGGATAGTGTTCCTCCAACCATTCGTCCTTGTCCACTTGGCGGTGGATGAACAGCACGGCCATGCGTTCCTCTATCTCAACGGAGGGTTCTCCCTCTTCCTTGCCGTTGAACCAAGCTTTTGTCCACCATCTCACACCGGCCCGGTCGGGATAGACACTCACCATCCTCGGTATGTCGAAGCTCTGGATATCCACGTCCAAGTCGACAAGCGGATCGATGATGCCGTCATGCGTCAGGGCTTGCTCTTGGAGTTTTTTTTTAACACCTCGTCTATCGTGGAGAGATACACCTGATGTCGCATGGCAAGATAATTGAGAAAGTCGGCAATGAGCAGGTTCTGCACCTTGGCCGCCAAAGGCATACAGCGGTTGCCGATGCCCAAGGGATTAGCCATGGTCGGCATGGTTTCATAGAAGTAATGCTTGCCCGCACCCAGCGAGAAGATATTTCTCAACGACTGCTCGGTATGTTCTGGCAGAGAGTATGCACCCTGCTGCAAATCCTCAAAATAGGAGGGGAGGAAGCGAAGCATTAGCATCTCTATCTCCTGACGGTCGGTGTCGTAGGGTGAAGGGATGTTCATGTCCAGTTCATTGATGCCCATTTGGGAATTGTGCTCCAATGCCTTGATATTGCCGTAGAGCATGGTGAGGAACTCCAACGGATTGATTTCCTCTCCGTCAAACCTCACTTCCATGTGCAGCAGGTCGCCACTGATGGCGATGGTCTGACCGGCCTTGACGCTTTGGGGGAAGTTGGCGAAGACATTGGAGAGGTGTCTGTATGTTACTTCATATTTGCCATAACGGATGGTCTGGTAGATGCCATGCTCCGCGTCCGACCCGATGGCTGACACGGTTCCTGTGGCCACCGCCGACAGAAGGTAGTGGTTCACCGAGAAGTCTATGCCGTGATGGAAGAATGTTTCTCCCGTCACGGGGTGCTTCTGCTCTCCGTAACCCAAGGACATCTGCACGTCCTGCTTTGTTGGCTCCTCAAACGGCATACAGTAGCCGCTCGATGAGCGTAGTATCATTTCTTCTGTATATCTCATATCGCTGTATATTGGTTATCGTTTCATTCCTCTGTTCTGTGTCTCTGCCTCTTCCCTGTTCTGCCCATGCGAAGACGTGCCGCCTCCGTTAGGCAGAGCTTGTGCCACCTTAGAATTGTTCCCGATAATCATCGCTCCAAGCAGCGCACCTGCAATCTTGCTCATCCAACCGAAGCGTCCGAATACCATGAAGGCGGCAGCCACCAGTCCGACGATGCTCATCCCCGACACATTGCCCCTTCCGATATTCCCGAAGAAGTTGCCGATCATGTCGCCGCCACCTCCTCCGAACATGTTCTTGAAGAAGTCACTGATACCGCTGAACTGGGTGTCCATCTTTCCGGCTACAGTGTTCACCGCATCTACGGCTTCACCAGCCTTGCCCGTCAGACGCTGTACGTCGTTGGCGGTTTGTACCACGGCTTCCGTGGCATTCTCGCCGATGACAGCGTCACCTACTATCCGTGCCACGCTCTTGTCCGTGGTCAGCTTCTCCCATGTCACATAGCCTGCGGCACTACCTACTGCGGCTGTCTGCATAGCCTTGCCGGCTCCCATAAGGGTTCGTTGCGGGTGGAGTGCTGCGCTGCCTAAGGTCTTACCAGTTGCTCCGATGACATGGCCGGTACCTCGTGCCGCCTTGCCACCATATTTCAATAATGAACTCCAAAATCCCATATCTGTTTGTTTATTTAATCATGGTTTTACGTTCTTACCCACCTGTTTCCACCGCCTCTTAGCAGCCGCCGCTATCTCGGCTTTGTTCGCCTTGGCGGGTCTTGATCCTTCGTCTATCTCCATCCAAACATCGCCCATTGTGGTGTATTTCACCGCCCTCGTCAGTCGCTTCAACTGCTTGTTCATCTTCTTCAGTTTGGGACGGATGCCGAAGACTATCTCCACACGTTCCTTTTCGGTCATCTTGTTGCCCGACAGGCATACTGTGCGGATGTCATTCACAATCTCGATGCTGTTCATAATCAGCTCGCGGTATATCTTGTTGCGCTTGGCAGACAGGGCTACGGCAAGTCCGTTGGCTGGATGGGCATCTAATTGAGCCACTAATCCTCCCATGTTGTCCACCAACTGACCTATCTCGTGATAGAAACCGTATATCTGTGCGGCATAGCTGACGATGGAACGGAAGGAATCCAGATAGTTGTTGAACTCCCGCTGCAAGTCGGTAGTGGCTTCCACTTCCTCCTTGGTCCAGATATGGCCGGTGGATTGCAGCAGCATCACCTTCTCCTGATTCTTCAGTTCTTTCTCTGCCTTGTTGGTGTACATCAGAATCATCCCCGCAAGAGTCGGGTCGTTCTGCGCCCGCACTCCTGCAAAGGATGATACAAACATAAAAATGGCAATTGATATGATATACTTCATGGCTTAATCCTTTATCGTTAATCACTGATGGTTATTCGTCCAGCTCTGCGCCATCTTCCAAGGGCTTGGGTGGCTATCTCCCCATTGCTGCGGTCTATCATCCCTGCCGTCACGCTGTTCCACACATCGGTCATGGTGTAATAGCGTATAGACAGGTAGAGCCGATGCAGTTTCTTGCTGAAGGCACTCAGTTTGTCGTTCAGTGCCCACAGCGTCTTGCTCCTTTCCGCACCAGTCAGCATGTTTTCCGTGCCTCCCTTGGCGACCGCATCCTTCAGCAAGGTGAAGACAGACACCAGTTCCGTGGCGGTCTCCATATACAGATTGTTCATCGAGAGGGTGGCGACGATGCCTTGCGGATTGTTGCTGATGGCCTTGCGCATCTTGCCCAAGGTGATGAAGATCTTCACGCCATCATCGTACAGATAAGTACAGGCTTTGAGGGAAGAAGCATAACCGCTGGCGGTCTTCAGATAACTGTTGTACTTCTTCTCCCATTCGTGTATCTTGGTGAACTCTGCGGCGATGGTGTTCTGCAACAGGGCGGTCTTTGTTTGACCCTTGATTTCCTTCTCTATCTCACCGTTGATGGCTTCGTTGCCCTCTGCCAATGCCATCCATTCCAACGGGTTGGCTGTCACAATCTGTGTATGGGCTGACGGCACGCTCAGTACGAATGCCACGACAACAATCCAAATCTTATCTATTCGTAATCTCATACACACCCTTTCTTCGTTTGTTCGTCTCTACTCTTGTTCGTATCACACTCACCACATCATAGCTTTTGCTGATGCCTGTCATATCCAGTTTCGGTGTCGTCCTGTCCATCGACAGCACGGTCACGCTTTTCAGTCCGCACAACTGCTGCATCAAGGTCTGATGCTCCGCAAAGTCCACCACCCGGTACAGCTCCATGTAGTTCACGCTCCGCTGAAACACGCCATGCTCACAGATGAGTTGCTCGCTCCCGATATGGTAACGGATGCTCCTCAGATAGATGAATCGGTAGAGCAAACAGAGGGAGGACAAAAGACTAAGCACCAGCAACAGGGTGCTATATGCACAATCAGGCACCCCTCCCATCAGGAGCATTGCCACGCACAACAGCAACAGTGGCAGCTCGTTGATGAAATACTGCCCGATGCTGGGTCGCAAGGTGATGATGCTATTGTCTTCTTTTCTCATACGCTTCTATGATAAGTGTTCTTTTCTTCTTTTTCCCTTTGTTTCTCTGCCTTGCCGGATGCGATGAACTCGGCATAGTCGAATGTGTCGGGTTCGCCTTTTGCAATCAGTTCAGCCGACTTCTTGTTGAGCAACGCATCGTTCCAGTCTTTGTAGCAGCCCAATGGATGGTAGGCTTGCACGTTCTCGTGACGGAAGCCCATTTCTGCTGCCACCTTCCTGAAGTTTGCCACAAACTGCCGTCCGGCATCGTCCTTGTCAAAGCCCAAATAGTGCCGTGCGTTGGGTGTAACAGACAAGAGTCCTCGCATCTGCCCCTCGGCGGGTGTACCGCCCGTAGATACATACACCATCTTCACAGGATTTATCTGATACTCTGCCATGGCATCGTAGGCACTCTCAAACCATACTATCTCGCTTGCTTTCTCCAACGGTTTGCCCGTCAGATTGGCAATCCACAGCCCTTCACTGCTATTGCTGCCTTCTGCCTTGCCCTTGTAACCGCCACTGCCATCTATCTTTGGTCGCCCTCGTTCCTCAAAACCTACGGTCTTGTCGGGTGTATTGGGCAATACAAGCGGAAAGGCAAGATTGGCAAAGGTAAGCCCATCCGTACGATGCTTGGTAGCCAAACAGAAATGCCGATGAAAGGCATACTGCGTATAGAGGTCAATGCCTCGGAACTTGAAATAAAGATAAAACTTCTTCTGTGTCTCCCTGTCCTGCGGATTGAACTTATGGATGTCGTAGTCATTCAGGTTGAATGGCTTTCCGTCCTTTCTTGGTTCTACGATTTTCGATGGCCTGTTCTCTATGGGTTGGTTGAGCAGTCGGTTGCAGACAAGGTTCACGAGTCGGTCAGCAGACATACCTGCCTTGTTCTCAGAAAATAGTTCAGGATGCTCCTTGATGAACGAAATGACGTTATACACCTTCTGCTGCGGCGGTTGGAAGCAGCACTTTCCGTTCTGCGTGACAATAAACTTATCACCACGCACCCGTCTGCCTTCACTGTCAGTACGCACATACGAAGGATAACGCAAGCCATCCCTCTTATTCAGATGATACCCTGCGTCCACCAGCACTTCCTGTATGCTCAACCTATCCAGAAAGTCATCGTATGTCAACTCGTTCACTTTCCATTTTTCCGCCATATTATCTTCCTGTTTTGTTGTCCTTCATTGTCAATGTTGTCGTACATAAAGCCACCGTTCCCGACAATTCCGTTGTCGGGCATCCGGGCTTTCCGTTATCTCCGTCTGCCCCCGTGCTCGTCGTTTCAACGGCGAGTCTATGGTCTCTTCATTTCTCAATATCCTCGCCTTATCTCTGTAGCAACATGATTGGCTTCTGCCTCAAAGTACCTTGCCGCAATCTCCTGTGGTGAATCCACTCCCGGTTTGAAGTAAGGTCGTGGACCTCCATGATGCTCCGTATATAATTCAGGGGCTGGGTGGTGATGATGGTGGTTCATGTCATGCGCCACCTCTGCCGTAACGACCGCTCCTGCCGTCAGTGCCGCCAGTATCTTTGTGCCCAGTCCGGCATTGGCTTCGGGACGTGTCTTCATATCCACCTCACTGAACACCTTGGAGAAGAGTTTCAGGCGATGGTAGTCATCCACCGCTAAGAACTTGTCATAGTCCTTCTGCTTGATTTCATGCGTGATGGCTTCACCGTTGATGATGGCGGTCATGCGATACTTGTCTTCGCCTTTCTTATCTCCCTCTGTTGGAGGAACTTTCTCCACCACGATGTCGCCGATTTCTACTTCACGCCCGTGCGCTCCCTCACGATACCAGCCTTTGTTCTCATTAAGCAAGGCAAGGTCTTCACCTCTCACCATGGCATCGCCTTGCAATACGTCCCGTCTGACAGTTTCTTCCTCTTCCAAAGGAAGCAAACGCTCCTCGTCTTGTTGCTGTCTCTGCTGCAACTCCTGTTCAAGTTCTGGATGCAGATGCAGGTCAATGCGCTCCTTGCTATTCAGTGTGTCCATCAGAATTCTGTCTTCAAAGTCGTCCTTAATGATGCCATTCAGCAGCTCCAAGCGTTGAACGACGGGCACTTCCTTGATGGAGTTGGAGGTAAGTTTCTTCAGTTCCTCTTCCGTCAGGTCATACACCATGTCGGCGTTTACACTGTTCGATTGGATGGTCAGCGTCTTCGCATTCTCATCAATGATGATGCCATGCGATGCCAGACACTCCTGCCACTTCTCATTGGTGAAATAGACATTCGAGGTTATCAGTTCGTTGTAGGGCTTGGCTGGCTCCGTGCTTCTCGGACGGCTGATCGAGGGTGTGATTACAGCCTCTAAATCCTTCAGCACATCCTGTTGCTGTGGGCTATAACTCTGTTGCTGCCCCTTATAGTAGAACCCGTAACCGCCGCTCTGTAACTCGCCCGGCTTCATCCTGCCGTCCCAACGTTCAGGAACAATCGGTGCTTCAGGAAAGAAAAGTCGTCCTCCAACTCTGCGAAGATGAAATCCTTCCTGACTGCGTGGTGTCCAACCTAAGAAGGGTGGTGGCATTCCGATGCGCCCCATCCGTCCATACTCGCCGATACCAACACGATAGCCGTGCAGCCCCATAGCCACACGTCCGTTGGCATTGCGTGCATGGACGAAGTTCTTGGGCATATAGAAGTCGTTGCCCACAATACTTGTGAAGGTATTATAGGCTAACTTGTTGGCATGATTAGTTCCCCAGTCGGTCAGTGCCAACATCTGCTTCTCGGTGATGTTATAGGTGAGCAGCGGACTGTCGTGACCTTGCACCACAAGCTGATAGCCGCTGCCATTGCTCACCACATGTGCCTGCATACCATTGCGCATGAGCAGGTCACGCATCTCTGGTTGCAGGTCCATCTGTTGGGGATTCGTATTCTTTCTTATCGCCATACTTATTCTTCACTCTTCATTTATCAAGCTTCTCCGTTCTCTATCGCCTTTTCCAGTTCCTCATCCTTGTGATGTACAAACTGCTCCGCACTCTCTTCACAAATGCAGAGTCCGTTCTTCAGACAATAGCTTTCGTATTCTTCCTGCCATTCAGCAGAATGATGGTTGACATACTCCAACCAACCGTACTCGCCGCTTTGCATCTTCTCTACGAGCACATCCTCTGGATAATATTTGTTTGCTGCCATATACTTATTATATTATGTGTAGATTATTTGTGCATGGAAAAAGAGGCGCGGTTGCGTTCTCCATTCTTCTTCTGTTCATTCCATAATTCTTCTGTATATTCCTCTTCAGGCACATAGTCAAGATTTCCGTCATTGTCCATGACCCAACAGCCGTAACACCCAAAGGTGTACTTGTCCCACTCTCGCTTGGTGTTCTCCTTCCACTTCTGACTGTCGCCTTGATTAATCCTTATTCCGGTCTTGTCGTTCAGGTCAATACCCACCGTCACCTGTTCATCCTCCATGATGAGCGTGAGCGGCTCACCCTTCTGCATAACTGTCAGTTCTGCCGAACTCAGGTTCAGCTCATCCTTCAGCACCTCCAAGTTGCGCCCGATGACAGGCGTAGGCACGGACATCACCTGATTGGTCTCCGTGTCAATCTGCACAAAAGCCTTGCTGCTTCTGCCTTCCGCATCCTTCACGTCGGCAAGGATAGCCTTTCCAGCCAGCAAGTCCTCCTGCTGTTCCTGAGTAAAAGCCTCCAACGGTGACTTCTCCAACTGCGGATAGAACACCACATCCACCTTGCCGTCCTCCATATGGACTAACGCAAATCGGGTGCGGCTCTTCAACGTCTCGCCCTCATCATTAGTCACCTGAATGGGCAGCAACGGCGAACGTCGTCCCTGACCAATATCTTCCAATGCCCACAAGGGCAGGTCTTCAATCTTTTCCTGTGTGAGACCAAAACGAGCCAGTGTCTGATAAGGCACCTCGCTCTCTTCAAATCGTACTTGCTTCATACTTTATCTTTGAATTTAAAATTAAACTCATGCAAAGTTATATACCTATTCAGAGACAAGCAGAATTACATAAGATAATGCGTGCTATTTTTGACGATTATTATTATTTGAGTTTGATTTCTGCTCAAAAATCAAACTCGATTGCTATATTATGTTACAATCTTCTTGTCTTCCCTTTGTTCATTATGCCAGTCCAATAATTGCTTGTTAACTTTGCACCATGAAACGATTTCTACTCATCACAATAGCAGCAATATTCTGTTCATCAGCGACAGTATTCGCCCAGTTCAACACCGTCACGCAGACCAACGCACACCGCAAGGCTATGCCAAAAACGACGCAGTCCACAACACCCGAGCAACAGCCCCCGTGCTCGACGCATCAGCGGAGAGACTCTCTTACCTTTACCCAAATACAAACCCAAACGGAGCAGACCGACCGCCTCCTGGCACTTGTCAGTCCACTCCGTCATATCTCTGTCACCAGCCCTTTCGGCTACCGCAGAGACCCAATCACAAAAAGAGAAGCCCTACACAACGGGCTTGATTTGAAGGCATATTACGAACCTGCATACGCCATGATGCACGGCGAAGTCATCAAGGTAGGCAGAAACAAACGTTCTGGTCTTTATGTCACCCTCCGTCACGGCGACTTCACCGTCAGCTATTGCCACCTCTCCCAAGCCCTCGTCACCGAAGGCTATCACATCCGTCCCGGCACCATCATTGCCCTGACAGGCAACAGCGGTCGCAGTTCTGGGCCGCATCTTCATTTGACATTAAAAAAGGATGGCAAGTACATCAATCCTGCCATCCTGCTCAATCTTATCAAGCAAACATCTATGAGCAATATGTTTGCCGAGAACATTGCCAATCCTGAAACCTAACCAATCCTTTGACCTTTACCATTCAGTATCACACCATCTTCGTCATTGTCCTTGCAAAGGTACATGTCATAACCTATTGCCTGAATGCTACAGTATGAAGGGGGTGTGATGACCTTGCCATCTGCTGTCATCAGTCCATACCATCCGCTTTCTGCCTCATAACGCCGGCATTTTGCCATCTTCTCCACTGGCAACGGCTCAATGTTTTCCGTCTCACTGGTGAGTGTGCCTTCCTCATTGTAATTCTTAGAGGTAGAGTAGCGCAACTCATCTGACTCATAGGTCATATAACTTACGTCATTGATATAGAAATCATTTATTATCTTACCGCTATGGTCATAACGTTGAATGATGTGGTTGCTGAGAGTGACACTGATATATTCGCTGCTTACCCAAATTTGACCTTTCGTGAACGGAATGACCGTGTTCAGCGTACTGTCCAATACGCTCTTGCATTCTCCATTATCTATAATCCAGAAGTTGTTGGAAGATTCGATGGAGAAATATTCAGGCTGCAACACCCACTTGCCCTGTTTGTCCAACAGCCCGAAACGGTCACGGCGTTCATTGTGTACAATACAGCGGTTGTTGTGGAACACATAACCCTCTGCTCCCGGTATATAAGGTATCTGTGGGTCTATCACCACCTTGCCCGAAGCGTCGATGAACTTGATCCAGCCTCCGTCATCCACCGATGCCAGTCCATCGGAGAAAATCCACGCATGGCTGTACTTCGGCTCAATGACGGGCTTGCCTGTGAACATATTGAAATAGCCGCGTTTCTTGCCGTCACTGTAGCATATCAGCGAGTCCATACCCAGTGGCTTGGCTATCCACTTGATGCCTGTAATGGTCTTCTTGCCGTCAGAGGTCTTCAGATAGCCATCCTCGTCGTAGTAGGTATAATAGGTGACATTGCGGGAGATGTACTGCGTATCGTAATACGAGTCATCAAAATGCTTGTCCAACGCCAATCTATAGCAGGCTGTACGACAGAAATCCCAACCTGCGGCTATGGCCAGCAACAGCATCAGGAACGCAAAACAACTGCCCACCGTTCGACGGAGAATCTTGCCATACTTGGAGTCATCCCTCATGCCCAATATCACCGTGAACCAGTTAGCAATGCCAGCGAGGAGGGCGGTCAACCCATGCCAGAACAGGATGAAAGCTCTTTTCATTGATGTTATCTTAGTCTTCATTTTCCTTCCTCCTCATCAAAAGCTTCGTCTGCCATACTGGTATATAGGTTGTGCCGCTCCTCTGCCGACATAGGTGCTGCGCATCCGTCTGCCTCCTGCATCTTCATGCACGAGAGACGTGAGAAGAAGTTCATGCGGGTGCTGGTGTCCTTGCACATCGAGGCACGTGTGCCCTGGTCGTTATATGCAAAGTTACGCGAGTTGCGGATAGACAGTTTCATTGCAACTTCCACGGAATCCTGGTTGGCACCCATATAGGTGAATGTCCATCCCTCGCCACGCAGACGCTCCACAAGTTCCTTAATGGTCTTGCCGTTGTACTCGTGCGAGGCATTCTCCATGCCGTCGGTGATGATGGTCACAACCACCACGCTGTCCTCAATCTCCTTGACATGCATGCGCATAGCGGTGAGCGTAATGCCCATGGCATCATACAGCGGTGTGGTGCAGCAGGGCTGGAAATCCTCCATCTTCAGCGGATGGGCATCCGCCACAGGCGTTTTGTCAAACACGTGCTTCGTCTCACAGCTACAGAATGTGACCAATGTCACAAAATGGTCTTGTGTCTCGGCAAACTTCTCCTGCGCTTTCTTGATTCCTGCCAATGTCTCGTTGAAGCCCTCAACGGCAGCCTGACGAATACATTCCATCGAACCGCTACGGTCGAGGATAATCACATTGAAGACCTGCGTCTTCTTCATCTCTTGCTTGTCCTTTACTTTTTCCATCATTTCAAACATTTATTGGTTATCTAATTCTATACTATCCACACTCACTGTATCTGCTACGATTTCAACTCTCTCACCCGGGGTACAGATGAATGACTCCAATCTCTTTACATCACTGTCAGTCAACTCAGGAATGCTCACATCTTTATGATAAGCGAGCAACCATTTGGCTTCTCGCTGGGAGAGCAACGCATGTTCGTCAGCCTTCATATAATAGTAGGCGACTTTCCTCTCATCAACAATGCCGTTTTCGTCTGGCTTTAGACTGAGTTTGCCAAGCAGCTTATACGCCAATGGAATTCTCTCAGCAAGCTGTTCCAACTTCATCTTATCGGGCTGAATATTTCCTTTCCAGTCCAGCAAAGCGTTCAGCAATGCCGCAAAATCACTTCCACGTTCAGAGGCATCCCTTATGATTTCAAATCCACGAATGGAATCACCGCTTTCCACACACAGGACACCATACATAGCGAGTACATCGGGACTGTCGATTGTAGCCAATTGCACCATGACACTGTCTTTCTCTTCTATCAGTTGGCTACAGCTTTTGTCCATCAGGTCGCAGAAACGTTTGATGTCATTATCTTCGGGGATTTTTGTCACATATTCCATTTCGTCATGAATGGCACCATGGACTCGTGCTTGTTCCACCATAGCCAACATCCCGAGGAAATTCTTTTTCACACCGATACCGTCCCTGTAGCAGTCTGCAAGTTGCAGATAGGCCTGACCGTCACCCCAGCGTGCCCTTTCAACAAGAGCCTTGATCTCTGCGCTGCCAGTGGCATTCTCCTTGACCAATTCAGACTCTTTCACATCTGCGATGCTCTCTGCCAGTTGCGTGTCAGAACATGAGGCTAATATGGCCACCATAAATAGAATAATACATTTCTTCATAGCCATACCTTATATGATTTACATGAATTCAGCTTTTGCCTTGTGATATGCGGAACGCACCATGCCAAGGATGTTCAGTACATGCTCCACGTTGTTCTTCAAGCTCTCCATGTCGGTGTAGAAGAACTCGCAGCTGGCTGTTACGCTTTTCAATGTCTGGTCAATATACACCTTGGCAAGCTTTACTTCACGACTCACCTTGTTGCAGACAGCCAGTGTGAGGGTTTCCTCTCCTTCGTTCACTTCGGAGAACTGGGGCAGAATAGCCGAAATATACTGCTCTTCCTCCTGACCCGTCAAAAAGAAGATGCTTTTCATCTGGAAGCGGACGCAAATGTCACCGTCATCATCCACATGAGGCTTGTAGCCGAGGCTCTCGATAGCCTCCAATATCATTTCTTTCTTTGTCATAGTCTTTCCCTCCTTTTTATTCGTTACCATCATCATTTGAAATTTCCTCCGTCGCGATTTCCTCCGCATCGTCTGTAATATCATCAGAGGAACCGTTAGTCATCGTTTCCTCAATCTCTGCCATCGCCTTGCGAGCAAAGACAAGTCCTGCCTCCAAGTGAAGTATCATGCGTGAGATTACCGTCATCAGGTCTTCCTCGCCAAACAGTTCACGCTCATAGAACAACCAGACGCTGTTCCCAAGCATATAGGTCTTGACATACTTCAACGTGGAGTTGATCTTCTCCAACAAGGCGCAAATCTGCAACATCCTGTCTTCCTCCACCTCAACAATACCGGGAAGTGCAATATTGAGAAACTCCTCATCGCTCTCATTGTACATGTACAGCAGGTTCAGTCCCTCGTAGTTGAAACAGTAACCCATGCCTTCCTCTTCTTCCAACTTGAAACCCAAGTCTCTGAATGCTTCCAAAATCTTCTCTTTCATAAATTCTCAATTTATAGACTGTAGGCTTCGCCTAGGCATAAAGCAGGCTTTCTGCTCTCGGCTTGCACTACAGTTCATATCTTTCTTATTTTGATTATTATTCATCTAAAACCTATTGTGGCGTGGCGACACCCCTCATCCTTTGGAGAGAACTCACTCCTCACTCGCTCGTATTCCCGCAGGTCTCTGCCACTGACAGAAGGACGCTTCTTGGAAATGACTTCTTCGAGCAGAGTCTGGCTGATAGGCTGGTACTCGTCTGTGCAGCCCTTGATAGTGGCATTGAACATCTTTCTTGCCGCCGACCTCACTATGTAACTGATGTCGCTGCAGTTATAGCCCTCTGTCAGCTCTGCCAGTCGGTTGATGTCAATCCCCTCATCCGAGGGAAGTTTAGAGAGTGCCAACGAGAACAGACTCTTGCGGGCTTCCTTGTCGGGCATGTCTATATATACCATTTCGTCGATACGTCCTGTCCGTAGCACAGCCTTGTCGATGCGTTCTGGATGGTTGGTGGCAGCAAGGACATATACACCACGTTCAGAGGCATTGTTGAGCATACAGAGAAACTCGTTGACCTCACTGTCATAGTGTTGGTTTGCCTCGTCACCGGAGCGTTTGGGCACCATGGCATCGAACTCGTCGAAGAACAGCAGTGTGGGTGCCTTCTTCTCTGCGTCTTTGAATACTTCGCCTATCTTCTGTTGTGTTCCGTGTACCCATGTACAGGCGAGGTCATCAGGCACGATCTTCATGAAGTTGATGCCTATCTCCTCGGCCATCTTCTCGGCGAAGAACGTCTTGCCGCAACCAGCAGGACCATAAAAAAGCATGGATGGTGGTTTGATACCATACACCTCGGCACACTTGCGGTTTTTCAGAATGTTGATGAAGCCTTCTGTCACGAACTCCTTCAACTCATTCATGCCAGCAATATCCCCAAACCCATGCCCTTTGGCTTTCTTCTCTGCTACTGGCTTGTGCTCAGCCTCTTTTGCGGGGGCTGTCTTCTGTTCTGTTACCGGCTGTCCTCCGCAGATGCGGCGCAACCAGTCTTTCTCGGCTTCTGATGTCTGCATTTTTTCAATCCTCCACTGTTTTGTTTTATTTCTATGATAAGAGAGGGAGAATTGTAACCCTTCTCTATCATCTATCATCATTTTATACTGAAAAAAAATATCCCTTTGGTCTATTGTGCCTGTTTGCCACATTAGCCAAAGGGATATTATCATTGCATTCATGCAATCTTCAATCTTCAGGCTTTGGTGGCTGTAGTTTCCACTGCTCTACCAATCGTTTACAACCGTTTTCAATGTGTTTAGCCACACGACGATATACAGCTGCAGTCTGGTAATGAGGGTCTTCCACATTACCATCTTCATCCAATGCTATCTTATTGAACAGGACGATTTTATTCCAATGGCTATAGTCCAATACTCGTGTTATGGCATCACGGTGACGCTCGTCAAACACAATGATCGCATCAGCTGCCATCAGTTTCTCACGTGTCATAACCATAGTCGTACCACTTAATTCATAGCCCAGTTCCTTCGCCACATCCACCATGGCAACATCACGAGGATTCTCGCCCCAGTCCAATGTACCAAGGGAGAACACTTCAATGTCCTCTATTCCTGCATCAGCCAATAGTTTCTTAGTCACACATTCTGCGAATGGTGACCTACAGGCATTGCCTGTGCATACAAAGCATATTTTATAACTCTTGTTCATTCAAAATTACGGTTTACATCAAACAAATGCTTTTTACGTCTCAGAAACTCTGCCTCATAGTCAGCTGGCAGCCCCAGCATGGCAAGCTCGTCGGGAGTGACTGCCTTGATAATGCTGTTGAGCCTTGCGGCAATATCATCACAGCGGAACTCCTTTTTCTCCACATAGCGATGCCCTCTCATCTCCGGCACCTCTTCAAACGGAACGGAAGGGTGCATCACATAGTAAAGCGCAATGGCAATGTCCGTGCGGTGTCTGCCCATAGCACAGGCTATATAGAAGCCACCATTATCCATCAACTCGAACAGCAGCGGAAGTGAGCCAATAATCTGATGTACGTCCGTGTTCCTGCTGTCGATGGGCAGATTGTGGTATTCCAAGCCAGCCTCTGCCACATTGCGGTCGTAGCGATCGGTATGGTCTGCCGTGCGAAGGTCGATAATGACCTTCACGCCGGCATCACGCACCTTTGCCAACAGCCAGTTGCTGCCACGTCCCGACATTGTTCTGCCTCTCACTCCTTTGTCATAGACAGGGGCAAGGTCAACAATAGGGTATTGCTTCAATGCCTCATACAAAGCATTGGGCTTATTGACAAACAGATAATCCATCATCTTGTTAATTCTTAAAAATAAAAGAAATTCTTGTAATTGAATGTGGTCAAGGGTGAGTGGACATCATCCATTGCCAGCATCCGTTTAGGTATCTCGCTCAGAGGAATTCTTGCGTCAAGCAATGCTCTCAGCCTACGGACCAACTTAACATTCTCACGGTCAAGTTCCTCCTGTGCCGTCTCTACCTGATATAATAGAGCCTCATTTAACTCTGAAACTATCATCCCCGAAAACAAACCATGCAAGCCTTCTGCACGTGCAAACTGGTCGGCATTGCACCATACAGCTACAATATTGCTCCCATGATTGTGCAAATGGTATCTGTGAGAATGACCCACGATAATCTTATCAAACTCATTCTTGCTGTCATCCTCACGAAAGAAAAGTCCTTTGTCTGAGCCGTGTCCCAGTAACATGATACAATCCTGTGTAGAGACATGATGCAACAGACGCCCCATCTCCTTGGTTGTACGGTAGTCGATAACGACTTGTGCTTCCAGCCCATCATATAGGGCTGAAAGCATCGCTGTGGTTTTGTCTTTTGGATGTATCACTAACATGTTTTTTCGACTTATTATTTCTCCTGTAAAAGCCATTATAGCTTCCAGTGCTTGGATTCCATATATTTCTTACATTTGTCGCAGAATACGTTTGTTTTGCGGAAAGGATTACCACCTTTGGCATTCTGCATCATACATTTTATATCAGGACAATGCCGCAAGCCTTGGGCATGACCTAATTCGTGGAGCATTACGCTAAACAACTGCCCGTTGCCATGAGGACGATAGGACGAGAATACCGCCACACCTGTCCCTATACCGCTGGCAAGTCCCATAATTCCACTATGGGCACGACCTCTGAAATTATCAAGTCCGATATCCGCCTGCGTAAGTCCAACGACAATAGTTGAATCAGACTTATAATGACATAGCACCTTGTTCAGTACATCAGCCCTATATCGTTTGTGGTCATTCCTTTCAGTAGTAAGGGCAGAGTCGGGCAAGTGGATATTACCGACCATCCTGCATTTGGGATAATGAACTCTTAGAGAATCCATCATGGCACGTTGTAAATTTTCATTGACTGCTCCCAACGTATATACACAGACAACAGGCACAGCAGATTTCTGTTCTGTTGTCGTAGATACAGAGGTGCTCTTCTTGCAGCTTCCCATTAGCAGGAATAGCGCGCACAGCAATATGGATTCAAATATTCTGTTGTTCATTTTGCGACACATCTATAAATAAGCGGTACAAGAACGTCTTCTATTACCCTGTCATCCATACGGTGCTCGCCACTGAAATGGATTACTTGATTATAGTATTGCAGGAACAAAGATTCTCCATTCACCTGCTGGTCGTTGTCGGCAAACATTCCCCATACCTGCTTGCTGTCGGTCTCGGTAATCCCATCAAACTGATGCTTTTCCATCTCCGCATGGTGGCGGATGATTTCTGAAGTAATCTCGAAATGGGTGGTGCCATCCTTTCTCGGCTTGAAGTATTCATGTGTGCCCACCGTGAGCATCTTGCTCTTCTTCGACATCTCAAAAGCGGGATTCACACAAATGCGGTTATAGCCACGCATCTGCTGCGCATACATGCCTCCCATGCTGGTGCCGACAACAACATCCGGCACTTCGTTCATACACAGTCCTCGCAAGAAGGGCAGAGCCTCTGCAGGGTCAACGGGTATGTCGGGAGCAACGACATCAAAGTCTGGCAACAACTCTCGTAGAGTCTTTACCGTTCCGCTTGCCGCCGACGAGCCGAAGCCATGAAGATACATGAGTTTCTTCCTTCGGATAGACTTCTCCTCCAGTTCCTTTGTCTTATCCCGAAGATCATAACTATCGCGCAAATCCATCAGGATTCCGCAGAACTCTGAAGGCGTAAGTATCGTCTTATAGGAACTCGGTTCACCGCTTGTGTGAACGAGTGTGATGCCACGAGTCTGCATCAGTGCGGCACGGAATCGTTCGCTTTGCTCGAACATTGCTTGATAAGCACGGCGTATGAGTCGCTGATACTCTTCGCTTTGGCGGTCTATAGCCTGCCCCTTCCACCATACAATCTGGTCAGTCTGCCACGATGTGACGCTCATCTTCCGCGCATTGCCACCCTTCATGCTGCATATTTGCCGCTGTTTGTCGAGTTCCTTCCTTTTCAGAGATTGCAGGAAACCCTCCATACTGCCGCATACTATTCCGTCGAAACGGAAACCGTTGCTGCACATGTTGCTGAGAACATTGGATGGGTACAAACCATTGGAACGTATATCCAGCGTATTTGTTTCAGGATTATACATATCCTTCAATTCGTGCCCATTCCGTGTGGTAGCCATATAATCTTCTTCCATTTTGTTCTGTTTTGATTAATCAGTCCTAAAAAGCTGCATTCCAGTATGCCGAAGCATCACCGCCGTACTCGCTAATTAACAAAGCGTAGAACAATGCTATAGCAGATTCTGCGTCACTCAACCTATATTCATTAGGATTGTTGTTGATGCGCAACTCTGTAATGCGATATTCATCACCACATTTTTTGTAATGTGCCTCGAAAATGTGGAAACCTGTCCAACTTCGGAGATAGTGAATAGCATTATCGTCGCAATACATGTACCAATGGTCTTCCATCGCATCTGGCATATGACCATATCTGATTATATCCATCTGTCTGGAAGTGAGATAGAAATCTTGTGGCACAGAAACATAGACATCAAGAGGGTCTCCCCAAGGCTTAGCAACTTCCGTTTTCTTTGGCATAGGGTCTTCATAGTTGAAGCGACGTGCTGAATTGCCTGCGCCCATCGTCCACATGAGCAAAGCTTTCTTCATATCCTCCTCCGATACATTGTCAGCCGAATTTTCCTCTTTTGCTCTGAGCATATCCCTTACCTTCATCAGCGTGAGGCCCAGCAGGTTTTCGCCTTGCCACAGGCGCGGATTGCACGCCTCGGGAGCATCTTCGGCAATTCCGATGCCCCAAATTTTGTCTTTGGGCGATGCTTCAACCAATATCTTGTCGCCTGTGCCAAGCAGATATTTCATTAGCTTTGGATTCTGTGAAAATTTGGCAAGGTTTCCTCTCTTGACAACCTCCTGGCAGTTCTTCTTCCATACGTATGCATTGAAGTTCCGTACCTTCCTGCCAAGTTTCTTTATTGTCATCGGGTCATACGATGCCATAATCTGTTGCCATGCATCATTATCTCCAAAGATGCGTGCCTTCTCTGCCATCATATATTGCTCCGCACAGTTGTAATATACATCCTCTACCATAAAGGAGCACATATACCATTGGCTTAGACATGTCTTGTCAACACTCTCTTGTCTGCCGGTGTGTCCCCAAAAGAACACAAAGTCATCTCGTGCATACGACCTTGCTGCATCTATCGAGTTCTGCTTGTCATATTTCATTACGATACGATCTCTATTTGTTATTTAAAAATTCAGTTATTTCGCCTCGCCACAGGTCATCGGCGACATGCAGAATCACGTCATGCAACTCCACATCGTCCTTGAAATGCTGTGGAATGGCTTCATAACCGATGGATGCTCCAAGGATATTACCCGTCACAGCACCAGTAGAGTCGCTGTCGCCCTTATGGTTTACTGCCGCTATCATTGCCCGCTCAAAGTTGTCGAAGTATGCCAACGAACAATATACGGCAATGGCTACCGTCTCTTCTGCTACCCATCCGCCACCAAGTTCTTCCTCAATCGTTCTTACGTCATCAGTGGAGATATCGGACCATAGAATGGCGGTTTTTATCTGATTAGTAAACTGCTTTACCTCTACTGGATGATTGGGAAACAATTCGGCTATCACCTTGAGACCTTCACGAATGTAGTCTTTGTAAGTCTCACGTTCGGGTGCTTCATCCTGTGCCAACTTGTAGATAACGTAAGCCACAAGAGCTGATGGAATATAGCCCAATGGATGCTGGTGAGTCAATTCTGAGGTATCAGCAGCCAATTTGCAAACCTCTTGGATATCCATGCTGTCTGCAGTTGCACCATACAGAGGAATCGGGGCTATGCGCATAACCCCACCGCATCCCTTGCTGTTGTTGATTGGATCAACGCCCCTAAAGATGTCATTTAGGGATGTAATACAGGTGTTGCCTGGAGCCCTGCGTACATTCAACTCAGGCACATTACTTATCCAACACTTGTCATATCCCTTCTTTTTCTTACCCGTCTGAGTGAGCAACCATTCTATATATGCCTTGCATATCGAAGGTAGAAACGGTTCATTCTCAGCCTTGGCATTCAGTAATCCGCAAGCAGTGAAGAGAGTCATCTGAGTGTCGTCAGATATTACAGCCTTTCCATTGCCGTCGTCTTCTTCCAACCACCATTGATGGGTATCAAGTCGTGTAATACCATTTCTGCCATACTTACGCTGGATTTCACCGAAGGAATAGATAAACTCAACTGGATAGCCCAACGCATCTCCAATGGCTCCGCCTATAAGCGAGCCTCTTATTCTGTCTTTTATTGTATTCTTGTCCATCTTGCATTTTGTATTATAACGTTTATGATAGTATAGAGGTAAAAGTAACCATGTACCTATCATTACCTTACTGACAATACTCTTTAACGAACGGCAGGTAATTACCCTCCGGATTGTGACTGCGATGCGCATTATGGTCATCCAGAATGGCAAAACTGATAAGACGGTACTTGTTCTTGAATTCTGGTTCTTCAAACACCTCGTGGAAAAGCCGGGCTATATGCGAAGGGGGATTGCAGAATGCTCCACAGCCTAATGCTCCGAGCACAAGTGAGTCGTGACCATGACGTAATCCTATCCGTAGGATAGTCCGCATCTTATTCTTTGTTCCTTCAATCATATTGTCAGCAAGATGGGTTGCATCTTTCAGGTCAGGACGGTTGATGCCCGGAACTGCAATGAATGACATGCGGAAAGAGTCTTCTCCCAGTAAAGGATAACCATCTTTTTCCTCACCACGAAAAACAGTTGCATTCGGAGTGTATATACCACCGTAATCTCTGTTCAGTGGATATTGTTTACTGTTCGCCACAAGACCATACTGTTTTGCATATTGGGCAAATTGGAACATCGACTGGAACAGATTGGAACGTCGAAACAGGTTCTCTTCCTGTGCTCCAGCCCCTGTCAGCACTCCACCACCAGGATTCTGACGACTTGCCATATTCAAAACAGCAACATTATAGCCTTTATCTTTCAAATCTTTAGCAACGGTCAGACAATCTGCGTTCACTACCGAAAATACTGTTTCACATTCTATCGACGGATAAGAAGAAGCGTCAAGACGACAGTCATAATAACAAGTTCCTTTTACCATCATTCGAGAATCATCTTCAGAAAACTTATAATCCTTTCCATCAATAGTATAACCACTTTTTTTAATAATGGAGACAGTATGTTGGAAGACTTCTGCTCGCATATTCTTTATCTGCGACATACCGTATCTGTCATTCCATTTCTTCACATGCTCTGAATATGAGTTGAACTCCTTAACCCATTGGGCTGCATTCCATTCAACATCATTAAATGGAAGTATGTTTATTTTGGATGTATCTACACCATTAAATACAGACAGGTCAAATACTGTTTTAATGTAATGAGGTGTTCTGGACTGACAACTCATCCTAACCATATCATGTACAATATGTCCATCAATATAACCTAACGGACATTCCCTTTCCAACCCCTCAACATACATGTCGTCACAGATAAACTTACCTTTCCATGTGGCATAATTCTGACCTTGTGCATGGAACCAGTTCCCTATGCGCATATCACTCTCTAATTTTCGGAACCTGATTGATGTCTTTTGTAAACCGTCTTGAGGAAGTGAGCCATAATCAATTTCACCTTGTTTGAACACAACAGAGCACTTACCTATCCGGGACAGCACTTGTGATGGCATATCATCTACTGAGATTTTGCCCATAAACATACATGGATTATAATAAAACTCGCAATAATCTTCTGTCTTCAACATCCAAAAGCAATCGCTGACAAATAAGGTATAACTCTCCAATTCGTGTAGGCGTTCAATCCAATTAAATGGAACATTATCTACGGTTATAAATTCCTTCATAGATTATATTAATTTATTGATTTGTTTTTCAAATATTTCTTGTCAACATTTCAATCATAGAAGCACTAGAATTCTAACCTGAATCCCTTTTGCTTCAGCTCCTCATATTTCACCTTGTTGAAGCGGAAGAGGAAGGCTTCTTTCTTCTGCGACGGATTTACAGTTTCGTCCGTCTGTTCCAGCATTTCCAGCCGCTTCATCTTGTTGTAGAAGTTGCGGCGGTCGAATCGCACATCCAGTATGGCCTCATAGAGGTTCTGAAGTTCCTTGATGGTGAACTCCTCTGGCAGCAGTTCAAACCCAATGGGCTCGAAGTGTATCTGCTGACGTAATGACTGTTCAGCTTTTCGGAGTATCTGGTCATGGTCGAAAGCCAACTGTGGCACTTCGTCCAAAGCAAACCATTTTGCATCAGCAGCGTCATCGCCACCCTTCACTTCCTGCATCCTCACCAAAGCATAATAGGCAATGGTGATGACACGTTCACGAGGGTCGCGTTGTGGCGCAGTGAAGGTATGGAACTGACGGATGTAAGCACCCTCCAAGCCCGTCTCTTCCTGCAACTCACGCAACGCCCCCTCCTCGGCACTCTCGTCCATCTTCATGAATCCACCAGGGAAGGCCCATCGCCCTTTGTAAGGTTCGATACCTCGCTGAACTAAAAGCACTCTCAACTTTGTACCATCAAATCCAAAAATGACACAGTCGGTCGTTACACTCGGATGAGGGTACTTATAGCAGTATTTCAACTCTTCGTCTGTCTTGTTTATCTTATCCATATACTTATTGCGTTAAATTTACGCCACAAAGGTAATGTGTTTATTTTGAACACCAAAACGTTTTGCGTAAAATTTACACAAGACAAACGTTTTTCTATCGAAATTACCACTATTCAATGTCTTTTCAGCATCTTTTCCCTTATTTCACATGCCTATATCGACTATTGCATCCGCATTTTCTTGCGACAGATCATAGTTATCCAAATCCTCCTCGGTCATCAAATCTATTTCGCTTGGGATGTTTCTGACATCAAACCAAGAGATTTGGTTTTGACCGCACAGAATGTATATTTCTCCGTCATCATATTGCCTTGCGCCATATACTTGTCCTCTCACGATACACTCAGTTACCAACTGGTTGTCTCTGACTGCTGAAATCCGTGCAGAATCATCTGCCAGTTGCAGCCAATAGTAAGCCGTGTTGTTTATCGTGGCTATACTGTCACCCCATTCAGAAGTATTCTCTTCCTGCTGGTGGCCGCCCCCACAACCTATAAGGGTGATGAGAGCAATGGAAAGCATTATCAATTTCTTCATCTTGCTTCGGTTTAACTCATAGTTTCAATAATGTTTCTATTCTCTTTGCCAACTCATCCAACTCCTTATGTTGTGGTGTACTTTGTCTTGCAGTCTTCAGGTCAATATTGTATAATACCGTACTGTCACGCTTCACGTCATAGGAGTAATGGAGTACATGAAATGTGTCACCATAGCGCACAACAGAGTCGGTTGCAAACTTTCCGGAACGAAGAGTCACCGAGTCTTCCGATATATACGGATGATCTGAGTAATCATAGTATGAGGTGATTCCGTTTCTCGTCATCTTGACGTGAGAAAGAGGAATCTCCGCCTTGAACTTGTTGGTAACACGTACTTCCAACCTGTCTCTGTGACCATAAGCATTACTGTCACAATACTTATCAAGTATTTGACAGATACTGTCCTGTAGATTCGGGTCGCTGACATTTGATGTCATCATTTTGTTCTGATATACATTATACAAAGTATAGCATCCGTTGTTTCTTAGCTCATAGATTCCCAATGGCCGATTGCGTGAATTATGAACAATGTTGTCATATATAGGTTCGACAAGTATGCCGTATCTGTCCCGCAAGCCGACCTTGTCCGTATTAGTGTCCTTGATATAGAAAATGCCTCTCAATGGTTCCAACGTATATAACCCTCGGCGACCATATTCTATACAGGCGTATTGATTATAACCAATTGCCAAGGTTGGGAGAAGTATTCCCAAATATACGGTAGCCAATATGCTTATTCCTGCCAATCCTAGCTTACCAAAAGTGCGCCAACATACGTAAGCAACCATTGCTATACTGGCAACGAGCATCCACACGCGCCACATCCCGGCATAGCGTTGTGCGTAGAAAAATAGTACCATAGCAGCTACCATCATCCAAAAATTGCCGACAACAGGATTCTTCTCTGTTGTATCTTTACAGGAAGTCATATATCTGGCAATCAGATATAGACTGAGAGGCGGCAGGATGACACAAGCGAAACGACACATTCTCATGTCCATGGCAAGCCCTACATATAACGCACAGATGGCAACCAACATCAGTTGGCAATAGGCCTTTGCCCCTTTGTCCTTCCAGAGAATCGCTCCCAGAGCATCCTTCCAAGTCAAGGTGGATGACTTCATTGTTTTCCTGATAAGTCCAACAATATATACAGCTATCGGTCCCAAGAATAGCCATGCCAACAATATGCATTTTATAATGTTATGGGTCAAGTGGTCATTGTTTATACCCATAACGACAAACGGCAAATCAGCGAAATCACCCGTTGTCCTCATAACCGGTCCCTCAACAGACAGCAAGGCAAACAGAGCCGAGAAAACTGTCAATGGAATCCAACTTCGTTTCTCCCCACGATAAAGGGTGAAGGAGAGAATGATTCTCATCACGACTGTGACTACCATAAGAAAATGAGTTGGTAATGACCACCAACTACAGTTTGCCAATGCAACAAACAGCCATAAAGAACAGACGGCCAAATCAAGCCAAAATACTTTTTGCTTCATTATATTCGTATTTACTTTTTGTTTAACCATTCAATCAATTCATTCACTTTGTCTGACACCATTGCTGGCGATGCCGGCAGCTTATGCTTTCTCAGTACAACCATGCTGACAGCATACTTCGGCTTATCGGCAGGGAAGCAGCCTACAAACGTAAATGTCTGCTCCGTTCCGTCATCAGCCACGTTATACACTCCAGCCAGTTCCACATCCTTGGGCGCACGCTTATGTTGTATGCCCCCTTCCTTAAACATCCCGATGGCAATTGCACGGATATTGCCGCGTCTTTCCGCAGAGACGTTCACGGAATCCAAATGGAAGATATTGTTGAACACCGTAGCAAGTTCCAACGCATTGGTGTTTTTCGTCTGGTCAGTGGCATACTTCCAATAATCCATACCGTCAGGCAGGGTCATCATGGCATGATACATCCCAATCCTCGACTTGTTGAGCAGAGCCTGTCGGTATGTCAACATACCGTAACCACCTCTGCGCCAATTATGGTCTCTTATCCGCACGCTGTCGTTCAACACAAGAATACCTTGCCCTGTATCGACGCTGTCCTCCAACGAGGTGTTTGACTGGGCGAGGCAGTCGGCAGCCACGAAAGGCATATATGTTTCCGAACTGCACAACCTTTTAAGAAGAGGAGCATACACGATGTCACCCTCTACATTCTCCAATGCTCCCCATGTCAAGACATCACCAGTCCTTGCGTCAATGACTGCCACCTGTCCTTGCATTCCATCAATAGCCGCCATGCATTCACTCAGCACATCATAACTCCGTACCGAAATCAATGAGTCTATGGCAGTAAAGTTTTCCACTTTCCCCACGAGTCTTGGATTGTCGGCAAAAGCTTCCATTTTCGTGTTGTCATTCATATTGATGCCGATTTTTCCGCATTGCAGCCCTTTCTCATAGTAGAAATAGCAGAAGCACATACCGTCTTCTGGTTGGAAATAGTGGGAATACTCGATATAGTCCATATCCACAGCCGTGACACTGTCGTTCTTCTCACGGTCATAGATACCATACTTCCCATTCATGGAGACGATGACGTAACGTGCCTGGATCAAACTGTCCTTCCTCGCCTTGTCTTCTTCCGAGTCATAATCCGATTTAAACTCTTCGGCAAGTGTCACGGAATCCACTTCGACGGAATCAACCCAGACCGAATCCGCTACCTCCTGTGCACAGACATCCGCTCCAATCACCGAGAGGAGCAATGCCAAAACCATTGTCATTCTTTTACTCAATCTCATAATCATTGTATTTCTTTAATCTTCAGCTTCTTCACTTTCTTTATCCTCCTTATCGTCACGACCAGATAAGTAGGTGTGCTTCTCAGTCACAGCTTCATTGCCAAACAAATACTCTCCGAAGCGGTTGATGTTCACCCTGCCACCAACTGCCGCTGCACAGTTCATGGCAAAAACGTCATTAGGATTTTTCTCAATCCTCTTCAGACAGGTCAGATAGCATTTCTTGCGCATATCGTTGTAGATACTGTTGGGTATGGAGGAATCACGGGATATTCCGCCATAGCAATATTGATACAGACATCGCCAGATAATCCAAATATTGTTAAGACAAGGATTGTATTTGCCGCTGTTCATCAGCTTCTCTGCCACAGCCACAATCCACTCGTCTTCAAGTTCTGCTTCTGGACAGTCTGCCCAATTCAGGAACAACGAGCATTGTTCGTCAAAAGTGGAACAGTCATTCAAGGTGTGCAGCATCATTTCCACTTTTTTGTCTGCTTCCACCTGCCTGTAAAGTTCAAGAGTTGGCTTTGTCGCATCAGTCAGTTCCTTGGTCATGGCATTCAAGGAATCGACAAACTTCTCCTCATCAGTGAAATACTTATAAGACTTGGCTTCAATCTTGTTGCCAAAAGCAATCAACAGATCCATGGAATGTTCTTCTTCTCCCCATTCTTCTGGAGAACGCTTCATCATAATGACGATGCTGTCTTTGTAAATCTTGGCAGCCTGGCAGAGTTCCTTGTCCCTGATGCAATCCTCACTAATAGCCTTAATGCCATCAACAACGTCTTTCTCTTCAGCAAGTTCAAAGCCGTCACATCCTCTCAGCCACAACTCGTGATTGCTCCACACGTTGAAAGCCAACAGGCAAGAGTTGTAGAACACCTCTGCATTGGAAAGAAACGGATGTTTGCTTGCGGCATATTCTGGCAATTGCAGGGCGAATGCCGTATCACTCACAATCTCGTATTCGAGAACATTGTCTGCCGCATCCTCTCCATAGAAGGCAGCAAAGAGGTCAAAGTCCGTGCTGTCCTTCTTTGCACTTGCGTATTTGTCATAAATTTCGATTACGTCTTTGAGACTGACGGCATCGTCATTCTCAAAGCATCCACGATACTGGGTTCCCATTTCTTTCTTGCAACCAGTCATTGTCATCAACAATGTCATGGCAATAATACCAAACCATTTCATACTATCTGTCCTATTTTATTCTTTTACTTCAGTCAATACTGCCGTATAGTTGTCATCGCCCTGCTTTTCGCACATGAAATCATAGACTTCAAGGATATCGGCAAGTGGCTTCTCGTCCATCATCCTTGCCAACAAAATATCAGGAGCCATGCTTTTGTATAAGCCGTCCGAGCAAAGTAATATTCTGTCGCCTGCCTTCAATTTGAACTGCATGATGTCCGGGACATCTGCCTCATGATGATAGGAGAAGAAGCAACGGTCAATGACCTCCCAACCATAATCCAAACGCACATGGTCTTTCGTCTGGTAGAGCAGCCCCTCATCAGGACGCTGCAAATAGCATCTGCTATCACCTACATGGGCAATGGTCACGGTGTCGCCCTCAATGCTTGCCATCACCTTCGTCGTTCCCATTTGGCAATGGTTTAACGAGTTGGCTTTCTTGTCAAGTGCCCTCATGGCATGGGCACAGGCCTTCTTCACCATTTCCTCATTGTCAGGCTCGTCCGTATGTTTTTTCCAGTAATCCACAATAGCATCTGAAACTGTCTCGCTTGCCACCTCTCCCATGGCGTGACCTCCCATGCCATCGCAGACCACTGCCAACCAACGGTTGCCGTCCTCACTATTTACGATACGGAAAGCGTCCTCGTTGTTCTGACGCTTTCCCGTTTCGCTGATTGTCGCGTAATGTATCTTCATAAAAATCTTATTTATTCAATGTCAATTCTCGATACCTCATCCACGTTTCTGATTGCCGAAATGGACTCCATAGCCATCTCCAACTCTCTTATCGAATGGACTGCGAAATCAACCGAAGTCTCAACGATGCGGTCAACGGTCACAGTGTTGAGCCGTGAGATAGAGAGGTTTTGCTTTTCGGTGACACATGCCACCACATCGCTCAACAAGTGATGGCGGTCAATGCCACGGATGCAGATACGAACGGGGAAGAGGAACCCTTCATGTTCCTCAAAGTTGACGGCAACGATGGAGTCGCCTTGTTCCGAAGCCATGCGGATGGCATCAGGACAGTTGCGCTTATGCAGTGTCACTTTTCCTTCAGCACCCTTGAATCCTATCACCTCATCGCCTGGCAATGGATGACAGCAGGAGCAACGGACGTATGGCATCTTTTCCTTATTGGCGAAATGACTGCGGAGTGTTCGCTTTGCCTTGTAGGTCAGCACATGCTTCAGCCATTCCTCCTCGGGCATGGCGTTCTTGTCGGTCCCAATCTCCACGCAATCGCCTCGATGCAGCATGGTCTTCACCGAGCAAAGCCTGCCATTGATGCGGGCATACTCCGCATGGAGTCCTACCTCGCTGTGAATCTCAAAGGCGAAGTCCAATGCCGTAGCGCCCTTGGGCAGGATGACACCTTTTCCCTGAGGTGTGAACACCATGATATCATCATTGTAGAACGATGCCGTAACCCCGTCCATGTAGTCCATCTCGTGACTATGATAAGCCACATCCTTCAGCACCTCCTTAAATTTCTTAAGCCAAGCCTTTACATTATCTTCCGTTCTCTCAGCCGTACAACCAAGACGAGAGTTTCTGACCATTCGTTCAGATGAGATGTGAATCTCCTCCCAACCGCCTTGGTCGTTGAGCAGCTTCACATGGAAGCTCTGATAGCCGTTTTCCTTGGGAGCATTGATATAGTTGGCCACACTGCCAGGACGCTCCTTGAAATAGTCAGACAGAACGGCATAGATATACAGGCTCTGTTTCTTCTCCTCTTGCAGGTCTATTGCATCATAGATGATGCGGGTATAGTGCTTGCCATCCACGTGGTGGAAGTCACACCCCTTTGAATGCATCTTGCGCCAGATGCTATAGGGCATTCGGTAGCGCAGCTCTATCCTTGCCTTGATGCCATTGTCTTCCAACAGTTCACTGACTTTTGAAATGAAACATTCGAGGTTCTTCTCCTCTGCCAGTTTCAGTTCCTTCAACATCCCTTCTATCTGCTCGTACTCACGAGGGCAGCGGTAATGGAACGACAGGTTTTCCAACTCGGTCTTCACATGATACAGCCCAAGGCGGTTGGCAAGCGGGGCATAAAAGTAATCAGTCTCCCCGGCAATCTTCATCTGCTTGTCAGGACGCATACTTGCCAGAGTACGCATATTGTGCAGCCGGTCGGCAAGCTTTACCAAGATGGCACGCACATCATATTGTACCGATGCCAGTATCTGACGGTAGTTATCCACCTGCTTCGACTTGTCATACTTCTCTTTTTTCTGTTTGGTCACTACACCCACAAGAAAAGCCACATCCTCCCCGAAACGCTCACGGATATCCTCGATGGTGTATTTTGTATCTTCCACCACGTCATGCAGGAACGCCGCCATCACGGGATTGGCACCAAGCTCCAGCTCCTCAGCCACAATACGTGCCACAGCTATCGGATGAATGATATAAGGCTCACCCGTCTTGCGTTTCTGCTCCTTGTGTGCCTCCGCTGCCAGTTCATATGCTTTGCGGACAAGCTGCATCTGCTTGCCATCCACTCGTTGAGCCAACATCTTGAAGATGCTCTCAACACCAGCCTCCATCGTGTTACGGTCAATTCTCTGCATAACGGATTCATTTAATGTTTGTTACCAAAATTACAATAATGTCAGATTACTTATCATCCATCTCTGTCAACAGCACATCATGACAAGTATCGCCCTCCCAATAAGCCATGGGGTGAAGCTCGGCAGTTAGTTTGTTGTAGTTGGATGACAACTGACTAATATGCTCCAATATAGTCAGTTTATTATCCACTTCATCCTGACTCTTGGCAAACACCAGATTCGTGAAATGCCGATTCTCATACATATAGTCTTCACTGTCAAAGCAAGGGTAGAGTTGTGAATCTTCACCCACATACACGCCATTTTTTTGTATGCGCTTCCTTGCGTGTTCTATCATATCTTTCACACCATTGAATGATGCTCCCAAGACCACAATGGTCTCATTGTTCTTCAGTCGCTTCATAATCGTTCGTTTTAATGTGATGAGTAATTCTATTGACGAGAGGCAGGAACGTCATGCTCCCACCTCTTTATGTCATTGTCTTATAATACCCTTCTATTTATGACAACTCTTTTTGTGTCCGCAATGCTTGCAGTATGCCTGTTGCCATACATCTCCATTGGTGATGGGAGAGAACCCCGAACAACTACAACCGACCGTTCCTGTACAATGTTTCCCTCGAAATGTAACATTAGAACGATTGTAAGCACTGTCACTTTGAGGGCAGACCCACGTCTGAGACTGTCCATTGGCATAAACAACTGAAATTTTATCTCCTCTCTTCCAATACCATCTCCATGGGGTTGTAGGCCCAAGATAGAAGCCTCCGTTAGGTGTCATTGTCTTAGTTTCAGAGTTATTCCGGTCAGTAGAGGCAGCGACAATCTGTATATTGAATGTTGCACCTGTTTGATTATTCGCAACAAAATAGATATGTCCATCGTTTCCTTGCTGGAAGCCCCCAACCATCTGTGCGCTTGCTATTAAGCACATAAACATCATTAATAACAAAATTCCAAAATGTTTCATTTCTATATACGCTTGATTTGTGACGCGCCCAACTTCTAAAATTAGGTGATAATATTTACTCAATACTTGTCAATATGAGAACGCTTGGAATGACCACACTTACATGTCGTAGGGTCAGCACCGCTTTTCGCTCTAAAATACGGGCATTTGTTGGGACCGCAATAATGACAGTGTCCGTCATCATTCCCTGCTATATGCACAGTGACATCCGATGTCACTGGAGCAACTTCAGCATTGGTAGTTTTCGCATTTACGTAAAGTGCATTGGCACCTACTAAAGCGATGAGAGCAAATGCAACTGCAAAAATCTTCTTCATTGTCTTATACCCTAATATGTCATCGGGCGCAACTTCTAAGTTTGTTATTATTGTTCCTTTGTCTGTTTATGAAAGACAGTTAGGGCAAGTAACCCCTTGGGCTTTATTTTATCAGAATTTTCTTGCTTTGACTGCCTATCTTGACAATATACAATCCACTGGACAGGTTCTCGATGCGGTTGGTCTTTCCAGAATAGACTTTGGTTCCATTGTCTTTGTACACCGTAATGTATGACGCTTCATCCAGCCAAACGGTTCCGTCCTCTATATGAATAACAGGCGGTTCGGCTATTGTCTCAGAAATACCTGTGACATCTTCTATCTTGGCCGTCATGCTGTAATACAATGCCTCCAACTTTCCATTTTTCCATTTTTCCTCATCTTCCACCCATGAAAAGGTAGCTACATAGAAGTCCCCTACAGTTATCGTTCCGTCTTCATTCATTTTCAGTGTCCATGTGTCAGCCCAATCATCCGTTGTCTCATCAAACACATATATTGCATATAACGGACTGTCATTATCGGTATATCTCAGGATATTGTAGTATGACACATCAATGTCTGCAGTGCCATCTCCATTGTCATACAACTTGAATCCTCCGTCATTGTATTCTGTAAGGTCATCACCAAACATGGAAGTGATATAATACGCTCCTTTCTTATCAGTAATAGTCATTTCGAATCCATCTTTATACTCCCTCGTGGGATTGTTCTCCACATGACTGGATGCAACCCTATAATTCCCAGACCATACTGTTGGTTCTCCTATGACTTCCTCATTTACGGTTATTGCACAGACTGCGGCAAGATTGTTGGAAGTTGTAGCAATGATGTTGGCTGTGCCGGCATTCTTTGCTATGACTAAGCCCTTGTTGTCCACGGTTGCGACGGTTGTATTGTCGCTCATCCATGTCACGGTTTTATCGGCAGCATCAGATGGACTTACCGTGGCTGTCAATTGTAAGGTTTCTCCTTCGGTAAGTGAAGCCTTGGATGCGCTGAGCGTTATAGAGGTCGGCTTTACATCCTCTTTTACCGATATGTTGCACGTTGCTTGTTTCCCGCTTCCGTCTTTTGCCTTACATGTAATGGTGGCAGTGCCGGCAGATTTTGCAGTGACAAGTCCTGTAGATGATACCGTGGCAACAGAAGTATCATCCGATGTCCAACCAACATTTTTGTTAGTCGCTGAACTTGGGCTAACAGTTGCATTGAGTTGTGTGGTTTCTCCAACATACAGAGAAGCAGATGTCTTGTTCAGCGTTATGCTTGTGACATAAATCGTTGCAGACTCTACCGTCACCTTGCAAGTTGCATATTTTCCGCTGCCATCCGAAGTACGGCATGTAATGGTAGCGGTCCCCACCGATTTTGCCGACACCAGTCCGTTGTTCACCGTAGCCACAGAAGTATTGCTGCTCGACCAGTTTACATTCTTGTTCGTAGCATTTGTCGGATAGATAGAGGCTGACAGTTGGTAGGTATTTCCTTCTTTCATATTGATGGACGATTGGCTCAGCGTTATACTTGTCACACTGACACTTGTTGATTTTACGGTGATGGTATAGTAAAAGTCCATGGTGCGGTAGAATCCATCAATGAAGTAGCTACATTTGAAGTACACTTTGCACGAAGATGTTGCCTTGATTCCCTTGACGGTTGCATTGTAGCGGGTAGAACTGGTTACGGTGGCATACGAACTGTTCTCGGAATACCACTGATAAGTAACACCTGTTGACTGCATAAGTGTACGTTTGTAAGTGTCCGCCAACGCTATGGTTACGGTACTTCCTTCATAGACAGAAGCTTCTCCGGCTTTTGCCGAAGCATTCACCTTTTGAACTGTTGCAAATGCGAACAGAACCATTAGAATCATGGTCTGCAGATGTGTAGTAAATGTTCTCATTGTTGTTGTATTTGATGGCTTGTCTTTAATCTATGGTGTTATTATTTTGCTCTCTTCAGCGCATACTCTGCCTTTCTCATATAGTCCTGGGCACGTTCTCTGGCATTCTTTGCTTTTCGTGCGTAATCTTCTGCCTTGTCCGTGGCATTCTTTGCCCGTTGCTGATATGTCTTCACACTATCGTAGTTCTTCCGCTTTGAGTAGTATTCAGCCTCTCTGAGATACCCTTGTGCTTGTCGGTTGTAGTAATCGACTTCTCGCTCATAGCCCAATGCCTGCTTCGTGTAGTATTCCGCCTCACGCTGATATGATTGTGCTTGCTTGATATAGTAGTCATTCTGTGCCACCAGAGGCAGAAAGCCAAGCGATATGATTATAATTGAGATTAACTTTTTCATGTCCTTTTCAGTTTGTTGAGTAAATAGTTAGAGGCAAAATCCAAGGCATTGATGATATGAGGGACAATTGTATCTGCCGATTCATCTGAGACCGTCTTGTGGTCATAATCCAATGAAACACTGCCACAGTCAAGTTTGACAGCCTTGATAAATTTTACGTTCCTGTTTGTCTCATTGATAGCATCCGACAACAATTCTGTGTTGTACTCGTTTGCCTTTACTAAATGAGGGACACAGAAACGTATCATACCCTCATTTCTCCCTGTCATGTAAAAGAAATGCCTGTCGTGGTAGATAAAGTGCCAACCCATTGAAGGCAGCATTTCCACATGCCCACATTTCTTCCTAATTTCATTCAGTATTTCTTCTTGTCTCATATTCAATTATATTTGTTATACTCTTTATGTTATATGAGCGTGATTAGTAACCATATCTATCAATAAAAAAACTGCACCTAATCAAATTTGTTGACTGGTGCAGTTTCTATTCAAATTGCAATGTGTAGCTTAGTAACCTTTCATTAGATAATGGAGCCGTAATCTATCATATAACCATTCAGTTGATGGGCTTACCTTTTTTCTTTTGTATGGTCGGTAAGGTAGTGTAGCTATACGCTTGACTATCTTTTTCATTTCGTCCCTATTTTTACATTTACCCCATACTCCTCCTGTTTCATTTGTTAGGAAAAGTAAATCAGATTTAAGCGGTTGATCGTTTTCCACTGTTAAAACACTGTCCAAAAGTTGGTTTGTAAATAACACAGAATCTCTTTCTGAATTAATGCTTACAACATTGACTCTTATCCCATGTTGTTGCATTACTTCCGCGATGGTTTTTAATGAGATATGACTGCAATTATCCATACCATCAGTAAATATAACGATATCACGGTAAGTATTTGTGGAATCCATTACCATGGACATACACAAGTCATATAATGCAGTGCCATCACCATATTTGGGTTGTGTTATAGTATCGAGCACAAACGACATCTCAGGTAACACAATAGAAGGTTCTTTATTTACAGCAAATGGTGTTATGGTTACTTCATTACGGCAAGACTTCCGTATGACATCTTTTGCCATTTTCAATCGTGTGCCATCGAAATCGGCAATTGTACTCATGCTGCTTGAAATATCCAAAGCATATACGACCCCATTTCTTTCTGGAGTGTGTTCTGGCAAAGACCTTTGTTTGATAGAAGGCAATGCCTTGACATTAATGCTTACAGGATTTGTTTTGCAGCTTTCTTTTTTACAAGTCATTCCTCCGCCATTAAAGAATGCCTCAAATGGATCTACGGACTTGTCACGAACTATCAAATCCACTATGTAAGTATTTGAGGGAACGTCTATTATACCCGTCTTGCAAGGATGAAGCCAGTAGGAGTCTATCACACATGAATTGTATTCGATACCATTTAGAGAATCTCGTGCCATGGATATGGTGTCTGGCTTTATAGGTTGACAAAAACAAAAGTCAGGAAGTATTCTTTGATTTGAGTGTAAATATGTGGGACTATATCCAGATGTGGTATAGAGACGTGTAGTAACTAATACCGAGTCATTGATGGAAATATCCTTTCTATCTACTGTCGTATATACAAATAAAGTATCTGGGTGGTTTCCCGACAATTGTTTTGTGCCGTTGGTGTTCTTGTTTCTATCCGCAGGACAATAGTCTTTTGTGCATACAATAGTCCTCTTAGGAACAGTGTAATAATCACCGCTTAACCGACTCTTTATTGTGTATGAAGGAATAATTATATGTTGCTTGGATTGTCCTGTTAAAATATATTTGTACGTTCTGCTATGAGTTTTGTTTATCGTTCCGTTAACAAATGAGATACTGGTAGAAGTTAACAACGATGGTCCCATATAAACTTCTACATTAGCATTGTCAAAAGGTGGCATAACAGTTTCGTGGAAAGTAGAATCCACTGGTATAGTTATAGAATAAGTGAAATTCGTTCCAATATTTACTGTATCAGGACATTCCACCTTTGCCTCTCCAAGATCATTCTGCGCCTTAATTGCAGTAGAAAAACTCAAGAACAAAAAAACATTAATAATTATTGATTTCAAGAAGAATTGTCTAGTATTTGTTATCATAATAAATCCCCTTAATCCGTGTCGGGCACAACTTTCTAATGGTTCTTATTGATCCTTTGATTGTATATGAGCAAATCATTTGGGAAGTAACTACTTCAAAGTGAAAAATCAATCCAACATCACAAATGCCGCCCAATGGAATGGGTCGGGATATTTATCTCGGATGATTGATTTCGTTTTCTCAAATGCCTGACGTTTGTTCCACTTGCATTGTTTGGATGCGAGTTGCTCATAGAATGTAGTCATGAATTCCGTAGTCACTTTGTCGCTGACACTCCAAAGAGCCATGACCATAGTGCCGACACCGGCTTTCTTGAAGGCACGCTGCAAGCCGTAAAGACCTTCGGAGGTAGCCTTGCCTTGGCCAGACTGACAGGCAGAGAGCACAACCATCTCCGTGCCACTTAGGTCAAGGCGGGCGATATTGTTGGCTGTAAGAATGCCTCCCAATACTCCATCAGGCAATTCCTTGCCTCTCCATGCCGCATTTCCTCCTGAAAGGACAATACCAGAGAGCATCATGGCATCAGAGTAGCCTTTCAGATAATCCACATTAGCAGCGTGTTCAGGAGTATAATAGAATCCATGAGTGGCTATCTGCAACAATTGAGGAGCTTTGCCGTGCATACTGAGGAACGACTCTTCCGTTCCCTCCATTCCCATTCGGGGTGTTACATGCCATTTGTTGGCTTTCAGCAGGGACTCTATCTGAATTATTTCCTGCTCGGAGCCAGGTAATTCACGGAAGACAGAATCCCCGCGAACCATATCGCCACGCATCGCCAACAAATCCGTCAAGTCATATTTCTTTGCTTCCTCAGCCATCGCTGTCGGTTGAAGGTCATATTGCAGTCCGCCATATAGTACGGCAGAATGCGGTGCAGATGCCAAGACTGGCGACTGTGCCTTTACCAGTTCCCTTGCGGAAGACAACCTTACGAAGTTGTAATGGCTACCCAAAAGCGTTCCGTCAGCAAGTGGCAATGACTCCAATGACACTTGGAACAGTAATTGTGATGGGACATAATAGACAGTCGTCCCTTCTGCTATGTGTTCCTTCAACGGCTCCCATAGCAGTCTCAACACATCTAGGGCATAGTCCTGATGATAATACATGTCTGGCCGGGTGATGCCCAACGAGTCTATCTGTCTTTCGGCAAATAGGTATTTCACCAATGGGTATTCATCGCTCTTGTTGATGATATAGGCTGCATATTTTCGCCCCATTGTCTCAGACACATAATCAGTAAAGTCCAAGAGCACTTCATTGGGCTTCAAAGCACTCTTGACTGTTGCATAGTCAATATCCATGAACTGTGTGATATTGCCGAAACTACGGCATCGTTCAGCCAAACGTACCGCCAATTTCTCAGCCCGTTGAGACATACTTAATATACTGTCAGCATGATGCGCATAATCCTTTTCCCACTCCTTGATTTGTTTCTTCATCAAAGTAAGCAGCATATAGTCCTTCATGTCATCATCCGTTCCTTCTTTCTTCACCACGTCAAACAACGAGCGTTCAGACTCCAGCAGGAAAGACTTCGACATGACAAGCGCATTGTAGCAACTTGCGGTAAACTCTTCCTGGTATCTGTTGGCTTCAATGGCGTATGGGGTCATCATCGTGAACAGTGAAGACACTGGCGACCACAAGCTCTCACGTTCCTCGACACTCATCATCGGAATACGCTCCTTCATCAACTCTTTCAACCTGAAAGCGGCATCCGTATAGTGTTTGCAACCTGCATCAAGATGTTTGGAGAATCCTTCTGCATTGGCGAGCATCATTAGCGCATTGATATACTCCATGCTCTTTTCGCCATAAAGTTGCTTTGTGTAATCCGCATAGAGCTTATAATGCTTTTCAGACTCATCATATTTTCCAAGGTGATGTTCCGTTCCTCCCATGGATGCAAGGAGCATTATCCTGTTCTCTTCCGTTTGGGGATATTTAGATGCAAGTATTTCATCTGCTTTCTTATAGTCTGCGAGAGCTGCTGCATATTCTTTGAAGCCATTATGACAGCGTGCCCGAACCATATACATCTGACATAGTTCCCTTGGCTCTTTCATCCTGCTTTCACTCTTAAAGAGAGAGTCTATACATGCAAAGCAATTCTCCTTGTCTCCTTTCAGTCTGTAGATGTCTGCCATCAGACTATACGGAAGATAATACGCATCCTCTTCTGGATTGATCTGCTTCTGGTATTCTTCCAACACTTTGCGACCGTATGCGATGGCATCGTCATATTGCCCCGTGGCAATATATAGATTTCTCAGCTTGTTATATGCCAGATGTTTACTTGCCGCAAATGGGTCTTTGTTGTCCCCTTCAGCCAGTTCCTTTCCCTTTATATACCACTTCTCGGCTAATTTATACTGACTTTTGGATTTCGCCTCGTCACCTTTTTGATGGTAGTATACAAATTTCATTTTCACATCTCCTGCCTTTTCCACTAACGAGTCCATGGAAGCCGAAGTGGAGCGTATCAGTTTCATGTCACCCGTGGTGTTACCCAGAGACCACAACTCCCTCAACACATCCATCTGTTTTTTCACCTTGCCATTTTGATTTGCCAAGACAAATGCCTGATAGTAAACTTGCTTTGCTTCGTCAAACTTGCAAAGGTGTGCTTTTACCGATGCTATGCCGGAGAGTACATCTACTTCTTCAGATACTCTACCCAAATCCCTGAATCCATTCAAGGCTTTTTCATACGAAGAAAGTGCCTCGTCATAACTCTGTGTCATCGCATATTGCGCTCCCTCAAAATACCATGAGAGAGGAATCTTTGTCTCTGCGTATTCTTTTACCTGACCGTCAGAATAGGGAAGTATTTCTGATATGAGTTCCCTTCCACGCTTATAATCGGCACGTCCTTTTTCATCGCGCTGGATAAATTCGCAAGCATACATATAGCCATTCATAGCATAGAGATGGCCGACGTCTTTCCTTTCCTCATCATTCAACTTACCTTGAAGCAAACTCTTTCCTAAGAGATACCCTTCTTGATACCTGCCAAGCAGTTCATAACACTGACATGCCATTGTCTGACTGCACACGTACACTTGCCGCTCGCCTTCGTTGCGTTGCTGCTTGGTATTCTCTCCAACAATAAGAAACAACTCAAGTGCTTCTGCCTTCTTGCCGGCTTTGTTCAGCTCAAATGCCTGATACATTTTTGCTGTCACTTCTTCCTCTGACAGGGTCTGGGCTTCTATCTGCATTGTCATGCAGAAAAGCATCAATGCGAATACTATGATTCTATTCATCTGTATTTACTTTCTTCTCGATATTATACTTTATGGTATCGTTGTCCGTACTGTCTGCTGGGGCAGGGCTGAACACTTCATCCCCTCCACGCATCTGCTCCATAGGTGCCCCATTATAGTTAGTAGATGGCTCATAATCAAACATTGGCTTGATGGCAAAGAAGCCTACAACAAGCACAGCTGCCACACCAGAAATCCACAGCCATATCTTCTTCTTTGACCGCACTGGCTCTGTTGCTGCAACCTCTGGTGCAGGACAATAACATGCTGCTTGTTCTGTGCCTGTAGTACGATAAGCGGCAGTTTTTCGTTCTTGTTCATACTGTCGTTGGAACTGTTTTAGTACCTGTTGTTTCTCCTCACGACTTCGGATGCAGTCTTTTACGTTCTGTGTAAACTCCAATTGTTCCTTCTTCTCTTTGTCTTGTTCCACCTCACGCAAAAACTCCGTCTTTTCGGCATCATCCATGCGGTTAAGCAGGTAGTTGTCTATTCTGTCTTGAAACTTTTCGTCCATATCAGTAGTCCTTTATGCGTTTAACTTCCTCTTGTATATTTCCTTTGCCGTTTTGCGCAAGCTGTTCATACACTTGTTTTTCTTTGTCTTTAAGGCATCGTATGATTCTATTGTTGGCATTTCCTTCAGGATAGTCTCCAGTTTCTTCTCCTCATAATAGAACTTAGTGAGTATTTCACTGCACCGTTGTGACATGTGTGATATGACATCCGCAATAATCTCAAGCATCAAGTTCTCACCTGAATCATAGAGCATATCTATATACTCGTTGGGGTCGAACCCTTCAGCCCTTAGCAACCGTCCTAATTCTGTTTCGGGATCAGCATATGCAGGATGTTCGCGTCCATATTCCAGATACTTGTTTCGGGCTATGCTCATAAAGTAGGTGAGGATGCTGCCGTTCAGGGGCTTGTTGTCTTTCCCCATTACGATTCCATCCTCCACATATATTTTTTTTCTTTCAATGTTTTCCCAAAACGCTATGAAGGTATTCTGTAGTATCTCTGCCGCTGCATTTTCTTCAGCGAAGAACACACCCCTATAGTTGTCCCAAAAGTAATCGGAACAGTATGCGTACAGCTCGTACTGAGTGCGCCGCCTTTTGTCTGCCATACCCGCTACAAGTCGTGCTTCATTCTCTTGTATGGGGGCTCGAAATTGTATTGTTTTTGCCATTACTGTATGATGTCTGTTATTCTATATCTATCTGTCTCGCCAGTCATTTCTGGATATTGAGGTCTGCTGCCTGTATTGGAATTGACAAACTTCCGTATTCTTCTGATGAAATCATCGTTGTCATTCCCAGTGTTTTCTTTGACCTTATTGTATATTGCGTAGGTCAGTTTGCCCACAGCTGGACTTTTCATTTCAATGTTCACTTGGTCGCTTTTGCAGGCACTGATGGTAATCCACCTTTCCTTATTCTCTTTTGCGTTTGGATTTACATCCGCCTTGCCATTATCCGCAGATGTCCCCCATATAAAGGACTTGATGGCTTCGAATATGTCCTCCACGCCACGCACCACTTCATCCTCATCACCACGTGTTGCACCACCACTATGACAAGCATCAATAACCACGAGCATCTTTCCCGAATCACCTATCTTGTCTCTGATGGCATTCAGATAGTAGTTCATCTCATCATCCGTGAGGTGTTTCTCACCTTTGTCTTTCTCGCATGGTTTTCTGTAGGCATCGTATGGAATCCAGCACTCATCCAGTCCGTCCTTCTCATCATTATGCACATCTTTCATCTGTTGACCATGCCCTGAGAAATGTACATACACAATGTCCCCGTGCTTGGACTGCGATGCCAAAGATTTGAGGGCATTCATAATAGCCGCCTTCGTTGCCTGCTGATTCACGAGTTTCTTGACATTACCCGTCTTGAACTTCGCGTTCTTCAGCATCTCCATCACATACGGCACATCCCTGTCACCGTTTATCTTCCCCCAGGCCTTATCCTCCTGTTGACCGATGCCAATGACAAGAGCTCGCCGCGTCTGAGCCGAAACAGCTACAGACACGGTGAGCATGATATATATACATACTATAGTTAAGTAATGCCCAATGTTCTTTATCATCATTTTACTCCTTGTTGAATATCCTGTTAATATCCTTTCCTTCCACTACCATTGGTATATCCTTCTGAATGATACATTCTTGGTCTGGCTTTAAAAGAACAATCTGCAAATTGGCATCTGTCATTGCCAACTTATGCAATAAAGTCCCTACGGATAGGTAAAGCATGAAATCACCATCGCAATAAAGGCTTTTGTCGGATATAAGAGACTCATAAGCTTCCTTAAAATTCTCAACTATCCAATACGTCTGTTCTTTCATTTTTTCAGGGGTAATGCTTTCATTGACGTTTTTCCAATTTTTTAGTTGGATAACGAAATAGACGGTATTCGACTCTTTCTCATACATAATGTCTCGGAATTTCCAACTATCCCACATATAAGTAGGGCAAATTCTGCTAATCTGTTTTACTGCGTATTCAATTTCAGACGTAGTCCTTTCACCATTGCTTTGCGCCATAGCTTGAAATGACAAGCAGCAGATGATACCAAGAAAAAGAATTCTGAGGTGCTTCATTTATTACTACCCTTATTCGTGTCGGGCGCAACTTCTATGTGTTTTGTTTTTATGATTATCGAGACTTCCAAGTAACCTTGCTCTCCCTAATAAATGCTATACATACAGTGCGTCACCGATGATTGGGGTGATGGCTATCGAAACAACAATCAAAATCTAGTATGATTTCCGAATTTTTCCACGACCATCACATCGTGTACATTTGATTTTCCCATCACCTCCACATGTCGGACAATTTACCCAACCATATTGAGGGAACCAGGCACCATAGCTATAATACTGGCCTGTAACTTGGTATACTTGATGATAGTTTGCATTATAAAATGGATAATACCTCCATGAGGCTTGATAATTGTTACATCCAACTTGACCATTCCCATCACAACTTGAACACTCTGCCCAACCGTCTTGCTTGATAGTAATTGAAACCTCTTCATTACCACAAGTAACGGTTACAGTTCCACTTCTGGGAGAACTATTGTTTTGAGAACATGAAACCTTTATTCTTGAACTATTTATAACGGTCGCACTAAGCCAATTTTCATCATCACTCACAGATAGGTCCTTTCTACTATTATTTGATATACCAATATATTCATAATCGCTTGAAGTTCCAAATCTTACGGTACTATTTGATGTACTAAAGTCCGTAGGATCTCCCCATTGCTTCACAGATATTTCTCGTGAATCCCCATTGTTTGAAATAACAGTAATTGTTCCTGTTCTAATTTTTCCATTATTCTCAGGCAATGTGATATGGAGTTTTCCATTTTGAATTTTCGCTTCTGCTGTTAACCAATCAGGTGCATCGGAAACAGACCATGTAGTACCATCCGTATTAACATCAACAGAATAGCAATAGCCCTCCTCTGTTCCTTCTTCGGCCATCACTATGCTATTAGGCGAAACAGTGAAGTAGGATGCTAATCCGGAATTTTGTTTAACAGATATGCGTTCTTCAAATTTGTCACTTTTTACTAATATCACGCCTGTTCTTTCGCCGCTCTCATTGGTTTTTGCTGTAATAGTTAATTTCGCCTTAAAGTTGTTTCCCTTTTCTGCCACATTCTTTTTAAGCACAATCCAATCAGCATCTGAAGATATGTTTAGATTCATACCGTCCGTTTCAACAGAACATCCAAATTCTCCTGTACCGTATTTGTCAAAAGAATATGAAGAATTACTTACTGTCAAGAAAGTAGACAAACCAGACTCTTCCTTTACGGAAACATTGAACTCCTTTTTCCATAAGTTTATTCCAAACAGTGTTGTGTATGCGTACAAATGAACGGTGGCATTCCGAGAATCTTCGTGATTTGGTGAGGTTTTTATAACGAGTGAACCACCCTCTACGGTTGCCTTAATCCAATCTTCTGCTACATAAGCTTGAACATTTTTATTAATTGCATCGGTTGATATATCACATGTGGCGGTGCCGCCTTTTTTCCCAAAAGCAACATCGCTATCAGAGGAAATATAGGACGAGGAATGATAATTTATATAGCAAAGTACAAAGATAGTAATGCATACTACTGCACATATTGTAATAAGCTTAACAACTCTATTTCTTTTTTTATCATTCAAAGACTTTTGTACTGTCTGTGAGAAGATGCCTTGCGGATATTTATAAAGATACCTTTCTAATCCCTCTATGGTATGTTGGTTTCTTCTATAATACTCCCTTTCTTCTTGTTGATCCTTGATTTCTTTTATTCTTTTCGAGGCTTCGCTTCGCCATAAACCATCATTGCTAATAGAAAGGTACTGTTCATACGTAATTGCACCCGTTTGACATGACAAAAAGATTCGTCTATCCTCTATCAGAAGAGATATGAGTCTTTTTGCTATTTCTTCTTTTACTCCAGTCAATGGCTTGCCGTCAAAGACTCTCTCATATAATAAAGAGGAATTACCTTTTGTAGCCACAACCGCTTGTTTAAGGAAATCTCTTGAAATAGACAGGTGGTTACAGCAGTCATTTATTGTCAGTTGATCTATACTTTTAAATTCCATGAGCTTTTATTGATTAACAATTCGGTATCCTTTACGTGTAAAACGATGAACTTGGCTATTCATAATCAATTCTATCGAATCATCCGTAATTGCATATATGTCATCATACTGAATGGGAACTAACATTTTATTTGCCTCCGTATTATAGATTCCATATTTTCCGTCTTTCTTGCATATATAACTATTGTCACATATCATAAATATGTCATTATAATCAATGGGCAAAACCTTCTTGATTTTGAGCCGTCCAACTTTGCATAACCCCATCTTGCCTTGCTTGTTCTGAATTGCTCTATACTTTTGGGATTTGTTTCCGTTTTGTATATTATAGATTTTCTTTATTAATGGTGAATGAAATAGACTTGACAACAAAAGAGACAAAATTGATACTAAACAAATAATTATGGGAGCAATTACAACGTCAGTAATATAATAGAGACCCCAATGCGGAGAAAAAACATCATCAAAAACACTAAGCGGCTCTATCATTTCTATTTTTAACAAGATGTGTTCAATTCCTGTTACATGAATTGCCTGACTATCGGAATATTGCTCATATATGTAGTGTTCGGTTTTACTATAATAAATTGCCGCTCCAATAGTAAATAGACAAATAATAAGAATCCCAAAGATAATGCATCGAAGAGTTGATAGGGTTTTATACCTCTTCTTTTCATTAAATAGAGCCATATCTATCCATGACATTTTTTTTCTACAGGAACTAATCTGTGCTTTTCTTGCTTCTTCATCTTTCTTTTTAGACAGAAACACCTCTTCCATTAATTGTCCTTGGCGTACTCTTACTGCATCTGCCAAATGACTGTCAGGATTCTGATTCAGGAATCTTTCACAGTCTTGAAGATTGAAATTATCTACGTTCTTTATTTGCATAATATGAATTATTTTATTTCTGTGGTTGATGACTCGTGAATAATAAATGTGTCTTCTGCTATCTTCTTGTCGCAATACCATATTGATATTGTATAATTTCCAGCTTTCCAATGCCCCGGTTTCTCATTACCCCACCCGCTTAAGGTCAAAGTATGTTCCCCCGCTGCAATTTTATAACTGTTACCACTTGAAACAGTGGAATATCCTTCCGTCTCTATCTTAAAATACAATGTCACATGATCGTCTTTCGCACCGACATATACAATTTGGGGTTCCAGATACATTGTATTAGCATCAAAGATAGTTTCACCATATTCCGTTTCTATTTTAGAATCTTTATATACATTCCCAACTTTAATATCTCTTACAATAATAGGGGATTTAAGCACAGCATTTTTGTAATCGTAATATTCTTTAGAGATACTATCCGCTGAATTCGAATTATGAAGAAAACTTATGCCAATTTCAGAGCGGTTTTTGTATTTTATTCCCAGAAAGGCAACCACTCCTAATAGTAAACCTACAATTATTAGTAGCACATACTTAAATACGTTGGTTATTTTCAATCGGCTTTCTAAGTCTTCTCGTTGAGTTTGCAAAGAACGATTTTTCCATTCTATTCGATTTATCTCTTCTTGCTTATTGACAAGTTTACGAGCAACATCAAGATTTTTACTTTTATAGTCCTTTATTCCCGAATATTTTTTAACGAACTCCATGTAATCGGGAATGGTAGTGCATGAGTCAAACTCTTTACTTTCACGTTCCCTTATTTCCTCTAAAAGAGCATGATACCTGTCTTGGAGTTGCTTGTTATTAGGGTTTGCGGATAGTATTTTCTTACATTCCTCTAATGTTAGGCTCTCGATATTTTTGATGTTCATATATGACGCATTTAAAAACTAATTTTTATCGAACCATTTACTTATCGCCAAGCACAAGGCATAAATCCCATATTTGTATTTTTGAATAAATTTTGCTATATCCTCTGGTACTATTGCATCAATTATATAAATAACGACTGTCCCAACAAGCAGAACAATGACTAAGGCACCGACCCACCAAAGAATTGTATCTACTATACTTTTCTCCTCTTTACATGTTGATTTTTGAGAAGAATGATAGGAAATCTTGTCGGTGCGCTCACTATTATGAGAAACATTTACTTTTCGATGATTATTCTTCTTTTTAGGAGAAGTCTTCACCTTATCTGTTGGAACATTATCAGCAAGAGCTTCCTTAACAGGTTTATTGCTTTTCGGTTCATTTTTATCAAGCTTTATAACACCTTTTGTTAGCCCTTTCATCCGATTCTTTACTTCGATGCTATGTTCCCCATAAGGATAGCGATTTAAGTACGCCTCACAGTCAGCGATAGTGAAATCATCCAAAGTTTTTATCTTGAACGGATTCATTTTTATTTGGCTACTTGTTTGATAGTCACTGTATCTTTCTTTTCTCCAAGAATGAGTTCTATAGTCGCAATTCTTTCTGTATTTACATCATTCTTTTCGCAACGAAGTGTGATTGAAGTAGCATCTTCCGAAATTCCTTTTATCCATTCGTAATTATCAATATTTGTTTTAACCCGAGGTATATCGCTCTTCCATACAATAACTACAGAATCTTTCCCTTTTGCTGGCACTTCAAAAGTTTTCGTCATTACATCAAACTGATAAGGTCTTTCTATCGTCTTTACAATAGTGTCGCATAAGATACCTTCATGATTCCCGAATAAAGAAACTCCACTCTTAGAATTGTGCCACAGATATGCTATCATCAACAAAAAGATACCACATACAATGACAAGTATCTTGTTCATTCTCCTTTCCTTTGCCAGAGCCATGTCCGTCTCTTCAATACGAAATCTGCAATCACGCAACTCCCGTTCTAAATTCTTTAGTTCTGTTTGTTTCATATCATTCTGATTTTCATCATTAAACATATTAATTCTGCCATTCTCTGTTTCGCAGTCAATGCATATTCCATTTTCTGTAAAAGCATTTACATACTTGTGGCATTGTGGACAGATGCGTTGAACTTTTGCAGACTTATTAGCAACTTGTGATGATAGACAATTCATAAAAGGGGCTTTGCGGCTTGTTGCTTCTGACATTTCCTCATTATCAATCAACAACGACATTTCTGTAAATGACAACGCTGCTGCAACTGCTTTTTCCCTATCTCCATTCCCCAATGATAGACATTGGAAAACGTCGGTATTCAGCATGGTGGAATACTCATTTTGTTCTGCATAAATATAACTGGTAACATCATTGTTAATTGAATGTGTCTTGCTAAAATGAGAATCGCCTTCTTGACAATACCAATATGTTGCAACCTCTTTTTTATACAGTTCTCGGAAAACACTTATATCAAATGAAGGTATGCTAAAATTTCTATCATCAACATCCGAGTAGATAATAGAGAAAAAGCCTTTTACCGAACGCCCTTTGATATCAGTATTGAAGGAACTGCACAACAATTCATTTTTGCAACATATTCCCCAAGCAACGACATCATGGCATTTATACAACACCCATCTTGGAGTATCTAATCTACTCTCTAAAATTGGAGCAACCATATTGCGTAGGATAGAAACAATATTCTTACCCACATTACTTGGAATGCAAAAATCCCTATAATCAGGCTGCTCACCACGTGTATAACAATAACTTCCTATTTTCATATACTTATAATAAAACAGCAATCTTACCGCCTCGATAAAAAGAAATTCTATCTGGTGTAAATAGCCTGTATGTTAATGATTTAAACTGTTCTGCTTCCTCAGCTCCACTAGATAAATCGTCTATATCCTGAAGCAATGCGAATAGGATAGGAAGATGTACGTTCCCTCCCGTATTAAGGCATAATGTTCCTGTTAAATTTCCGTGATCATTGCGCAGATTTTTCCCTAATGTAACTGATGTGACGCCTACAATCATATCGTTGTGAAGGGAAAATACTGTAGGCAGAAGAATCTTTAACAATTCTTGTCCTGCTTCCAATTCTCTGTCGCTGAATATGTCTTTCTTTGTAATGGATAGAAGAATCGGAACATTCCTATTTAGTCTTTGTGAACACTCCTTTATTAACGATTCTATATAATTGATTTTATTTCGCGCTTTAAGCTGCGACTGAAATGAAACATTTCCTCTATGTTCTATTTCTAACTGTTGCGGATCCAATGCTGACAGTAGTGTGTCACCATCGATAAGAAAAATGATACAACTGGAGTCTTTAAACGTATCAAACAGCTCTTCTGAGTCATCTATATCATTGTCCGACATTCCATCCAAAGCACCTCCACGGTAATCATAAATAGTAAAGTTCCCTTTGGAACTACCATCAATTTTCAATTCAAACGGATAGGTGATGGTATCAGTACTACCATCTGGCCATTTACCACTCGCCATCTGCTCAATACCGCGATTAAGCCTAAGTTGTTGCTGTCTATGCATACTTGTTGCAGATATAGTATGCCCGTTTATAGATATTCCTTTTGCCAACAAATGGCTCATTGTATATAAATAGCAGGTTTTTCCAGACCCACTAAGTCCTAAAAGACAGATATTCATTGTTCTTTTGATATTTAATATTCAACAATAACTGATGAAGAGTTTCGGTCAAGAGGCAACTGTATAGCAGAAAAAGCACTAATCCATTCTGCATCCTTACAAAAGGTTTTGACAGAGATTGCATCTGCAATGCCATAATCCTTTCGATAATTCTCAAATGTATGAGATAACAGATGATAGTTTGCTGCACCTCCGCAAAAGATAATGCTTCCAATGTTATTCCAGCGCCATTCTGTCTTCTGTACTAAACAGTTGCAATAATCTAAACATTTATATAGATAACGCTCCATTTCTGCATCGAATCTGTTCTGAATGTTAGTTTTACCTTTGGTCATATCTTTGAATATTGGCAAGGGATAATAGTTGCTATGGTTGTGAATCAGATTCAACTTTACCACATCACTCAAATATTTACCAAATAAAATTCTTTCGGCATCCGAAACATCCAAGGAAAAGTCATACCCAACAATATCAGATAAGTCAACCTCCTTAAAACCTAATTTCTCATTTATATGGAATGAGACTTGTTTCCCATTAGCCACTATTGAAATCTTAAGGGCGGTATGTCCAAGATCAACAATCAATGAAGGAGTTTGATTTGGCACATACATTGAGGATATTGCCTCAGAAGAACATACACAAGTAACCTCAGAAAAGGTGTCCAACGCTAATCTTGCAATAACAGAGTCTATAACTTTTCTTTTATCTTTGTACTCGTGTATAGCTTTCTCAATGTTATTTCTTGATGTTGCATCATCAAACAGCAGAACTGCGCCAACCATACTTTCCGCATAATGTTCTTCAGAAGCATTCCTTATCGTTGAAAAGATCTTTTTTATGATTTTTTCTTTAAAAGGACTCTCATTTATCTTAGAGACAACACCGTCAACCCCCATTGCCGCAAGTAAAAGAACTTGGTGTCCTATGTAAACTTCATCATTGGACACGACAACTCCATGTGGCATATAGGAGTATGATAAGCCTTCATTATAGACCAATCTCTCAGGCTTATTGGATGAAGTATTGTAGACCGCAGCTTTTATCTCTGCCTGTCCTAAATCTATCGCAGTCCATTTCATATTTTGTCCTTTCCGTAAATGTATCTTTTATAAATTGCTATTGTTTTTTGAGCTTGCTCATAATCTCTCTGTTGTGAAACAATTCTTTCCACTATAAGTTTATAAGACTTTGCAATAGTATCATAGGGAGCCGCTTTAGGCTCTGATATATACCTCATCGCATTGTACTTTTTTAACCAGTATGCCTGCTTCTTTTGTGCTATAGACACCAAATCAGAAATAGTTGTTTCTGAAGATGCATTCAGCCGATCGACAATACCATAACCATGCTCACCACATACTCTTTCGAGTTCTTCGGTGAATTCATCATCAACTTTTACTCTTCCCTCGTAGATGGACATCAGCAATGACATTTCCTTTATATCATGCATTTCATCCATCACGCTTAGCACATTGCTTTTAATCTTGTCTATGATATCTATGAGAAGTGAGTCACTTGTCCTCTGTCTGTCTTGGTTACAGGCCTCCAACATACTCAATACGCCACGTTGCGCTTTAAGTATCGAAGATCGGTCACCAAAGTGTGACCTGAGTAAAGTCATGAAGGTCGTAAATCCGCTTTTTGCTCCCAATATTGTAGTGAGTTGTTCGTTGCTCGTTTCAGGATTAGAGCGTAAAGCCTCCATGCAGACATACGAGCCATAAAGACCGTATTTTTCTAACAGTCTCTTTCGCCGCAATGGTGGTACCGTTATTTCTTTAGCATCACGTATAAAAGCATCTGCATTTACAAATAAACGCAACATGTTTTTGTCATCCAAATGTTCGCACAAGGATCTGAATGTATTGATGTCATCTCCAGAAATGTTTGCAGAAGCCAACCCCATTAAAGCGGAAACAGGAAGAATACGAAAAAGAGCCCTCCTGACATCATCTCTGGATGTTAATGTTCTCGATATAGATGTTGAGGACACTTCTACAACATCTACTCTATTTATAACCGACCAATTCAAGTCTGGTTTCGACAATACACCAAGAGAATTGAGCGGAGTAATGCTGTAAGAGTTGCTCACGTCTGACATTTGAAACTCATTAATCAATTTTAGGCTATCCTCGGTTAGGCTTTTCGTGAACAAAAACACCACAGCATCTGGATTAACCTGTTTAAGGAACTGTTTGGTGTTTTCTGAGTCAACCTTGCTTGTAGCGTCAAGTCCAGGAGTATCGATAATGTTGATGTGCTTTAGCATCTCGTCAGATGTTGCCACTTCAATATATGCCACTTTGGTTTTCAGAGACTCCTCGCCAGCATGAGAAGCCCACTGCGCCCATTGTTCACGAGATACGTTTACCTTATTCCCATCCTTGAAATGTACAGTTATTGGAGATTTATCATCCCCATACTTTAACCAACTTACATTGAACGTTTCTGCTTCATGGCCAGTACGAACAACCTCCGGCTTTCCGAGAATCGCATTGACAAGAGTTGACTTTGAACTACTTATTCGACCGACAATCGCCAACTGCATAGGTTCTGTCATGCGTTTCCTCACATTCTCAATGGCTGCATGGATATGAGTCAGTTGAGGATGTTTGTCTGACAACAGTGTACATGCCAACAAGCATTCTTCTATTTTGTTGTATATAAAATCGTTATTCTGCATTGTCAAACGGATTGCTGTAGAGTAACTTCATCTGAGAGGAAAGCGTATTAAGGAATTTCTCACGTTGTTCAAGAGCTGCCATTTTCTCCTTGAAAACCTTTTCATTTGCACGACTTTCAAGGATTGACTGTTGGATAGCCTTCATTTTCTCTTCTGTCTCAGACAACATGATTTGGATTGTCTGCAACAGGTTCTGATGGTATTTTGTAAACTGGGTGTTGGCTTGATTGCGCAAGTCTGTTATTGCCAGATTTATCTTAGGCAAGACTTGCTGACGAATCATCAATTTCTTCTGCTGCTGACTTTCTTGCTTCAATCTTTTCCATATTAAAGCGGCAGCACTCATAATGCCAACTGCCCATCCAATACCGGGAATTAGGAAATCTGCTCCTATTGCCAAGGCTCCTGCTATAATACCCCCTTGGGCAAATTTTCCAGCCAAATTGAACGCCAACTGAGTGTTGAATGCGCTGTGGGTACGCAGCTCATCAGAAATATTGATACCACCGTCAGCAAGAACGCCCGAAATCTTTTTCTCAAGCGTCTTTGAAATCTCGTCAATTGCTTTTTTTGTGGTTTGATTCACATTGTATGACAACTCCTGAAGCTCATCATTAATTTGCGCAACAAGCCATTTCCCGTCATTGTTTAATCCGTTCTCGCTGTCTATAAGATTGTCAAACGTGGTTGTTGTCAACAATGTGCCTTCATGGGATATTAAGTTATTAACTTCATTTCTTGCGTTTTCAAATAGGGAGTTCACTTGTAAACGTATGGAAGACGTGGGATTAGCGATCTCATTTCTAAATTGCGATAATTTCTGTTGTTGCTCTTTATAGTTTTGGATGGCATTATTCTGGGCGACATTGTCTAATGACAACTGTTCCTTTTCTGTCGAAACTGCTACCTGTATCTCTTTCACTTCTGACAACAGCATATCACGAAATTGAGAGAATCGCGCTCTACGAAACATTTTGACCTGCGAATTGATTGCAGCCAAAACTGCATCTCTATTCGAGGTTACCTTTAGTTCGTCATCTTCCAACTGGTTGAACAGAAGCCAATTCATAGCCGAAACTGCCACAATAGGAGGATTCCCTGCCGAAAGCAAGGTGTTTCTTGTGGTTTCAAGATGTGTTTGTAACACATCTTGTGATAGAATGTCTGACTTGTTGACAAGTACAATGGTATTTTCTACACGAGATGAGACTTTTTTTTCAAAGAATTTAAGTTCCGACTCTGTCATCGGCTCGCTGGCATCAGTGATAAATACAGCTACATCTGCATATGGCAGAGCCATGGCTGTGAGGTTAGCATGACGAGGATCCAACCCGCCAATACCTGGAGTATCAATAATGACAATACCATCCTTTAAGAAGTCAGACGGATAGTATAAATCCATCTGTACGGTACTGCCAATCGAAATAACATCACCCACAGTGTAGTTCTGAATATCATCCCATGCGATTTCTTCTTTGTTTAATGCCTTTTCTCCTTCAAGTAGGTCTCCATAGTATCGGATAGCTTTTTTAGTAGAACCGTACATTATCCTTGTAACAACGGCTGTCGCTATACCAATGTCTGTTGGACAAATGTTTTCTCCAATAATTGCATTAATCAAGGATGATTTGCCACGTTTGAATTCTCCACAAAACAATATGGATGTTGCATTATCTATTCTATCAATAGATTTGCTTACTTCGTTAACTACAGCATGTTTTCCATATTCTTGAATTATAGGGGAAAGCTGCTTTATGAAGCTACGTATTTTTTTGCTATCACTTGTCATGACTCTTAATATGTTAAGAAACTTGTTGAGTAGTCTATATCATTGCATTCACAGTAATCCATAATGTTTAATTGCTGTTGGCACAATTCCATTGAATTAATATCACCAATAGCAGAGAACTGACTGATACAATCATTAAAGAATGCATTGTAATCAAGTCCCGTTTGAGCAAAGGCCAACCGATCAAAACCATTGTCCATTGAAATGTCCATTGGTTGAATACTATTCCAGTCTATATTGTCCAATCCATTAAAACAAGTATTTCTCATAGAGCGATTTATGATGTCACAATCCAAATATTCATTGAAAAGATATTCATTAGTAAATATCTGACTGAAATCAATATTGTTGTCAGAATAGTCAAAAAAAGCATCGGTAAGCGAAGGAATAGGAGAGAGCATATTTCCATCAACACCTGGAACTTGGTATGGTAATCCCATGCTAATATCATTGAATATTTGGAAATCAGGATAACTTACACCTGCCACATCATGAAGATGACCTAACTCATAATCAAAGTTTTTCATTCCATCTGCAAATTCAGGAGCAGACAGATTCGTTGATACCATATAACAATGTGTATCAGACCATGCATCCATAAACTGATCCAGTGGATAAGGTTTGCCATCGTCACCACTTCCAGGGTCCTTAACAATTACTTGAATATTATTGGGGTCGCTTGTATCTATGCCTGCCACAATCAATGCATGGTTTCCACCTTGTGGTCCAAAGAAATCATTCACCCAATTCATCCACTTCTCATCATTGGTGTTGTTATGCCACAACTCATCGGCATCAACACCAACAATCACCTTGTGTCCTTGGGCTAATTCGTTGACCAATGTGAATACATTTCCATCCTGTTTTGTAACAGGAATTCCTGCGAGATTAAGCAGATTGCCGACATCTTGGGGATTGGTTCCTCCTCCATTATACCAACCATTTGCATTTGCTGTTTGCACCAGTTGTGTCTCAGAAACGTCTATGCCAAAATCTTCCAATATTAATTGTTGAGACTTAATAGCACAGGTGTCTGGATATAGCTGCTGTACTTCTGGATTATAATACTCTGACATATTCTTTATTCTGTATTAATGTTTATATTTGTTCTTTTATGAGAAAATCTTCTGTAAAGTAACCCCTCATTCCCCAAACAGTTATACATGCAGTGCCTCCCCCTCGCTATGAGCCACAATAATAGCACTGCAACTCACGCTATACGCATTGAGTAGTGTCTTGGGCATATCACATAGGATGTCGATGGCCATGAACATTCCAATATAGTCAGTTGGAAGTCCCATCGCATTCAGGAGGATGGCGAGTACCACTACACCTGCCATAGGTACGCTTGGAGCACCAAGAACAGTTACAATGGAGGCTCCAATAAGAGAAACTTGCTGGGCAGATGTTAATTCCGTCCCTACTGCCTGTGCAACAAAAATGACCGCTACACACTCATAAATAATCGTTCCCACCTTGTTGAAAGTGATCCCCAATGGCACTGTGAAACTTGCGATATTGTTTGAGACACCAAACTTTTCCTTGGCATCGCTGATAATCAAGGGTAATGCGCTATATGAAGAACTGGTAGAGAATGCCACCATCAGTGCAGAATAAATCTGTTTCAAGTGGCGAAACAGAGACACATGAGCCATCATCCCGACCATCAGAGGCAACACCATGCCTCCCATCACTATGAGTGCAATCCACACCACGATGACAAAGAAAGCAAGGCTTAGGAGATTGCTTTTCATTTCTGCCATACTCCCGGTTTGTTTGCCGACCAATGCCATTACAATAGCAAAGATTCCTATAGGGGCGAATCGTATAATGGCTGTTGTCATCTTCATAATAGCATCATTAAAAGCCTCAAATGTAGCATTCACAGTTCTTTGTCGCTCCTCATTTATGTGGATAACGAAATACCCAAGTAGTATCGAAAAAAGAATTGTCGGCAGGATTTCCCCATTGCTAAATGCCTCAAATATATTATTCGGAACAATGTCGGCTATTCTGTCCATCAGTGTCATCTGGCTCGATTGTTGAGCGTCATTTAGTATCTCGCCAACCTCCATTGCACATCCATGTGTGCCATAGCCGGGTCGTAATACGCTTGTGATTACTACTCCAAGGGAAGCCGCCACTATCGCAGTAAGGATAAAGAAGCCGAAAGTCTTGGTGGCGATACGCCCCATCGACTTTGAATCACCCATGGTGGAAATGCCTAATGCTGTTGAAAGAAATACCAATGGAATGACTATCATGTTGATGGCATGAAGGAAGATGTTGCCAATGCCATTGATGAAATTTCCCCAAACGTCAAAAGAATCTCCCAATAACATTCCACCTGTTACACCAAGAATCAACGCTATCCCCATTTGGTAATGTAGAACCAACCTTATCCGCTTCATACTATTCATTCTCTAATGAGCTTAACATCGCCTTAGCTTTATCTTGATTATAGCCAATAACAGTACAATAATCATTTAATGCCTTCACGAGTAATGCACGGTTGCCCATCTCTTTCAAGATGCCTATGCGCATCCACTGCAACTCATAAATGTCCGCACGGGCATTTGCCACATCCACACGTTCTTCTTCAGCAAGAAACCTGTCCATATAAGAAAATCGAGGCAATCCCTCTTGTTTGCTTTTTATAATGGAATCCACCACATGCAAAGCCTGTGGATAATTCTTTGTGGATATGTACTCCGAGATTTCCGTTTCCCACGATTCTCCTCTTACTGACCCTTCTTCTATGAACTGTGAAGAAAGGGGAGAGAAGAACATAAAGCCAACCAATCCAATAACGACAATACCTGAGACGACAATCATCCATCTCAGGTCATTTATCGTAGTAATATTTGCGTTATGGCGTTTCATTATGGTATCATTCTCTTTTGCCAGAACCTCCACAGACTCCGCATCTGATTTTCCCAGAACCACCACACCATAGACATTGCGTATAGAACATACCATAAACCGGAACCGCCCATTCCCCAACAACTGCTGCAAGAAGTTTCACCCTTTCCATGGCAGTTGTTACATAGACCACCCTGTGTGATGTACACAGTAGTTGAGACATTGTCTTCTTTGAATATCACGTTCCCTGTTCTATATTCTTCAGAGTTTCGTTGGCAGGAAATCACAACGACATCTTCATTCTCCCGTACAGAGATCCATTCTGGGAACTGTGCCTTCCATCCGCATCCGTCTGTTGCTATGGTGATAGTTTCTTTTCCTCCTGAAGATGAGAATTTAAGAGTATTCTCACTTGCTTTAATTCTGGTAGCATATCCCATCTGCTTAATGACTACCTGTGCCAGTTGCTTACCACTTTGAATAGTAATAGACCCTTCTCTTGCTTGCCCTGTTTGATTGGGATTTACCCTGATGGTGAAATCATTGTCATTTTCATCAATATCCACCCATTCTGGTTTGTGGTTAATCAACCATACATATCCATCATAGTCTATTTCCACTTTACAATCTCCACCTGCTTTTACAGAACCAATTTGATTAGGCTCGGCTCTTAGATAGGTAGCAGCGTTCATTATGTAGTTGTAAAACGCAATTAGTGCGATTACTACGATAACCGTGCTTACGATAATCTTTTTCAGGCAACCACCTTTCCTCTTCGTTTGAGTATGCCGAAATTGATTATTCGAGCTTGGAGTACTAACATCTACAAGCTGAAATCCATCATTCGTGCAGAAATTCATGGAGTCATCATACTGAGTATGGCATTTAGGACATTCCTTCATTTTTATATCATTTTATCTTCTCTGACTTACCTCTGCCAACCCCATATTAAGGAGAATCAGCACTACAATCCATACTACCACAATCAATGCTATATATCCAGCAAAGGGGAACACCTCATTAATCCACATTGACAGTGGGGAATCCCACAAGCAGTGAAGGATAACAGGAATGGCAAAAAGTCGCAAAAACTGTTTCTCCGTGAAAAGAGAAGTATCAATGATGCCCTTTGTCTTAGCCGCTATCACAAATGCGGCTCCAGATATGGCAGCCCATGCCACATGACCTCCGGGAGCAAGTACAGCGCGAAGGAATATGGTGTTGTTTATGGCATCCATCATCTGTTGTCCATCAACATTCTGACCATATGCCGCTGCATATCCTGTTATCTGCTGAAATTGGATGAAGGGTTGCAACGCATATCCCGCCGACTCAAAAGCGGCGAAGCCTGCTCCCACACAAGCACCAATCAGCATACCTGTCAGAATTGAGAGTTTCCCCAATTTCCTTAAAACAGCAAGTACAATAATAGCCTTACCTAACTCCTCTATTACTCCTACCATGAAAGCACCGAAGAAGTCCATCTCCTCTACTGAATAGAACGAGAATAATAAAAGAGTAGCCACGAGTGAGGCACAACCTCCCACAAAGAAGGTTTTTATTACAGTGTACATACTCACATTCCGCCACACATTGGCTTCCATAAAGAGTACCATCGTGGACAAGGGCACAGCAAAAGAGCCTATAACAATCATCCCAGGGAAGGCATTAAGATTGCCAAAGGCATTGACACATATCCACAACAAGGCGAAAGTGATGACAAACATCAACAGCACCCTGCTATACAGCCATGGGTGCGGCCAGTCTTTAGATATGGAACACATATCTGGAGTCGTTGCCTTTGTCCCACAAAGACACTGTCCAAAATTTTGTGTAAATGGAAACAGGATTCAGTTGTAAGTTTGTTCTTATATCTGGATTCTGTTTTCAAAAATAAGCATAAATTGATTCATAATCAAGCCCCAGTTTGAAATAGGCATTGTCCATTTCTTTTCAATCTCCATAAGCGAAAGATATACGGTCTTTTTTACAGCATCATCCGAAGGGAATGAAAGCTTTGATTTCGTGTACTTTCTGATTTTTCCGTTCAGGTTTTCAATGAGATTTGTAGTATAGATTATTTT
>ULSN01059025.1_pt1 | contig 65766 bp, 54 predicted proteins | sample 1956771 | NCBI WGS metagenome assembly ULSN01 (sample SAMEA4835709, study PRJEB28245) | human gut metagenome | biome: gut microbiome; material: fecal sample | place: Denmark | collected 2008
ACATCCTGCTCCTCATTGTTCATAGCGATGTAAACGCTGATAGCACCCACAACGGCAACTACACCGGCAATGGCGTAGCAGAGCTTAACCACAAAAGGTACATACTTGGCAATCTCCTCCGTCACAGTTGCGAGGGCATCTGTTCCGGCTGTGTAATCACCAGCTGCGTTCTGTGCATAGGTCGCCAATGTTCCACAGAAAAGGAGCATGGCGAGCGTCTTCATACGCTTGGCACTGAAAAGATTCTTTGCGAAATTCTTGATTTTCTTCATTTGATTTCTTTTGATGTTACTTAAAAAAATTACACTCATTTATCTCTCCTGCAGGTTGAGATGTTTTGTTATCCTATCTTTTTTACCTTATACTATATTGTAACCGAAGAATGCAGGGAACAGGATAGTTGCACCTATCATGAAAAGGCAGGCACCAATCAGCATCATGATGGATTTGGTTACGTCACCTTCGCCCGTATTCATCTTTATATAGATTTGCAAAGCTCCTATGATGGCTACGATGGCAGCTATGGCATACACCATATAGACTACATAGAGCATCATTGTTACCGTAAAGTCATGAGCATTGCTCAGTGCGTCTGCTCCCCAGCTATAATCGACACCACCGCATTTGGCAGATGCCAACATTGGCTGGAAGAGCATGACACCTATTAACATTATGGCAAACAAAAGATTGTGTTTACAGCTTATCTCTGGCATTCTTCTTTTCTATTTTTCGGGTGTTGTGCTTATTGTTGAGATTCTGCATAAACTCATCTGAGAGGTAACTGCATTGTGGCACTGGATCTATGTGCTCCAAAATCTCATCGTTCTTCTCGTTGAGTTCTTCGCTGGTCACAGTATGTGACTGTGGCTGCTGCGATTGCTCTTCACCAGAAGGAGGTTGCGGATAGGGTACGTTTCCTGTCGGGTTGACAACTCTGAGTCCATCATCCGTGATTTGTTCCGTGAAGGTCATGTCACCTTCGTCAGGACCCTCGTTGCGTTCTTCGATTGCAACTGGCTGTTCCTCATTGGTCAAATCACCTACATCATAGGTCTCTTCTTCTGTTTTCTTTTCATCCTTCTTTCCATGTAGGTCTAATGTGATCATTACAGCAAAGTACACTACATACACAAAAGTGAGGACGAGCGCAAAAATTACGAATCCTGACATTTTCAATCTGAATTTTATTTGTTATTTTTATTGTTATCATACTCGGAACTTACATCCGACGAGTCGGCGTATTTCCCAAAAACAGTGCAAAGGAACATATATTTGTGCGATAAACGAAAAAACAGAGCTAAAACCGTTTCAGTCTTAACACAGATTATAAAAGAAGTATGATAATATTTCAATAATCATACTATAAAATAACGAAAGGGCGTATAATACAAAAAAGGAGACCCTCTCGAAAGAGAACCTCCTGATTGGTCAGTGATATGGCATTTGGAACACTATTTGGATGGTTTGATGATACCATTGATTACATCATTAATATCTTTGTAGTTGACATATCGATAGGATTCATCTACTACCTTATCCTGATAAGCAACTTTTATCTTCTCTACAGTCTTTGCACCTGCATCATCATTGTCCAGATAACAATGTATCAGAGTGTATTCCTGCAGGTATGGCATCAGAACCTTGATGTTACTGACAGAGTTGAGAACGAGGTAGTCGCATTCATGTGGCAGGCAAAGCTCATTTCCTGTTATCCATTTCTTGATACTGGCGTATGTCAGCATATCAAAGAAGCCTTCAAAGATGCAGCATTCTTTGTATGGCTCGTTGTTTGGCCTGATTATTGAAATCGACTTTTTGCCAATGCTTCGTTTGCTGTATTTGTTCCTTGCTTCCATTCCACCCTCGATATTCTCGAAGGCTATGGCATAGTAACTCTTGTCATAGATACGATAATGTACTTCCTTGCAATACTCTTTGGCAATGTCATAGTCTATGCGTCTCTGCAAAATGTAGTCTCTGAGATAAGGATGACTGAGCCCAACAATACGCTCAATGATGGTGTTGGCTTCTTTTGCCTTCTCTCGCTAGGCAGCCTGGTCTTGCTTCCAGGCCTCCTTTCTCTCATTTTCCTTTCTTTGGGCTTCATAATCCTCTGAATATTGAAGATGATGCTCCTTTATCTTCTGTTCCAGATAGGTCAGAACTTCATGATTGTTCCAGGAAGGATTCATTTTCTGAACCAGATTGATGAGATTGCCACCTTCGCCAGCTCCAAAGTCATTCCATAGATTCTTCTTGGGACTGACATTGAATGAAGGCGATACCTCAGTCCTAAAAGGAGACAGATACCAATAGTTCTCCTTTAATATATAGACATGATGATAGCCCTGTGATTCCAGGAACTGCACAATGCTGACTGATTTGATTTCTTCTATAGTCATGCTGTTACATATATTATGGGCACATATTAGTTTAATATATATATACCCGGTTAAACTTAAACTTATAAACTCACTTGGACGGAAACAGAGTAGGGTGATAATGGTAGCCGTCTTTCTCTTTTGTTATCAACTTTCGTTCATTGAAAATCTTTAGCATCTCCTTCACGGCATTATCACCACGCTTGTAACCTTCTTCTGCATAAGCTTCACCCAGAGCCTTTACCAAATCGACGTATCTCTGTGGGGTACTCTTGGAGAAAATCTTTTGAAGTACCATCGTATGAACATCGTCAGGCAGAGAGGTGAGCGGCTTGTCTTTGGGCTTGACAACGGTGACGTGATAACCGACATCAAGGACAGGCAGAGAGTTATCGTCAATGTGGAATGCCCAGCTCGAAAACTCTTTGTCTCGCATGTGCATGGGTCTTACCTCACTGATATTGGCATCCTGCTTGTTCTTGCTGATAATCAGCACCGTTTCTGCCTTATTCTCCAACTCAGTACCAATATGGCCACGAGTGTTGTTGTCATTCTTGTTAAGGTGGAGCACGCAATGGATATGCAGATCATACTTGCTCGTCCATGCCATCAGCATCGTCATTACGTCTGTTGACTCCTTGGCATTGTTGATGTCGTACATGAGATCTCGCAAACCATCGATAATGACAAGTCCGACACCATCAAATGTTCTTAGCGCATAATCTATGAGGGCTATGCGTAGAGTAGGAGTGAACTCCCTTAGTCCATAGAATTTGATGCGCTTGTCTTCCTTGTTAAGGCTGAGTCCTGCCAGTCGGTAGATTCGCTCAACAACATTGTGGCAATGATAGCGACTCTGTTCCGTATCGAAATAGAGGATCTGTCTCTTTCCTTCAGGAAAACTTGCCCGGTAGTTGAGTACAGTGGAATTGGTTAAAGCTGCTGCTACCATCGCCGTGATATTGAACGTCTTTTTACTTTTTGCCTTACCAGTTGATGCGCTGAAATTTCCGAAAGTGGCAATGGTACAGTCACCGACCCATAACACCTGGGGTGGTACGGGCGGTTTTTCTGAAGCTTTTATCTCTCCTTGTCTGAGATAGCTTTCCAGTTCACTGTCGTTGAAAGCGCTCTTGCACAGCATGCCTACTTCAAGAGAACTTGCTGCAGACTCTTCTTTCTCACTTTTACTGTTTCTTCCTCTTGCCATTGATTCTTTCAATTTGATTTCTACACTTTGAGGGGTCAATCACTATCTCAGACTTTTCCAAGAGAGCCGTCAGTTGGACATCAGAATAAACTCTGGTCTTGTTTTTCTTTCTGTCTTTCATAACGCTTCTCTATTTGTTGGCACTGTCCTTTCGTGCCGGGGTGATATGGTTGTTGCGCATCCATTTCAAAAGCTCCTTCTTGTCGAAATAGATGGTTTTGCCCTGTGGCTTGTAGTGAGGAATCTCCATGTTCATGGTGAGCTTGTATATCTGAGACTGAGAAACGCCAAGATATTCCGCAACCTCGGTGGTGGTGAGCATCTCTTTGTTTGAGAAATATCTTTCCTCAATCTTTGAAAGACGCTCGTTAAGTGCCTCAGGTTCTACCGAAGTGAGTTCCTTTACCCTCATTTCCAAAAGTTCTACTCTCTTGGCAAGTATGTTCATGTCAATTTTACTATTTCCCATTTTCTAATTACTTTTAATGTTAGACAATAAGGGGGCTACCCCCGAAACTGAATCGATTCGGGGGCAAAATTACCCCAATAAAATCTAATACAACTGACCTTACTCCTGACACTCGGAAGTGTCAGGGGGGATGTAAGGAGATTTTTCTTTTCAGTTGTTTAACTTACTTTACTTCATCGCATTTCTTTCAGTTGTTTTGCAAAATCCAGAAACTCCCCACTTGGGAACTTTGCAGATGAAGCCTTCAATTCACTAAGTCGGCTGCTGATAGCACCTCGCTTGGATGCCTTTCCCGTACTTTGAGGGGTGAGTAGCTGATTGTCCGCAATAAGTGATACCCAGTTGTGGGGAATCATCTTCTCGATAGACAAAGCATACAGCAATTGAAGTACCTGTCGCATGTTGACTACAACCAGAGATTCTTCCAACGCACATTTGAAGAATCCGTCCATCGTTTCTTCATCGATACCATCTACAAAGAAATTCGACTCATTGGCGAATTTCGTAATGAGTCGAATCTGTTCTGGAGTGAATGAAGCAAGAATGCGAGGGCTTTCAACCACAACTTCAATGTGGTTGAATTCATAAACCATAGTCTCAAAGTCTCCTTCCTCAAATGAGGACTTGGTGAAGTACTTGATGACAAGGTCTTTTCTGGTGGTAAGCAACTCATACAAGCTGAATACATGCTTGAAATGGTTGCGGATGATCAGCTCCTCGGAAGAGAAGACCGGCAGGTGATAGCTAACAAAGTCGTTGACATATCTGTCATACAACTTGCCATCGTTAAGGATTTCCAACTTGTACTGCTCGTAAGCAGCACGATAGAGTGTCCAAAGCTCATCTTTGGAAAGCTCAATCTCTTGTTTTGGACAATGATCTGAGCATTGTAAACACAAAAAGAGAGAGCACAGAGGAATTGTTCTTCTGACTCATATTACTTTTTGTTAATGAATAAATTTGAAATACGCCTACTTAATGAAGCAGGCGGAAATGTGTATTTAACTTGACGTTTATTTGCTATGTAAGTCATCATTTCAGTGCAAAGATACACCAAAATTGTGCAGTCTATCTGCATTCAGTATAAAAAATAACATCAGTATGATTATTTAGACTATTATCAAAAGAAAAGCCCACATTAGGGAATATCCAATGTAGGCTTCTGAATTTTAGGTACTTATCTGTCCTATAAAGTTCTTTGTCTTGGCCTTTTGCTGAGTATCTGATTAATCTCCATGGTGCTGATTGGAGCCTCTATCTTGCAGCCAGATTCTAACCATTTGATAAGGTCATCCCTAAAGAAGGTGTATTTCTTACCCTTCTGATTGACAGGGATTTCTCCGTTCTGTATGTAAGTGTACATAGTGGATTTCTTGATTTTAAGAAATTCACAAGCTTCCTTCACATCCATTGGAATATGATCTGACACGGAAGGTCTTTTAGTCCTGCGTACTTCTTCTCGAATCAGTTCCATAGACTGGTCAAGAAGATCGAATCTTTTCAGTATCTCTGACAATACTTCTGGTATGTCATTGAATGTTATTTGTCTTTCTTCGTTCTGCATATTAAAAACTTTCTTTATTTCTGATGATGAAATTGATAATCATTGTAATCGGGTACATCGATCTCAATTACGCATTTGCCCTTCTGTCTCAATGTACGTCTCATGCTTTCCACTTCAACATCCTGGAGCTCGGTAGGGAAACACAACTTTATGAAGGTTGCTCGTTTTTGACCGCTCCACCCAAGGCGTTCTCCAATATTCCAGGAGTAATGCCTGATGTCGAGAGTATTCAAGGTTCCATTTGTTTTCACAGGAACGATACATGATTCAGGGATGTCGTACAGTTTGATGTTCTGACACAGTATCTCCAAGTACTCATCTGTCATATATGGATAAAGAATTGAGTAAGTGTAGTCTTTGACCGCATCATATTTAGAACTTTCAAGACTATACTGCCTGTTGCGATAGCGTTCACGCATTTCTTCCGCTTTCTCCACATCCGATATGGATGGTTCGCTTGAAGAAACAGTATTGTTTATCACGATGTCTCTCACCGCTTGCGGCTTTCGTAAGCAAATGAATGCGCAGACAATGATGGCAAATGATATATAATAGAATATCATCGGCAAAGAGAAACCTAAATCAGAGTCCGAAACCGTCACCATTAGGTTAGTAATCGCTCCATGTATTCTTGGAGCGACTACTACCATAATGATGGTGAGCATATTTGAAATGAGGAGAATCAAGAAGTTCTCTTTTAACTTTTTAATCATTGCAATTGTTACTTTTTGGAGTTTTTGTGTCTGCAAAGATATAGAGAATCTTGCTATTTCCTGCTATTTCGTATCAACAAAATGCGCCTCTTAAACACTATTTATTATTCTGTGTTTCAACGCTTTAAGCTATATTTTTCTTTCTCTTTTTTGCCGTGTTATAATCTTATTTTCTCTTACTTGCCGTTTGACGTATCGTACTTTCAGTTGGCTTCTCGTCGTCTTTCACGTTCGTTAACGTAATTCTGCCTGCTGCCTCACGTGTTTTTGGATTTGCATGAGAAGCGTAGATCTGCGTCGTACTGACATTCTTATGGTTGAGCAGATGCTGAACTGTATAGATGTCTGTACCAAGTTCGAGCTGCAACGAGGCATACGTATGACGAAAGCAATGGAAGGTGATATGCTTTTCGATACCGCACTCTTTTAGCCAGTTCTGCATCACACCATACGTCATAGTACGTTTGAAACCTTGGAAGATATAGGTTCTGTTGGTTTTGGGATGGATTAGAGCATATGCATCATCACCAATTGGAACCTGGGTCTGGCGTTTTGTCTTCACGCAGATGAAGTCCAGATAATATCCACCATCAGCATAGCTACGGATATTCTCCCATTTCAGTCTAAGGATGTCGCTGATACGGAGACCAGTCAGACAAGAGAACAAAGCTGCCTTTCGAACCACCGGAATAGAACATTCTGTGTTGTACATTCTTCTAACTTCCTCCAGGGTGAGACTTTGCTTCACTGGTGTGGTACATGAAATGTTTTCCAAAAGGCTGGCAAGATCATCTGTCAACCTACGCTCACGGTATGCCTTTGTCAAGACCTGCTTGAACACATTCCAATAGGCTGATGCCGTATTTCTGGAAATAGACTTCTTGATAACATGTCCACCTCTTGATGAAACTTTGGTATCAAGGAGATATTCCATATACTTGTTACAGTAAAGTACATCAAGCATCTCAAATGTACATTTGCCTTTACTGAATTTCTCGAAATGCTTATAAGCTGCATCACACTTCACGTAGTTGCGATTGACCATATTTCTGAAATATTCGAGAAAGTCCTCCTTCAATCTGTCACGGTTGAAGAAATCGTATTTCTCATCGAGAACATCAATGTACACCTTACAACGAATAGCTTCTGCCTTGGCGAGAATCTTGTCATTGTAGAGCTTCTCCTGCTTGTTGGCAGGGTCGGAATAAATGTACATGCCAAGTGAGCGACGGCGTATCAACTCCATCGTCTCCGGATCTCTATATCCTGGCCAGAAGTCCAGGAAAAGTGACTTTGTTCCGTTGCGTCTGTCACGCATACGGAGCTTAACGGTTTTACATACTTGCATAATATATCTGATTTTTGTATTAATAAAATTCGTTTGCAAAATTCTTAAATGATACTACATTGACAGCAGTAAAGAGAAAGTAAATCATACTATTCAGTATAATCTGTTTTCAAATCATCATTTTTGAAACGTTTTTCCATGAGTTTGTCGAATTCTTCTTTTCTAAAGAACATGAATTGCCCCTTCTTTACTTTAGTGACTTTGTAATGCTTGACGTAATAATGAACAATATCCTTTGTCATTCCATACTTCTTCATTGCTTCTTCTACGGAATAGTAGCGTTCTCTTCCTTCGAAATATCCAGTCTTCAGCGCTTGGATGTGCTGCTTTGAATAGTAGGTTACTCCATATTCAACTTTTGAAGGTATCTTATGCCTGTGGATGAATGAACGTACTGCGTCATGCGTCATCTTGTAGGTATCTCTCATCTCTTCAGGAGTGATCCAGTCATTTATATCCGCATACTTATGCTTTTGATTATACAGGATGTCAATGGCCTTCTTCTCATAGAAGTTGAAATTTTTAAGAGCTATTTTAGGAGTTTTGTTCTCTCTTGTCATCACACCGACATGCTTGATGGTAATCTTGAACATTTCTGCCACTTCCTCAGTAGAGTAATATCCTTCTGGAGTAGGAGGACATGCTCTCTCCTGTGCCTTTGCTTGGAAGATGACACGTTCTGTTCCATCCAGGTTCTCCACTTTCTTGGTGTTGCCCATTCGCTGTTGAGTAATCTTGTCGAAGTCGGTTCTATAGATCATCGTGAACTTACCTCGCTTCTCTGTCCTTACATCATAATTTTTAAGAGTGTAGCTAATCTGATCCTTTGTTAAGCCATACTTTTCTGAAATCTCTTCGTAAGTGTACCAATCCGGATCTACCTCATTACCTTTTTGCTTGATACTATCGATATGTATCTTTGAGTAATAGGCTTTACCATTTCTATTTACCCTTGGTACCTTGTGATAGGTTACAAAACTCATAGCGTTAGTTCGAGTCATACCATACATCTCCATCACCTGATCCATTGTATAGTAGTTGTCGAGATCGATTTCTTCAAGAAGGTCTGCAAACTTTGCATCAACTGCCTTTTTACTGAAAAAGGTGTTACGTCCTACATAGACTTTTGGAATACCCAAACGGTCACAGCGTCCCCATACGGCCTTGCGACCGATATTATATTTCTCCATGATTTCACGAAGGGTATAATACTCCTGTTCTTCCTTGATTTGATATTTTCTCTTCTTGTATGGTGAAGCTTCATCGAACATCTTGTCTAAGTCTGATGTTCTAACAAAAGTCTTATTTCTGATTTTTATGGCTTTAACAATACCAGTTTGGAAATATCTATATACGGTAGCACGGCTTACACCGAATAGAACGCCAACGTCTTTCGGGGTAAGGAATGCCTTTTCTCGCAGGGATTTTATCTTCTCTTCCTCACGCAAAGCTTCGGCACTTTCTTTCTCATTTTTCTTCTTTTCGGATTCTCTTTTCCGGAAAGCGACACGTTCACAGCGTCTTGAACAGTATTTACTGGTCATTTTGCTGGCAACAAACTCCTTTCCACAGACTCCACACACCTTAATTATTCTCATTTTTACATGCTCTTTTTGGTTAATGAGGTCGTCGATTTTGTCTCAGACTGTCTCACATATTCTCAGTATTTCTCACGAGGTGCCAAACATGAGAAATGGTCGAAGGATTGAAACTGTCTCATTTTGTCTCAGAAGGTACCAAAACATAGAATTTTTCCTTTCCATTTTCTCACAGAATTGAGGGGCACGAATGAAATTTGAGCCAAAAATACACCAAAATATTGGTTTCAGCAAATTACAAATGGAATGTGTTAAGACGAAAAAAGCCACCTAAGTAGGTGGCTTGCAAGCAGTTATAAAAATGTTCGTTTTAGAGCTGTCCATGGGGTTACTTTCCGATGCAAAAGTGCTTGAAGATATTATTTAGCGTTTCCTGGCTACTGATCTGTCCGCCAGTGATTTCGCCCAATTCTTCCAATACCATTTTCAGGTCTTCGGCGATGATGTCGCCGCTCATGCCCATTTCCATCGACTCCAATACTCGGGAGAGGGAATTGTGGGCACGGAGAAGGGCCTCGTAGTGGCGGGCACTCGTTATGATGACGTCGTTCTCGGTAATCTCAGGAATATCAGCGGCTTTTACTAATGTCTGCTCCAGGGATGAAACGTTCTCGCCTGTGCGGGCACTGATGAAGAGTGGGGCTTCTGGTTCTCTGGAATCTGAGCCGCAGGAATGGGTGAACTTATCGAATGCAAGTTTATCATTCTCAAGTTTATCCATCTTATTAAATACCACCAGCAGCTTCTTGCCCTGGTTCTTCAGCTTCATCTCCTCGATTTCTGAGGCTGACGGCTGCTCATCCAATAGCCAGATTACTATCTTCGCTTCTTCCATCTTCTGGAAAGTGCGCTCTATTCCGATGTTTTCTACCACATCATCCGTCTTGCGGATTCCGGCTGTGTCAATAAAGCGGAAGGTGATTCCGTCGATGAGGGTGGTGTCTTCGATTACATCTCGGGTGGTTCCGTGAATGTCGCTCACGATTGCCTTCTCCTCGTGGAGCAGACGGTTGAGCAGGGTGCTCTTGCCCACATTCGTCTTGCCTACGATGGCTACGGCTACTCCCTGCTTTAGGGCATTGCCGGTTTCGAAGGAGTGGGCGAGGGTGGTAATCTTGTGATTGATTTCTTCGGCTAGTGCCTGGAGTTCGCTGCGGTCGGCAAACTCCAGTTCTTCGTGGTCGCTGAAGTCGAGCTCCAACTCCAGGAGCGAAGTCATCTTTAATAATTTTTCGCGAAGGAGGGAGAGTTCGTTGCTGAAATGACCTTTCAGTTGGCTGAGCGCCATCTTGTGGGTTGCCTTGTTGGTAGAGGCGATGAGATCAGCTACGGCTTCTGCCTGGGAGAGGTCCATCTTTCCGTTGAGATAGGCACGACGGGTGTATTCGCCCGGTTCTGCCTGGCGACATCCTACCTCCGTAAAGCGATGGAGAACCTGCTGAAGAATGTATCGGCTGCCATGACAGGAAATCTCGGTGGAGTTCTCGCCTGTATAACTGTGGGGCGCACGGAACACGCTCACCAGTACATCATCAATGGTGTTGCCATCCTTATCCTTGATTTCGCCATAATGCAGCGTGTAGGGCTTGGCTTCTTCCAGGGATTTGCCGTTGGCAGACTGGAAGATTTTGTCGGTGAGGGTAATGGCGTCGGAGCCACTGAGTCGGATAATTCCGATAGCACCACCGGCTGGGGTTGCCAGGGCGCAGATACATTCTTCTTGATTCATTTTTTTATTGTTTAAATTCTATCTAATACAACCTTGATGAGATTGTCGATGGTGCTCTTGTAGCCGGTGTTGGCGCTGAGGGCACGGCGGTTGGCGATGACCATGCAGCAGGTTAATGCCTTATGACCGAGGAGAAGGGAAAGACCGGCGAGGGCTGAACTCTCCATCTCGAAGTTGTTGACGCGCAGACCGTTATACTCGAATGCTTCAATCTTCTGATTAAGTTCCGGGTCGGCAAGTGGGGCACGGAGTTCGCGGCCCTGAGGTCCGTAGAAACCACCACAGGCTATGGTGATTCCGCGTACCATATCATCGCCGGCTATCTGGTTGAGCAGTTCCGGATTGTTGTCTACACAGTATGGGTTGCCAATCTGGTCGTTCCATTTTACCTGGCGCTTGAATTCTGCCTCTGTTTCGAGGTCGCAGATTTCGTTGCGACGGGCATAGAAGTTGATGAGTCCGTCGAAACCGATGCTCTTCTGCGAGGCTACGAAGGTTCCGGCAGGGCAGTTGAGCTGCAGGCCGCCGCAGGTTCCGATGCGCACGAGGGTGAGCGTGGTGTGCTCAGGTTTCTCGGTGCGGGTTTTGAAATCGATGTTCTTCAGCGCATCGAGCTCGTTGACTACGATATCGATATTATCGCATCCTATTCCGGTGCTCTGCACGGTGATTCGCTTGCCTTTATATGTGCCGGTGATGGCGTGGAATTCCCGACTTGAAACTTCGCATTCCTTCTCATCGAAATGGGAGGCTACGAGGGCTACGCGACCTGGGTCGCCAACGAGGATTACTTTATCAGCCACTTGTTCCGGGCGTAGATGAAGGTGGAAGCAGCTTCCGTCTTCATTGATAATCAATTCTGATTCTGCAAAATATTTGCTCATGGTTCTTTTGATTTTAAGTTATACATTATTTATATTGGGGCTTTGCGACCCTCTGTGTTTAAGATTAGCAAAGATACGAATAAAAAATGAAATGGGATATTTTTTTAATGATTTTAAACAGTAAAAAAGCACGAAGGGCAAATCCCGGAAATGGAACTTGCCCTTCTCTTTCAAATCTCTTTTCATTTATATCTAGTAAAGACTGCCGATGAACGGAGCCTTTTGCCGGATATTCTGATATGGTTAACCCAGATGAGGGGTTATGAATTCATAGAGAGCAGGAACTCGTCGTTGTTGCGAGTATGCTGCATATTCTTGTGGATGGTGCTCATCGCCTCGATAGCGTTCATATCTGACAGATACTTGCGCAGAATCCACATGCGGTCGAGCGTTGTCTTGTCCTGCAGGAGATCGTCGCGACGGGTAGATGAAGAAATGAGGTTGACAGCAGGGAAGATGCGCTTGTTGCTGAGTGAGCGGTCGAGCTGCAACTCCATGTTACCGGTTCCCTTGAACTCCTCGAAGATGACTTCATCCATCTTACTACCTGTATCGATGAGGGCAGTAGCGATGATGGTGAGCGAACCGCCGCCTTCGATGTTACGCGCAGCACCGAAGAAACGCTTAGGCTTCTGGAGAGCGTTTGCATCTACACCACCGGTGAGCACCTTACCAGATGCAGGAGCTGTGGTGTTGTAGGCACGGGCGAGACGGGTGATAGAATCGAGGAAGATGACAACATCGTGTCCGCATTCTACCATTCTCTTAGCCTTCTCGAGCACGATTCCGGCAATCTTGACATGGCGCTCTGCTGGCTCGTCGAAGGTAGAGGCGATAACCTCTGCATTCACGGTGCGTGCCATGTCGGTAACCTCCTCAGGACGCTCGTCGATGAGCAGCATCATGAGATAAGCCTCAGGATGGTTGGCTGCGATGGCGTTGGCAATATCCTTCATGAGGATGGTCTTACCGGTCTTAGGCTGAGCCACGATGAGCGCACGCTGACCCTTACCGATTGGCGAGAAGAGGTCTACGATGCGGGTGCTGAGATTGGTGGTGCGGCGGTCGCCACAGAGATTGAACTTCTCATCAGGGAAGAGTGGGGTGAGGTGCTCGAAAGGAACACGGTCACGAACCTCTGACGGGTCACGGCCATTGATCTTGATGATGCTGGTGAGCGGGAAGTATTTCTCGCCTTCGTGAGGCGGACGCACCTTGCACTCGATGACATCGCCAGTCTTCAGACCGAACTTCTTGACGAAGCTGGATGCTACATAAACATCGTCCGGTGAAGAAAGGTAATTGTAATCGCTGCTGCGCAGGAATCCGTAGCCCTCTGAAATCACTTCGAGCACACCGTTGGATTTCACGAGATTGCTGAAATCGTAGGCTGGTGCTTCCTGCTTGTTCTTGGCTGCAGGGGCAGCAGCAGGTGTGTGCTGGTGAGAAGTCTGTGGAGTGGTAGGACGGTCGAAGATGTCGACAGTAGGAATGGCAGCCTGGTCTTCGATAGGAATGTCGACTACCGGGATGAAATCGGTTCCATCGCCCGGATCACCCTTCCAGGTTCCGTCTGCATCGAGTTCTACCTTCATACCTTCAGTATAGTGGATAGGAGCTGACTCCTGTTTCTTATCGGTTGCAGTTTTTTCAGTAGCTTCTTCCTTTGCCTCCTCAGCTGGAGCCGGAGCTGGAGCTGCTGCTGTGTTCTGTGCATTCATCTTAGCCTGGAGCATCGCCTGCAAATCGCCGCTGATGTTAGCGCTCTCAGCGTTTCCGGCAGAGAACTGCTCTTCAGGAACGGCAGCTTGCTCAGGTGCTGCCTGCTCAGGAGCAGTCTGCTGGTTATCGGCTGTTGCCTCTTCCGGCTGTTCAGCCTCAGTAGCAGCCTGCTGTTTAGCCTTCTCCTGTGCATCTTTCGCCATCTGCGCTTCTATCTCGGCTTTTACCGCCTGATGCTTTCTGATGGCAGCTGCTCTGGCTTCTGCAATGGCTTCGAGTTCAGCCTTGCTTCTTCTGCCGCGGTGTTTCGGGAAGTTGGCAAGTACCTGAGCCTCGATGTCTTCGCCTGATTGGTTTAGAGTCTGCTTCTGGGCAGATGATTGTAAACTCTGCTCTGCCGGGCTGAACTGGATTTCTTCCTCAACCGCTGGGGCTGGGGCAGTTTCGTTCATAGCCTGAGGAGCAGTCTCGCCGCCGTTAGGACCCAATACCTGGTTCTTCTGCACGTCGAAATTCTCTCCTTCATTACCGTGTACGGAATAAACACGGTCTTCTTTCTTGGTTGCAATGCGGGTGCGCTTGCGTTTAGGGGCTGCTTCAGGAGCTGGCTGTTCTGCCTGGGCGTCGAGAATGGCGTAGACTATAGTTCCCTTGTTATCGCTCTTCTTTACCTTGGCTCCAAGTTCCTTGGCAATGTCCTTCAACTGAACGACACTCTTTGCTTGTAATTCTTCTTTGCTATACATATATTATATATTGTATATTATTGTATATTAATGATTTTCTTTCTGAAATGTCGCGTTTCTGAATGGAAACACGGTATTGATTGATAAATTCGTGTGCAAAGATAATTAAAAAATTTGTTTCTGCCAAATATTTTGCCTATCTTTGCACAAAAAAAATAAAAATGGCTAGTCAAATACCCTATTTAGACGTTCAAAACCTCACCAAACGCTTTGGTGCACAGGTTCTTTTTGATAATATTTCCTTCTCTATCGCTGAAGGACAGAAAGTGGGACTCGTGGCGAGAAACGGCACGGGAAAGTCTACGCTCATGTCGGTGCTGATGGATAAAGAGGGACACGAGAGCGGAGACATCATCTACCGACGCGACTTGAAGGTGGGCTATCTGGAGCAGTCGCCGCAGTTTGATCCGGAGGAAAGTGTGCTGCAGGCGTGCTTCAATCATGAGGATGATCCGGAGAAGGTGCTGAAGGCGAAACAGATTCTCACACAGCTGCACATTACCAACCTGGAACAGCCGATGGGACAGCTCAGCGGCGGACAGCAGAAGCGAGTGGCGCTGGCGAATGTGCTGATTACGGAACCCGACTTCCTGATGTTGGACGAGCCGACCAACCATCTGGACCTGGAGATGATAGAGTGGCTGGAGGGTTATCTGAACCGCGGAAACAAGACCATCTTCATGGTTACGCACGACCGATTCTTCCTGGACAAGGTGTGCAATACGATTCTGGAACTCGACGACCGCACCATCTACACCTACCGCGGCAATTATGCTTATTATCTGGAGAAGAGGCAGGAGAGAATGGACAATCTGAGAGCCGAAATACAGCACTCGAAGAATCTCTACCGCAGGGAACTCGACTGGATGCGCCGTCAGCCTCAGGCTCGCGGACACAAGGCGAAATACCGCGAGGATGCTTTCTACGAGCTGGAGAAGGTGGCGAAGCAGCGCATCGAAGACCGGCAGGTAAGGCTGAAGGCTTCTACCGTTTATATAGGTTCGAAGATTTTTGAATGCCAGTATGTGAGCAAGGCTTTCGACGACAGGGGGCAGAAGAAGGTGATTCTCGACAACTTCTACTACAACTTTGCCCGCTTCGAGAAGATGGGCATTGTGGGTAATAACGGAACGGGAAAATCGACCTTCATCAAGATGCTGCTGGGCGAGGTTCAGCCCGACAGCGGCAAGTTTGACATCGGCGAGACGGTTCGCTTCGGCTATTTCTCGCAGGAGGGACTGAAATTCCGTGAAGACCAGAAGGTGATTGACGTGATTACGGAGATTGCCGATTACATAGATCTGGGCGGCAAGCACATGACGGCTTCGCAGTTTCTGCAGTTCTTCCTCTTTACGCCCGAGGAGCAGCACAACTACGTTTACAAGCTGAGCGGCGGCGAGAAGCGCAAGCTTTACCTCTGTACGGTGCTGATGAGGAATCCGAACTTCCTGGTGCTGGACGAGCCGACCAACGACCTCGACATCCAGACGCTGCAGGTACTGGAAGAATATCTTCAGGATTTTGCGGGTTGCGTCATCGTGGTGAGCCACGACCGCTATTTCATGGACAAGGTAGTAGACCATCTGCTGGTTTTCAAGGGCGAAGGCGAAATACAGGATTTCCCAGGCAACTATACGCAGTACAGGGAATGGAGCCGGATGCAGGCGAAGGACGAGGCGGAACAGGCGAAACCGGCAAAGAACGGAAATGCTACGGCAGAAAGCGACGGAGCTGGCACGGCCAAGCGCGACGCCAATTTTGAGAACAAGCGCAAGATGAGCTACAAGGAGAAGCGCGAATATGAGCAGCTGACCCAGGAAATAGATGCGCTGACCGAGGAACAGAAGAAGCTGGAAGAGGAACTCTGCAGCGGAAATCTATCGGTTGAGGAACTGACGGAGAAAAGCAAGCGCCTGCCTGAAATCAAGGATGAACTTGATGAGAAGGAAATGAGATGGCTGGAACTGGCTGAAATGCTCTAGACTTTGAACTTTGAGCGTTGAACATTGAACTTTATGATTAGTTGATGTGCGGCCGTTAATAATAAACATTTATAAAAGAAAATAGAAAGAATGGAAATTAAGAAATCAGAATTTACAATATCGGCTCCACGAGTGAGCATGTGTCCGAAAGATACGAAGGCTGAATATGCTTTCATCGGCAGAAGTAATGTGGGAAAATCGAGCCTCATCAATATGCTCTGCAACCACAAGGGTTTGGCTAAGACGTCAGCCACACCGGGTAAGACGCTGCTTATCAACCACTTCATTATCAACAACGAATGGTATCTGGTTGACCTTCCTGGCTATGGTTTCGCCAAGCGTTCGAAGACCGTACAGAAGCAGCTGGAACAAATGATAAGCAGTTATATTCTGCAGCGCCAGCAGTTGGCTAATGTCTTTGTGCTCATCGACGTGCGCCACGACCAGCAGAAGATAGACCGCGAGTTTGTAGACTGGCTGGGCGAGAGCGGCGTTCCTTTCTGCATCGTCTTTACCAAGGCCGACAAGTTGGGTCCGGTCAAGGCTCGCATGAATGCGGAGAAATGGATGCATGCGCTGGAAGACCGCTGGGAAGCACTTCCACCTTATTTCATTACCAGTAGTGAGAAGAAGATGGGACGCGACGAGGTGCTCGACTATATTGACGAAATCAACAAATCGCTCGCCGGAGAATAATCTTTCGGGAGAGAATAAACCAACAGAGAATGAAACAGATTAATTGGGGATTTATCGGCTGCGGAGAAGTAACCGAAAAGAAAAGCGGACCGGCTTTCAACGAAGTGGAGGGTTCGCAGGTGGTGGCTGTGATGAGCCGAAGCGAGAACAAGGCACGCAGCTATGCTGAGCGCCATCATGTGCGCAAATGGTACACGGATGCATCGGAATTGATAGAAGATCCCGATGTGAATGCTGTTTACATCGCCACGCCACCTTCTTCTCACGCCACCTTCGCCATCATGGCGATGCGTGCGGGCAAACCCTGCTACATAGAGAAACCGCTGGCAGCGAGTTACAACGACTGCATCCGCATCAACCGCATCAGCGAGCAGACGGGTGTTCCCTGCTTCGTAGCTTACTATCGCCGTTATCTTCCTTACTTCCAGAAGGTAAAGGAGATTATCGAGAGCGGAACCATCGGTAACGTGGTGAATGTTCAGGTGCGCTTCTCGGTTCCTCCGCGCGATCTCGACTTTCAGAGCGGCAAGGAAATGCCTTGGCGACTGCAGCCGGATATTGCGGGCGGCGGCTATTTCTACGATCTGGCTCCTCATCAGATAGATTTGCTCCAGAATCTGTTTGGTGTGATTACCCGTGCGCACGGCTATCCTGCCAACAGAGCGCATCTTTATCAGGCTGAAGATACGCTCTCGGCGTGCTTCTTCTTTGAGAGCGGAATTCCGGGCAGCGGAAGCTGGTGCTTCGTGGGACATGAGAGTGCGAAGGAAGACTGCATCGAGGTGATTGGCGAGAAAGGTTCGCTCTCATTCTCGGTGTTCACTTACCAGCCGATAGAAGTGATTACGAGCGAAGGAAGGAACTTGATTACGGTTCCGAATCCGCCTTATGTGCAGCTGCCACTCATCAAGAGTGTGATTCAGCATCTGCAGGGAATAGGAAAATGCGACTGCACCAGCGTTTCGGCTACGGCTGTCAACTGGGTGCTGGACCGAGTATTGTGGAAGAACTGATTTTTTACAAAATCATCATCAGGATTAGAGCGTAAGTTATGAAGAGATGTTTCTGTATAGTAGGATTTATCTGTTCTCTTGCCTGCACTTCGGCAAGGGCAGGGGAGCCCGTGGATTCTACCATGCTGGGAACGCTCTTCAACAAGACGATGTTCATGTCCAATTCCCAGGACAGCCTCGTGAAAGAGCGCCATCGCAAAACCTTCTTCCATCAGGTGGGAGATGTGTTCACCCGGTTCTTCAGAGAATTCAACAGTACGGATTCGGCTTATATCGAAGACCAGCATTACAATTATACGGTGATGCTGCAGAACACCAATACCTACGAGGAATATACGCTCAGGAACAGCGAAGGACAGAGCATTTCCTTCTCGCCTGATCCTTCTTACCGCCTGGGGCCTTATCTGGGCTGGCGATGGGTGTTTCTGGGTTATACGTTTGACCTGAAGCACATTAATTTCAGGAATAACCACACTAATAAAAAGGAGTTTGACCTGAGCCTCTACAGCAGTCTGCTGGGAATAGACCTGTTCTGGCGACAGACGGGAAATGACTATCATGTTCTGCGGATGAATCTGGGTGAGCACATCGATTGTAACCCTATCCGCAAGGCACCTTTCGACGGTTTCAAATCGAGCATCAAGGGATTCAATCTTTATTACATCTTCAACCATCGCCGCTTCTCTTATCCTGCCGCCTATTCGCAGAGTACGGTGCAGCGGAGAAGTGCCGGTTCCATGCTTCTGGGAATCGGTTACACGGAGCATGAACTGGAGGTGAACTGGGATAAACTGACCAATCTTGTAGATGAACGGCTGAACAAAAATCTGACAAACGGGGGAACTCCGGAAGCCAAGATAGACAGTTCGCTGATGTTCAGTAAGGTGAAATACAGCGATGTGAACGTAACCTGCGGCTATGCTTACAACTGGGTTTTCGCCAAGAACTGGCTCTTCAACGCTTCGCTCTCGGTAGGTGTGGCTTACAACAGCTCGAAATCGGATAATGAAAGGGAACATCTGGACATTACCAACTTCAGTTTCAAGAATGTGAACCTGGATGGAATAGGCCGCTTCGGTATTGTGTGGAACAACACGCATTGGTACGCGGGCGCCAGCACCATCATCCATTCCTACAACTATAAGAAAAAACAGTTTTCTACCAACAATTCGTTTGGCTCACTCAATATTTATGTGGGTGTGAACTTCGGCAGGAAACGTCATCATTAACATATAAAAAGAGAAGAGATGAAAATATTTACGAAAATGGCAGCTGTCGTGCTGGCTTGCGTGCTGGCTGTTCCGGGAGAAGCCAGGGTGAATGTGGTTTATCAGCGGCAGGACAGTCTGCGGATTGTAGGACTGCTGCAGCAGGCAAGGGCTATGAAGAAGAAACCAGCCAGTTGGATGCTCTGGTTTGGCAAGCAGATGGCGGGCGTTCCTTATGTGGGCGGCACGCTGGACCGGACGAAGGAAGAGGTGCTCATCGTGAACACCCGTGAGCTGGACTGCACCACATACGTAGAGATGGTTACGGCGCTCACCCTGTGCGCCAAGAAGAACGAGACTTCTTTCTCGGCTTTCTGTGAACATCTCCGAAATGTGCGTTATGTGGGCGGAGAGATTTCCTATGTGAAGCGCCAGCATTATTTCACGATTTGGATGGATGCAAACGAGCGCGAGGGAATCGTGAAGAATATTGCACCCAATCCTCCTTTCTCGGCCGTTCAGACCGTGAACATCAACTGGATGAGTACGCATGTTTCGAGCTATAAGATGCTTAAGGCTCATCCGGAATGGAAATCGGGAATCAGAAAACTGGAACAGAGTGTGAACGGCAAGCGTTACCGTTATGTTCCGAAGGGCAAGATTGCCAACACGGCAGTTTTCCGCAACGCTATTCACGATGGTGACATTATCGCCATCATTACCAACAAGAAGGGGCTCGACACGACCCACATCGGTATTGCTTCCTGGCACAAAGACGGATTGCATCTGCTCAATGCCAGCAGCATTCACAAGAAAGTGATTGATGAACCGATGACGCTTTATACTTACATGCACAAACATCCGGTGCAGATAGGAATCAGGGTTTGCAGAGTTCAGTAAAAAAAATATTAGAAAAGAAATGATAAATGGAAGAGAAAAAGAATTTTGAAGCTATTTTCAAGGAAGATCTTTATCAATATCTGCTGAGTATTGATAAGGTAGATGCTCATTTGCCGGAAGCTCCGGATTTGGAAGAGCTGTGGCAGAAAGTAGGCGAGAGTTATCTGCCTGATGCGATTCGCGAGTTTGCCAAATATCCTACGGTTTCATTGGGTTGGATCATGTATGTAGGAATGGCGCTTGCCAAGTATTGGGATGAGGATTGGGAACTCTACAGCAAGGTAGAGAATCATTATGAATATCTTCGTGACAGAATAGATTTCGACCACATGGATGATTACATCTGCGAAAAGGTTCTGCTGCTGAATGAGGAAGCGCATAAGGCTGTTACGAATGTAGTGGCAGAATGTGCTTCGCGCTCTTACAGCAAGCTGATTCATCTGAATCTGCAGCCTGGAAGCGAGGAAGCCTTCCGTGGTTTCGTTGCCGCCCTTCACCAGATGTTCCTCATGGGAATAGCCGTAGAGCTAAAAATGCTGGGTTACCACATGACTAAAATGTAAAAGAAAGTCCGTAGGCGTTCTGTTAAAATGCCTACGGACTTTCTTACTTATTACTAAAATAATTACTTCATTTTCTTGAGATATTCTCCAGCGCGGGAATCGCCGAGTTCCTGGGCTTTCTTCAGGTTCTTGATGGCCTCTTCCTTATTTCCTTTCTCCTTCTGGAGCAGACCTAAGAGAAGGTAGCCGTCAGCATATTCAGGAGCCAACTCTATGCAATGGGTGGCTGCGCTGATTCCTTCATCATAACGCTTTACACGCAAGTCAAGACTTGCCCATTCTGCAAAATATGTAGGCTCTTTAGGAGCCAGGTAACAGGTGCGGGCAATATCAAGCAGGGCTGGCTGCCACATGCGCAACTTGGTTTCGCATTGGTAACGGGTGTAGAAGAAGGCTGGCGAAACAGGACGGGCAATGGAATCGTACATATTATAATCCTGAATAGCGCGGCGGAATTCACCCTGCTCCTTCAGAAATTCTCCACGTGCCAGATAATAATTCGCAACCATTCCGGTCTTGCTTCCAACGCTTACCGCACTATCGAGCAAAACCTCAATCTCCTTGGCTGGAGCCTTGAGATTCTTCTTAGCCTGGGCAGCCTCAAAATAGAGTTCGCCGCTGAGAAGTGAAGTATTGGTCAAATCCATGAAAGTATCGTAAGCTTTCTGATACTCACCCTTTACAAAATTAATCTGCGCTTCCTGATGGCGGTAAATAGGCTGAGCCTTGATTTCGTATGCCTTCTGAGCCTCAGCTATGGCCTTATCAAGCGTCCAGTCCTTATAAACAGAATCGCCCTTGTAAATAATCTTCTGATAAATCAGGTCGGCATAGTTGGAATGAGCCTCATCCTTGGCAGCCGATTTCTTAATGCCTTCTTCCATCAGTTTGGCAGCTGCATCATATTCTGCCTTATCCGTCAGATAAGCGGCTTTCTCCTTGTAACCGAAGGCTGAAGTAGGGAATTTGCTGATAAACTCATCGCTATATTTCGCATACACATCAGCTGTAGTCTGGCCTTTCTTCAGAGTCATCATCGTCATCGCTTCGTTCTCTGTATCAGGAAGAGCTGTACGGATAGTGGTTTCGCGAAGAGCTGCGTCAAGACTCGAAAGACCGGTTACCTTCAACTGCTTGGCGTAGTTGGCGTCGATGGCCGTTACCTGACCATTGCTGTGCATCAGACCGATGACCTGTCCGTTCTTGTTGGCAAACGGACAACCTACTGCATTTTCGGGAGCACTATTCGAGAAGATGTAATAGTTGTACGTAGTCTTGAACTTCTCTACGCTGCTGATGTCCTCCTGCTGGTAAGCCGGCTTCTTGATAGAATAAGGAACCAGCCAGACCTTGTCGCCAGCAGCCGATTCCTTGGTTGCGATAGGGGCAGCAACGGTAGAGGCGTTGATGCGGAATTTAGCCACATCGTAGAGCTCGTCGGCTCCCATGATAGCCTCAACAGGAATCGATTTGCCGGATGCGTCAACAACACTTGCCTTTACAGCTCCGACAAATGGTTTGAAGGTACTGATAGCCGTTCCCTTGTTATCGATAAAAACACCTTGGGTAGAGGCGATAATGTCGCCTTTCTGATTGAAAGTAGTCAAGGTGAAAACGCTCTTAGCCAGTTTCTGAACCGAACCTGGCTGAGCATAGAGGGACGATGCTCCGAGCATCAGTCCCATCATGATCATATTTATTCTTTTCATAATCTTATTTGTGTTGCTTGTGTTTGTTGAGCAACTCCTTAGCATTTGCCAGGGCAGCAGGCGTAATGTCGCTTCCGCTGAGCATCTGGGCAATTTCTTCTATGCGCTGCTGCTGGTCGAGTTCCTTCATGTGAGAAAGAGTTCCCTCCTCGGTTTCTTCTTTCAGAACCTTGTAATGATGGGTTCCCATGGAAGCAATCTGTGGCAGGTGGGTAATGGAAATAACCTGACGGTTCAGGTTGCCCATCTCTGTCATGATTTCAGCCATCTTTTCGGCAATCTTACCGCTCACTCCCGTGTCGATTTCATCAAAGATGATGGTTGGCAGTTTTACGGCTCCGCTGATCATGGCCTTCAGAGAAAGCATGACGCGGGCGATTTCTCCACCCGAAGCAACCTGACTCACCGGCTGGAGGAGCGTGCTCTTGTTGGCGCTGAACAGGAAATTGACCTTGTCAACACCATCAGAACTGAGCGGCTTGGCTGAGAATGAAATTTCGAAGCGGACGTTTGGAATTCCCAGAGGAATGAGACGTTTCTTCATTTCTTCTTCTATCTTTCTTGCCGATTCCTTTCGGATGGCAGTCAGATCACCAGCCAGCTTTTCAGCCTTGGCAAGCAGAAGGGCAACTTGCTTTTCCAGCTCTTCTATGTCTTCATCTCCATTATCTATGTGCTGCAGCTGTTCGTTGATTCGCTCACGTGTGGCGATGAGTTCTTCTACATTTTCTACATGGAATTTCTGCAGGAGCGAGTAGAGCTGGTCGAGACGGGAATTGATGGATTCAAGCCGGTTCGGGTCAAACTCAATATTGTCAACGCTTCCGCTTATTTCCTGGGCAATATCCTTAAGCTCAATGTAGCTGCTCTGCATCCGCTCAACCACTTCTTTCACATCCGGATAAACCTCCTTGATATTGTCAATCTGCTGGGCTGCGTTCTTCAGTTTGTCGAGAATGCTGCCGTCTTCGCCCGAGAGAGCATTATCTACCTCATAGAGTGCAGTCTTGATGTCTTCAGAATGGCTCAGGGTTTCAGCTTCCTGTTCCAGTTGCTCAAGTTCGCCTTCCTGCAGGTTAGCATCATCCAGTTCTTTAAACTGGAAGCGCATGAATTCCTCGTTCTCCCTGTTCTTTGCGATTTCCGCTTTCAGGTCTTCCAGCTGCTGCTTTGCCTTTTTATAGTTTTTGTATTCGGCAAGATAAGCCTTCTTCTGCTTTTCATCGTGGGCAATAATGTCGACCACGCTGAGCTGGAAGTCTTCTTTCTGCAGCAGGAGATTCTGATGCTGCGAATGAATATCGACAAGCTGTTCGCCCAGTTCTCTCATCTTGCTCAGGGGGACGGGCGTGTCGTTGATGAAGGCACGGCTCTTTCCGGCAGCTGTCAGTTCGCGGCGGATGATGGTGTCTTCTGCATCATAATCAATATCGTTAGCATCGAAGAAATCCTGCATTCCGTATTTTGACAGGTCGAAGTGGGCTTCAATCACGCATCGGTCTCTTCCTGCCTTGATGGCCTTGCTGTCAGCACGGTTGCCCAGGAGCAGTCCGATGGCTCCGAGAATGATACTCTTTCCGGCACCCGTCTCGCCCGTGATGACTGAGAATCCTGGATAAAGAGGAATGTCCAACTCGTCAATCAACGTGAAATTCTTGATGTATAATTGCTTGAGCATAATTTCTTATCTTATTATTTTAAAGGAACTTAACCTACCTAGGAAGAATCTTTGCTTTATCATCTGAGAAGTTACCTCGAATCATTCTGCATGTAGCCTTATTCCTTGATTTTGTCCCAATATGAGTTTTGAGAAGGATTGATGGAGAAGAGCAGCTCATAAATGCTTTCTTTCTCTTTCTGAGTGCCATGTTTCTGATAGATGTTAGCAAGCTCGTCCTTCTTATAGTCGGTCCAGATTTGTGGCAGCAGACTGAGCGGTCTGTCCGTACGTGCCTTCTTCAGATCCTGGAGCAGGGTGTTGGTGATTTCAGTTCTGCCACGTTCCACATTATTCGCCATTTCATCGAGCCCTTTTCTGTAATAGTTGTATTGCAGCATTCTGAAAGGTTCCATGGCTCCGTCGAGATAATCGGAAATGATGGCGAACCGGTTTCTGTTGTCACTAAACGCTTTCCAGCCCGGAAAATCAAGATTCTGGGCGTTGTTGGTGAGGTTCATGCAACGTTGCAGAATGTCTTCACCACCTTTAGGCGCAAAACTGTCAAGATCTAAACCGATGATGAGGTAAGCATAGTAGGCAAGCAGAGCCGTTAGCTGGTTGTCAATCCGCTCTTCGGTAAACTCCAGCTGGTCGAACTCGGCAAACTTGAACGTGAAGTTTTCATCCACATTATTATATAAGGTGGACGTATAGGCTGAATTGTAGACGGGACGGTTGGCCTGGATGAGCGCCTTGCAGGTAAAGATATTCTGGTCTTTATCATACTTGCTTACCGTGATATTGAAGTTGCACACGATGCGCTCGTTCTTCCTGAATTGAAGATTCGTCCATTGCCTGTCGTTCACAAACTGCTCAAGAGTTTGCTGCAGATTATCGAATACCCGGTTTTCCGTGCCCTGAATCTGGGCATGGTTGATGGTAATCTTAGCCTGTAACTCCTGAGCGGCTGATGTGATGGGACTACAAGAGATGAGCCAGCTCGTTGATAATGTCGCGAGCCACTTCAGTTTTCGGTTTCTTCTCATATTCTTTCTTACCCTCTTCAGAAATAATCGTTATCTGGTTATCATCCGTACGGAATGTGGTTCCCGGATTGCGAGTAGAGTTAAGCACGATGAAATCGGCATTTTTCTTTTTGCGCTTTTTCTGCGCATTAGCTTCTTCGTCGTTGGTTTCCAGGGCGAAAGCCACAATTCGCTGATGTTTTTGTTTCATCTTGCCAAGGGCTGCAGCAATATCGTGAGTAGGGACGAGGCGTAGTTCCAGATCATCTTTCTCGCGCTTGATTTTCCTGTCAGCAATCTCGCTTGGCTTGAAATCAGCAACAGCAGCACAGAGAATGGCTGCATCGGTTGAGGCGAAGGCTTGTGTGGCTGCCTGATACATTTCCTCGCAACTTTCTACATCGATGCGATGAATGGCTTCGGAACAGCTGAGCGAAACCGGACCTGCAACCAGCGTAACCTCAGCACCACGACGGCAGCACTCTTCAGCAAGGGCAAAGCCCATTTTGCCGGAAGAATAATTGCCGATGAAACGTACCGGGTCAATCTTTTCGTAAGTTGGTCCGGCTGTAATCATGATCTTCTTGCCTTTCAAATCGAGCTTATCGCTTTCTTTTTCCTTGCAGTTTTCTGATGCAGCTTCAGCGGTCTCTGCATTCTGCTGAGCCTGTTCATCGAAGAATCTGTCGAGGCATTCTACGATAATATCAGGTTCTTCCATGCGTCCCTTTCCTTCCAGTCCGCTTGCCAGGAATCCCACTTCGGGTTCTATGATGTGATTTCCATAGCCCAGAAGTGTTTTCATGTTGGCTTGGGTAGAAGGATGCTTATACATGTCGAGGTCCATGGCTGGAGCGATGAAAACAGGCGCTTTCATCGACAGATAGGTTGTGATGAGCATGTTGTCAGCAATTCCGTGAGCCATCTTTCCCATGGTAGAGGCTGTGCAGGGAGCGATGAGCATGGCGTCTGCCCACAGACCTAAGTCTACGTGAGAATTCCAGGTTCCATCGCGTTGCGAGAAGAATTCGCTTACCACAGGCTTATGGGTAAGAGCCGAAAGAGTGATGGGAGTGATAAACTCCTTTCCTGCAGGCGTAATGACCACCTGAACTTCGGCTCCTCGCTTGATGAGACCTCGTATGATGAGGCAAGACTTATAGGCTGCAATAGAGCCCGTAATGCCCAATACGATTTTCTTTCCTTTTAACATGAATTTTTCTAACTGTTAAGAAATAAATCCGAGTTTCGCAAGTCTGTTATTCTACAGCTTGCGAAAGCCCGGTAACAATTATTTTCCCATTCTCTTGTTGAATTCACGAAGGCGGATGCGGGTAAGCACCTGCTTGGTATTGTTGGTGAAATCGCTTCCCAAAACCCATGTAAAGTAACCCGGATCTTTGGTCAGAATCTCAGCCACATCCCATCCTTTGTATTTGCCGAAGTTGAATACTTCGTGCTTCAAAGGATTTCCGTTCTCGTCGTTGACAACGTTGCCCTGGGCGTCTTTTACCTCTTCCCAGACGATACGTCCAGCGAAGTCTACATTATCCTTCTGCTTAGAGAATTCGGCAAGTTCATCCATATTGTTGTTGAGCACGCGCTCAGGTTCATCCTGTACGCCTGGAGCATACTTGTCGAGCTCGCCCATGAGCACGCGATAAGTAGCCTCTGTATCCTGATCAGCACGATGAGCTTCGAAATCTTCCTCCATCTTTCTGCCGCAATAGAACTTGTAGGCAGCAGCCAGGTTTCGGCGTTCCATCTTCATGAAGATGGTCTGCGCATCGATGAGACGGCACTTATTGAAATCGAAGTCGATTCCGGCACGCAGGAATTCTTCTGCGAGCATAGGAACATCGAAATGGTTGGAATTGTAGCCTGCGAAATCGCAGCCTGTAAATTCCTTCTCCAATGTGGCAGCCAGCTGCTTGAAAGTTGGCGCATCTTTTACATCTTCGTTGCTGATACCTGTAAGGGCAACTACTTCGGCAGGAATCTCCTTGCAAGGATTTATGAAGAGGTTCTTGCGGTCTTCAGTTCCATCAGGCATTACCTTGATGTAAGAAATCTGTATAATACGATCCTTGATCATGTCAAGACCGGTTGTCTCCAGGTCGAACACAATCAGAGGCTTTGTCAAATTGAGTTTCATTTTTGTAGAAATACTTTTCTTTTTGTTGTTTCAGAGAAAGCCCGTGCTCCTTTAGTCGTTAAGGAGCATAGGCATGATGAGCATCAGAATATCTTCGTTCTCAGGCTGTTCTGCAGGAACGATGATTCCGGCACGGCTTGGGTCTGCCAGCTGGATGATGATGTTGTCGCTGGTGAGATTGCTCAGGATTTCCATCAGACTGCTTCCCTTGAAGCCGATGCTGATAGGAGAGCCGTTGTATTCGCAAGACAACTGTTCCTTGGCTGATGTTGAGAAGTCAATATCCTCAGAAGAAACCTCGAAACGGCCTGACTCGATGTGGAAACGGATGAGCTGGCTGCTCTCGCTTGCAAATGGCAATACGCGGCGCAAAGCACTCTGCAAACCTCTGCGGTCTACTGTAACCTCGTTAGGGTTGTTTGGAATAACCGAGTTGTAGTTAGGGTAGCGGCCATCAATCAGTCTGCATCTCATAATGCCATCTGTAAACTGGATTTCTGCGCTTCGGTCATCAAACTTGATGATTGCGTCGTCGCCGTCCTTGCTCAGGATGTTCTTCAGCAGAGAAGCTGGCTTCTTAGGCAAGTTGAATGCAGAAGGAGATTCGCTCTTGATAGTGAAGTTCTTGCTGCGAACCAGCTTGTGACCATCGCTTGCTACGATAGCGAGAGCATCTGCAGTCAGGTCGAAGTAAATACCGTTCATGACAGGGCGCAACTCATCGTTGGCAGTAGCGAAGAGCGAGCGTGAAATGTTATTGATCAGCATTTCAGTTGGCAAAGAAACGGTGGTGCAAGCATCGTTCATGCTCTGTGTGCGAGGATAATCCTCTGCGCTCTGACCTGTGAAGTTGTAAAGACCGTTCTGATAAACAATCTTGATCGCAATGGCTTCTCCGGCAGTATCCACATCGAAGTGAAGAGGCTGCTCAGGCAGTTCCTTCAGCGCATCGAGGATAACGCGGTTAGGCACACAAAACTCACCTTCTCCATCGTGGTCGGTAAGAGCGAGTGTACTCTTGATGACGTTGTCACTATCGCTAGCCGTGATGCTCATCTCACCGTTAGCAACTTGGAAAAGGAAACAATCGAGGATTGGCAACGAATTCTTGCTTCCAATCACTTTTGCGAGCATGTTGAGCTTGCTGCTCAATGCAGAACTTGATACTGTAAATCTCATGAGTATTTTATTTAAATTTTATTTTGTTTTCTGTTTCACCTTATTAAATTAGGCAATATCACCTAATTGAGCACAAAAATACAAAAAATATTGCTGATAAGCAAAAATAATTGGAGAAAAGTTCTAGTTTTTGAACTATTTTTAGTAATTTCGCAGTCAGAAAGAAAAAAACACCCTTTAAACAAAGGAAAAACTTTAAATATTATCATATGGAATTACAAGGAAAGGTTATTGCCGTTTTGCCTGAAAGAAGCGGCGTCTCTGCAAGAGGAGAGTGGAAAGCTCAGTCGTTCGTAATTGAAACTCATGAGCAGTATCCAAAGAAATTGTGCTTTGATGTTTTCGGAGCAGACCGTCTGGCTCAGTTCAATATTCAGAGTGGTGAGGAACTCCTGGTTTCTTTCGATATTGATGCTCGCGAGTATCAGGGCCGTTGGTTCAACAGCATCAAAGCCTGGAACATCCAGCGTGTTGACCCTAACGCTGTAGCTGGTGCTATGGGCGGAATGCAGCCAGGTGCGTTTCCTCCAGTAGGTGCTCCTGTAGCTCCTGCTCAGCCAGCAGCTCCTGCTAATGGTGCAACTGCAGCATTCCCTCCAGTTCAGCCTGCAGCTCCTGCAGCTGAGGGTGGTAGCGCAGATGATCTTCCTTTCTAAAATAGAAAAGTAAGATAAAAACAAGAGCACTTCGCCTGAGACTTTCTTCTGTCTCGGATGAAGTGCTCTTTTTTGTTCATTTATTTTTTCCTGTTCCTATCTTCAGCTTCCTGAATGATGATGCTATTGAAGATAGTCTTATTTATTCTTTTGTCAACAACTTTTATTCTCTCCGTCTCTTCTCAAAGAATTGTTTTGAGGCAGCAAAGAAGAGGAGAACTGAAGCTGCATTTTCTATCGCAACCATCCAGAATGTTCCGCTGTAACCGAAATGTTCCGCCACAACTCCACCTAGCAGACAGCCGATTCCGAAGCCCAAATCCCAACCGGTAAGAATGCTGCTGTTAGCTGTTCCGCGCTGGTCGTGACGAGCCACATTTATGAACATGTTGAGGAAGGCTGGATAAAGATGACCGTTGCCCAAACCGATGAGACAGGCAGAAAGATAATAGGCTACCGGATGCTTGACGGCAACAAAGATGATGAAACCAACAAGCGAAAGCAGCATTCCTTCAGCCGCATTCTGCGTGAGTTTGCCCTGGCTCAAGGCTTTTCTACCTTGCAGTCTTGAGAGGAACAGACCCATGGAAAGAAGGGCAAAATAAGTGCCCGTTCCACCTGTAATTCCGAGTTCCTCCTTGCTGTAAATTGCGAGATAATTGCTCAGAACGCCCCAGCAGAAACCGAACATGGCGATGTTGATGGCAAGGAGCCAGGCACGCGTCAGGAAGAAGCGGTCGAGAGAAAGTTTCTCCTTGTTCTTAACAATTTCCTTTTCGGGAAGGCGGATGGTTCCTGCAATCACAACTGAGGCAATCGCCACGATGAAAGCTATCCAGAAGAGAATCATGTAACTTTCTACCGCATTATGCAGATAGATTCCGATGGACGGAGCTATCGCCATGGCAAAGTTGTTGCTCAGTCCGTAGAGTCCGATTCCTTCATTTCTGCGACTTGCCGGAAGAACGTCGATGGCGCAGGTGCTGTTGGCAACTGTTACGGCTCCGAACGGACCTCCGTGCAAGGTTCGGCAGATGGCGAACATCAGAATGGTGCTGGCTGCAATATAGCCGGCAAAGAAGATGGCGAAGGCTGAGAGACAGACCATCAGCACCTTCTTGCGCGAAAAACTGTCAACTACATATCCGCTGAACGGACGGATGATGAGGGCGGCAACCGTATAACCGCTCAACACAATTCCAATCACATCTTTCGTAGCTCCGAAATTTTCGCTCAGATAGAGTGGGAGCAAGGGTGTGAGCAGATAGAAGGCGAAATACAACAGAAAGTTGGTGGTCATCACCTTGATGTAGTTAGCGTTCCAAAGTTTCTCTTTCATCATTTTTTAGAGTTTATCCTCACTTTTAGAGTTTGTCCTCATTATTAGAGTTTGTCCGCCAGCCAGGCGTCGATGAGTTTTCGGGCGATGGAAAGTTTCTCTGGGAGAATAGGGAGATTCTCCTTCGTAAACCATTTTCCACGCGAAAGCTCTTCTTTCTGAAGATGAATTTCTCCATCTACATATTCTGCCGAGAAACCAATCATCAGACCGCTCGGGTAAGGCCAAGGCTGAGAACCGAAATATTTCAAGTTCTTGATAGTCAGACCGGTTTCTTCCTTTACTTCACGATGAACCGCCTCTTCCAGATTCTCGCCAGTCTCAACAAAACCAGCCACGAGACTGTCGAAATTTCCCTTGAAATTGCGAGCGTGAACCAGCAACACCTGATCATCTTTCTTAATCAATACGATGATGGCTGTGGCAAGCGAAGGCCAGACCTGTTTGCCGCATTCTGTACATTTCTTACTGATGTCGGTTGCCATTTTCATCGGAGCTCCGCAAATGCCGCAAAATTGGGTATTCATATCCCAATAGTTGAGTTCTTGGCACTTTCCTGCTTTCTGGTAAAGGGCAGGAGAGAGTTTGTAGAAACTAGGGCGCAAGCCGCACATTTCGTACTTTGGATCGTTGGTAACAGGCTCAGGAATGGTGAAGGTCTTCACCTCTGTTCCGTCTTCCATCGGAGTGATGTTGAGAATGTGAGTCCAAGGCTTTGTAGGGATTGGACTCTCTTCTGAACAAGGAATCGTATAGGTTCCGTCTTCTTTCTTTTCGAGCAAGAGATCGGTCTTGCAAAATATAAACCAATACTTCATTCTTTATTTTGAACTTATTTATTTACTTTGAACTTTAAGCTTTGAACTTTATGAAATGCTTTTCTTGAAACGTTCCGAGGGGGCTATTTCTTTTTTCCGAACAGCAATTCGAAATCGCGCTGGGCAGCAGGCTTGGTCCATGCTTCCGGCACAAACTTCCAGTTGTTGTTTGGTTTCGCATCTACAGTTCCCATCTTTTCGATTTCTTCCATCAGATAGTAGCGCTGGTCGCGCTTGCTGCGATAGATGATTCGGCTTTCGAGACTGTCCTTCGGGATTCCGGCACCCTTGGTAAGGAGTTCGCCGCCACCATTACCACGATAGCTGTTAACCGCCACCTTGTACCATTTCTTCTCATCGAAAGGCTCGCCGTTGCTCATGCGCAGAATCTTCACCTTCTCGCCATTTGGCTTGGTTACGTCTACTTCGTAATCGATTCCGGCAGCACTATCAAAGTTGAACGAGAGATTCTTGAAACCGAGGCGCTGTTGGTCGCCGACGGTCTTCTCATCGAGGAGCAGGAGATGATCGTCCGGACTCTTCATGGTGTTCACCCAGAGGTCGTAACTCATTTCCAGATGCTTTCTGATTTCTTCGCCCGTCATACGCATCACATAGATCTGATTCTCGTATTTATAGAGATTGAACATGTCGCTCACGTAGATTGGTCCGGCGTTGAGAACCGAGTTGAACTGAAGGGGAGCGTTGAACGAAATGTCGGCTTTTGTAATCTGCAACTGAAGGTTGAGAATGAAATCGTTGAAGGCAGAACTGCCGAAGAACTGGTCGCGGCTGTAGATGGTAGTCTTGAAGTTGCCAATCTGCTTGCCCACATATTTCTTCACTTCCGCAATCTGTGGCTCGAATGTCTTCATGAAATCCTCGTCGATAGGACAATCTGTCACATCTACAATCTTGCCTGTCACCTTCTTGTCAGTAACCACCAGCTGCTTCTTTCCGTTCACCTTCTTCTTGTTGAGGGTGAGGGTTATTTCAGCATCTGCCACGCTAATGGCGTTGTTGGCAGGGTCCAGACAAACCACCTGCTTTCCCTCTGCGTTGGTAATGGTTTCGTTGTCGCGCGTATGGTCGTGGCCGAAGAGAATCAGGTCGAAGCCCGGCACTTCTTTTGCCACCTTGATTGAGGCGTCTTCATCATATTCGGCAGTCTGGATGCCTCCGTCTTTTCCGCTGTGGAAGAGGCCGATGATAACATCCGGTTTTTCATTCTCCTGGAGATACTTCACCCATTTGCGGGCGTTTGTTACCATATTTTCAAATTTCAGTCCGCTCCAGAGATTCTCCGTGAGCCAGTTTGGAATGGCAGGAGTAATCATTCCCAAGACAGCCACCTTCACGCCCTCGCGGTTCAGGATGAGATAAGGCTTAACGTATGGCTGGCCTGTAGAAGTGCTGATGATGTTGGAACCAAGAACTGGGCAATTGAGTTCTTTTATCCATTTGTCGTAAACTGGATGACCCGTTTCAACATCATGATTGCCAAACACTTGCGCATCATACTTCATGTAGTTTACCACATCGGCAGCCACGTTTCTAGCCTCTGTGTTTACATAATTATAATAATAGCAGGTAGGCTGTCCCTGCAGAATATCGCCATTCTCCAAGAGGATGAGGTTATCCTTGTAGTCTTTTCGCAGATTATTGACGTAGGAAGAAATGCGCGCCAGGGTTCCTGCTTTTGGCTTACGGTTGATGAAATCGTAAGGGAAGAAAGAGCCGTGCACATCGCTTGTCTCTATCACTCTCAGTTTTACGGTACGTTGTTGTGCCATCGCTTGTGAATTGAAAGTTAGCGCCAGAAGAAGCGCAGCAAATAATTGTTTCATATAAATTAATGTATTACTTTTGAGTAATGAAAGCCCATCAGTTGAGCTCTGTTTCTTATTTTCTCTGCAAAAGTACAAAAAAGAACTTAAATAGGCATACTTTTTGTTGGATATTTTTTAAAAACTAAAAAATAGGAGGTTTTATAATATGGCATTTGTTGATTATTACAAGATTCTCGGCGTAGACAAGAACATTCCGCAGAAGGATGTGAGAGCTGCGTATCGTAAACGTGCAAAACAGTTTCACCCAGATTTGCACCCTAACGACCCGAAAGCGAAGGCTAAGTTCCAGGCGCTGAACGAGGCGTATGAGGTGATTTCTGACCCAGATAAGCGTGCTAAATACGACCAGTATGGCGAACAATGGAAGAATGCTGATGCATTCGGCGGTTTCGGCGGAGCTGGGGGTGCTGGCGGTTCCGGAAGCTATGGTGGAGCAGGTGGAAATCCATTCGAGGGTTTCGACTTCAGCCAGTTTGGCGGAGGTGGAGGTTTCTCCAGCTTCTTCGAAAATCTCTTCGGAGGCCGTGGTAGAAGTCAGCAGTCGGCAGGTGGATTCGGTTCCGGCAACTTTGGCGGCTTTAATGGTTCCGCCGGTTATGGTAGCGGCTTTAACGGGGCAGGCTACGGAGCAGGTGCTGATTTCGGTACTGGTGGTTGTGGCGGCGGTTGCGGCCAGAATGCTCGTGCCAATAACGGCGAAATGAACATGAATGTGAACATCGACCTTTACACGGCTCTGCTGGGAGGCGAAGGAATCATTAAATTGAGTAATGGTTCTAAAATCAAACTGAAGATTAAACCGGAAACGCAGAATGGTACGAAGGTTCGTGTTCGCGGAAAAGGATACGACCGAGGTGATGGAACCTTTGGCGATCTGATGATTACTTATAACGTGAAGTTGCCAACTGGGTTGAATGAAAAGCAGAAAGATTTGCTCCGTCAGATGAAGGATGCAAAGTAATTTCTAAAAGAAGGGAACGGGTTCTCGGACACGAGAACTTTCCCGAAACATGAAGGTAAAAAGAAACGCCCTGCAAGAAGGGAACATTCAGAAATGAAGTTCCTGATCTTGCAGGGCGTTTTTTATTCTATTCAATCTTGCAGGGCTTTTTTATTCTATTCTGCGGTATTAATCTTCGACATGTTGAACGCAGAAACCTTGCCGTCTGGCGAAACGGTTGCGTTGATTTTGAAATGGTTGGTTTTCTTAGTACCGTCGGTAAGCTGAACTTCCTCACGTGCTGAGAACTGAACCTGATATTCATAATCTTCGTCACCCACCTCGCGCTTCTTAATCTTATAATCGTTGGTGAGGAACCAGTTCAGGTTAGTCACATCTTCCTTATAAAGCTTATTCATAAAGGTTACAACATCTGCCTTGGTAGCAGAATTCTTGCCCAGAAGCGAAGAGAGAATATCCTCGCATGAAGCCTGCAAACCATCAGCATCGCGGGTATTGATGCTTTGGAAGAAATGGCGGAACAGACTGCTTACCATATCTTTCTCTTCAGGCTGCAAATCTCTGCTCTTGGCTTTCTTCATCGCATTCTCAGCCTCTTCGATATGCGAACCGTCAGCATGAGCGGCGAGATAAGCCTGGTAAGCTTCTACATTATCAGCATTCTTGGCTACATTCCAGTCGATGGAATCTATCTTGTTCAAAACCTCCTGCTTGTGTGGACTGTTTGGGTATTTGTCGAGATAAGCCTGCAGGGCCTCTTTCGAACCGCTTACTACGGCGTTGGTCCAGTCCTGATCGGTCTGTTTCAGAAGTTCGAGGTGAGCCATGATGGAATCACGATGCGCCTCGTCAGCATCTTTGTAAGTATCTAGGTAACTCTGCAGAACCATCGGGTCGCTACTCTGCATCGCATACTCGTAAGCTTCCAGTTCCTTATTCTTATTGGCACTATCGTAGAAATAATAGAAGATGCCACAAACGAGGAAGGCGAAAATAAGCGAGATGATGATAACGCCACGGTTGCTCTTTTTCTTTTCCTGGGTTCCTTCTCCGTTTCCGCCGTTCTGGGAATTGGTCTGCTGTGGGCGAACCGGTGGAACAGGAGGAGTAGGAGGAGCCGCAGGTCTTGCCGGCGCCTGAGGACGGGTCTGCTGTCTGAGCATTTCCTGACGGCGAATTTCCTCTTGTCTGATAGCATTCTGCTTAGCTGCATTTTCTACTTCTTGCTGCTGTGCTATAGAAGGAGCCTGGTTTGCAGGAACCTGCTGGTTCATTCCTGCCTGAGGAGTCATTCTTGTGAGCAACGGATTCAGCTCGTGGCAGTTTGGACACATTTCCAGGTTGCTGAAATAAACCTCGCCACAACTTGGGCATTTGGTAATTTTGCCTGCTATTTCTACTCCGCAACTAGGGCAGGTAGGTGCTTTATCGCTAATTTGGCGTCCGCATTCCGGACATTTGATAATTGCCATAATTCTATTTTGTGTTTATTGATTTACTTAATAATATTGATATTTCTGACCAATAGAACCCAAACCACGAAGCTAATCATAAAGTTCAAAGTTCCATGTTCCAAGTTCAAAGTCCTTATCTGTGTCTGAATCTGATTTCCCTCAGGCGATGGCGGCCCATGAAACGGCTTTTGTCAACATAGCCGTTTATTCCGTTGAGCCTGCCCTTACCCGTATATTGCCACATTTCGAAATCCCTACCATCGCGCAATACAGGGATGCGCTTCGTATACTGGGCAATCATCAGCTTGTAGCTGTCGAGTTTGCCCAACAGATAGTTATCATAGAAATTGGCTCCCGTATAGATGAGGGGCTTTTGCTTGTATGCTTTTTCTACAAGATGCAGAAACTTGAAAAGCGAATCGCAGAATTCTTCTGTACCCATGCCGCTTTTCGTCTCCACGTCAATCATCGGCAAGAGGTCCTGATCTCCCGGACGGCATTGGGCCATGAAGTTTTCCAGCTGAGTCTGCTGCGGGATGCGGGCTCTGTAGAAATGATAAGAACCCACTTTCATTCCGTAGCGATGAGCCAGGTCGATATTCTGCTTGTATTTGCTGTCGATGTTGGTTCCTCCCTCGGTAGCTTTCAGATAAACGTAAGCCATCTTAGAGTTGTCGCCCACGGTTTCCCAGAACACGTTGCCCTGATAATGACTCAAGTCGATGCCGTGAACGTGCTGACAAGTGTCTTCGCATTGCACCTGAGCATGGGCTCCCAAGGCAATAATGGATGCTATAATAGAGATAAATAACTTTTTCATAGATGCAAAGATACGAAAATCAGATGAAAATCGTACTACTAAGAGATTAATTTTATAGATATTTTACTCTTCGCCCTGAAGAATCCCTGATTAGCCCCTTCAATCATTCCAGAAACAAGCCTCTTTCCTTCGGAAACATTTTTCAAATCTTTCTGAAATTTACTCCTCTATCTCAGATAATGAACGGAAGAAATTGTTCATGAAATTGCTCATGGTTTCTATCGGAGCGTATTGCAGATAGCGCATGCTGCGGCGCAGATTCTTGCGCATGGTTCCTCCCGTGGTGCGTACAAAACCGCTGCTGGTCTGCTCAAACTGAATGGCCTGCTGGTCCATGATGTTATAGTAGAGCGAACGGAGCGTCAGCTTGTAGGCGCCTCTTTCTATGTGATGAACGAATGGGATTTCGTCCTGTTCGAAATCGAAGAAGGTGATGAGCACGCTTCCTTCCAACTGGGCGATTCTCTGGATACGGAGCTTGGCGAGCCACTTCTCCAGTTTTACGAAATCCACCTTGTCGCCTCGGGTTCTCACGTAGTCTCCCAACTGGATGATTCCTCTGAGATTGATGCCGTTAGCCAGCATTCCATTTACGTTTGCCACGATAATGCGCAGCAGATAAATGGTCTCGATAGAAGTATCGATGGCGTGGCGTTCGTCTTCCTGTATCTTGCTGAGTCGGCGGTTCAGAAAACTGTTGTTCATCTTCACCTCTCCGGCAGGAACATCATTCACGTTCTTGAGCATCTGAGCTATCTTTTTCTTCTTAAAGGTAGTCATCGGTTCCATTTCTTCCTTTATGCCGAAGTTATCGGCACGGAGCTTAGTAAAAAGGTTGCGCTGAAGAAAATTCATAAGCCTTGTTCTTAAAATAATAGTCAATAATAAAGTATTGTTCTTCCTGTTAAGAAATCTCTAAAGCAGAAGGAGAGCCTCTTGTTTGAGAGTTCCTCCTAACTGTATCTCTTAGGATAGCGCAGGAGGATGGCCAGCAGGGCTGCCACACCTATCGCCAGCGGATAGTAGAGATAAGGAAGAATGTCCATCGGACTGAGATTGGCCAGACCGGCTGCCAGAAGCATCTGCACGCCATAAGGAATCAGTCCCTGAACCATGCATGAGAAGGTGTCGAGAATGCTGGCAGCCTTGCGGTTGTCAACGCCAAACCGGTCGCCTATTTTTTTCGAAATATTTCCTACTGTCAGAATCGCTACCGTGTTGTTGGCTGTACAGATGTTCACCATCGAAACGAGGGCGGCGATAGAAAGTTCGGCTCCACGCTTGCTGTTTACGTGGGCTGTAATCTTGTTGATGATGAAATCAATTCCGCCGTTTTCGCGGATGATTTCGAGCATACCACCAGCCATCATGGCGATGATAATGAGTTCGCCCATGCCGATAATGCCGTTGCCCATGGCCGAAAACCAGCCAAAGAGGTCGTAGCTTCCGGATGCGCCCAGAAGATGACTGCCTATGCCGATGGCGCCGCAGAGTAGGGTGCCCAGGGTGAGAACAGCCATTACGTTCATGCCGGCAATAGCGGTAATGAGGACGATGAGGTAAGGTAATACTTTCATGTATTCTACCTCGTTGATGTGGGTAGGTGCCTGAAGACCGATTCCCATGACAGAATAGGCGATGAGGACGAGTACGGCGGCAGGAACCACAATCATGGAGTTGACCTTGAACTTATCGCTCATCTTGCAGTTCTGCGTCTGCGTAGCAACAACAGTCGTATCGGAGATGAACGAGAGGTTGTCGCCGAAATAAGCGCCACCTACGATGATGGCGGTCATCATGCCTACGTTAGCATCCATCGAGTGTGCCAGTCCGGCGGCTATCGGAACCAGAGCCACTACGGTTCCCACACTTGTTCCGATGGATACGGAGATAAAGCAGGCAGCCAGGAATAGTCCTGGCAGAATCATGCTGGCTGGCAGGATGCTGAGCGCCAGGTTGACGGTTGCATCAACGGCTCCCATCGCCTTGGCTGATGCGGCAAACGAGCCAGCCAGCACGTAAATCCAGAGCATGAGCATCAGGTTGTTGGCGCCGGCACCCTTGCTGTATGTGTCCACTCGTTTCCTGACAGGCATTCCGCCGGAAATAGCCACGGCATAAATGCTCGAAATCATGAACGCTACTGTGAGCGAGAGACTGGTGTCCTTATGGCTGCTGTCTACCGAATAGACGGTAAAAGCCACGATGAGGACAATCAGCAAAAATAATGGCGACAACGCCAGCAAACCTTTTTTATTACTCATACTTCTTTTTTCCTTCTTAATTAAAGAGTTACTCCATTCTTGAAGATGGAGATTTCACGATAGCCATTATACTCGTTGCGAGCCTCCTCGCCACTTGCTACGGCTATAATCTTATCAATAAACTTGCTTACCAAGTCTTTCATTTCTACACCTTCTACCAGAGCGCCGGCGTTGAAGTCAATCCAGTTTGGCTTGTTCTTAGCCAGATTGCTGTTGGTAGAAATCTTCATCGTTGGTACGAAGGTTCCGAATGGGGTTCCGCGACCTGTGGTGAAGAGTACGAGCTGGCAACCTGCTGAAGCCAGAGCTGTGGCTGCTACGAGGTCGTTACCCGGAGCTGAAAGCAGATTCAAACCGGTTGTCTCCAAACGGTCGCCATACTGGAGCACGCCGCTTACTGGAGCTCGTCCGCACTTCTGGGTGCAACCCAAAGCCTTGTCTTCGAGGGTAGAAATACCGCCTGCCTTGTTACCAGGAGAAGGGTTCTCGCCAACTGGCTCACCATGGCTCAGGAAGTACTTCTTGAAGTCATTAATCAGGTGAACGGTCTTGTCGAAGAGTTCCTTGTTCTCGCAACGGTTCATCAGAATGGTTTCTGCGCCAAACATTTCAGGCACCTCTGTCAGGATGCTTGTACCGCCCTGTGCAACGAGCCAGTCGCTAAATTCACCTACCAATGGGTTGGCTGTGATTCCGCTGAAGCCGTCAGAACCGCCACACTTCAAACCTACGCGCAACTTGCTTACCGGAACTTCCTCGCGTTTGTCTTCCTTAGCCTGAGCATAGAGGTCGCGCAGAATCTTCATGCCTTCCTCGAGTTCATCGCCTTCAACCTTTTGTGTTACAAGAAGTTTGATGCGGTCATGGTCGTAGTCGCCAAGCATCTTCATGAAATCATCTGGCTGGTTGTTCTCGCAGCCGAGAGAGAGAACGAGCACGGCACCTGCGTTTGGATGCAGACAGATGTCGCGAAGCACCTTACGGGTATTCTCATGGTCGCCCGAGAGCTGTGAGCAACCGAAGTTGTGGTGCCATGCATGGATGGCGTCAATACCTTCGCAACCTGTTTCTTTCTTGAGGAGTTCTACCAGTTTCTCAGCCACGCCGTTAACGCAGCCCACGGTAGGAACTACCCATACTTCGTTTCTTACGCCTACTTCGCCATTCTTGCGAACGTAGCCCTTGAAGGTGCGGTTTTCCTTAGCGATGTTCAGCTGCTCGTCTACCGGGTTGTAGGTATATTCGAGTGTACCTGCAAGATTGGTCTTGAGGTTGTTCTCGTTTACCCATTCGCCCGCTTTGAGATCGGTCTTAGCGTGACCGATAGGGTAGCCATACTTCAGGATGTCTGTACCCTCGGCTGCATCGTTGATGAGCACCTTGTGTCCTGCAGGAGTATCCTGCAATAATGTGATGGCCTTGCCATCTACTTCAATCGTTTCACCCTTCTTCATAGGGCGCAAGCAAACCACTACCGAGTCGGCAGGGTTAATCTTGATAAAACTTGATTGTTCCATACGTAGTCTGTCTTTTATTTATTGTTTATTAATTTATAATGTTTCTGTATGAATATTCTTCCATGCGGAAGCCCTGTTCTGCCTGATAGCCTTAGAGCTGGGTTCTGCGATAGAAATCTACGTTTTCCTTCATCAGCAGCTCGATAGGCATATAGTTTACCGGCGTAACTTTCTTCTTCAGCACGATGGCTTGGAAGAGCGTGTCTACGCAGGAGTAGCCCTGCATGTAGGCGTGCTGGGCGATGAGGAAGGAGATGCTTCCTTCGCGCAGACAGCGGGCATTTTTCTCCACCATATCGTAGCCCATAATCTGAACGTCGCGGCGGTTGGTCTTCAGCAGGAAGTCGCCCACGATATGCGCCTTTGACGTCATGGTGATGCAATGGTGGATGTTCGGATGCGAGGCAAAGAATTTCTCCAACATTTTTGCAAATTCTGCACGTGTACCGATTAACGGCAGGTCGAGCACGGTAATCTTCACGTTAGGGAAGTGGTCGTGCATGTAATGGCGGAAACCTACCTCTCGGTTGTCCTGCTGCTTGCTGACCACTCTTCCGTCCTTGGTCTGCCTCATAAGCATGATTTCATCTTCTTTGGCGGCAATCATCATCAGCATCTTGGCTGCGAAGAAACCGGAACAGAACGAATCCTGACCGTAGAAAGAGAGCGGACGCAGATCGGGCATGTAGGAGTCGAGCAGGATGAAGGGGATGCTCTTGTGGTGAAGCGCCTCGGTAAACTCGCGGGTTACGTCGAGTGATGAAGGCACCACGATAACTCCTTCCGGACTGGCCTCAAGAATCTTGTTGCCTTCTTCGCGGAACGATTCTTCGCTGGAACGCTCATAGAAACGAATCTCTACGTCGATGTGGAAGTCACGTCGGGTATCTTCACATTTTTTTGCGCCTTCCTCAATCTCCTCCCAGTAAGCCTCCGATTCGTGTTTCGGAATCAGCAGGTAGAAGGTATAGGATTTGTTGTAAGCCAGGGCGCTGGCGTACACGTTTGGCTGATAATTCATTTCCTTGAGGGCTTTCTCGACCTTGTCGCGTGCAGGTTTCGACACGTTAGGACGGTCGTGCAGAACTCGGTCTACGGTTCCAACGGATACGCCAGCTCTCTCGGCAATATCCTTGATTCTGATTTTTTCGGCCATTGTTTTTTAGCATTACGGGTCTTGTTGCCTCGCGTGTACTTATTATATAAGGAGCCTCTCCTGGGGGCTACGATAGATAAAACGTCGCAGGTACTTCCTAGCTGTGCACAGACCACAATTAGTATTAAGCAATTCTGTTGTGTGCGACCACAAGTGCGAATTTTGCCGCAAATATACAACATTTTTTTGAATTGTGCGAAGACACAGCAACTTTTTTGCACGAAAAACAAAAAAAAATGCGATTTTATTTCGTTATTCGAGAAATTATGGTTATTTTTGCCCACGAATTTGAACGCCAACTAATAATTGAACTTCATTTCTCAACAAAAAAGTGGAATTTTAATTTGTTACTCATAACAAACAAAATAAAAACAAAAAAATTAAAACTATCAAACATGGCAAAAATTGTAACATTGGGCGAGATCATGCTTCGTTTATCACCAGAAGGCAATGATCGTTTCATTCAGAGTGAATCACTTCGTATCATCCCTGGTGGTGGTGAGGCTAACGTAGCTGTAAGCGTGGCTAACTATGGTCATGATGCTTACTTCGTTTCTAAGCTCCCTAAGCACGAGATCGGTCAGATTGCTGTCAACGGTCTCCGTCGTTATGGCGTAAACACAGAGTTCATCGCTCGTGGTGGCGACCGCGTAGGTCTCTACTATGCTGAGACTGGTGCTTCTATGCGCCCATCTAAGGTAATCTACGACCGTGCACACAGCGCAATTGCTGAGGCTGACCCATCTGATTTCGATTTCGATAAGATTATGGAGGGTGCCCAGTGGTTCCATTGGAGCGGTATTACTCCAGCTATTAGCGACAAGGCTGCTGAGTTGACCAAGTTGGCTTGTGAGGCTGCTAAGCGTCACGGCGTAACTGTTTCTGTTGACCTCAACTTCCGCAAGAAGCTCTGGACTTCTGAGAAGGCTATCTCTGTTATGCGTCCTCTGATGCAGTACGTTGACGTTTGCATCGGTAATGAGGAAGATGCTCAGCTCTGCCTGGGCTTCAAGCCAGATGCTGACGTAGAGGGCGGTAAGACAGATGCTGAGGGTTACTACGGAATCTTCAAGGGCATGATGAAGGAGTTCGGCTTCAAGTATGTTGTTTCTACTCTCCGCGAGTCTCTCTCTGCTACACACAACGGCTGGAAGGCTCTTATCTATGATGGTAAGGAGTTCTATCAGAGCAAGCACTACGATATCAACCCTATCATCGACCGCGTAGGTGGTGGCGACTCTTTCTCAGGTGGTCTGATCCACGGTCTTCTTACCAAGGAGACTCAGGGCGAGGCTCTTGAGTTTGCGGTAGCTGCTTCTGCTTTGAAGCATACTATCCCTGGCGACTTCAACCTGGTTTCTGCTGACGAGGTAGAGAGCCTGGCTGGCGGTAACGCTAATGGTCGTGTTCAGAGATAATAGATTTAGTTTAGAGTTAAAAGTTAATAGTTTATAGCCGTCATGCTTATGGCGTAGCCCCTATAAACTATAATAGTTTAAAGTTTATAGTTGATAGGCAGTCTTGCTTATGGCGAAGCTCCTATTAACTATAAACTATTAATTATTAATTAAAATAAGTAATGGCAAAGTTTAGCAAAATGCAGGTTATGGCAGCCATGAAAGAGACTGGTATGGTACCTGTTTTCTTCAACAAGGATGTTGAAATCTGCAAGAACGTCATCAAGGCTTGTTACGAGGGTGGCGTACGTGTTTTCGAGTTTACTAACCGTGGTGATTTCGCTCACGAGATTTTTGGTGAGTTGGTAAAGTGGGCTGACAAGGCTTGCCCTGAGATGATTCTGGGTGCAGGTACAGTTGTTGATGCTGGTACAGCTTCTCTGTATCTCCAGCTCGGCGCTAACTTCATCGTTGGTCCTAACTTCAACCCTGATATCGCTCCAGTTTGCAACCGTCGTCTGGTTCCTTATTCACCAGGTTGCGGTTCTGTAACTGAAATCAATAATGCTCAGGCTGCAGGTTGCGACGTAACAAAGGTATTCCCTGCAGGTAACGTAGGTGGTCCTTCATTCGTTAAGAACGTAATGGCACCTTTGCGTTGGAGCAACATCATGGTAACAGGTGCTGTAGAGCCAACAGAGGAGAATCTTACTCCTTGGATCAAGGCAGGCGTACTCTGCGTGGGTATGGGTTCTAAGCTCTTCCCTAAGGAGACTGTTGCTGCTGGCGACTGGGCTGCTATCACAGCTAAGTGTCAGGAGGCTCTCGGTTACATCGCGAAGGCTCGCGCTTAATAAAGAGGTTTTTTTTCCATTCGAGATGCTAAATTTCGAATCATTTTGTTGCATGTCGCCATCATCAGTTCTGGTGGTGGCGACTCTTTTTCTTTCAGCTTGTTCTCCTGCGAATAAGGCAAGGGTAGATGAGCTGAACCAGCAATCTTATGCTTATCATTATCGCAATCTCGATTCTACTAAAGTGCTGGCTGAGAGAGCTTTGAAACTTTCAGAAGATTATCCTTCAGGCCGTGCCGAAGCCTACAACAACCTTGCCTTTGTATGCATAGCCAAGATGGATTACAAGGGAGCCAAGGGATGGCTGAAGAAGGTTGAAGAGGAGAGCGATAATCAGATTGAACTCGCTATTGCCGATGTTCAGAACATGCGACTCTGCCAGAGAGAATCGCACAACAAAGATTTTTATGCTTATCGCGAAAAGGCGATGAGGCGTTTGCGCAGAATTCGCGAAGAGGTGAATTCCATGCCCCCGAGGGAAAGCAAACGTGTGATTTATGCGAAATCTGAATTCTCTATTGTTGCCGCCACCTATTTTTATTATGTAGGCTTAGACGAACCGATGTTCAAGGAACTTAACCGGCTGGACCCGGATGAGTTGGAACAGGATTCGGCACAATACCTCAACTATCTTTATAATTTCGGTTCGGGCGGAGCCATCGTCCAGGGAACCGAAAACGAAATTAATCAGGCGGAATTCGACCGGCTGATTAGCTGCTACATGCTGGCTAGCGATGCTGCAAATCCATATCCTTACTGGCAGGCTAACGCCCTGCAGTCTATTAGCGAGCACCTAAGAAAAGGGGAGGTGAGCGAATTCCTTATCCGCAACAACCTGCCGGCTTTCCAGTATCTCAACATCGAGCAGATGCCAAACAATCTGCTGGCAGGCAACTTTGCCCAGCGTGCCCTCAACCTCTTTTCGAGCTACGGAGATGTTTATCAGACCGCCGGAGCCAACCGTACGCTGGCAGAATGTTTCTGGGATATTCATGATTATTCTTCGGCGCTCTCCTGTCTGAACCATGCCCTATATGATAATAAGGCGATAGAGCAGGCTCCCGACCTCGTGGCGTCCATCCGCGAACAACTTTGCCTGGTTTATTCGGCTATCGACGATAAGCAGCAGAGCGATTACAACCGCAACATCTATCTGGATTTGCAAGACCACTCCCGACAGGACCGCCAGCTCGAGGCACGTGCTACGGCGCTCGACGAGAACGCCCAGCAGCTCAACCTGATGATTGCTGCCGTGGTGGCGATGATTGTGCTCGTGGTGGTTCTGCTCTACGTTTTCGACCTCATGAAACGCAAGAGGATGAAGAACCAGTCGACGGATGAACTACTTGCACCTTTACGTGAATGGAGCAAGAATAACACTAAGAAAATCAACGAATTAAAAGATGAGCAGGAAGAAGTACAGGATAATCTGAACGTAACCCGACTGCACATCGAAGAAAACAAGAAACGCAATCTGGAGCAACGGGCTAAGATTTCTCTCGTAAACAGCATTACGCCTTTCATCGACCGCATGATCCATGAGGTAAACCGACTCTCAGAAGGGGGCGAAAGCGACGAGGTACGACGGGAGCGCTACCAGTATATCGCCGAACTCACGGATAAGATTAACCAGTATAACAACGTGCTTACGGAGTGGATTCAGATGCGCCAGGGCTCGCTCAGCCTGCGCATAGAGAGTTTCCCGCTCCAGGGGCTCTTCGATATTGTTGCCAAGGGCAAGATGAGTTTCCAGATGCAGGGCGTAACGCTCGAAGTAGAGCCGACAGACGCCGTGGTCAAGGCCGACCGCATTCTTACGCTCTTCATGATCAATACCATCGCCGATAATGCCCGCAAGTTTACACCCGAAGGCGGAAAGGTAACCATTAGCGCCAAGGTTTCTGACTTCGTGGAAATCAGCATCTCAGATACCGGAAAGGGTATGGACGATGAGCAGCTGGCGCATGTCTTCGACCGGACCTATACAGGCGGCCACGGCTTCGGACTGCTCAACTGCAAGGGCATCATCGAGAAATATAAGAAGGTAAGTTCGCTCTTTGCCGGCTGTCAGATTAAGGCAGAAAGCAAGTTGGGCGAGGGGAGCCGTTTCAGTTTCCGTCTGCCTAAGGGCATCGCCCGCCGAACCCATCAGCTGCTGGGCATCATCATCATGCTCTTCGTGCTGCTATCGGCATCGGTCCAGCCTTGCGAGGCTAAGAAGACCAACGGCATCCGCCAGCGCCACAATCATCTCAAGACGAACGTAGATGCCAATCTCCAGCGTGCCGACGATTTTGCAGATAGTGCCTATTACAGCAATATCAACGGTACCTACCAGCGCACCCTGGCTTTTGCCGATTCTTCGCGTTATTATCTCAACGCGTTCTACCTCTCGAAGTATCCCGACGGAAAGTATCTCATGGTGGCTCATCCGGAGGTGGGAATGGCGGCAGAACTCTATTGGATTCGCTCAGGGCTGCCTACCAATTATCACGTCATTCTCGACCTGAGAAACGAGTGTGCCGTGGCTGCCCTGGCGTTGCACCAATGGTCGCTCTACCAGAGCAACAACAAGGTTTATACCCAGCTGTTCCGAGAGATAAGTGCCGATAATACGCTCGGTAATTATGTGCACACGATGCAGCAGAGCGAGAACTCAAAGACCGTGGCCGTGGTGCTGCTCATCCTGTTGCTGCTGCAGTTGCCGCTGGCTTATTATCTCATTTATTACCGCCACGTGCTGAGCTACCGGTTTGCCATGATTGAACAGACCAAGGCTAAACGGACCGACGAGGCCGAACAGGAATCCCTGAAGCTGGAATTGCTGACAGATGAACTGCATCGGGCTGAATATGAGAACGATAAGCTACATATCTCAAATTCTGTGCTCGACAACTGTCTGTCTACGCTCAAGCACGAAACGATGTATTATCCGTCGCGCATCCGCCAGCTTATCGATTCGCAGCCCGATGATGTTGATTCGCTCAAGGAACTGGTAGATTATTATAAATCGCTCTATTCTCTGCTTAGCGCCCAGGCGATGGAGCAGGTAGAGGGCAACATCAAGGCAGATGATTTTCTGAACCGCTATCTTACCGCTCTGATGCGCGGCAATTCCAAGGATTATCATGCCGGGGTGGCTGAGATTCCGGATTCTGCCTACGTGCGCTATTGGGTTGACCAGCAGGATGTGGCCTACGACGAGGCGCTCCATGCCCAGCTCTTCACACCTCTCACGGGCGATTTGCGCTATCTGCTTTGCCGGCAGATCGTGAGGGAACTGGGCGAGGTTACCAATCTGCGTGGCTGCGGCATCAAGGCCTGTAAGGGCGAAAAAGGTTGCCTCAGGATTGAGGCCTTGCTGCCGGCACGAATCAAATGGGAAAGTTTAAATTCATAAGAAAATAAAAATATTAGACAATGGAAAATTTTAAAGTCATCATAGTAGAAGACGTGCCCCTGGAACTGAAGGGCACAGAGGGAATCTTCAAGAACGATATTCCCGAGGCTGAAATCATAGGTACAGCCGAGAGCGAAATATCCTATTGGAAACTCATCAAGCAGCAGTTGCCTGACCTGGTTCTGCTCGACCTGGGTCTGGGCGGTTCTACCACGGTAGGCGTAGAAATCTGCCGCCAGACCAAGGAGCAGTATCCTAACGTGAAGGTTCTCATCTTTACAGGAGAAATTCTGAACGAAAAACTCTGGGTAGATGTACTCGATGCGGGCTGCGACGGCATCATCCTGAAGAGTGGCGAACTCCTTACGCGTGGCGATGTGGCGAGCTGCATGGGCGGCAAGAAACTGGTGTTCAACCAGCCTATCCTTCAGAAGATAGTAGACCGTTTCAAGCGGAGCGTAAACAGCCAGCTGATGCGTCAGGAGGCTCTGGTGAATTATGAGATTGATGAGTATGATGAGCGTTTCCTTCGCCATCTTGCGCTGGGCTATACCAAGGAGCAGATAACCAACCTGCGCGGAATGCCTTTCGGCGTTAAGAGTCTGGAGAAGCGCCAGGCAGAACTGGTTCAGAAACTCTTCCCTGACGGCAACCACGGCATGGGCATCAACGCTACGCGCCTGGTAGTGAAAGCCTGCGAGCTCCGCATCCTCGATATCGACCATCTGCAGGCAGATGAAGAATAACCCGTTTCATAAGCATTTATAATAATGTATAAGAAAGTATTGGCCTATCTGGCATTATCGTTGGGAATAGCCGAAGTAGTGGTGGTTCTGGTTTCGTGGCTGCTTACAGCTGCGATGCCCGAGTCGTTTACCCATTCGCTTACCAGCGCCGAGGGCATCCGCTGGTTTACGGGCCATTTCGTAGACCATCTCACTTCTGCCTGGCTCGTATGGCTTGTGCTCATCAGCATCACCATCGGGGTGGTAAAGCAGAGTAGGGTGCTCCATTTCGACCATACCCAGTATCGCCAGCGCACGGCTTTGCGCCTGATGCTCATCGAGTTGTGTATCTTTGTTGGTATCATGCTGGCGCTCACCCTCTTGCCCCATGCCATTCTGCTGAATGCCGTAGGAGCGCTCTTTCCGGGTCCGTTCTCGCAGAGTATCATTCCTTATATCTGTTTCTCGGTCATGGTGATGAGCATGAGTTACGGCATCATGAGCGAGAGCATCAAGGGCATCAGTCAGGTATATGATGCGATGAATCTGGGCATCTGCCTCCTGTCGCCCTGCTTCCTTTTCTACATTCTCGTGATGCAGCTCTATACCTCCATCCTTTATGTAATGGGATAAGATAAAAGCCCCCGATGCTCGTTTCCTTGCATCAGGGGCTCTTTTTTTATTGTGGTAAAATCAGGGGTTCCTGTTCGGTTTTTCGGGGAGTTCGCTTACTCCAAACCGTCGCCTTCGTTACCGCCAGTGGTTCCGCCGCCTTCGGTATTTCCGCCCTGGTTGGTATCCGAACCGCCGCCACCACCTGGGTTATTGTCTGGGTCTTCCACATCGCCCTTATCGTCGGAGGTAACGTTCTTCACCACCTTTCCGTTGCGGTCGTAGCAGGTAATCTGGATAGAGGTTTCCTGCAGTTCGCGCTTGATGTCTACGCTTGGGGTGAAGATAACGCGGCGGTTGGTAATCAGACTGGTAGCCACTTCGCCCACGGTAGGCACACTCTTGGCTCTTACGCCGAATCGCATGGTTCCCAATCCCGGAACGGCTACGGAATGGCCTTCGGTACACCACGCCTTAATCACCTCGCCTGCTGCATCCCAGCAAACCTGCATCACGCCCACGCTTACGCCGCTTCTGATAGCCGCCTCCTTGATAACCTTGCTCTCTGAGAGCTTGTTGTAAAGTTCGGTACCGAGGATAAATCTGTACTGACCCTTCATTTCGCCTACCTGGATAAGGGTCTCCTTTGCTTTCAAATTAATTGCCATAATCTCTTGAATTTTAAATTGTTATAAACTATTAACTATTAACTATCAACTATTAACTCTAAATCACCTGATGGTAATGGTTGGCACATAGTAGGTAGAATCTACCTTGGTGGAGATATTATTCTCCTGATGTTGCCGCTGGTTCTTTCCGATTACGAGTCCTGCCGTGCAGGAGCTGGATAGGAAGGTGACGATGGCAGAGCAGATTGCCACGATGAGATACCGGATGAATGCCTTCATGTTCTGGTTCATATTTTTTTTCTGCCCCCTGCTAAGTTTCGCTTTTCTTCTTTCCGTTTCCTTTCAGAAGTTTTCTCTTTCCGTTTTCAGGAGACGTACTTTTTGCGAAACGACTCGTTTCGAGGCTTGGAGTCTTGTTTTTATTACTCTTGTTTTCTGAAAAGCCTTGTCGTGAGAGAATCGTGGTTGTTGTCTTGTTTTCTTGTGCTCCATCTTTCTCTTTCTTCAGGCCTTTTTTATTTCCCCAATTAGGGAGATTTTTTTCTCCAACTGGGCAAGTGATTTTGCGCGCTTTCTGAATCACGATGCAAAGATACGAAATCCCGATTTGTCAGGTGTGCGATAGCGTGCGATACCATGCGATAGCGGAACATTTTCTGAAAAAACTATCAACTATCAGCTGTTAACTATCAACTGTTAACTATAAACTATCAACTAAGCTCCCGGTTCCCCGAGGTATTCGATAATAGCCTTCACCTGCTTGGGCGTGAACGACTTGCAAGTCTTTTCATATCCCATCTCCAGCAATTCATCCCATAGCGGCTGGCAACGCCGAATCCAGCTCATGAGATGATTCACGGCCGTGCGAGGCATACTCTCAGGGAAGTACATCAGCCCCAGTTCCTTCTTCGTATACGAACGGTTTATAAATTCTTCCACAATCTTAATTTTTTTATCATTTGTTCATCGGCTCTTTGCACCCAGAAGTTGCAGCTGCCCCTAAAAGATAGTATTCGCTGAAATCCTTGCAGCCCGGTGGCAACTGGTGGTGAACCAGCTGGGGGAGCATCTCCTTGAGTTGCATGAAGAGGCTTTCGCCCGGCACATCCTGATCAGGAAACATGTGGAATTCCACCTGATATTCCCTTTCGATATCCTCCAGCAGCTGCTTATCTTCTGGCTTGAGAAGCGTGGCAGAAGGGATGGCTATCGCCTTATGACCGGCAGAAAGCATCGCCCAGCAGTCACTACATCCCTCGGTAATAAACAGCCTCTCGCCCGGTTTCAGTCTCCTTATGACCGGCAGGTTATAGATGCTGCATCTTGCGCCATAAGGGAACCGGAATCGGGGGGCATCCTGCTCCTTCTGATGCGAAGCAGAATCTGTGAAATCTGTGGGAGATTTTTCAGCTGTCACCCCCTTTAAATCTGTGGGAGCCTTCTTGTAATCCAGGTTCCGGTTCTGAATTCCTATAAGCCGTCCTTCGGTATCGAAGTAAGGAATCTGCAGCCAGTTGATGCCCTTCTTATCAGTCCAAGAAGTCAGTCGGCACCAGTTCACCACTCTCCAGTCAATCTTCCTCTCCTCGAAGAGAAACCTCCGAGCCGCCCCGTTGAGCCAGGGATGCTCAAAGAATCTAGCATACCTGCTTGCATCGAAGGAAGATTTCTCAGAATTATCACCAGAAGAAGAATCGCCGGATGAAGAGCCCGATGAAGAATCCTCCTCCAGCTGAATCTGATGTTCCCCAGCGAGCCATCTGCAAGCCGCCGGGAAATCCTTCCCCAGGTATCTCATCACCAGGTCGATGGTGCCGATGGAACTCCTCATGCAGACATAGCATCTGCAGCTGTTCTTGGTCTTGCTGAACGTGAGGCTGGCGTGGTGGTCGTCATGGAAGGGGCAGAGCGCCTTATGGTGCTCCACCTTCATCCCCATCTCTTTCGCAACCTTCTCTATCGGAAGTTCGCGCAGTTTCTGAATCTCATATTTCTCCATCATATCCCTTTCCCTTTCTTTTTCTTAGCCGGTATACCCGTCAGATATTCAGTAGTCTTGGTATAGAGTTTCGTCTGGCTGTTATAAGTAATAAACTGGCGGTTCTTCCATACGTTGAGCTGATGCTTGGTACCTTCCTGATTCTTGCCCAGACTCAGGCGCAGGGTTTCCAACTGCAGCTCGTTGAAGGAAGTCTCCAGCTGGTCGAGCATGTTTTTCGGTCCGCTTCTCTGAGCCTCTTCCTGCTCATCGCCCGTTTTAAACATGTCGCCAAACACCTTTACCTTCGACCACAAATCGAAGTAGCAGAACCATTCAACGAAGTCGCCGATGGCTTTAGACCAGCTCTGGTCGTTCAAAATCCACAGCACGGCTCCCTTCTTCCATGCCGAGAAGATGCTGCGATGGGAGAGTTCCCAGAGCATGTCATCATCGGCAAGGTCGGCAAGGCGTGCCATCTCCTCTGCCAGCTTATCGGCTATCTTGTTGAGCGGCTTCACCACAAAACTGCCCTTGCAGTTGTCCAGCCTCAGCAGATAGGTATCGAGCTTTTCGAGGAAATCTTTGTTGTACGTTCCCTGTCGCGGAATCTTTCCGCTTCGCTCGCCACGGGCTTTGTAGGCGAAAGGTATGCGCCCGAAGAAGCCATTGGTCAGGTCTTTCTTATAGAAGAGTCGGGCCGCCTCGGGAGTAGAGGTAAAGGTGAGGTTCACACGGAGCAGAGGATTGCCCGTTACGCCATCAGCCGTGGCGCGCAAGGCTCCAGCCCTCTGACAGTCGAAGATGTTTCTTACCATCTGGCTCACCTGCTTATGCCCACCACACATTCTGTCGGCCATCTCCACCTCAGGCAGATTGATGTACTGGGTTCTTCCGCCCAACTGTTCGCAAGCCATAGCGTTCTGGATGAAGGCAGGATTGGTGACATCAGAAGGTGGAAACCAGAAACTCACGTCCGGGCGCTCCGGTTTTTCCTTGTTGGCGCCCTTGGTTTTCATCTGTCGCTGCCAGTCAACCAGTTTCTTGAACTCAGTCTCATCATGCTTTCTAAAAGGTCTCATGATGGCCTCTACAAGATGACCCAACTGTGCCTTTCCGATACCCGACGGACCAATCAGATGACCCATTTGCCCGCACATTTCGTAATATTTGTTGTCGGAATACATGAATCTTACGTCTGTGAGATGAGCCGCTAATGCCGGAATTGCCATCGGAATGAGCACTTCCTGCATGTCTTTAGATGCCTGAGAGATGGCAAATTTTACAAATTCAGTACCCTTGCTGGGTTTTGGCATCGCCGGAGCGATGTTGCTAAAAATATTATAATCCATTGCTTTTTAGAGAGTTAAATCAAATTTCATGTTCATTTTTTCTTGCTTGCAGTCTCAGTCTCAGAGTCTCAGTTGTTTTTTTTATGGTCTCGCTTCCTATATATATTATATATAACTAATTAATAATCAATAAGTTATAAAGACTTAAGAAGCGGGATCAGAGTTGGATTGTGACTTTTTTCCTAACTGAGACTGAGATTTGAGACTGTTTTGAAGAGGAAATGAGGGTAGGGATAATCCTGTTTCCAGTCACTCCCCGAAGTCCCCATTTCCTCTAGAAAGCCTAAACTCCGTTTATCTGTCATCACCCTTTCCGCTGATGATGCGCAGCTCGTCGGCGGCACCCTGGCAGAAGTCCTGGAAGGTGAAGCGCTCTGAGAACTGCGGTCGGTTGAAGGTAGGGTAGAGCGTACCGTCTTTCTTCCGGTTCACGTTGATGTATGTTCCCAAATACACGTGCGGATTTCTCTGCACCACCTTCTGCATTTTCTTTTCCGAGTCATTCTGTACGAAGGTGAAGTGGTCTTCTCCGTCGTGCGTAATGGCTCCATCCAGATACTCGCCAACGGCCATGCGCCCTGGCTCCTTTGTCATCAACTTGAGGTCGATACCCAATTCTGTGTTTGGGTAGAAAATCTTTTTAGACATAACTGTCTTCTTTCCGGTTATACCCTCCGTTTCGATGAGAGGGGACCTCCATTCCGCATCAGCCAAATTCGAAACAGGCTTCGGTCTGCGCTTGCCCAGGTCTGATGTGGTTTGGTGCTGCAAAGGTCGGGATTTTGGGAGAGATAACCAAGAAAAAAAGTAGATAGAAGTGAACGGAATAATATTTACATTTCTTGAAATATAAATGTTTGCTTAAGTTAAAAAGTAGATTATAAGTAAGCAAAGTAGATTATAAGAAACAGAAAAATAGATTAGGAGGTTACTGGGAATCTACTTTTCTCAAAAAGTAAATCTGATTATCATGGAATGTAGATTACTCTTTGAAAATAAGACACAAAAAAAGTGTATCAGCCATGCGAACTAATACACTTTTTATATATTTAGAGCCATTCCACTCCCAATCAAATCTACTTTTTAGGCACTAAAATCCATCAGGTCTTCATTATTGCTATTTGCAAAAATCACGTTGATTCCTGATACAAAATCTTTTACCATCTCGGAGTTCTTGTTATATTCCGGGCTATGTTTGTTTACTGCGGCATATTTTACAGGAGTGTAGTTTCCATTATAATGCTCGATGAAGTATTCTACTGCCTGCTTCACATTTTCAGGTAAGGCCCATTGGCAGAAAATATATTCATACATTCCCATCAGTTTATGCTTGAAATCAGTTGGCAGCAGCTCGTCGAAGTGGCTTATTACATATCTGATTTTCTTAATGGTTTTTGGATTGTTGCCCCAAAGCACCTTCTCTTTAATGGTAATATCCTCATTTTCGGTCTTAGCTTCAATAAGGCATAGATGGTCCATCGAGGCACAGTTCTGCTTGTGGAATTCTCCTTGTGCAAATCCTTCTTCCGAAGCATATTGCTGGTATGCCTGGTAAGCGGGAGTTGTTGCTTTGAGATACTCTATCGCATCTTCAGAGATGAGCATAATCGTATTTTCCATACGTTTGTATGCTTTCTGTCTGTATTTATCCAATATGCATTTGCTCTTGATAGGATCCTTGCGTATAGCCAGTTCCTCTTGTAGAATTTCTGCACAGATATCCATACATTCCTTTTCTGCCTTGAAGAATTTAATCATCTCGTTATACAGCCCCTGTACTGCTGGCGGAAAGCTTTCCAGTTCAAACAAATCAGGCTGGTAAACTTCGTCTCCAAGTAATGAAGCATCGATTACCGATTTGGGCGAAATTTTATACATTTCGCATTCTTCAGCCGAAGGATGTTTTCTCGGGCAGAATTTCTTGAGGATGATTTTCAGAGGAGACAAGTGGCTTCTGATATGTCTTAGAACTTCGCTTACAGAATTGTAGTAGTTGTTATGGTCTGTGGCAAATTGATTGTTGAAAGTGGGTTCAAACTTTTTCAGTCGTTCCAGTTCTTTTTCCATCTTGTCGCGGGCTTGGGCTATGAATACTGAAAGTTGTTCTATTTCGTCAAGGTCCTTGTGCTTCATTTCCAGGGCACACGTAAGGCGATTTGCTCCATCCTTTTCAAAATTAGAGACTATTTCCTTTATCTGATTTAGTCGGTCTAGTGTAGGCTCAATATCAGTACGGTAATATGCCTTGCGGCATTTTTCTTTCTGGTCTGTTGTCATATTTTAGGGATTTTCTTTTGTTTATATAATTTATTTTTATAATTTCCCTCCACTTCTAGCAGACCTTTATCAACGAGCATTTTGAGATAATCTCGTGCTCTTGAAACTTTCAGACCTGTAGCTTTTGAAATGGATTTCAAATCTGATTTTCCGTTGTTGGCAATAAAATCGATGATATCCTGCAGTTTTTCCCCGATTGGGATTGGTCCCTCTGTTTTTATGGTTTTCTTGTAGGTTTCATCTTCATTCATCGATGCTATCAACTCGAATACCCGATGCATCTGGGTATAGGCAATCTTATCTTCTGGCGTAGCCTCGCTCAGACGAGAGAGTTCCTTGGCGTAACTTAGAGCCCGCTGAAGATCGCCGTTTTCTGTGAGATAGTTGTAGAGCTTGATCTTGCGGAAATATCTAACGGTCTTCTCGTAGCCGGGCATGTAGCGTTGAAGCTCAGGAATGAGTTGCTCGTAGCTGTCGTAATGTTTCACGGAAAGTTGAGGCAGGAAATGAAGTAGGAACCAGAATTCCGTACATGGATTGGTCTCTACCCAAACTATCTTACGGCTGCTCTTTTTGCGTATCCTTAAGTATGTATCCATTTCTTTCGGATTCTGCAAAAGGCGGTCCATATCAACAAGGCAGATTACATAGTCGGTTTCGCATCTTACATACGACTCCGCCAGTTTTGCCATGTGAGGAATGTCAGAATGTTGAGGAAAATCGGGTGCCACCTTAAAAGGATAGCGGCAGGCGATGCGGAGCGAGTCGAAGTAGAACCACTCCGTCTCGCCCTCACCTATGATTGCTATACTTTTCTTTACTGCCATTTTCTAATCCTCCTTATCCAGATAAATACTTCCAAGGAATGGTAAATCCACCAGTTTGCCTTGCTTGTAGGCATGATATGGATTCATCGTCTTGTGCAGACCTAGCGAACTGAGACGCTTCAACTGTGTGGCACCTTCATGGCTCTTGTCTGTAAACCATACTACATCCCGGCGAATGTAATCTTCGTTCAGCAGATTGATGTCGTGGGTGGTCATGAGCAACTGGCTAGAACCCTCGCTGTTGGCAAGAAACAACTTGATTAAGTAGGAGAGAAGCTCATAATGAATGCTCGTTTCTACCTCGTCTATAGGGATGAAGTTATTGTGGTGAAGCACATAATAAAGCACCACCGACATGCCCAGAAATCTGTGGGTACCTGCCGATTCCAGACGCTCGTGTAAAGTATATTCGCCACCGTCGCCAGTATGCTGAAAGAGTATTTCATCATGCTTAAGCGTGCCACGGCGAAGCATTTCTACCTTAGCCTCCTCTGGGATAGGAGCACTCTTGATGGTTTTCTCCATTTCCGGAGTGATACTTTCTTCGCGGTCATCTAGCGAAAGGTCGGTTATGTTGAAGTCGCTCGCTTTCAGCATCTGTAACAGGAAGCGCTTCTTTTTGCCATCCTTGTCATGGCGCAATTCGTCCTTCACATTAAATGTCAGGGTGTCACGCGGGCTAAGCGTATCTTGCATTCCCGAATAGAAGAATTCAGCCACGATATTCAGCCGTGATGTGGCTGCATTCGATTGTCCGAAGGCTGCCATAACCGTGCAGTTATTGGTAGTATTGCCTGCGATGGCACGCTGGGTGGCTTTGTTGATGCCCGATTTGCTGCCAAAGGTTACTTCCGAGTGGTCTGTTTCCAGCTGGTAGCTGCGGCTGTATAGCTTGGTAGGGCGTGAACTTGTATAAACCATCAGCGTCTCCTCGTAGATTCGCTTTTCGTCGAATTCCAGGCTTAGGATGTATTTTTCCCGGTTGAGCCAGAAGGTCATCTTCATGAATGAGTGTTCCTCGCGGCTGTGATTATCCAGGAGAAAGGGAACATATCCCATACCCATATTCTTGTTTTCCGGCTTGTCGAGCATGGTACGGCGGAAGAATGCGAGAGCATCGAGCAGGGTGGTTTTGCCGCTGGCGTTGCTACCATACACGATACCAATCTTTAGAAGCTCAACACCTTCTGCCACTTCGTAAAGGTATTGGCTTCTCATCTTGTCATCATTAGTAGGAAGGAAACTTAGCGTTTGCCTTTCCCTGATGCTGAAGAAGTTTTGTACTTGAAATTCCTGTATCATAGCTGTTCTTTTTTATTTTGGTGCAAATATACGATAAAAAAATAGAATTGCAAAACGAAAATTTATAATTCGTGAAAAATTCACGTTATTTAATATTAAAAACTGTGTTTCTTCACTATATCCTTCACCCGTTCCTCAATCTTCCGCCAAATAAGCAAAGTTTTTGGGGCTTTTTCTTGTGGGGTTAATCAAAATTGTGTTGTTTGGCGCAGGTGTAAACTGCAGGAGAACCTGCATGTCATGTGTAACAGGGCGTGATTATACCTCCTTTTTTTCTTTCCTCTTTTTAATCCTAACCGGTATTATGGTAAATAGGCGTTATAAGAATTAAAAAGAGGTGAAATTTAGAGCCTAAAAATGGAACCTGGTCACCCCTTTCTGAATAGCTTACATCATGCCGGTAAGACGCTGGATGGCGATTACTGCCTGGTTGTATTCATTAATCGCATCGGCATGCTTCATCAGAACATCGATGGTTTCCTCGATGGCATTCACATATTCTACATACGAAATTTCGCCATTTTCATATTCTATCGCACTCAACTTCGAAATTTGCGCAGAATGAGCCTGGTTGTTCTGCTCGTAATATTTCAGACGGTTGGATGCTGCCTGAAGACGCTTCGTACAGAGACGGAAATCGCGCTCTTTCTCTGTCTGCTCCTGGCGCATTTCGATTTCTGCCAATTCGCGGTCTTTCTGGGCTGCCTTTACCTTTGCCTTCGTGGAACCGTAAAATAAAGGAATGCCTACGCCAATCTCAAAACCGAAGAAATTGCCCTCGGCAAATCTCGAACGGTCTATGTTGTAAGGATTCCAACTGGAAATGACACATTGGGTACGCAAAGATAAGGATAAACTCGGAGCAAAACCTGATTTGGCTGCCTTGATTTCCTTATCCAGAGCGATGAGCTTATCCTGCTGGTAAATGCCGTCGGCAGACTGCTGATAATTATAGGAATTGAGATTCTGGGCTGCGATGGCCGAGAGATTCTCTTCTGCCGGTTTTACGGGCTCCTGCGTGTTGAGCTGCGACATGAGGTCGATTTGCAGACGCTCTATTTCGCTCTTCACATCAGCCATTTCCAGGCGGTTTTCGTTACATTTGCGGTCGGCTGAGAGATATTCCAGCTGGCGGCTCTCTCCTGCCTTGTAACGCATTTCGGCTATCTTGCTGTAACGTTCTAATACTGAGTCGATTCGCTGCAATATCTGGAGTCTGTGAGTCTGATAAAGCATCTGATAATAGGTGTTGGCGATTTCAGCCTTCAGTTGCTGGTTGACCACGTTCAGGCGACTCTTTTCTGCCTGGGTTTCAGCCTTCAGCTGGTTGCGGCGTGAGGCGTAGACGGTAGGAAAATCGAGGCTCTGGGTGAAGGTAAAGCCGTTGTCTGATTCTCCTCCCGTGGCTGGGTTTTGCGAGAAGGCAACCTCGGTTTTATCCAGTTCCCAAGCCGTGCCTTGCATCACCTGTGCACGCTCTACCGACTTCTTTCCTGCCTGCATCTGAAGGTTCTGTCTGGCAGCCAAATCGAAACATTCCTGCAGGGTAACTTTCCTTCCCGCAATATGAGCATCAAAATGCTGGGCTCCGGCTGGGGATGGCAGCAGGAGCAGGATGGCGGCAAAGCAAGCCACCACCCTATTTATTGTTATCTTTTTTCTGTTCATTATTTTCTTAAGTTGAAATCTTACTTTTTCGTAAACATCTTGTAGATGGCTGGCAGAACCAGAAGCGTGAGGAGCGTGCTGGTAATGAGACCGCCAATCACAACCGTAGCAAGAGGACGCTGGACTTCTGCTCCGTCGCCATGGGATAATGCCATCGGAAGGAAACCCATAGAAGCTACCAGGGCCGTCATCAGAACCGGACGGAGGCGAATCATACAACTGTCAATAATTCTTTTCTGAATAACAGCCGACCTACTTGCGCCATCATCCGCAGCAACCGCAGCCGTTTGCTTCTGCATCTGGTTCATCTGACCTATCAGCACGATGCCGTTGAGAACCGCCACACCAAAGAGGGCGATGAAACCTACGCCCGCCGAAATGCTGAAAGGCATTCCGCGCAACCAGAGCGCCCAGACGCCACCTATCGCAGCAAGCGGAATGGCGGAGAACACGAAGAGCGATTCGCGCAGATTCTTAACCGTAGCGTAGAGCAGCAGCAGAATGATGATGAGCGCTACCGGAACCACGATGAGCAAACGCTGGGTGGCACTCTGAAGATTCTCAAACTCGCCACCATAATTATAATAGTAGCCCTCAGGCAGCTTCAGCTTCTCGTCAAGGATGGTCTGAATGTCCTTAACCGTACTCTGCACGTCCCTACCCTTCACGTTGAAACCTACGTAGATGCGTCGGGCACCATTCTCATGAGAAACCTGAGCCGGAGCCGGTTCGTAAACAACATCAGCCAACTGAGAAAGCGGAATGCTCTCGCCACCAGCCTGCGGAATGAGGAGCGACTGGAGAGATTCGAAATTGCGATTCTTAGGATCAAGACGCAAAACGATGTCAAATTTTTTATCGCCTTCGTAAACAGCTCCAGCCGTAGCGCCCGCAAAGGTGGTTTCAAGAATGCGGTTGATTTCGTCAACACTCACCCCATAAGCCGCCATGCGCTCGTGGTTGTATTTCACCTGAATCTGCGGCAGTCCTGAAACCTCTTCTATGAAGATTCCGCTCACGCCCGGCACATTCTTTATCATGCGTGAAACCTTATCTGCCTGCTGGGTAAGCACATCGAGATTGTCGCCAAAAATCTTAATCGCCACATCCTGTTTGATGCCCGTAAGCAACTCGTTGTTTCGCATCTGGATAGGCTGCGAAATCTCAGCCTCCAAGCCCGGAATCGTCTTCAGGGTTTCTTCCATCTTCTCCATCAGTTCGGCGGTAGTTTCTGCCGAAGTCCATTCAGCTTTCGGCTTAAGCGCCACCATGATGTCGGCTCTTTCTACAGGCATCGGATCGGTAGGAATCTCGGCACTACCTATGCGGCTCACCACCTGCTTGATTTCAGGATATTCAGCCTTCAGAAGTTTCTCAGCCTTGGAGCAGCTCTCCACCATCTGCGAGAGCGAAGTGCCCTGCGACATGCTCATTTCTACCGCAAAATCGCCCTCTTCCAGACTCGGAATGAATTCACCACCCAAGAAATGGAAGGCTACGGCGCTCATGCAGAAGAGCGAAACGGCGCCGGTAATCACATCTTTATGACGCGCCAAAACCCATTCCAGAAACGGTCGGTACCAGCCCTGAAGTTTCTCTATCATTCTGTCGCTGAAGGTTTTACGTACATGCCCCTTCTTGCTCAGGAAGAGCGCACTCGCCATCGGAACATAGGTGAGCGAGAGGATGAAGGCACCCAGGATGGCGAAGAATACGGTAAGCGCCATCGGACGGAACATCTTGCCCTCGATGCCCACAAGCGTCATCAGCGGAATGTAAACTATCATGATGATGATTTCGCCAAATGCCGCACTCTTGCGGATGCGCGAAGCGGAATCATGAACCTCCTCATCCATCTCTGCCTGAGAAAAACGGATGGGAGTATCGGCAGAATTTCTCGCCTTCCGCTCAATACTCTTCACGCCCAGATGGGCCACAACCGCCTCTACGATAATGACGGCAGAATCGACTATCATACCGAAATCGATGGCTCCGAGCGACATCAGGTTGCCGTCGATTCCGAAGGTCTTCATCATGCCGAAAGCAAAGAGCATGCTGAGCGGAATGACGCTCGCCACAACCAGTCCGGCACGCCAGTTGCCCAGGAAAATAACCAGCACGAAGATAACGATGAGTCCGCCTTCAATCAGGTTTCGGGCGATGGTTCCCTCCACTCGGTCAACCAGGTTGGTTCGGTCGATAAACGGTTCGATGACCACACCTTCGGGCAAGGATTTCTGAATCTGCTCTATGCGCAACTTCACATTCCTGATAACCTCCTGAAAGTTTTCGCCCTTCAGCATGATGGCAATTCCGGCAACCACTTCGCCCTCGCCATTTCGGGTAACGGCTCCGAAACGGGTGGCATGACCCAGCTGAACCTTCGCCACATCACCTATCTTAATAGGTGTGCCGTTTACGGTCTTCACGGCGATATTTGCCACATCTTCCAGACTCTTCACCACGCCTATGCCGCGGATGAAATACTGGTTGGAGTTTTCCTCTATATAACTTCCGCCCGTGTTGGCGTTATTCTTTTCGAGTGCATCAAAGACCTCGCTCACGGTCAGATTGCTGGCGTTGAGCTTATCCGTATTGATGGCCACTTCATATTGTTTCACGTAGCCTCCCCAGCCGCTCACTTCTGCCACGCCCGGGGTTCCCGAGAGCTGTTTTCTCACAATCCAGTCCTGGATGGTTCGCAACTGGGTGAGCGAATATTTGTGCTCATAACCCTTCTCGGCGCGCACGGTATAATGGTAAATCTCGCCCAGTCCGGTAGCAATCGGTCCCATCTCGGTTTCCGCATTTTTGGGCAAATCCTTCTCCACCTGGGTCAGCATCTGGCTCACCTGCGAACGTGCCCAGTAGATATCTGCATCATCATCAAAAACAAGGGTGATGACCGAGAGTCCGCTTCGCGAGATACTTCTGCGCTCCTTGAGTTCGGGGATGTTGGCGAGCGCCATTTCTACCGGAGTAGTTACATATTGCTCCACCTCCTGCGCTCCGAGCGAAGACGCCTGGGTGATGACCTGCACCTGATTGTCGGTAATATCCGGCGTAGAATCGAAAGGGAGATGGATGAGCGAAACGATGCCCCAGATGACGAGGGCTATCGTGAAAACTCCCACCACCAGCTTGTGGCGGATGGAGTAAGTAATCAGTTTCTGAAACATAATCTGTCTTTCTTTAAAAAGCTCTTTATTGATGAAAAACTCACCTTATATTAATGCTCATCCGCATGCTCGCCCGTGAGCGAAGCCAGATAATATGCGTTTTCTGTTACAATCTTCTTTCCCTCCTGCTTCAGATGTTTACAGAGTTTTACCTCGGTATAAGCTCCATCTGAAACGCCCGTAATAACCTCGTGGCGGGAGAAACTGTACTCGCCCTTCTCTGGCTTGCCGTTCAGAGCGAAGACAAACTGCTTGCCGTCGGTACTGACGATGGCCTTGGAAGGAAGGGCGATGCACGACTGGCTGCCCGTAGCTATCTTGCCGCTTACGTACATTCCGTCGAAGAGTCGGGCTGAGCCATGTACGCCGCTGGTTTTAAGAGACTGCGCATCTATTTTTACATGAACAGCAACTGATTTCGAATTGTCGTTAAAGTATTGGTTTAAGCCGTAAACATGGCCGACGAGCTTGATGCCCGGCTGATTGGTAAGCGAGAGATAAACCTTATCGCCCGGCTTAACCTTCTGCAAATCTTTCTCAAAAATGTTCAAATCGCACTCTACCGCCTGGTTGTTCTGAATCTTCATGAGCGGAGTCTGCATGTCGGCAAAACTGCCCAAGCTGGCTGTAATCTGCGAAACCGTACCCGCTATCGGAGCGCGCAAAGGGAAGGCTGTGGTAAACTTACCCCTGGCAACGGCGGCGGTAGAAATGCCCATCTGGGCTAACTGCTTGCCGATGCCGATGAGGTTGGCGTGGGCCACATGATACTCCATGGCTGCCTGCTGCGCATTCTTCTTGACGCCAGCTCCGGTCTTGTTCAGCAGTTTCTGTCGCTCCAGGTCGGCAAGTGCCAGTTCGCACTCCTTGCTGGCAGAAAAATATTCGCGTTGCAGACTGACCACATCTGTATTTTCGACCAGAGCCACAACCTGTCCGCGCTTCACATTCTGTCCTTCCTTTACATAGATAGCCTTCACCACGCCACCCATGAGCGAAGCCACTTCGCCCTTGTTCTGGGCGCGCAAAACGAGCTGACCGTTGGCTGCAATCGTAGCATCCATCACGCGGTCAACCGCCTCGCCCATCTTCAGATCTACCGCATCAACCTGTTTCTGAGAGAGAGGAATGTTGTCAAAATCCACCTCTTCATGTTCATGCTCATGTCCGTGTTCGGCAGCATGAGCCTCTGCTCCGGCGTGGTTTGAGAAAAAGGTGAAACCACACCAGGCTAAGATTGCCGCAACGGCAACCACCAATATTCTTTTCATTTTCTTCTTTTTATTGATTAATAATTACGGGTAGGTAAAAGTACGCCCCCGAAAAACTTCGGGTGCAAAAGTACGCACCTTTCCCTGCAACCCGGTTGCAAAAGCTACATCCTGGTTGCTCTAACTACAGAAAATCAACAAAAAGAAGGAGGCCCTCGCCTGCTGATGGCCGTTTCATCAACACATGGAAGGCTGGCTGCAAAGTGCTGCCAACGCACGCTAATAATCGACGAGGTAGGGATAAACAAATACTCGGAAGAAAGCATGGAAAGCAGATGGTTGCCATCGAAAAGCTGCTTCTGAATGCTCTTCACAATCTTGCCGTTGGTTACGAAATGATGCATCTGATGCACGCGGCAACCATCGGTTTCATTCTCATGATGCTCAGTATGCTCATCGTTGAGATTACCATCCTGCTGGCAACGTTCTACAACCATACATATACGCCCCATGTGGTGATGATGCATCACCACCGTAGAGAGCAGCACACTCATCGTGGCCACCAGGAGGCTGAATAAGTATAGTTTCTTCTTTGCCATTTTATTCTGTTTCCAATTTTACGATTGCTTTCTTTCAGCCGCAAAATTACATTAAAAGTACGAAACAGCCAAGTAAAACTAAGAAAATTAGCATTTTTTCTTAAAAAAATTAAAACCTTGTACCCTTAAAGCCCTTTGGAAACGTAATATGAGTAGTTTTTAGTAACTTTGCAACATAAAATTAAAAAATAGAAATGAAAAAAGTATTTTTAATCTTTCAATTACTCCTTGTAGTAATGCTGGCTCAGGCGCAGATGATGAACCCTGTGAAGTTCACCAGCTCGCTGAAAACAGACGGAAGTGCTGTGGCCGAAATCGTGTTTAGCGGAAAAATCCAACCGGGATGGCACGTCTATTCTACCGGTTTGGGTGGCGATGGTCCTATTTCTGCTTCGTTCAACGTAAACAAGCTTGAAGGAGCTGAACTCGTAGGAAAACTTCAGCCACGCGGCAGAGAAATTGCAAAGTTCGACCCTCTCTTCGAGATGAAACTCCGTTATTTTGAGGGAAGCGTTACCTTTGTACAGAAGGTGAAGTTTACTCAACCAAATTATCATATTGATGCCTATCTGGAGTATGGCGCCTGCAACGACCAGAACTGTATGCCACCAAGCGAGGCTGGTTTTAAGCAGAGTGGCAAATCACCAGCCGTTGATGCTCCTGCAGCTGGGGCTAAAGATGCTCTGAATGCAAAGGCGATTGATCCTGCTCTTGCTGCCAAGATGAAGGCCGATTCGCTGGCAAAGGTTGCAGCCCTGGCTCAGACCGATAGCGCTACTCAGCCCGTAGATTCCGCAGCTTTGGCATCTGCTATGGAAAATCTGAACGTCAAGGATTTATGGAAACCGGTTGTTAAAGAACTTCAGGCATTTGGCGGAGCTAACGATATCGCCAACCATTCGCTCTTCTACATCTTCTTTATCGGTTTCGTAGGCGGTCTGCTTGCGCTCGTCATGCCTTGCATCTGGCCTATCATCCCGATGACTGTAAGTTTCTTCCTGAAGCGTGCAAAGAACGATAAGAAGAAAGGTATCCGCGATGCGATTACTTATGGTTTGAGCATCGTCGTCATCTATCTGGTTTTGGGTCTTGCCGTAACAGCCATCGCAGGTCCTAGCACTCTGAATGCGCTCAGCACGAGTGCCGTGTTCAACATCATCCTCTTCCTCCTGCTTGCCGTTTTCGCCTTCTCGTTCTTCGGTTGGTTCGAAATCAAATTGCCTGACAGTTGGGGAAATGCGGTAGACAACAAGGCTTCAAGCACAACGGGTCTGATTTCTATCTTCCTGATGGCTTTCACCCTGGTATTGGTCAGCTTCTCATGTACAGCTCCTATTATCGGTTTGCTGCTGGTTCAGACCGTTACTTCCGGCGACTGGCTCGCTCCTACCGTGGGAATGTTCGGTTTCGCGCTTGCTCTGGCGCTCCCATTCACCCTCTTCGCCCTCTTCCCATCATGGTTGAAGTCGGCTCCTAAGTCGGGTTCCTGGATGGAGACCATCAAGATTGTGCTCGGCTTTATCGAGCTTGCCTTCTCTCTGAAGTTCCTCTCTGTAGCCGATTTGGCTTACGGCTGGCACATTATGGACCGCGAGGTTTTCCTCTCTCTCTGGATTGTCATCTTCGGTCTGTTGGGTCTCTATCTCATCGGCAAGCTGAAGTTCCAGGTTGATGCAATCGGCGGCGACATCAACAAGCCGATGCCTGTAGCCTGCATCATGTTGGGTCTTTGTTCTTTGGCATTCTCGGTTTACATGATTCCGGGTCTCTGGGGAGCTCCTTGCAAGGCTGTGAGCGCATTTGCTCCACCTATTAATACACAGGACTTCAACCTCAACACCAAGACCGTAGAGCCTGCTTACAAGGATTATGAGTTGGGAATGGCTGCGGCTAAGGCTGCCGGCAAACCGGTATTGCTTGATTTCACGGGTTATGGATGCGTGAACTGCCGCAAGATGGAGGCTTCTGTATGGACAGATCCTTCGGTTGCCGATAAGCTGACAAAGGATTATGTTCTCATCTCACTTTATGTTGATGACAAGACTCCTCTTCCTGAGCCTATGGAGGTAACGTTTAATGGCGAGAAGCGCACCCTGCGTACCGTTGGCGACAAGTGGAGTTATCTGCAGGCAAGCAAGTTTGGAGCCAACGCTCAGCCATTCTATGTGGCTATTGACAACGATGGTAATCCTCTTGCAGCAGCCTTCAGTTTCAAAGAAGATGTTAGTGCTTATCTCGACTTCCTGAACAAGGGTCTGGATAATTACAGAAACAAATAATATAAGATTTTATAGTTCAAATAAGGCCGGTATTGGTTCATTTAAGTAGATTTATGAAGGATAAATTTCAATAGATTAGTTTATTCAAGGTAGATTTATTTAGGATTAATACTTTCCCCCGACAGGTATGGTTTCCAAGCCATCCTGTTGGGTAGGGTGTTCAAAATCCGTTTAAAATCCGACGCATT
>ULSN01016725.1_pt1 | contig 64347 bp, 74 predicted proteins | sample 1956771 | NCBI WGS metagenome assembly ULSN01 (sample SAMEA4835709, study PRJEB28245) | human gut metagenome | biome: gut microbiome; material: fecal sample | place: Denmark | collected 2008
TGGCGCCGGCGTTGTTTCCGAAGTAGAAGAGAAATAATTTTAGTTAGATCCCTGGAAGAATATGAGGGGGGTTAACCTCCCCTCTATTCTTATGTTTGTTGGTATGGCCCTGCGATGATGTGAAAGGTTGCTTGCCTGTTAGACAGGGAGATTTTCACGGAGTATGTCCGTTCATAGAAACTGGGCGAATTTAGGAGGATATTTTTTAATGGCTAAGTCTCAAAAGATTAGAATACGCCTGAAAGCGTATGATCATAAAGCACTTGACCAAAGTGCTTCTAAGATTGTAGAAACTGCAAAACGTACCGGTGCACAAGTTTCCGGTCCGATTCCCCTTCCTACAGAAAAAAACATTTACACTATTCTGCGTTCTCCGCATGTTAACAAAGATTCCCGTGAGCAATTCGAAATGCGTACTCACAAACGTCTTGTAGACATTCTGGAACCCACCGGTAAGACTGTTGACGCTCTGATGCGTCTTGACCTGCCCGCTGGCGTAGATATTGAAATTAAACTGTAAGGAGGAGGTGCAATAATGGCTAAAGGTATCTTAGGCAAAAAACTGGGCATGACCCAAATTTTTGAAGCTGATGGCAGACTGATTCCTGTTACTGTTGTAGAAGCAGGCCCCTGCGTTGTACTTCAAAACAAAACCGAAGAAACAGACGGTTATAATGCTGTTCAACTTGGTTTTGGTGAAATTAAAGAAAAACATACCACCAAACCGATGAAAGGCCATTTTGACAAAGCTGGTGTAGCACCGGTTAAATTTGTCAGAGAGCTGCGTCTGGCTGCTCCTTCCGAATATGCGGTAGGCGATAAAATCGCTGCTGATATTTTTGCTGCAGGCGAACTGATTGACGCAAGCGGCGTTTCCCGCGGCAAAGGTTTTGCAGGCACTATTAAGCGCCACAATTTCTCTCGCGGACCTATGAAACATGGTTCTAAGTCTCATCGTGAGCCTGGTTCTATGGGCCCCATGCATTCCGGTCCTGGCGGCCGTGTAATCAAAGGCAAAAAACTGCCTGGCCGTATGGGTAATGCAAATGTAACTGTTCAACGTCTGACCGTTGTTAAGGTTGACGCAGAACGTAATCTTATTCTGGTTAAGGGTGCTATTCCGGGTGCTACTGGTTCTTACGTAGTACTGAAGGAAACCGTAAAACCTAACAAATAATAAGATAAGCGAAAGAAAGGAGGATGCTTCTAATGCCGAAGTTATCAGTATATGATCTTTCCGGTGCACAAACCGGTGAAATAGAATTAAATGATTCCGTATTTGGCGCTGAGTTCAATGAAGCTGTAGTACATCAAGCAGTTGTAATGCAGCTGGCAAACCAACGTCAAGGAACTTCCGCTACTAAAACCCGTGCTATGGTACGCGGTGGCGGTCGTAAACCCTGGAAACAAAAAGGTACTGGCCGCGCTCGTTGCGGTTCCAACCGTTCTCCCGTATGGGTTGGCGGTGGTACCACTTTTGGTCCCCAACCCCGCAGCTATGCAAAGAAAATGCCTCGTAAAGCACGTCGCTTAGCTCTGTGCTGCGCACTGTCTGCTAAAGTAGCAGCTGGTGAACTGGTAGTTGTTGAAGGCCTGGCTTTTGACGCTCCGAAAACTAAACAAGTAGCTTCTCTGCTGAAAGCTTTTGAAGCTGTTGACACTAAAGCTCTGTTGATCACCGATGGTTCCAACGAAAACGTTGCTCTTTCCGCACGTAACATGCCGAAAGTAACCACCATCACCAACATGGGTCTGAACTGCTTTGATATCCTGAACAGCAAAAAGGTATTCCTTGCTAAAGATGCTGTAGAAAAAATTGAGGAGGTGCTCGCATAATGGCTGCTAATCCTCGCGATATACTGATTCGTCCCATCATCACTGAAAAGACTTCTCAGATGATGCAGGAGAACAAATACACCTTCCAGGTTCCCCTGGATGCTAACAAAGTAGAGATTCGCCAAGCTGTAGAGGCGATTTTCAAAGTTAAAGTATTGAATGTAAATACCATCCGCGTATTGGGCAAAACCAAACGCATGGGTAAATATGTTGGCAAACGTTCCGATTATAAGAAAGCTATCGTGAAGCTTGCTGAAGGCAATACGATTCCCCTTTTCGAAGGAATGTAATTAACGTATAGGAGGTAAATTAAATGGCTATTAAAAGCTTTAATCCGTATTCTCCTTCCAGACGCTTTATTACTGTGTCTGCCTTCGAAGAGATTACGACTGACAAGCCTTACCGCCCGCTTGTTGAAAAACTTGGTAAACATGCAGGCCGTAATAATACCGGTAAAATGACTGTTCGTCATCAAGGCGGCGGTCATAAAAAACAATATCGTATCATTGATTTCAAGCGTACCAAAGACGGCATTCCGGCTAAGGTTGCTACCATCGAATACGATCCTAACCGTAACGCTCGCATCGCTCTGATCAACTATGTTGACGGCGAAAAACGTTACATCATCGCTCCGCTTGATTTGAAAGTTGGCGATATCGTAGTAAGCGGTCCTGACGCAGATATCAAAACCGGTAACTGCCTGCCGCTGAAAAACATTCCGCTTGGTACTACCGTACACAACGTGGAAATGAAAATTGGTAAAGGCGGCCAAATGGCTCGTAGTGCTGGTACCAGCGCACAGCTGATGGCTAAAGAGGGCGACTACGCTCTGCTCCGTCTTCCTTCTGGCGAAATCCGTAAAGTACATATCAACTGCCGTGCAACCATCGGTCAAGTTGGTAACATTGATGCTGAAAACATCTGCATCGGTAAAGCTGGCCGCAGCCGTTGGCTGGGTATCCGTCCTGCTAACCGCGGCGTTGTTATGAATCCTAACGACCATCCGCATGGTGGTGGTGAAGGTCACTCCCCCGTTGGTCGTAAACGTCCTGTTACTCCTTGGGGTAAATGTGCATTCGGTACTCGTACTCGCAGAGAGAAGAAAGCTTCTACTAAGTTAATTCTGAAACGTAGAACTAAATAATATAACAGGATAAGGAAAGGAGGCTAACCTAGTGTCCAGATCAGTTAAAAAAGGACCTTTTGTCCATGCAAGTCTTTTGAAAAAGATTGACGTGCTTAATGCCGCTAATGATAAAAAAGTTGTTAAGACCTGGTCTCGCAGCTCTACTATTCTTCCGTCTTTCGTTGGTCACACCATTGCGGTTCATGACGGACGCAAACATGTTCCGGTATTCATTACCGAGGATATGGTAGGCCATAAATTAGGAGAATTCGCTCCTACTCGTACTTACAAAGGTCACGCAGATAAGAGCACCGGCTTAAAATAAGGGGAAAGGGGGACCAAACAATGGAAGCAAAGGCAATTGCAAAATATATCCGTATTGCGCCGCGCAAACTGCGCATCGTAATCAATCTCATCCGCGGCAAATCCGTTGGTGAAGCATTCGCGATCCTCAAATATACCCCGAAGGTTGGTTCTGAGGTAATCGAGAAAGTTCTGCGCAGTGCAGTAGCAAACGCAGAGCACAATTTTGACATGAACGTGGATAACCTGATCGTATCCTACTGTGCAGTAGATCAAGGTCCGACCATGAAACGTATTCATCCTCGTTCCCGTGGACAGGCTTTCAAAATTCTGAAACGTTCTAGCCACGTAACTGTAGCAGTTAAAGAAAAATAATATCCCGTCAGAAGGAGGGAAAAGATAGTGGGTCAAAAAGTTAATCCGCATGGTCTCCGTGTTGGCGTTATCAAAGGCTGGGATTCCAAATGGTACGCTGGCAAAGACTATGAGAAATTCTTGTTAGAAGACATTAAAATCCGTGAGTTCATCAAAGAAAAACTGTTCCTGTCCGGTATCTCTAAAGTAGAAATCGAACGCGCATCTAATAAAGCCCGCATTTCCATCCATACTGCAAAACCTGGTATGGTAATCGGTCGTCAAGGCAGCAACATCGAACTGCTGAAATCCGACCTGAAGAAAATGACTGAGAGCGCTATCGAAATCAACATCGTAGAAGTTAAAACCCCGGATATGGACGCAACCTTGGTTGCAGAGAACATTGCAGCACAGCTGGAACGCCGTATTGCTTTCCGTCGTGCTATGAAACAATGCGTTGGCCGTACCATGCGTATGGGTGCTAAAGGTATCAAAATTACCTGCGGCGGTCGTCTTGGCGGTGCTGAAATTGCACGCAGCGAATCCTATCGTGAAGGCAGCATTCCTCTGCACACCCTGCGTGCTGACATCGATTATGGCACTGCAGAAGCACATACCACTTATGGCCGTATCGGCATTAAGGTATGGATTTACAAAGGTGAAGTTCTTCCTGAAAGCAAAGAAGCAGCTAAAGTTGCTCCGGCAAAGGAGGCATAATCAGACATGTTATTACCGAAGAGAGTTAAACATCGTAAACAACATAGAGGTCGTATGACTGGCCGTGCTATGCGCGGTAATAGAATCGCTCATGGCGATTTCGGTCTGGTAGCATTGGAGCCCGCTTGGATTACCAACCGCCAGATTGAGGCAGCCCGTATCGCAATGACACGTTATATCAAACGTGGCGGTCAAGTTTGGATTCAAATTTTCCCGGATAAACCGATTACTGCAAAACCTGCTGAAACTCGTATGGGTTCTGGTAAAGGTTCTCCGGAGTACTGGGTAGCAGTAGTTAAACCTGGTCGCGTTCTGTTCGAAATGAACGGTGTTAGCGAAGAAGTTGCTAAAGAAGCAATGCGTCTTGCTAGCCACAAATTGCCTATCAAATGCAAATTTGTAACTCGCGCTCAACAGGAAGCTGAAGCTGCCGCACAAGAAAAGGGTGGTGAAGCTTAATGAAAACAACAGAAATTCGTGAATTGTCTGCTGCTGAGTTAGACACCAAGTTGGCAGATTTGAAAGAGGAACTCTTCAATCTGCGTTTTCAAATGGCAACCGGTCAATGTGAAAATCCGATGAAAATTCGTGACGTTAAGAAATCCATTGCCCGTATCAAAACAATCCAGCGTGAACGTGAGCTCAAGGCTTAACTGTTTTGAAGTATAACAAGGAGGAAACAGTCGTGACCGAAGAAAGAAACGCACGTGTTACCCGTATTGGTAAAGTTGTCAGCGATAAAATGCAGAAAACTGTCGTAGTTGCAGTAGAACGTTTCGTTCAGCATCCGCTGTACAAAAAAGGCGTACAACATACTATTAAATTTAAAGCTCATGATGAAAATAACGAAGCACATGTTGGCGACGTAGTTGAAATTATGCAAACTCGTCCGCTGTCTAAAGATAAATGCTGGCGCGTTATTGAAATCTTAGAGCGTGCTAAATAATTTTGCCGAAGAGTTAGTCCGGCAAGGGAGGGAAATCCATGATACAACAACAAACTATCCTTAATGTTGGTGACAACACTGGCGCTAAGAAGGTTATGTGTATCCGTGTATTAGGCGGTTCTTACCGTAAATATGCTAATATCGGTGACGTTATCGTATGTGCTGTTAAAGATGCATCACCCGGTGGCGTTGTAAAAAAAGGCGACGTAGTTAAAGCAGTTGTTGTTCGTTCCGTTAAAGGTGTTCGCCGTGCAGACGGTTCCTACATCCGTTTTGATGAGAACGCAGCAGTTGTAATTAAAGACGACAAGAGCCCGCGCGGCACTCGTATTTTTGGGCCTGTTGCCCGCGAACTTCGCGAAAAAGACTTCATGAAAATCATTTCTCTGGCACCGGAAGTGCTGTAAGAAATTAGATAACGCACTGTAAGGAGGTGTTCTTGACATGGCAAATGCTGTAAAGCTGCATGTTAAAAAAGGCGATACCGTTCTTGTACTGTCCGGCAAGGATAAAGGCAAGCAAGGTAAGATCGTTGAAGCTCTGCCTAAGAAAGCCAAAGTGGTTGTTGAAGGCGTGAATAAAGTAAAACGTCATACCAAACCGTCTCAGGCAAATCCTCAAGGCGGCATCATTACTAAAGAAGCTCCGCTCGCTTCTTCCAAAGTAATGCTGGTATGCCCGGTTTGCAAACAAGCTACCCGTATTAAAAAGACCGAAGTTGCCGGTGCTTTCGTAAGAACCTGCAAAAAATGCGGTGAAGTAATCGATAAATAATTTTCCGGGAAAGGAGGAAATAACTGAATGGCAAAGACCAGATTGCAAGAAAAATATTTGTCTGAAGTAGCTAAGGCTATGCATGACAAATTCCAATATAAAAACGTAATGGAAATCCCTAAAATTGAGAAAGTTGTAATCAACATGGGTGTTGGCGAGGCTGTAGGCAACAGCAAAGCTCTGGAAAGCGCAGTTGCTGATATGACTCAGATCGCAGGTCAAAAACCTGTTATCACCAAAGCTAAGAAATCCATCGCAGCTTTCAAAGTACGTCAAGGCATGCCTCTGGGTGCTAAAGTAACCCTGCGTGGCGACCGTATGTACTATTTCCTTGATAAACTGATGAATCTCGCTCTTCCGCGCGTACGTGACTTCCGTGGCGTAAATGCTTCCGCATTTGACGGCCGTGGCAACTACGCACTGGGTCTGAAAGAACAATTGATTTTCCCGGAAATCGAATATGATAAGATCGATAAAGTTCGTGGCATGGATATCATCATTGTGACTACCGCTAAGACAGACGAGGAAGCTAGAGAGCTGCTCAAACTCCTCGGAATGCCGTTCGGCGCATAAGTGAGGAGGGAACACATTGGCTAAAAAAGCCCTGATCGAAAAATGGAAAGGCGAACCGAAATTCGAAGTTCGTCATTATAACCGCTGCAAAGTTTGCGGCAGACCTCATGGCTATATGCGTAAATTTGGCCTCTGCCGTATCTGCTTCCGTGAATATGCTTATAAAGGAGCTATTCCGGGCGTAACCAAAGCAAGCTGGTAAGACAGACAACAAGGAAGGAGGGTATTTAAGTATGGTAATGACTGACCCGATTGCTGATATGCTTACCCGTATTCGTAACGCAAATTCAGTTCATCATGATAAAGTTGAAATCCCCGGCAGCAAGATTAAGCTGGCTATTGCTGAAATCCTGAAAGCCGAAGGTTTCATTAAAGATTTCGAAGTTATTGCTGACAGCAAACAAAATGTTATCCGCGTCAGCCTGAAATACGGTGCTAATAAAGAGAAGGTAATCTCCGGTATTAAACGTATTTCCAAACCTGGTCTGAGAGTTTACTCTCAAAAAGACCAACTGCCTAGAGTCCTCGGAGGTCTGGGTATTGCATTAATTTCTACTTCCCAAGGCTTGATGACCGACAAAGCTGCTCGTAAAGCAGGCTTGGGCGGCGAAGTTCTTGCATACGTATGGTAATACTAAAAAGATAGGAGGTGCTCGTACGTGTCTAGAATTGGTAAGATGCCAATTACTGTTCCCGCTGGTGTAACAGTTACTATTGAAGATAATCACGTGACCGTTAAAGGTCCTAAAGGCGAATTAGCTCGCCAAATCAATAAAAACATGAAGCTGACCATGGACAATGGTGTAATCACCGTTGAACGTCCGGACGATGAAAAAGAAAACCGTTCTCTGCATGGTCTGTCCCGCACCCTGATCAACAACATGATCATCGGTGTAACCCAAGGCTTCAGCAAAACTCTGGAAATTAATGGTGTTGGTTACCGTGCTGCTAAGCAAGGCCAAAACATTAACTTCACTCTGGGTTTCTCTCACCCGGTTGTAAAAGAGCCGCCTGCAGGTATTACTTTTGAAGTTCCCGCTCCGAACAAGATCGTTGTTAGCGGTGCTGATAAAGAAGTTGTAGGTGCAGTTGCTGCAGATATCCGTACTTTGCGTCCGCCTGAACCTTACAAAGGTAAAGGTATCCGTTACGAAGGCGAACATGTTCGTCGTAAGATTGGTAAAGCCGGCGCTAAAGGCAAGAAATAATTTCTAAAAGAAGGGAGTGAAACTCTTGCTTAACAGAGTTGATAAAAACGAGAAACGTCAAAAACGTCATCTCCGTTCTCGTAGATATATTATCGGTACTGCTGAAAAACCTCGTCTGAACGTATACCGTTCCCTGTCCAACATTTATGCACAGGTTATTAACGATGAGACCGGCGAAACTATCGCTACTGCCAGCACCGTTGAAAAAGATCTGAAAGAAAACTACGGCGGCAACATTGAGGCTGCTAAAGCTGTAGGCAAAGCAATCGCTGAAAAAGCACTGGCTAAGGGTGTAAAAGAAGTTGTATTCGATCGTGGTGGCTATCTGTACCACGGCCGTGTAGCTGCCCTGGCTGAAGCTGCTCGCGAAGCTGGCCTGGTATTCTAAGAGAAGGAGGAAATAAAGTGGCGAACTTCGAAAATAAAGAAAACGAATTACAAGAAAAAGTCGTTTTCATCAACCGTGTTGCTAAGGTTGTTAAAGGCGGACGTCGTTTCTCCTTCGCTGCACTTGTTGTTGTAGGTGATGAAAATGGTCATGTAGGCATGGGCCTGGGTAAAGCTGCAGAGGTTCCTGAAGCTATTCGTAAAGGCGTTGAAGACGCTAAGAAAAACCTGGTTACTGTACCGCTGGTTGGTACTACCATTCCTCATGAAAACATCGGTGTATTCGGCGCAGGCCGTGTATTCCTGAAACCGGCTGCAGAAGGTACCGGCGTTATCGCTGGCGGCCCTGTACGTGCCGTACTGGAACTGGCTGGCGTTCGTGATATTCTTACTAAATCTCAAGGCTCTTCCAACCCGAACAACATGGTTCGTGCAACCATTGAAGGTCTGAAATCCTTGAAGAGTGCTGAAGCTGTTGCAGCTCTGCGTGGTAAAACCGTAGAAGAATTGTTGGGCTAAGGAGGACTTTGTCATGGCACAAATTAAAATCACCCTGACCCGCAGCCTGATCGGTTACCCCAAAGATCAGCGTGCAACCGTTAAAGCTCTGGGCTTAGGTAAAATCAATACTAGCGTCGTTAAAGAAGATACTCCGACTATTCGCGGCATGGTTCACAAGGTTGAACATCTCGTGAAGGTTGAAGAAGCGTAAGACAAGGAGGTGTACTGAAGATGAATTTACATGAATTGTCTCCCGCTCCGGGATCTAAACGTGTAGCAGTTCGCGTAGGTCGTGGCCTGGGCAGTGGCTTGGGCAAGACTTCCGGCAAAGGCCAGAAAGGTCAGAAATCCCGTTCCGGCGGTGTTAAGCGCCCTGGATTTGAAGGTGGTCAAAGACCTCTGTACCTGCGTCTTCCTAAACGCGGTTTCTACAATAAATTTGGTAAAGATTATGTTGAAATCAACGTTTCCGTACTCAATCGTTTTGAGGACGGCACCGTTGTTGAACCTGTAATGCTTATTGAAGAAGGTGTTGTTAAGAACATTCGCGACGGCATCCGTATTCTTGGCAATGGCGAATTAACCAAAAAGCTTACTGTACAAGCTATGGGCTTCAGCAAATCCGCTGAAGAGAAAATCGTTGCAGCTGGCGGTAAGATTGAGGTGATCTAAAGTGTTAGCAGCCCTTGCAAACATATTTAGAATAACAGAACTCAGGCAAAAAGTTATATTTACTCTCGCCATGTTCATCGTATTCAGGGCTGGAACACATATACCTGTTCCTGGCGTAAACGCTTCTGTCATTGAACAGCTTTTCCGCAGCGGTAATCTCTTCGGACTGCTTGATATGTTCAGTGGCGGCGCCTTGAGCAAATTCTCCATTTTTGCTATGAGTATTACCCCATATATCAATGCTTCAATTATTTTACAGTTATTGAAGGTAGTTGTACCGACCTTGGAACAATGGTCCAAGGAAGGTGAGGAAGGCTTCAAGAAAACGACAAAGCTTACACGTATGCTGACGGTGGCTTTGGCGTTTATCCAAGCCTGCGGTATGGCCTACGGCCTGAAGATGGCGATTAATAACCCCGGGATTTTCTCAATCCTGCTTATTGCTATCACACTTACTGCAGGAACCGTTTTCCTTATGTGGATAGGCGAGCAGATTACAGCTCGCGGCGTCGGCAATGGTATTTCCCTGATAATCTTTGCCGGTATCGTATCCAGACTGCCGGATGGACTTAAAGTAATTTTCCAATATCTGCAGGCTGGCACGGTAAGCTTATTGAACGTTATTTTGTTCGCGGCTATTGCCCTGGCGATGGTAGTTTTCGTAATTATCATTTCTGAGGGTATTCGCAAAATCCCCGTTCAGTATGCTAAGCGTGTAGTAGGTAAAAAGGCGTATGGCGGTCATACAAGCTATATCCCTCTGAAGGTCAACCAGGCAGGCGTTATTCCGATCATCTTCGCTTCTTCGGTGCTGATGTTCCCGGTAACAATTGCTCAGTTCGTTGACGTTCCCTGGATTAAAGCAATGGGCAAGCTCTTTCAGTGGGGCAGCCCGCTGCAGACCACCTTATATGTTCTGATGATTTTGTTCTTCACTTACTTCTATACAGCAGTAAGCCTGAACATCGGAGATCTTTCCGACAATATCAAAAAGAACGGTGGCTTTATCCCCGGTTTAAGACCCGGTAATCCTACTACAGAATATCTTGACAAGGTAATGTCCAGAATAACTCTGGCCGGTGCGGTTTTCCTCTCATTAATTGCACTGATGCCTCATGTTATCGGATGGGTAACCCGCATTGAAGGTGTGTACTTCGGCGGTACCGCTTTGTTGATCGTTGTTGGTGTTGCATTACAAACTATGAAGCAGATAGAGTCCATGGTTCTGATGCGTCATTATCATGGCTTTATGAAATAGGAGGAGTTCAGAATGTACATTCTTTTAATGGGACCTCCGGGTGCCGGCAAAGGCACTCAAGCAGAAAAACTCATTGATGAATTTAAAATCCCTCACATCTCCACAGGAGACATGTTCCGTGCAGCAGTAAGTGCAGGCACCGAACTTGGTAAAGAGGCGAAAAAATACATGGACGCTGGCGGACTTGTCCCCGACGTCGTAACCATCGGCATTGTTCGTGAAGGCTTGTCCAAACCCGAATGTGCAAATGGTTTCATCTTAGATGGCTTCCCGAGAACTGAGGAGCAAGCAGTTGCTCTCGACGGAATCCTCAAAGACCTGGGCATTAAATTGACCGGTGTTGTTAATATCTCTGTTCCTGACTCCGAGCTGGTTGCGCGTGTAGTTGGCCGCCGTATCTGCAAAGCTTGCGGTGCTACCTATCATGTAAGCTTTAACCCCAGCAAGGTAGAAAATGTTTGCGACAAATGCGGCGGCAACCTTTATCAACGTAACGACGATAAAGAAGAAACCGTTGTAAATCGTCTGCATGCATATCATGAACAAACAGAACCGTTAATTGAGTACTACAAAAAACAAGGCCTGTACAAAGAAATCGATGGCTTGCAGCCTATCGATAAAGTATATGCCGACGTTAAAGTTAGTCTCGGATGTAGCAAATAAGGAGGTACAACAGTGTCCAAACAGGATGTTATTGAGGTTGAAGGTACAATCTTAGAAGCACTTCCCAATGCTATGTTCCAAGTTCAACTGGTTAACGGCCATACAATTTTAGCACATATATCCGGTAAGATTCGTATGAACTTCATCAAGATTTTGCCTGGTGATAAGGTTACCGTGGAGCTTACTCCGTACGACCTCAATCGTGGAAGAATTACTTATCGGTATAAATAATCCAACAGGCAAAGAGGAGGTTTAAATTATGAAAGTAAGACCGTCTGTTAAGCCAATATGTGAAAAATGCAAAGTCATTAAACGTAAAGGCCATGTAATGGTAATTTGCGAAAACCCGAAACATAAACAAAAACAAGGATAAGAAGGAGGTGCACATTAATGGCACGTATTTCTGGTGTCGATTTACCGAGAGATAAACGTATTGAGTATGCTCTGCCGTACATCTACGGCATCGGCCTGACTCTCTCTCGTGAAATTTTAGCTAAAACCGGTATTAACCCGGACACTCGCGTTCGCGACCTGACTGAAGAAGAAGTTGCTAAGATCCGTGAAACTCTGGATCAGGACTATAAAGTTGAAGGTGACCTCCGCCGTGAGGAATCCCTGAACATTAAACGTCTGATTGAAATTGGCAGCTATCGTGGCAGAAGACATCGTATGGGTCTGCCTGTTCGTGGTCAAAACACTAAAAACAATGCCCGCACCCGTAAAGGTCCGAAACGTACTATTGCAGGCAAGAAGAAATAATTAGCGAGGGAGGGATAAACCAGTGGCTGGCAAGAAAGTTGTTCGCAACAAGAAAAAAGTTAGCAAAAACGTAATCAACGGTGTAGCACATATCCGCTCCACCTTCAATAATACTATCGTTACCATCGCTGATACCGAAGGTAATGTTCTGAGCTGGGCCTCCGCAGGCGGCCTCGGTTTCCGTGGCAGCCGTAAGAGCACTCCGTTTGCTGCACAAATGGCTGCTGAAGAAGCAACCAAAGCTGCTATGGAGCATGGCTTGAAACAAGTAGAAGTATATGTAAAAGGTCCTGGCGCTGGCCGTGAAGCAGCAATTCGTGCACTTCAGGCTGCAGGTCTGGAAGTTAACTCTATTAAAGACGTTACTCCGATCCCGCATAACGGCTGCCGTCCGCCGAAACGTAGAAGAGTATAATTGGGGGTGTAAATAGATGGCAATTGATAGAACTCCTGTCCTGAAAAGATGCAGATCTTTGGGCTTAGCTCCCGCTTTCATGGGCATTAGCAAGGAATCTAAACGCCAAGTTCGCCGCCAAAACAGAAAAAAGAGCGAATATGGCATTCAGTTAACTGAAAAACAAAAAGCTAAATTTATCTATGGCGTACTGGAAAAACAATTCCGTGGCTACTATGATAAAGCTAAAAAGATGGAAGGCATCACCGGTGAAAACCTGCTGATCCTCCTCGAAAGAAGAATCGACAACGTAGTTTTCCGCCTCGGCTTGGCTAACACCCGCCGTCAGGCTCGCCAAATCGTAAGACATGGCCACATTGCTGTTAACGGCAAACGTCTGGACATTCCTTCCGCATTGGTAAGAGTTGGCGATGTTGTAACCGTAATGGAAAACAGCCGTGCTAAAGAATACTTCAAAGGCATGGACGAAACTCTGGCTACCAAAGCAGTTCCGGCTTGGCTGGTACTGGATGCTGCTAACGTTAGCGGTAAGGTAGACCGTTTCCCGACTCGTGAGGAAATTGATGTTCCTATTGAAGAGCACTTCATCGTAGAGTTGTACTCCAAATAATTAGTGAATATCTTGTGCCACCCACTTATGAGACGTATTGTGGTAATACGCGATAGAAGGAGGCTTTCCGAATGATTGAAATTGAAAAACCTAAGATGGTTACATCTGATGTCAGCGAAGATGGTCGTTATGGCAAATTCGTTTGGGAGCCGCTCGAGAGAGGCTACGGCATCACGCTGGGCAACAGCCTGCGTCGTGTGCTGCTGTCCTCCCTGCCGGGTGCTGCAGTAACCTACGTCAAGATTGACGGTGTTCTGCATGAGTTTGCTACCATTCCTGGTGTTCGTGAGGATGTTGCTGATATCATCCTGAACATTAAGGCTTTGTGCCTTAAAATGGAAGGTGAAGGGGAAAAGATTCTGCGTATCGAATGTTCCGGTGAACAGGAAGTTACTGCTGCAAATATCATTGCTGATAGCGATGTTGAAATTCTGAACCCTGAGCTGCATATTGCGACTTTAGATAAAGACGCAGTTTTCAATATGGAAATCCATATTGATAAAGGCCGTGGCTATGTACCTGCGGACAAAAATAAACAGCCTGATCAGCCTATCGGCGTTATTCCGGTAGACTCCATTTACTCTCCTATTACCAGAGTAAAATTTGCTGTTAACGATACCCGCGTAGGTAATGTTACCAACTATGACAAGCTTACTTTGGAAGTTTGGACAGATGGCAGCATAAAGCCTGATGAAGCTGTTGACATGGCTTCCACCATCCTGATTGACTATCTCAAGCTTTTCCAGACCAGTGATGGCAAAGGTTCTGTAATCACTGTAGCTGGCGGTTCTGAGCCTGAAGCTCCCGAACCGAGCAAGCAAGAGGGTCAAAACACAATGTCTATCGACGATTTGGATCTGTCCGTCCGCAGCAATAACTGCCTGAGACGTGCAGGTATCAATACTGTCGAAGAATTGATCCAGAAAACAGAAGCTGATATGATTAAAGTTCGTAACTTGGGTAGTAAATCTCTGGAAGAGATTAAAAAGAAACTTGAGGATATGGGCTTGCATTTTCGTAAAAACGATGAAGAATAATTAAGGGGGTCAGAAGTACATGGCATACAGAAAACTGGGTCGTAACTCCAGCAACCGTAAGGCTCTGTTTCGCAGCATTTTAACTTCCTTCTTCAAATATGGTAAGATCGAAACCACCGTTACCAAAGCTAAAGAAGTTGCTAAGCATTCCGCTCAACTGATTACTTTGGCAAAACGCAATGACCTGCATGCTCGTCGTCAGGTTATGGCAGTTCTGGTTGACGAAACCATTACCAAAAAACTGTTTGAAGAAATTGCTCCGAAATATGAAGGCAGACAAGGCGGCTTTACTCGCATTTACAGAGTAGGTCCTCGCCGTGGCGATGCAGCTGAAATGGCTATCATCGAACTCATCTAATTTAGAGCTGTAAAAAGCAGGAACTTCGGTTCCTGCTTTTTTTGCGTTCCGGCGATAGTCTGTGTATAATAATGTTATGCTAATCCTTTTGACGGATATATGATCCGAAAATATTACAGCTTTAGCAGGATACAAACTATCAGTATTCTAAGAGGAGGAAGATATAATGCGTTTTTATACAGTAGAGATAGCGGGACGTGAGGAAATTCTTGTTGGCTTTCGTGAGAATGAAGCCGTTTACAGACTGAATTTATTGGCAAGACTTGTACCGGAGCTGGCAGTTGCGGATATGAATGAATTGGTATGCCGTTATACGCCTGAGGTGAAGGCAAAGCTGGAGCGTCTGGCTGATAATGAGGACGTTCTGCAGGGCGCTGCAGTTAATCTTTCGGAAGTAAAGCTGTTGGCACCTATTGTTCATCCGCGTCAGGATGTAGTCTGCCTTGGTATTAACTATGATGCACATGCTCAGGAAGCAGGACGCTTTTCCAGCGAAGCTTTCGGCGGTGAACGTCCCTATACAATTTATTTTTCCAAGCGTGTGAACAGAGCAACGGCAAGCGGCGAAAGTGTTCCGCGTTATGAAGGATTGGTAGACAGCCTTGATTACGAAGCAGAGCTGGGAGTAATCCTGGGACGCAATGCCAAGGGTGTAAGCAAAGAAAACGCAGGAGCTTATATTTTCGGTTATACAATTATCAATGATATCAGCGCGCGTAATCTGCAGACGCGTCATAAACAATGGTATCTGGGAAAAAGCCTTGATGGTTTTACTCCCATGGGTCCGTGTATTGTTACGGCAGATGAAATCGGCGATGAGCAGGCTCTTGATATCAGCTGTACGGTTAACGGAGAACTGCGCCAGAGCAGTAATACCCGTTATATGATTCAGACTGTCTGTGGGGCTATTGCAGAGCTGTCAGAGGGTATGACATTAGCTGCAGGTACAATTATTGCTACCGGTACTCCGGCAGGTGTCGGCATGGGGATGAAACCGCCGACATTCTTACAGCACGGTGATAAAATTGTCTGCTCTATCGAAAAAATCGGTTCATTGGAGAATGTTATCGATTAAAAATTGCTAAATTGTGTAGCTTAAATAAAAATACTTGTGTTTTTAGTGCTGATGGCATAAAATAAAAATATAGACCATACTAATTTTAAAGGAGGCTACAAAATGGGTAAATTCGTAATTTCTCAGGCAAAAAATGGCGTTAAATTTAATTTAAAAGCTGCAAATGGTGAAGTCATTGCCAGCTCCCAGGTTTATAAGGATGAGAAGTACTGTCGTAAGGGTATTGCCAGTGTTATCAACAATGCTCCTGTTGCTCCGATAGAGGACCAGACGGTAGAAGGCTTTACCCCTTGTAAGCATCCGAAATTTGAAGTTTATAAAGACAAGGCCGGAGAATTCCGCTTCCGTCTGAAAGCAACCAACGGACAGATTATTGCTACCGGTGAAGGCTACAAGGCAATGGCAGGATGCAAACGCGGCATTGAGTCCATTAAGAAAAATGTTGTTGATGCCAAAATCATTGTTGAAGCACCCAAAGAAGAAAAAGCTGAATAATGTCAATCAAAAGGACCACTACGCTATAAACACGCAGTGGTCCTATTTTTTGTAACACAACAGATTATATTAGTCTGCTGTGTATTTTTTTGGAAAGCTTTATCCGGTAGAAGTTATTTTCCCCGCAGCTCCAATACAACCATTTCCGGTGCTATTTCCGTGCGAACCGGAGGTCCCCAAAAGCCGTAGCCGTTATTGGTGATTGCGGTCAGATTGCCAAAGTTTGTACGGCCGTAATCCAACTTGTACATTTTCTTCGTCACAAGACGATTCGGGAAAAGCTGTCCTGTATGCGTATGGCCTGCCAGATAAAGATCATAATCCGCAGTAGCCGCAGCATCCATACGGCGAGGCTGATGATCAAGCAGAATACTGTAGTAGTCTTTATTTTGGGAGGAAAGGTTTATAAGCTGGCTGTTGGTACGGTTTTTGCTGTAATCATCTATACCGGTTATTTTGATTTTGTTGTCGATAATGGTATCGGTATTGCGCAGGATATGAAAACCTTTTTCCGTGAGCATTTTTTGCCAACGCAGCGGTTCATCAAGATAATCATGGTTGCCGAAGGCCATGTAGACAGGCGCGTTGATTTGAGCTAAGGCAGAAAGTGTATCTTCTTCTTCTACATAAAAAATGCGCTCGTCAAGCATGTCACCGCTGACTACAACAAAGTCAGGCTTTTTCTCATTGACACATGCTGTCAGACGTTCTGCGTAGTCATGGCCGAGGATTCTTCCCATATGCAGGTCGGTGAGAAAGACAATTTTATAATGAGCATTCTGCGGCAGCTTTTCCGTTACCAGCGCTTCTGTGCGTACTGTCGGGTGAAAGGCGCGCCAGCTGCCCCAGGTAATGAAGCAGCAGATAAAGGCAAGGCCGATAATGCTGATTTTTGCTGAAGGCAGCTGCCAACCGCCGATTTTGCTGATAAGCAGGCAGAGAAGATGAATGATTGCCAGCAGAAGCGTATAGTAGCAAAAAGCAATCCAAAGTCCTTCTATCCAAGCAGTAAGCTTGAGCAGAAAATGAGGCGTTCCCTGCGGCAGAATGACACTGATAGCTGTGCCGAGTGCCATCAGCAGATATATAAGCCCGAAGGTCAGTGTGCGGCCGAAGGGCAGATAATGGCGATAATACATATAACCGATGATACTCATGAGAGCATAAATCGTACCGACGAAAAGAAAGATACGCATATTATTCAGTAAGGCTCCTTTATATAATTCTTGCTTACATTATACATGTTAGAGTGTACTTTAAGTCAAGTGCTGAGCTAAATAAAAAGGACTGCCGGGTGCGGCAGCCCATGAGGTATAACGTTATTTGCTTGGAATATCACCGACACCGTTTAAGATGATAGACGGACGGTAGGAGAATTCCTTGATATTTTCCAACGTACTTACGCCGCTCAGAACAAGAGCTGTCATCAGACCGCTTTCCATACCGGCAACGATATCTGTATCCATACGGTCGCCAATCATAGCTGCATCCTCTGAATGCACATCCAACAGACGCAGGCCTGTGCGCATCATCAAGGGGTTAGGCTTGCCGACGAAGTAAGCCTTTTTGCCGGTAGCAAGCTCAATAGGTGCGACCAGTGCGCGGCAGGCGGGGATGATACCGAAATCAGAGGGGCCGGTAAGGTCGCTGTTGGTAGCAACTAGGCGTGCTCCATGGTTAATCAGGCTGACTGCCTTAAGAATCATATTGTAATTATAAGAATTGGTTTCGCCGACTACAACATAATCGGGATTAACATCATTCATTGTGATGCCGGCATCATAAAGCGCATTTACAAGACCTGGGCCGCCGATAACATAGGCACTGCAGCCGGGGGCCTGCGAATGGATAAATTTGGCAGTGGCGAGAGCACTGGTATAGAAATGGCTTTCGTCAACCTCCAGTCCCAGACGTAAAAGCTTTTGCTGCAGCTCTTTGGGACTGCGTTCGCTGGCGTTAGTCAAAAACAAAAAGCTCTTTTTTTCTTCATAGAGCCAGTTTACGAATTCTCTTACTCCGGGCAACAGGTTATTTCCGTGGTAGATAACACCATCCATATCGCAGATAAAGCCTTCTTTTGCGCGAAGCTGTGTTAATAATAATTCATATTTTTCGTTGCTGTCCATAATTTTTACTTCCTTTACTGTTTTAGACACTTATATTATGCAAGAAAAAAATATCTTTTGCAAGAGCTTAACGGGGCAGCAGAAGCCGTAATTAGTTAACAGTTTGTAAAATATTATTCTTTTAAGTGTAGTTTTATCGCTAAATGTTAAAAGAATTCTGAAGATAGAGCAACACCATAGTTAAAGGTTGACATATTAGGTAGATAGTGGTAAAATAAAATATTTTTGACAATAAAGAAGGGGCGTGCTACAATGTATTTATCAGAATTATAATTTTAGGAGGGTTGAAGATGTTTGCGATGGGTGACAGAGTGGTATATCCGCTTCATGGTGGAGCTATTATCAAGGATATAGAAGCACATATACAGGATGGCGAGACTGTGAAGTATTACATTTTACAAATGCTTTTTGACAATATGACAGTGTCGGTACCGGTAGAAAATGCCGAAAAATTAGGTTTACGTTATATTGGCGATGATGAAACTCTGGCAATAATTCAGAATACGCTGCATGAAGTACCGGATGTACAGACGGTGAAGGCAATTTCCTGGAATCGGCGCTTTCAGCTGTATATGCAGAAGATAAAAAGCGGCAGTGTTGCTGAGGTCGCAAGAATCTTTAAAATCCTGACTATTTTAGAACGCAGAAAGAAAATTTCCGTAGGTGAGCGCAGATTGCTGCACAGTACGAAGCAGATTTTGCAAAGTGAAATAATGCTGATCAAGGATGTGGACGCAGAGAAAGCAGGCAATTGGTTAGAGCGTTGCTGTAATTAGGCAGAATATAAAGACCGTTTTAAGGCTGTTGAGTGAGAAACTGCTTTAAAACGGTTTTTTTGCAAATTTTTTAGGCCTTTTTTTCATTAATGTCATATTTAAAAAAGTTATTTACTTGTTTTTTGCGGATTATAGCTGTATTATATAATTGATATAATAGTAGGATGAAATACTATGTATCAGAAATTCAGAGAAAGGAGGAATTGAAATGCTGAGAAAAATTATTAGCCTGAGCATATCGTTAATTATTATTGTAACCGGACTCATACTAACAAATTTATCTTTACCGTTTTTATCAAATTACTTGGGCTATGATTTACACGGCAACGGCTTGATGGGAATTACCTTTGCTACCATGATACTGACTTTACCAGGTCTTTTTATATCTTCCTGGCTTGGGCTGGTATTGGCACCATTCATTACAAAATGGCTGTTCAATTACGCTGAACGTCTGACGGTTTCTCTCTCCAGCGTACCTACCAGTGATATTCTGGTAATGATTTTCGGTATCGGCATCGGTCTGATTTTAGCAAATCTGATAGGCAGTCCTTTTTCCAGACTGCCGGTTATCGGACCGTTTATTCCCATCGTACTAAGCCTTGTACTTTCGGTTGTCGGTGCTAAGCTGGCTTTGCGTAAGCATAATGATATTGTGGAGTTTTTTAACCGCATTCCTACGCGTAAGTCCGTAAAGCCCGTCGATGAAACAAAGAGCGTATTGGAGGGCCCTTTGGGGGACCGTCTTTACAGCAGCAATAAATTGCTTGATACCAGCGTCATTATTGACGGACGTGTTATGGATATTATGGCTGCAGGCTTTTTGGACGGTCAGTTGGTGGTGCCGAATTTTGTGCTGGAGGAGCTGCAGAAGCTGGCGGATTCTTCGGATAATATGAAGCGTGCCAAAGGCCGTCGCGGTTTGGACCTGGTGCATGATTTGCAGATAAGCTACAAGAACCGTATTCTGGTCGTAGATAACGATTACGATGATCTGGAAGGCGTGGATGCAAAGCTTGTACGTTTGGCAAGACAGGCTAACGCTGACATTATTACCAATGATTATAACCTGAATAAGGTTGCCGGTATTCAGGGCGTTAAGGTGTTGAATATCAATGAGCTTGCGAACGCTATTAAACCGGTAGTTGTTGCAGGAGAGAAAATGAACGTATTCCTGGTTAAGGAAGGCAAGGAGCAGGGACAGGCTGTTGCTTATCTTGATGACGGTACCATGATCGTTGTAGAAAACGGACGTCACTTCATCGGCCACAGTGCGATTGTTGTTGTAACCAGCGTGCTGCAGACTTCTGCCGGAAGAATGATTTTCGCAAAAACAAAATAGGAGCTTTGAGATGGGCAAGGATGAAATTATTGTAATTGTTCCGGCCGCAGGCGCAGGTAAGCGTTTGGGGCTGGGGATTAATAAGGCCTTTGCTATGCTGAACGGTGCACCGCTTCTGGTGCACTGTCTGCATATGCTGGAGGCAACAGGTCTGGTTAAGCGTGCCGTTGTCGTGCTGGCACCGCAGGAGGTTGCCGAGGGGCGTGAGCTTTTGGCAGGCTATCAGAAAGATTATTTTCGGACGCTGCCGTTTTGCGTAGTAGCCGGCGGTAAGGAGCGGCAGGACAGCGTTGCCAATGCGTTGGCCGCAGTAGAGGAAACAGATTGCTATATCGCTGTTCACGATGGCGCGCGTCCCTTTGCGGGACGCGCTGTTTTTGAACGCACATTGGCTGTTGCTAAGGTGCATGGCGCCGCAATTGCTGCCGTTCCGGTGAAGGATACCATCAAGGTTGTCGGCACCGACGGTATTGTAACTGCTACGCCTGAGCGCAGTACGCTGATGGCAGTGCAGACACCGCAGATTTTTACTGCGGAACTGCTGAAGCAGGCTTACGCACAGCTGGCAGCACATCCCGCTGCTGTTACCGACGATGCTTCGGTAGTAGAGCTGATGGGCCATAAGGTAGCGACAGCATTGGGACGCTACGAAAATATTAAAATTACTACGCCGGAGGATTTGCTTTTTGCAGAAAATCTGCTGGCACAACAGGAGCAGGAAGATGGAAAATAAGATTGTTATACCGCAATTTCGCATCGGCTGCGGCTATGATGTACATAAGCTGGTAGAAGACCGTAAATTGATTCTCTGCGGTGTTGAGGTGCCTTATGAAAAAGGCCTTTTGGGACACAGTGATGCAGATGTGGCGTTGCATGCGCTGATGGATGCGCTTTTGGGCGCTGCGGCCATGGGCGATATCGGCAAGCACTTCCCTGATACGGATGAACGCTTTAAGGGTGCGGACAGCATGCAGCTGACGCTGCATGTCAAAAAGCTTTTGCAGGAAGAAGGCTGGCAGGTTAATAACGTGGATGTGACGATTATTGCCCAACGCCCGAAGCTGGCAGGCTATATTGCCGCAATGCGTACTAATGTTGCCAAGGTTCTGGATGTTGCTGAGTCTGCCGTAAATGTTAAGGCAACAACAACAGAAAAGCTCGGTTTTACAGGCAGAGGCGAAGGTATTGCCGCTGAAGCTGTGGCGAGCATTGTCAAGATGTGATATAATAATTAGACTGATAAGTGTAATCTGTTTGGATATACCGGTGGAAGGAAATTTATTTTAGCCGGAGCCGGAGTGATTGTGCTTTTTGGTAAATCTAATGTTAATAGATAAATTTGGAGGGATATATCAATGTGTAATGATGAAGTTAGAGTAAGATTTGCGCCGAGCCCGACCGGCCCGTTCCATATCGGTGGTGCGCGCAGTGCGCTGTTCAACTATCTGTTGGCCCGCAAAACCGGCGGCAAGCTGATTCTGCGTATCGAGGATACCGACCGTGAGCGTTCTACTCCGGAATCCGAGGAAAACATCAAGGCTGCTTTGAAGTGGCTTGGTATGGACTGGGATGAGGGCGTTGATGTTGGCGGACCTAACGGACCGTACCATCAGATGGAGCGTCTTGATATCTACAAAAAATATACCGACAAGCTGCTGGCTGAAGGCAAGGCATACTATTGCTACTGCACCGATGAGGAGCTGGAGGAAGAACGCCAGAGCTTGATTAAAGAGGGTAAAATGCCGCGTTATATGGGCAAATGCCGCAACCTGACCGAAGAGCAGATTGCTAAATTCAAAGCTGAAGGCCGCAAACCGACCGTTCGCTTCCGTGTTCCTGCCGATCAGCAGATTCTCGTTCGCGACATGGTTCGTGGCGATGTAGTTTTTGATTCCAATAATATCGGTGATTTCGTTATTGTTAAATCCGACGGTATCCCGACCTATAACTATGCCGTAGTTATCGACGATGCGCTGATGCATATTACCCACGTAATCCGCGCTGAGGAGCATCTGTCCAACACTCCGCGTCAATGCCTTGTTTATGATGCACTGGGCTTTAAGCAACCGACCTTCGGTCACATTTCCCTGATTCTGGGCAAGGACCACACCAAAATGAGCAAGCGTCACGGCGCTACCAGTGTTGACCAATATCGTCAGCTGGGCTACCTGCCGGAAGCTATCAACAACTTCCTGGCACTTCTGGGCTGGGCTCCGAACAGCGAGCAGGAAATTTTCAGCATGGACGAGCTGATTCACGAATTCAGCATGGACCGTGTTGCCAAGAACCCCGCTGTTTTCGATATCGACAAGCTGAACTGGATTAACCAGCACTATATGCGTCAGCTGGATGCAGAAGCATTCTTTGAAGCTGCTAAACAGCACATGATTGCTGCAGGCTACATGACCGGCGAAGAAGAAGGCGAGAAGCTGGCTTGGCTGAAACGCGTTGTAGCAACCGCACAGGAGCACATTTCCTATGCTGCACAGATTCCTGAATGCGTAGAAATGTACTTCAACGATGAATTCGATTTTGAAAACGAGGAAACAGAAGCAGTTCTGAAGGCTGAAACTGTTCCGACCGTTATTAATATGCTGCTGGAAGAGCTGCCGAAGGTAGAAAACCTGGACAATGCTGCAGTTAAAGCTCTGTTCAAGCAGATTCAGAAAGCAACTAAGCTGAAGGGCAAGGATGTATTCATGCCTATCCGTGTTGCTCTGACCGGCAACCAACATGGTCCTGAGCTGGCAGCAATGGTTCCGCTGCTGGGCGTTGAGCGTACTGCAAAACGTATTAAATCCAGCTTGGCAAAAGCAGGCGTAACTCTTTGATTGATGACCGACGATAAGGCTTCTTCTGCTTCGTAACGGCGTTGCTCGCATCCAAGGCCTTCTTGTCGCTCAGAGAATTTTTGCAAAGGAATAGTTATTATGAGCATTAAAGTATATAACACCTTAACCAAACAAAAAGAAGAATTCGTACCTATTCATCCCGGTAAAGCCAACATTTATGTTTGCGGTGTTACTCCGTATAACCATCCGCATGTTGGCAATGCGCGTCCGTTCGTAACCTGGGACGTTATTCGTCGCTTCCTGGAGCACGAAGGCTATGACGTAACCCATGTACAGAACTTTACCGATGTTGATGACAAGATTATCAACACTGCCAATAAAGAAGGCGTGCAATGGTATGATATCTGCAACCGCTACATTGACTCCTACTTTGAAGTAATGGATAAGCTCAATGTGCGCCGTGCGCATGTTTATCCGCGTGTATCCGAGCATATCGATGATATCATCAAAACTGTACAATGCCTGATTGACAATGGCTACGGTTATGTTGTTGACGGCGATGTTTTCTACAGTGTAGAAAAATTTAAATACTATGGTCAGCTTTCCGGCCGTAATCTGGAAGATATGCTGGCTGGCGCGCGTGTAGACGTTGATGACCGCAAGCGTAATCCGATGGATTTTGCGCTGTGGAAATCCGCTAAACCAGGCGAGCCTGCATGGGAGAGCCCTTGGGGTCCCGGTCGTCCCGGCTGGCATATTGAATGCTCTACCATGAGCATGAAATATTTGGGTGAAACCTTTGATTTCCATGGTGGCGGCAGTGACTTGATCTTCCCGCATCATGAAAACGAGATTGCCCAATCCGAAGGCTGTACCGGTATTCATCCTTTCGTACATTACTGGCTGCACAACGGCTTTATTACCGTTAACGAAGAAAAAATGTCCAAATCTCTGGGCAACTTCTTCATGGTTATCGATATCTTAGAGCATTACGATCCGGAAACTCTGCGTTTCTTCATCGTTTCTACTCATTACCGCAGCCCGCTGGACTTCAGCGATGCACGTCTTACCGAAGCACAAAAGAGCCTTGCACGTCTGCGTCAGGCACAGGAAACCCTGGGTGAGCTGAGCGAAATGCTGAGCGCCGGCCCGACTGCCGAAAGCCTGGCACTGCGCGAGAAGGTTAAAGAGCTGCGTGAAGCATTCATGGAAGCTATGCGCGATGACTTCAATACTGCGCTGGCTATCAGCCATATGTTTGCCCTGGCTAAGGAAATCAACATTTACCACAAGGCAGTTGTTGATGCCGGCATTAAACCGGACGGCAAGCTGGTTGCTATGTTCAACGATGTATTTGCGGAAACCTGCTCCATTATCGGTGTTCTGGAAAAAACTGCTGCTCCGGCTGCAGAAGAAGCAGGCGACAGCAAGGAAGCCGAGCTGGTGGAAATGCTTATCGCTATGCGTCAGGATGCACGTAAAAACAAAAATTACGCACTGGCAGATGAGCTGCGCAACAAGCTGAATGAAATCGGCATTGTGCTGCAGGATACTCCGCAAGGCGTAAAGTGGTCTAAGCAATAATGAAATTTGAACAATACAAAATGCTAAAGGAGCATGCCCTGGCAGCCTGTGCGGCTGCCGGTGCTCCTTTTCCTGCAACTAAGGAAATAAATCCAATTCTGCTGGCGTATATCGGTGACGTAGTTTTTTCTATGTATGTCCGTCTGCGCCTTTTGCCGAATTCCAAGCATGTACGCATTGTACATGACATCGGCTCCAAGATGGTTTCTGCAGTCTGTCAATGTCAGGCAATGCAGCAGCTGGAGGCGGGATTGAGCGAGGAGGAAAGCGTTATTTTCCGTCGCGGACGCAATGCCAAGTCGATGGTGCCGAAAAGCGCTTCCGTACATGAATACCGCATGGCAACAGCCTTTGAAGCACTCCTGGGCTGGCTCTTCCTTGAAGAACGCGAGGAGCGCCTGCAGGAGATTATGGATCTTTCCTTTGAGATTATCAGCAAATATATGCAGGAAAATCACAAGAAATAATACCCCTCTATTTGTCTGTTAAAAAGAGAGGAGATGATAAATATGATGGTAAAATTAGTACGTCATACGCCGGAGCCGGAGCGCACTGTCGCTATGAGCGCGCGTCTGTGCTATTCACCGATCGGTGCTGCTCAGCTGGAAGAAAAAATCAGTGATGAGCAGGCAGCGAAGCTGGTACGTAAGTTGGTAAGCATGGGGCACTTGTCCACCTTGGAGCATGTTACCTTTACCTTTGCGATTGAAGGTGTGTCCCGCGTTTTGACACATCAGCTGGTGCGCCACCGTATTGCTTCTTATTCCCAGCAATCTCAGCGCTATGTGAAAGAGCATGATTTTGAAACAATCGTGCCTGCTTCCATTGCTTCTAAGCCTGAGGCTAAGGCTAAATTCGACAAGCTGATGACTGAGATTCAGGCAATGTATGACGAGTTTATCGCACTGGATATTCCGGCTGAGGATGCCCGTTATATTCTGCCTAACGCAACAGAAACGAAGATTGTCTGCACGTTTAATGCACGCTCTTTGCTGAACTTCTTCAGCCTGCGTTGCTGCACCCGTGCACAATGGGAAATCCGTGCGCTGGCTAATGAGATGCTGCGCCAATGTCAGGCTGTAGCACCGGTTATTTTTGAAAATGCAGGTCCGACCTGTGTATCCGAAGGTGTTTGTCACGAGGGCGCTATGTCCTGCGGACGTCTGCAGGCAATTTTGGCAGCGAAAGCCAAGGCAGAGCAAAAGCAGTAAGGAGAAACTATGGCTGAGCAGAATAATGATTTAATAGCTGGACGTAATGCGGTTAGTGAAGCCTTGCGCAGTCAGCGTTCAATAAACAAAATACTTTTGCAGGAAGGCGCTCATGGCGGCAGCCTGGGCGAAATCATTGCTTTGGCAAAGCAAAAGGGTGTGCCTGTAGAAACCGTAAAGGCCGAAAAGCTGGATAAGCTTGCTAAAGGCCTGCGTCACCAGGGCGTAGCTGCTTTGGCGGCACCGATTGCATTCCGTACTCTGGATGATGTTTTTGCCCGTGCGGCAGAAAAAAATGAAGAGCCGTTTATTTTGCTTTTGGATGAGCTGCAGGACCCGCAGAACGTGGGTGCGCTTATCCGCAGTGCTGATGCCGCAGGCGTGCATGGCGTGCTGATGCCGCGCCGTCGCAGCTGCCCGCTTAACGCTGTTGTGGCTAAGATTTCCGCAGGTGCGGTAGAATATGTACCTGTTGTGCAAATCGGCAATATCGCCCAGACTATCGAAGAACTTAAGCAGCGCGGCTGCTGGGTTGTCGGCGCTGATATGGATGGCGTTGATTTTTATGCTGCCAATATGAGCGGTCCGATTGTACTGGTAATCGGCGCTGAAGGCAGAGGCTTAGGCCGACTGGTAAAACAAAAATGTGATGATGTTGTCAGCATTCCGATGAACGGCGGCGTTAATTCGTTGAACGCATCGGCTGCGGGTGCTGTTCTGATGTACGAGGTAGTACGTCAACGACATCAATTCTAAAGAGGTGAAGGCATGGGCGAATATCTGATAATTGATGGGTATAATGTAATTAACGCCTGGAAGGATTTTGCCCAGCTGCGCCAGGAAAACCTGGAGCATGCACGCGAGCTGCTGGTAGCGGGTGTGGCAGAATATGCTGCCTTTAAGGGCTATCGTGCTTTCGTAGTTTTTGATGCTCAGGAGGTGGCAGGCGCTGCTGCCTCCGAAAAAATTCATGGCATTGACGTTGTATTTACCGATGAGGGAGAAACAGCGGATTCCTGGATTGAGCGCAGAACCTACGAGCTCAGACGTGCACAGGCAAAGGTTTTCGTTGTCACCAGTGACTACGCGGAGCAGATTAACATTTTGGGAGCAGGTGCGTACCGCATTTCCTCCCGAGAATTCCGCGAGCAGTATTATAAGACTAAGAAGGAAATTGCCGAGCGTCTGCATGTCCCCAGGCGTGCTTTAAACCGCAATGAGCTTGGTGGCAGAGTGAGCGGTCATGTGCTGGCTCATCTGGAAAAATTGCGTCGGGAGAAAAGTTGACGGAAAACACCAGGCAGGATATAATAAAAACACTGATGCTTTTATTATGAAGATATTTGCAATAACTGTTTTGCAAGACAGTGGCAGATAGATAAACAGACGGAGGATATGCTATTGATGGCTACAGATACTGTAATGCAAAACGATCCCAATGACGCTTTTGCAAAAATGACTGATGAGGAAATCGTTTTAGAATCACAACAGCATGATAATGTTTTAGCACAGGAATATCTGTTGCATAAATACAGAAACTTCGTCAGAGCCAAGGCTCGCAGCTATTTTTTAATAGGTGCCGAGCGTGAAGATATTATTCAGGAAGGCATGATCGGTCTTTATAAGGCTATCCGTGATTTCCGTGCCGATAAGCAGGCATCGTTTCGTGCGTTTGCCGAGCTGTGTGTAACAAGGCAGATTATTACGGCGATAAAGACTGCTACCAGACAGAAGCATATCCCTCTCAACTCCTATGTATCGCTTAACAAGCCTATTTATGAGGAGGACAGTGACCGCACGCTGCTGGATGTTATCAGCGGTGTGAAGGTTGCTAATCCGGAGGATATGATTATCAGCCGTGAGGAATTCAGCGATATTGAAAGCAAGATGAATGATATTCTCAGTGACCTGGAATGGAAGGTTCTGATGAGATATCTTGATGGCAAATCCTATCAGGAAATTGCTGCTGAGCTGGGGCGTCATATCAAATCCATTGATAATGCGCTGCAGCGTGTAAAGCGTAAACTTGAAAAATATATCATCAGCAAAGGAGATATTACTGATCTGCGTACAGTTTACAGCGGACTGCTGGCTATTGATCCGTATGAGCGTTTCAAGAATAAGAATTCCTGAAAAAGCGGATAATTGATAAAACTGTAACAAAAATCTACATCATTTTGAAATTTTCAGAATGGTGTTTTTTTATTAAGAGGATTTTTGACAAGTATAGCGAATAGATATATTAACAAGTCAGTAAAGAAAAATTGACACTTCGGTGTTAGAGGAGGTTTTTCAAATGAATCAAGTTGAAGAATTAGTGAAGGTTGTAGCAGAGGCTCAGGCCGACAAAGGAAATGTTGTTATTGTTACCGGTAAACCGGGCAGTGGCAAGAGCAAAGTTTTACGTGAAGCTGCAGAATCTCAAAAATGGACCTACGTTGACTGCCGCATGCTGATCAGTGAGGAATTCCTGGCAATTCCGGCTGCTGACAGAGGCTTGTATGCTCCTGATATGTTTGCTGATATTCTGGCAAGCTACAATGCAGATGTTATCATTCTTGACAGACTGCAGACCTTGTTTGTACCTGTGTTCCACATCAATACCGACAGTCTGATGCGTAAACTGAGCAAAAAGTTTACCATCGTAACCGCATGGCCCGGATACATTGATAACGGTAACCTGTGCTATGACAAATTTGACGGTACCGAAGCTATCCGTATCAGCCCCGATGGCTTTAAGATCTGGAACGTAGAAGGTTAATAGTTAATAAGCGGAGGCTTGATATGGAGCAGAAAAAACGTCGCTTTGCTGTTTTGACCGGCGGAGGTGACTGCCCGGGATTAAACGCTGTAATCCGTGCGGTTGTAAAAACCTTCCTGCAGAACGATTGTGAGGTTTATGGCGTACTCAATGGCTTTAACGGCCTGATAAACGATAATCTGAAATTAATGGATTATGCTGCAGTATCGGGTATTTTACCGCGCGGCGGAACAATTTTAGGCACCACGAACCGTGATAATCCCTTCCATTTTGCTGTTGAAGAAAATGGTGAGCTTGTATATAAGGATATGCGCGAAAAGGTTATCGAAAACCTGCGTAAATACGATATAGAAGCCTTGGTTGTTATCGGCGGTGACGGTAGCCTGAATATTGGTGCCGAGCTGGCGCGTGAATGTGATATTAAGGTTGTTGGCGTACCTAAGACCATCGATAATGATTTGCCCTGCACAGAGCGGACATTCGGCTTTGATACTGCTATGGCTATGGCTACCGAAGCGCTTGACAGACTGCATACTACTGCCGAATCACATCACCGTGTTATGGTGTTGGAGGTTATGGGTCGTTATGCCGGCTGGATTGCTTTGCACAGTGGTATTGCCGGCGGTGCGGACGTTATTTTGCTACCGGAAATTCCCTACAAGCTGGAGCCGGTGATTGCTAAGATTCAGGCGCGTAAGGTTGCCGGAAAGAATTTTAGTATTGTTGTTGTTGCCGAGGGCGCACGTCCCGAGGGTGGCGAGATGTCAATTGCGCGTATGGTTGAGGGCAGCTTTGAGCCGATCCGTCTTGGCGGTGCAGGCGAAAAGGTGGCGCAGGCCATTGAAGAACAGACAGGCATCGAATCACGCTGTACCGTATTAGGTTATCTGCAGCGTGGCGGTTCGCCCACAGCGTTTGACCGTGTGCTGTCAACGCGTTACGGCGTAGCAGCGGCAGAGGCCTGTTTAAGACGTGAATATAATGTTATGGTTTCACTTTATCATGACCAGATTGTTACCGTCTTTATTCAAAAGGCAGCATCCAAACCGCGTCAGGTTCCTGTGGACAGCGAAATTATCCGTACAGGACGCCAGCTGGGATTGTGCTTTGGCGATTGATTTAAACTTGATTACTAGATTTAACCCCAGATTAAGATTATACACTTAATATTACAGAGGATGGTTTTAACACCATCCTCTGTTTTTGTGTAAGCTTTAAGAACTGTGAAAAATTTTAAAAAATAGTGAGATTTATTTGCAGTTAAGCGTGATTCAGAGTATAATAAAAAGGCTTAGTATTTGCGAAAGGGAGTAAATCATGGACTTAAATTTAATTGCCGTTATTGTGGGTATTGTCGAAGGTTTGACCGAATTTTTACCGGTTTCTTCTACCGGTCATATGATAATTGTCGGTCACGTGTTGGGCTTTGAAGGCCAGCTGGCAGATGTTTTTGATGTCTTTGTACAGTTGGGGGCTATCCTGTCTGTAGTATTTATTTACAAAGAGCGTTTTGCCAGATTCTTTACCAAAGATGGCTGGGATATAAATAAGGGACTTTCTGTCTGGCATGTAGCTGCCGGTATCGTACCGGTTATGCTGGTAGCCTTCTTCCTGTATCACTATATCAAGGAGTATCTGTTTTCTCCTTTTACGGTAGCAATCGGCCTTTTCCTGGGCGGTCTGCTGCTGATGTTTGCAGAATATAGAACTAAAGGCCGTGAGGCTGAACTTGTTGATGATGTTGATAAAATTTCTATCCGTCAGGCAGTATGGGTTGGCATTTATCAATTCCTTTCCCTGTGGCCAGGTTTTTCCCGCAGCGGCAGTACTATTGCCGGTGGCCTTTTGGTGGGCCTGACTCGCAGTGCCGCAGCAAACTATACCTTTGTGATTGCTGTACCTTTGATGTTTGTGGCCTGTATTTATGATCTGCTCAGAAACATCGAGTATCTTTCAGCCGGTGATCTGCAGGTATTGGCAATAGGTTTCGTTGTGTCGTTTATCGTTGCTTATATTTCGGTATTATGGTTCCTGAAATTTTTGCAGAATTCCAAGCTGACCAGCTTTGCCGTTTACAGAATACTGCTGGCTGGTGTAACCTACTGGTATTTCTACATGTAAGTCTGCTCTGAAATCTTTGCTTGCGAAAGTATTGACAAAACAGGCTTTATCCTTTATAATAATAAAAGAATTTTGTGCTGGCATAGCTCAATTGGCAGAGCAGCTGATTTGTAATCAGCAGGTTGTGGGTTCGATTCCTATTGCCAGCTCCAATGAAAAACCGCCTGGAAACTTTGTTTCCGGGCTTTTTTATTTTTCTGAGAAAGGTGGTTTTAGCTGCTGTGATTGCAATGTGCTTGCAATCTTGCGGCGAGATGGCTATTATTATACAATAAAAAAGCCTCGCTTGGGCTAAGGCGGCTAAGGATGCCAGAGCCGACACCTTAACAGGCCTTATCCGCAAGCGGGCTTTAAGGATAGGATAATATATCAATAAATGATTGTCAATGTGCGCAGGAAACATTGTTTGCTCATAACACTGTTTAAAGCAAAAAAATAACTGCTAATTCACAGCGAATTAGCAGTTATTTGCTTTATGGCTTATTCTTCTTCGGCAATTTTGCCTTTGAGATCATGGTCGGTCATTGCGCAAACGCAGGAGTCGGACCAAACGTTTTCTGCGGTTTCAACCATATCGATGATGGTGTAAATCGGCAGGATGATACCCATGATACCGATAGGAGCGCCGATGCCGCTCATCAGAGACAGGGTGAGGAAGTAGCAGCCCATCGGTACGCCTGCGTTACCAACAGCAGCCAGTACGGATACCAGCAGCCAGGTCAGCATGGTGGACATGGACAGTTCGAAGCCTGCGTTCTGCATTACGAAAATAGAAGTAATCAAGATGAAGGCAGCGCAGCCGTTCATGTTGATGGTGGTGCAGATAGGCAGTACAAAGCGGGAAACAGCTTTGTTAACCTTCATATTTTGTTCAGCGGAAGCCATGGTTACAGGCAGGGTGCCTGCGGAGCTCTTGGTGAACAGAGCAACAGCGACTGCCGGAGACATCTTTTTGAATACATCAATCGGGTTCAGGCCTCTTGCCAGCAGGAAGATAGGCAGAACGATGAAGAACTGAACACAGTTGCTGGCCATGATAACCAGAGTGTATTTGCCCAGAGCGCCAACGATTACGCCGGCTTCAATCTGTGCGGAAAGCTGGCCTGCGAATGCCAGAATACCGAGAGGCAGTACGAACAGCAGCGCTTTTATAAGGGTGAACAGCAGCTCCTGGAAGCCTAATACTGTTTTCAGCAGAGCTTCTCTGTTTTCGGTTTTAGGCATGAATGCCAGACCTAAGCCCATAGCAGCAGCAATCAGCATTACGGAAAGCACGTTGCCTGCGAGGAAAGGCTGCAGCATGTTGTTAGGAATAACATTTAAAATGTGGTCATAGTAGCTTAACTTGCCAAGATTTTGCGGTACGTTGGACATGCCGCTGCCAACAATTTCTGCCGGCAGGTTGCCGGGAGCTACCCAAAGGTAAATAGCAAGACCGATGCCTGCTGCACAAACAGTAGTCAAAAAGGTGTAAACTACGGCGTGAGCAAAAATTTGGCCGGTTTCTTTTTTGCTTCCCAAAGCAGCCAATGTAGTAATTACGGCTAAAGCAATGGTCGGTACGGCGATAAATTGGAAGAGGCGTGTGTAAACGGTAGCGATGAAATTAAATAATTCATTCAGGGGTTTAATTCCCATGTAACCGAGAATGGCACCGACTACCAATGCGCCCATCCATAGAATAAATTGACTTTTGTTGTTTTGTGATTTGTTTTGATTTATCACTTTTTGTGCTAAATCCTTCACATCTGCATTTTGCTGCATTATATCCCTCCTAAATAGGTGCTGTCAGATTTTTTAGAATTTCTGTCAGCCAATACTCCCTAGGTAGCCTTGCGGCATACCTAAAAAATATTATAGCATTTTCTGAAAGATTTGTAAATTTCAATTTGGCAGTCATTAATGATATTTGAATATGGGCTGTTTGCGTTCATACTTACCGTTATTTATTGCAGCAAAGTATATTATGAGAGCAGCTTGCTTTATGCTTCGGCCAGAACAAGACGTTATGACGCTGAAATAGCATTTTCATTGCATTTTCATGCCGTTTATGGTAATCTATAATATATTAAAAACGTATAATTTTTACATAACTGCTATATAAGCAGCATGTTTATTTTTGAAGGAGAGTGAAGGATTGATGCAAAATAATGCAAAAGAAATGGTGCTCGTAATTGACTTCGGCGGGCAGTATAACCAGTTAATCGCAAGACGCGTACGTGAAAGCGGTGTGTACTGCGAAATCGTATCCTATAAGCATAGCCTGGAAGCAATTAAGGCTAAAAATCCTAAGGGAATTATTTTTACCGGTGGTCCTAACAGTGCTTATCTGGAGGATTCTCCTACTATTGATCCGGAAATCTATACCTGGGGCGTTCCTGTTCTGGGCATTTGCTACGGCAGCCAGCTGATGATGCATATGCTTGGCGGTCATGTATGCGTAGCTCCCGAGCGCGAATACGGCAAAACCGTTGTTGATCTCGACACCACCAGCCCGATGTTCGCCGGCCTTTCCAAGAAAAATGTTTGCTGGATGAGCCATAACGATTATATCGAAACCGCAGCTCCCGGCTTCAAGATTGTTGCCAGCACCCCGAACTGCCCGGTTGCTGCTGCTGAAGATGAAGCACGCAAATTGTATTGCGTACAATTCCATCCCGAGGTTCTGCATACCGAAAACGGCACTAAGATGCTGAGCAACTTCGTTTACAACGTTTGCGGCTGTGCAGGCACCTGGAAAATGGATTCCTTCGTAGAGCAGACTGTTGCCGAGCTGAAGGAAAGAATCGGCGACGGCAAGGTTCTGTGCGCACTCTCCGGCGGTGTTGATTCCAGCGTTTGTGCCGCTATGCTGGCTAAGGCTATCGGCAAGCAGCTGACCTGCGTATTTGTAGATCACGGTCTGCTGCGCAAAAACGAGCGTGAAGAGGTTTGCGCTGTTTTCGGTGAAGGCGGTCAGTTCGACATCAACTTCATCTGCGTTGACGCACGCGAACGCTTCTACAGCAAGCTGGCAGGCGTAACTGCTCCGGAAGGTAAACGTAAAATTATCGGCGAAGAATTCATTCGCGTATTTGAAGAAGAAGCTAAGAAAATCGGTGCTGTTGATTATCTGGCACAGGGCACCATTTATCCTGACGTTGTAGAAAGCGGCCTCGGCGGCGAATCTGCAACTATTAAGAGCCATCATAATGTTGGCGGTCTGCCTGACTTTGTTGATTTCAAGGAAATCGTTGAGCCTTTGCGTGATCTGTTCAAGGACGAGGTTCGTCAATCCGGCCGTGAGCTGGGCCTGCCTGAAAATCTGGTAGCACGTCAGCCGTTCCCCGGTCCTGGTCTGGCAATCCGCATCATCGGCGATGTAACTCCGGAAAAGGTTGCTATCGTACAAGATGCAGATGCAATTTATCGTGAAGAGGTAGACAAGCTGCCGATGAGCGAGCGTCCGAGCCAGTACTTTGCAGCTCTGACCAATATGCGCAGCGTTGGCGTTATGGGCGACGAACGTACCTATGATTATGCTATTGCTCTGCGTGCGGTAACTACTACCGACTTCATGACTGCAGAAGTAACCATGCTGCCGCCGGCAACTATTACTACTGCTGCTAACCGTATCGTCAATGAGGTTAAGCACATCAACCGCGTACTTTTTGACTATACCACCAAACCGCCTGCTACTATTGAGTTCGAATAATCTGCAAACCCTGAAAAGTATTGATGCAATGCAATATTTTGAGAGCCGAAAGGCTCTGTGATACTGCTTTGATACTATCGGGCGATTATTCACAAAGAGAGACATGAGAATGCCCTCTGAGAAACGGTAAGTTTTTCAGAGGGCATTTTTGCTTGTGCGCCCAGCATGGGCGATAACTAGGTGGTGAAAGTCCACTACGCGCTCGGTAGCAGGAAGCGTTAGCCGAAGGCAAGGGTGTCCATCGTGAGGTGGAATCTAAAGGAAGCCGGATGCTGTTGCGGAAAATCAACAGCGGGCAAAGTTCTGAGCCGACGAACAGAAACCTTATATAAGGCTGAATTAGAGCGGATAAGTCTGCAAGCCAAGACGAAGTCCAATGCTACCCGAACTCTATACAGTAAATAAGGCGGCTACATGGAATGAAAGTTATCGTTCTTACCTGGGGAGGTCTCACAGACGCAAAGTAGGAAATCCGAAATGCGGAGTAAAGCTTGCTGTGAGAAGTCAGCAGAGGTCATAGTACCGTTTTTTTTACGGGAAGGACTGAACAAATATCAGTCTTGAGTAACTGGAGAAAGGAGTCCAACATGATGAAAGCAGAATACCGAAAGGACTGCCTGCAAAGAGATAGCGTGGAACGCGAAGGGTATGCAGGAGTGCCGAGTGTTGGAGCTCGGGACAACAGAGAAAGAGACAATGCAAATCAAGCATGATGGTATTTGAACCGCCGTGTACCGAACGGTACGCACGGTGGTGTGAGAGGTCGACTGCTCAAATAATGAGCAGTCTCCTACTCGATCGAGCAAGAAATATTGGTAATTACGTACTTGTTCCCTGAGCTAAAGTATGATATACTGATAATAAATTCAGCAAAAGCTGATTTTTACTCATCAAAATATGAATTCAATTTACTGTTGGAGTGAAGAACGTGGCTGTAAGTTACAAGAAATTATGGAAGCTGCTAATTGATAAGGATATGAAGAAAAAAGACCTTTGCGCAGCAGCAGGCATCAGCCATGCGTCAATGGCAAAGCTCGGCAAAAACGAAAACGTTACGATTGATGTACTAGCAAAAATCTGTACTGCACTTCAGTGTGATATAGGTGATATTGTGGAGATTACAACTGATAGGAATCAAAAGAAAGGATAAATTGCAATGAATTCTATACACCTCCCTACTGATTTAGATGAACGTATTGAAAACGCAATACAATTCTTTTGGAACACACGAACCGGACAGATTACAAGGCAAAACTCTCACGGTGTACATGATCAAGGGAACCGAGGTGCTGTTACTGGTGGCAAGCAACTCGATGGTTTTGTTAATCTGATTTGTGATCTTCTAATTGTGAATGGAGTTCCGGAGAGTTGCATTTTTACTACTTCTGATCTAGAACTCCCTGGTTATTTTCGCCCTAATAAAAAGTGGGACTTGCTAGTAGTAGATGGCGATGAATTAGTAATAGCAATCGAATTTAAAAGCCAAGTGGGTCCTTCTTTTGGAAACAACTTCAATAATCGTACTGAAGAAGCAATGGGTACAGCGCTGGATATTTGGACTGCTTATAGAGAAGGCGTTTTTGGAAACCAAAAAGCACCTTGGCTGGGCTATTTTATGGTGTTAGAAGATTGCCGCAGGTCAAATGAACCTGTTCGTGTTAGATCTCCTCATTTTGATGTGTTAAAGGAATTTGTTGATGCATCATATAAGGAACGATATGAAATATTCTGTAATAAGCTACTCTTAGAGCGCCAATACTCTGCGGCTTGCTTCACAACAACATCTTTGTCGCCTGACGGCATTACATATAGCTTTCCCCAAGCGAATTTAGCATTTAAAACATTTGCAATATCTATGCTTAGTGCAGCACTTTCACACTTTTTAAGGAGAGAACAGTAATTGTGACTAATCAGATTCTATATCACGCGGATGCACGAGATATGAGCTATATACCAGATAAGAGCGTACATCTAGTGTTAACTTCGCCCCCATACTTTAATTTAAAAGAATATCGAAAAGGAAAAAACCAACTTGGTATATTAGATAACTATCAAGACTTCATTGACGAACTTGAAAAAGTATGGAGAGAATGTTATCGAGTGTTGGTTCCGGGTGGGCGTGTTGTTTGCGTGGTTGGAGATGTGTGCTTATCTCGAAAAAAATATGGTCGACATGTAGTAATGCCCCTTCATTCAGATATTGCAGTTTCATGCCGAAAAATAGGATTTGACAATTTAAATCCAATACTCTGGCATAAGATTTCAAATGCAAAATTTGAAGCCAATACTAATAGTTCAATTCTAGGAAAACCTTATGAGCCCAATGCAATTATAAAAAATGATGTTGAATATATCCTAATGGAACGAAAGCCCGGTGGTTATAGACAGCCAACACAACAGCAACGCATTGAGAGTAAACTGGACAAGCAAGACTTTCAAAATTGGTTCAGTCAAATTTGGGAAATGCCCGGGGCTTCAACCAAAAACGGACATCCAGCGCCGTTTCCGATCGAATTAGCTAATAGGCTTGTAAAAATGTTTTCTTTTGTTGGAGATACGGTTCTAGATCCTTTTAGTGGAAGCGGAACGACGATGCTTGCCGCAATAAACAATGGTAGAAATAGTATTGGGGTAGAAACAGAAGCCTATTATTGTGATTATTCGATTAGGCGTATTGAGTATTCTCAAACTTTATTTAGCGACTATACATTCAAATATGTTGATCTAACTAAGGAGAAAGATAGTTACGAAGGCCCTGTCAGTTGAATTCATGATGATGTATCACAAGACAATGTCATTGAGTAATTGTAATATATCATCAAAGCGGAATACTAATTTATAAAAAGATGCCTTACAAAATGGGGTGAGTATATGTTTGAAAACGGATTACAATATGTTCGCGCTGATTTCCACTTACATACTCGCAAAGACAAAGAGTTTGTTTATTCTAGTGAGCAAAATTCTTTTGTAAACGACTATGTTTCTAAACTAAAGCTCGCTAACATCAATGTTGGTATAATTACAAATCACAACAAATTTGATAAAGATGAATACAATGCCATACGTAAGGCTGCGAAAAAACAAGACATATTAATTCTGCCAGGAGTAGAATTGACCATCAAAGAAGGCGCAAACGGTATTCACACGCTAATTGTTTTTAATCCAGAGGAATGGCTTGAGAATGGAAATGATCATATTCAGACATTCCTGACAGCAGCATTTGCCACTATCCCCAATCCCGAAAACCGCAATGTAAAGAGCATATATGACCTAAAAAAGGTATTTGAACAGTTAGATGCCTATGGACGTGATTATTTTGTGGTATTCGCACACGTAGATCAAAATAGCGGTATATTTAGCGAATGTAAGGGCGGCTTACTTGAATCATTGGCTGGACTTACTTCGTTTAAAAATCGTGTTCTTGGTTTGCAAAAATCCAGGTCTCGTGACAATCTTAATCAATTCGAGAGATGCTTCGGTTTTTTGCCTGCTTTGGTTGAGGGCTCTGATCCGAAATCCATTACTGATATAGGTAAGGGAGATAAATGTACTTATTTGAAAATTGGCGAATATTCTTATGCCGCAATTAAATTTGCTTTGCAAGATTACAGAGATAGGGTTAGTGAAAATGTTCCAGAAAACAAGCATGGGTTTATAGAATCAATATCATTCCAAGGCGGAAAGTTCGACGGACAAACAATTACGTTTTCTCGTGAATTGAATACGCTCATTGGCATAAGAGGCAGCGGAAAATCTTCCATTTTAGAAGCGGTACGATATGTTTTGGGACTCACCGCACAAATGGACAAAAACTACAAAGATTCACTTGTTAAAAATGTTTTTGGTTCTGGCGGTAAAGCAACATTGAATGTAGTAGATAAACATGGTAAACGCTATTTTGTCAGTCGAATATTTGGAGAACGAATAAACGTTCTCGATGAGAGTGGCAATGACTTAAATATTAATCCGATTAGCTTGTTCGATGGGGTACAGTATTTCGGTCAAAAAGATCTATCCGGTAGCGCTGATCACGAAAATAGTTTGTTAGAAAAATTGATTAGCGGCAGAATTGGTCAATCCTCTAATTTAGATAGTCTTGTGAGTGAATTAGTCGGAACTGTAGAGCGTTTACTGGACGTAAGTAAAATCCCACAGCAAATTGTCGAAGCTACAACACAGCAAACAGAACTTGAGCATAAACTTTCAATTTTTGAAGAAAAAGGAGTAGCAGACAAACTAAAAAAGCAAAGAGGATACACCACTGACACCACAAAGCTTGATACAGTGAAAAAAAGAATAGACTCGATTTTGTGTGATATTCGTAATGCATTTTCAAAAAACTCAATTGCGTCAAGTACTTTGGACGGATATAGTAGTGAGTTTAATACCGACATCTTTGAAGATGTTTCTATGGTATTGTCTCTAATTGATGTTCAACTCACGCAAATCGGTTCCTGTATTGCTGAAATTGAAAAACAGTGCAACAGTGTGGGTGATATTATTTTCCGCTTGAAAGAGCGAACTGATAGTTTGGCAGATGAATTTGCTGAAATTAAAAGAGAGATTAAAGATGAAACTTTGGATGTTGACAGTTTTGTCAAAATGACCGCTGAGTTGCAAAAAACCAAGGAAAAGCTACAGCTACTAAGCGACGAAGCATCCTCTAAATCAAAAATAGAAGCATCATTTACTAAGGCAGAAAGAGAACGCAATGATGTCCTGTTGGCAACTTATAATGCGTATAAGGATGAAACTGAACGTATTAATCAGAATCAAACTGAACTACGAATTGAAATCACATTCAAGGGAGATCGAGAAGGGTTTAAATCTCAAATGAAAAGCGATTTCAGAGGAACGGGAATCTCGGACAGCAAATACCAAACTATTTGCGATACTTTCACTGATTATACAGCAATCATAGCAGACTGGATTATTTGCGATGGTCGCAAATTGAAAAAAATTGTTACATCCGGTGAATATGCAAAATTGGAAGACAAGCTTCGTAATCAATACGAAGAATTACTGGGCAGGCAAGTCGAAAACAAGGTAAACATTTATTATCACGGAAAATTGTTGAAACAGCACTCGATTGGTCAGCGAGCCTCGGCACTAATCCTGTTTATATTGACACAAGATGATAATGACGTCATCTTTATTGATCAACCGGAAGATGATCTTGATAACAAGGTTATCTACGATGAGGTCATTACTGCCATTGCGCGGAAGAAACCATATATGCAGTTCATATTTGCTACACATAATGCAAATATCCCGGTGCTTGGCGATTCCGAAAGAGTGTTAGTTGTCGAGTTCCAAGAAGCAAAAATTGACGTTGACCAAGGTAACATTGATTTGGATTCTACGCATAAACAAATTGTTGACATTATGGAGGGTGGCAGAGAAGCCTTCGATAAGAGGCAACTTATTTACACATCTTGGCATTGAACTTCATTTTTTCGTGGCAACGCTATGGCAACAAAAAATCAGATAGCCCATGCTACCTGAATAATGAAAGCAATACAAATAATCTGTGCTAAATCCCATAAGTAAACTTGTTTAGAATAGGCTTGACGGGAGCGAGTTTGAATAATTTCTGATACACTATAATAGTAAAAAATAATCCCTTAGCTGTGGGTAGAAAACTCATAGCTAAGGGATTTTTGCGTCTGTAAATATTTATGCGCTGGCCATATCTCACTTTTTGTTTTACAATAATATCAAGTGATGCATAATTATTGCTTAAGAGGAAAAAACTTTTGAAGAAGCTACAGCTAAAATGATTATAAGTATGCGCAAAGCAAAGGAGGACGAAAAATGTCAGATACAATGGAGGTTTACTATTTCAGTCCCACGGGAGGAACGAAAAAGGTAAGCGATATTTTTGCCGCTGCCATAGGTAAAAAAGTAATATGGCATGATTTGGGAGATAAGCAACCCCTGGCGAAGCAACCGCAGGGAGAGTTGATTGTTGTTGCGGCGCCTGTATTTGCCGGACGTATTCCTTCTGTTGTGCGTGAAAAAATAAAAATGCTTGCCGGTGAAGGAAAGAAGGCCGTAACTATTGCGGTCTATGGGAACAGGGCCTATGAAGATGCACTGTTGGAGATGAATGATATTCTGATTCAAGGCGGCTTTACGGTAATAGCATCAGCAGCATTTGTGGCGCAGCATTCTATTGTGCCGGAGGTTGGCGCCGGCAGACCGGATGCAGAGGATATAAAAGAAATACGTACATTTGCCGAAACTGTAAAAAGCAGCACTTCCGCAGAAAATGTTCATGTTCCCGGCAACCGCCCCTATAAGCCGGAGATGAATGTGTCGGCAGCGCCGCTTTCTTTGCCAACGTGTACAGCGTGCGGAGCATGCGCAAAAAGCTGTCCGACAGATGCTATATCAAATGAGGACGGCAAGATGGCTACGGATGCAACAAAATGTATTCTTTGCATGGCCTGCATCCATGCGTGTCCTAAGCAGGCAAGAATTCTTCCGCCTCCCTTGCAGAAAAAAACAGATAATATGCTTGCTGCATTCAAGGCTGTCAGAAATAAAAATGAAACCTTTTTCTAAGAGCTTTTGCTTATATGCGCTTTAACGGCTTTTTAACATACAGAAATGCTGTTGCTTTTGCCAGCAGGCGTAATTTATGCTACAATATAATATCATGATTATTTAAGAGCGGAGAGTAGCGATGATAGCTAAAATAATTATAAGCGCCAACGAAGACGAAACCCGTATGGGGTTGCTGGAAAACGGAATATTGATGGAATATCTGGTAGAGCGCAAGGAAGAGCAGCATCTTGTAGGCAGTGTATTTAAGGGAAAGGTATGCAATGTAGTCCGTGGTATTCAGGCTGCCTTTGTTGATATCGGTCTGGAGCAGAATGCTTTTCTGTATCTGGGCAATAAAAAGGATGTTACCGAAGGTCAAAGTTTGATAGTGCAGATATCTAAGGATGCACGTGGTACTAAGGGACCTACTGCTACCCGCGAAATTACCTTGCCGGGACGCTATGTTGTACTGCTGCCGCAGGCGGATTATGTGGGCATTTCGCGTAAGATTACCGATAAGGAGGAACGTGAGCGCCTGAATACGATTTGCGAGGGTGTGCGTCCTGCAGGTATGGGAATTGTGGTGCGCACGGCAGCGACAGGTGTTGCGCGTGAGCTTCTGGAGCGCGATGTGCAGGAGCTGGCGGCTGACTGGAAGGTGCTGGCGGCGCGTGAGCGTGTAGCGAAGGCTCCCTGCCTGCTGAGGCGTGAGCTTGATCTGCCAATACGTATTGTGCGCGACTATCTGCGCCCGGAGCTGACGGAAATCGTGATTGATAATCTGCCGATTTATAAGCGTGTGGAAGAGCTGCTGGCTGAGATGCCGCAGGCACAGGATATCAGGGTAACGCTGTATCAGGGCTTGGAGGATATCTTTGAATATCATAAACAGGGAGAAGCGGTTGCCGGCATCAGCGACAGACAGGTGACCTTGCCGAGCGGCGGTTATCTTGTTATCGACCACACCGAGGCCATGACAGTTATTGACGTCAACAGCGGTAAGTTCAGCGGACGCGAAAATCTGGAAGAAACGATTATGCAGATTAACCGCGAGGCGGCGCTGGAGATTGCGCGTCAGCTGCGTTTGCGTGATATTGGCGGCATTATCGTAGTAGATTTTATTGATATGCATACCGATAATCACAAAAGAGAGATTATGAACTCTCTGCAGCAGGCGCTGAAGGGTGATAAAATGCATCCCAAGGTGCAGGATATCACGGTGCTGAATCTTGTAGAGATTACCAGAAAAAAATCGCGTCAGAATTTATCGAGCGTTTTATACACACCCTGCCCGGTATGCAACGGCAGCGGACGTGTGCAGAGCAGAGAAAATCTTTCTTTGGAAATTAAGCGCCGTCTGCGTACCTTGCTGAAGCGCCGCAGCAGCTCAAAGAATCTTTTGATTACCGCTAATCCCTGGCTGGCAGAGTGGTTGGTGAGCAAAGATTTGCGTGCCTGGGAAAGAGAATTGGCCTGCACCCTGAAGGTTGAGGCAGATGCTTCCCTGCATGTAGAAAGTTTTATGATTTTAGATAACAGTGGTGTTGACAAATAGCTGACATTAAGGTAAAATATTCCAGTATGGACTGATTTGGTCCGTCCCCAACCGCGCAGAGAGGTTCTGAAAATCCCTGGCGTCAGGGTACCGTATTTGGCGAGTCTATCATTAAGGGAGGTGCAATAGATGTACGCAATTATCAAAACCGGTGGCAAACAATACCGCGTAAGCGAAGGCGAAACTCTGCAAGTTGAAAAACTGAACGCAGAAGTTGGCGCTGAAGTAGTTTTTGAAGAAGTTCTGACCGTTGTAAATGATGCTGATGTTAAGATTGGCAAGCCCGTAGTTGAAGGTGCAAAAGTTGTTGCTAAAGTTGTTGAACACGGCAAAGCAGACAAAATTTTCGTTTTCAAATACAAAGCTAAATCCAACTACCGTAAACGTCAAGGTCATCGTCAACCGTTCACTACTGTTGAAATCACCGCTATTAACGCATAATTTTTATGGTAAGTGTTGATTTATTCAGGAACAAGCAGGGTATGATTACAGGCTATAAGGTCAGTGGTCATGCAGGTTACAGCGAAGAAGGCTCAGACATTGTCTGCAGCGCGGTTTCCGCTCTGACACAGGCTCCCTTGCTTGGCTTGGAAAAACATTTGAAACTCAATCCGTCCTATGTCGTTAATCAGGAGGACGGAATCTTCGAGGTAGCATTGAACAGTGCTCCTACCGACCTGACAGAGGCTATATTGCAAACCATGATTTATGGAGTGGAATCAATAGCGCGTCAGTGTCCGCAATATGTTCGCATTCAAGAACATAGGAGGTGAAAGTAATGTTTGAAATTATTCTGCAATTACATGCACATAAAAAAGGTACTGGTAGCTCCCACAACGGTCGTGACTCTAACGCACAACGTCTGGGTACCAAAGCTCATGACACCCAGCTGGTAACCGCTGGCAGCATCATCGTTCGTCAACGTGGTACTAAATTCCATCCGGGCAACAATGTTGGCATGGGCAAGGACTACACTATTTATGCTAAGGTTGAAGGTCGCGTTAAATTTGAACGCAAAGGCCGCGACAAACGCCAAATCAGTGTATATCCTGTTGAAGAAGCAGCAATGTAATCTTCATAAAAATTACTCCGTAACTCTCGGGTTACGGAGTTTTTGTATTTCCGGCACTTAAAGTATAAAAAGCTTCCCGCAAGGGGAAGCTTTTTTGCGTTAACCGCAGGTTATTTTGCCGCACGATAGATATTTTCCATATCTTCGATAGTCAGAACTTTAAACTGGCCGATGGTGCGCGTATTCATAAAGCTGCATTTATATGCCAGCTCTTTGATTTCTTCTTCAGTGAGGTCCTTGCCGGTCAGCTCGTGAATACTGGTAGGCATACCGATATGGTGGAAGAAGCTCTCCATTGCTGCAATGCCTTCTAAAGCCGTGGCTTCGGGATTGTGGAAGTTATAGGGAATATGGAAAACGTTAGCTGCCAGCTGTGCAAAGCGGCCGATGTTTTCTTTATAGACATAGCGTGCCCAACTGCCCCAGACTGCTGCCAGACCTGCGCCGTGAGCAACGCCGAACATGCTGCTCAGCTCGTGCTCCAGCTGGTGGCAGGACCAGTCACCGAAGGTGCGGTCGCCGGTGGTTTCGTTGTGGGAGAGGGTACCGCTCCACATGATTTCGGCGCGGGCATCGTAATTATCAGGCTCTTTGAGTGCAATTTTTGCATAACGCATAACATTGCGCAGCAACGTTTCGGCAATGCCGTCGATTAATGCCAGCTGATGTGTTGACGGGGCAGTAAAATAACGCTCCAAGGTATGTACCATGATATCAGTGCAGCCGCTGGCTGTCTGGTAGGCAGGCAATGTATAGGTAAGCTCAGGGTTCATAATAGCGAATTTGCAGTAGCCGTAGTCGGTAGAAAGGCCACGCTTTAGCATGCCGTCCTCGTTGGTGATAACGCTGCAGTTGCTCATTTCGCTGCCTGCTGCCGCGATAGTCAGCACGGCGCCGAGCGGAGCGCAGGCGGTAATCTCTTTTTTCTTAGCGTAATAATCCCACACATCTCCGGGGTTGGCCAGGCCGTAGCCAATGCCCTTGGCGCTGTCGATAACACTGCCGCCGCCGACTGCGAGAATAAAATCAACGTTCTCCTCACGGCACAGTTCTACGCCCTTCTTAACCATGGAAAGCTGCGGGTTAGGAACAACGCCTCCCAACAGCACGTATTCCAGGCCTGCGTCCTTCAGGCTGGCGCAGACGCGGTCCAGCAGACCGCTTTTCTTGGCGCTGTGGCCGCCGAAGTGTACAAGTACCTTGTGGGCACCGTAATATTTACACCATTTACCTGCTTCGTTTTCGGTATTTTTACCGAAGATTATTTGTGTAGGTGCGTGAATCTGAAAATGATCCATAATATCAGCTCCTTGCCAGTAATAACTTATCATTGTTTAAAAGGTAATAAAAGAATAACAAAAAGACTGCCTGAGGTCGCAGGCAGTCTCTCGCAAAACAAATTCCGGAGAGGACTGACAAACGGCTATCAGGAATCTCTCTTACTTTGCTTATTATAGGAAATTATTTTTTCTTTGTCAATTTATTTTAAACGTAAGGCTTAGCGCTTCTTTAATCCCAGTATTTCCTCCGGCAGCTGTGCCAGCGTAATGGCTGCAAAAACCAGAGCGCAGCCAAAGATTTCACGGCTGCTCATAGCCTGTCCCAAAATAAGCCAGCCACTTAAAAGCGCAAAGGCTGATTCCAGACTCATCAGCATGCAGGCAACCAAGGAGCTGACATGCTTCTGGCCGACAATCTGCAGCGTGTAGGCTACACCGCTGGACATAATACCGGCATAGGCGATAGGTGCCCAGCCTGCAATGATATTATCCAGTGACGGTGATTCAAAAATAAACATCAGCACACCGTTGACCACGGTGCAGGTCATAAATTGTATGAGTGAAAGGCGCACGCCGTCAAGATTTTTAATGATATTTTCTATGGCGATAATCTGTGCAGCGAAGCAGAAGGCACAGATGAGGGTGTATAAATCACCTTTGTTGATAGAGAAGCCTTCGTTGATGCAGATAAAGTACATGCCTATAGCTGCTACGACAACGCTGAGGCCCTGCAGCAGGGAAACGGAGCGACGGTAGAAGATATAGCTCAAAACAGGTACTAGAATTATATAGAGTGCTGTGATAAAGCCGCTTTTGCCTACGGTAGTGTACATAATGCCAAGCTGCTGGAAAAAACATGCGAGTGAGAGGAAAAGACCACAGGTGATGCCGCCCTTAAGCAGACGGTCTTTATAAACAGGATCATCACTGCCTAAAACAGTAAAGCGCTTACCTGCAGCTTTGTCGAACAATAGGCAACAGCCGAACAAAAATATAGTAGCCAAAACACTGCGCGCGCAGTTGAAGGTTAACGGTTCGGCGTAATCGCCGCCGACGCTTTGCGCGATAAAGGCAGTACCCCAGATGAAGGCACATAAGGTGAGCATGAGAACTCCGCGTGTACTGTGATTATTTGCTGATGAATTATTCATAAACAACACCCCTATAACAAAACAATAAGATGAAAATAATTATACCATATTTTGCAGTGCGTGTACAAAGGTAACAGCTTGAAAAAACGCCGTCAGAGGGATAATTTTGAGTTGCTTTTCTGCGGAACATTTCCTCTCGCAGGACTTTTTTGTAAAGCGATTAGCTGAAAATGTAAAAAATAAAGCTAAGTGCTAAATTGGCGAAAAAATCGTCTACAATCAAATTTATCAACATATTGATGAATTTATCTTTGACACCCACGACATATTGTGGTAGAATAAAGCTACCGAAAATGCTACGCTTAACCGTAGCTGTTTTTTATGAAGAGTACAAGGCTTTGACCGTTACGGTCAGAGCCTTGAATAACGTATAGGTGTATTTTAAGAATAACTTATGGATTTTTGCTCTTAGTTCTTATACGAATATATGGATTTATAACTTTAATTTTACAGGAAAGGATGCTGAAAGGTTATGAAAGTAATTAAGCGCGATGGCACAACAGTAGATTTTGATGCCGCAAAGATTGTCGTTGCTATTCAAAAAGCCAATGCTGCCGTAGAACCGGAATTTCGTATTGAGGAGGAGCAGATTCAAGATATTGCTGCTAATGTCCAAAATCGTAACCGCATGCGTCTGCTTGTAGAAGATATTCAGGATATGGTAGAGCATAGCCTGATGGATGCAGGTAAATTTGAGCTGGCAAAGCAGTATATTATTTACCGTTATAAACGTGCTCTGGTGCGTAAGGCCAACACTACCGACGATTCTATTCTGTCCTTAATCCGCAACAGCAATAAGGACGTTATGGAAGAAAACAGTAATAAAAATGCAACTATGGCTGCTACTCAGCGCGACCTGATTGCCGGTGAGGTTTCCAAGGATCTGACGAAGCGTATTATGCTGCCGGCAAAGATTTCTAAGGCGCATGAAGAAGGCGTGCTGCATTTCCATGATGCTGACTATTTTATTCAGCCTATTTTCAACTGTTGCCTGATTAATATCGGCGATATGTTGGATAACGGCACGGTTATGAACGGCAAAATGATTGAAAGCCCTAAAAGCTTCCAGGTTGCCTGCACCGTTATGACACAGATTATTGCATCTGTTGCTTCCAGCCAGTACGGCGGTCAGTCTGTTGATATCCGTCATCTGGGCAAATATCTGCGTAAGAGCTACGAAAAGTTTAAAAAGAGCATCAAGGAAACCTCCGGAGGCAACATTGATGACGAAACTCTGGAGCGTCTGACAAACGAGCGCCTGCGCTACGAGCTGAAGGGTGGCGTACAGACTATTCAGTATCAGATTAATACCTTGATGACTACCAATGGTCAATCTCCGTTTGTTACCCTGTTTTTGAACCTGCAGAAGGATGATCCGTATCTGAAGGAAAACGCTATGATTGTGGAAGAAATTCTGCGCCAGCGTCTGCAGGGCATCAAAAATGATAAGGGCGTTTACGTAACCCCGGCCTTCCCGAAGCTGGTTTATGTTCTGGATGAGCATAACTGCTTGAAGGGCGGCAAGTACGACTATATTACACGTCTGGCAGTAAAATGCAGCGCTAAGCGTATGTATCCTGATTATATCAGCGCTAAGAAGATGCGTGAAAACTACGAAGGCAATGTTTTCTCCCCGATGGGCTGCCGCAGCTTCCTGTCTCCCTGGAAGGATGAAAACGGTAACTATAAATTTGAAGGTCGCTTCAATCAGGGCGTAGTTTCTCTGAACCTGCCGCAGATTGGTATTGTTGCCAAGGGCGATGAACAGAAGTTCTGGAAGCTGCTGGATGAGCGTCTGGAGCTGTGCTTTGAAGCGCTAATGTGCCGTCACAATGCGCTGAAGGGCATTAAGAGCGATGTCAGCCCTGTACATTGGCAGTATGGTGCTATTGCTCGTCTGGGTAAGGGTGAGACCATTGATAAATATTTGGAAAACGGTTATTCTACCATTTCTCTTGGCTATATCGGCCTTTATGAGCTGACCAAGCTGATGAAAGGTGTAAGCCATACCGATCCTGCAGGCGAGGATTTTGCCCTGCGCGTTATGAACCGTCTGCGCGGTGCCTGCGATAAATGGAAGGCACAGACTGGCCTTGGCTTCGGTCTGTATGGTACACCGGCAGAAAGCCTTTGCTACCGCTTCGCACGTATCGACAAGGAACGTTTCGGCACGATTGAGGATGTTACCGATAAGGGCTACTATACTAACTCCTATCATGTTGACGTACGTGAGAAAATTGATGCTTTCAGCAAATTTAAATTTGAAAGCCAGTTCCAGAATATTTCCTCCGGCGGTGCGATTTCTTATGTAGAAATTCCTAATATGCGTCACAATACCGAAGCATTGGAAGAGGTTGTCAAATTCATTTATGATAACATCCAGTATGCGGAGTTTAATACTAAATCCGATTACTGCCATGTTTGCGGCTTTGACGGTGAAATTACTATTAATGATGATAATGAGTGGGAATGCCCCGCATGCCACAACAAGGATCATTCCAAGATGACGGTTATCCGCCGTACCTGCGGTTATCTGGGAGAGAACTTCTGGAATGTAGGCAAGACTAAAGAAATTAAAGCCAGAGTAATGCATCTGTAATTTGCGAGGTGAGGGCGTATGAATTACGCAGAAATAAAAAATCTGGATATTGCTAACGGACCGGGCTTGCGTGTATCGTTGTTTGTCAGCGGCTGTACACATCATTGCAAGGGCTGCTTTAACCCGGAGTCCTGGAATTTTAATTACGGTCAGCCATTTACGGAAGCAACGCAAGAGCATTTGCTGGAGCTGTTGGAGAACGAGCATATCCGCGGCCTGTCGCTTTTGGGCGGTGAACCTTTCGAGCCTGCCAATCAGGCGGCGCTGCTGCCGTTCCTGCGCAAGGTAAGAGCACGCTTCCCCAAGAAGGATATCTGGTGCTACAGCGGTTATAATTTCGAAAAGGATATGCTGACAGGTAACCTGGGACCTTGGGAAATTACCGAAGAAATGCTGTCCTATATTGATGTACTGGTGGACGGAGAATTTAAGCTGGAGCTGAAGAATCCTAATCTGCGCTTTCGCGGCAGCGAAAACCAACGCGTTATCCTGGTGCAGGAATCGTTGAAGGCAGACGGCATTGTACAATGGGATGACGGCGAGGGCTTGAGCATCTGATAAGCAGTGCATTTACAAATTTGTAAAAAGTAAAGCATTCCGGCTCGCAGGAGCAGGGATGCCCGGAAAAAGAAATAGCATTGTCGGTCTTAGCAGGACTGACAATGCTATTTTAATTGTGTGCGTAAAGATTGTGGAATAACAGATTCGATAAAGGCTTTGACGATTGCCGGTTCAAAATCAAGACCGGCCTTGTTCTGCAGCTCGATGATAGCGTCGGCGTGAGTTTTTTGCCAATGCTGGGTACATGGGTTCAGGTTGCGGTCATAATAATTGGCTACGGCAACTATGCGTGCGCCGATAGGGATGTTCTGTCCCTTCAGGCGTTTTGGATAACCGGTGCCGTCCCATTTTTCGTGGTGCGCACGGATGATATCGCTGATGGTATCGAAGCCGGGAATATTTTCCAGCATGCTGGCGCCGGCGATGCAGTGACGTTTATAAATAGACTGCTCGCGCGTAGAAAGAAACGGCAGCTTAGCCAAAATAATATTGGGTACGGAAAGCTGACCGATATCATGCAGCAGCGCTGCTGTTTTTATCTGCGAAACCTCGCTGGCAGGCAGGCCGAGCTTAGCGGCAGTGCTGGCAGAATAATTGGCAACCTGCTGGCTGTGCAGATAAATTTCCCTATTTTTAATTTCCAGCATTCTTAAATAGAACTCGCAGATATCCTTCGTCAGGCGAGCATCCGCAAAGTCCAGACATTGTGGTATAGCAATCATAAAGTGTGTTTCCTTTTTTTCCGTTCAATATTGAGTACCAATAGTATAGCACTTTTTGACAAAAGATAAAAGTATGCAGAGCTATTGACTTGCAAAAAAAATTTTTTCCCATTATAATAGATAGGACAACTCAGGTCTGTGGTTGCAAGTCGATGCCAGTTGCAGGCGAAACGATCCACGTAAGCAGCAAAATTTTGCTGTGAGCACGGTGCAGCTTAGAAGTAAGTCCTGCCGCAAAAAATTATGGGCGAGAGAGGTAGTAGTGGGGAGCGGAATGCTTAGGAGCGAACCTTCCAGCAGGCGAGTGTGGGGGCGAAAACCAGGTCAGCTGAGTTGTTTTTTGTTACCTAAATTACAGTTTGCTGCATTTTGAAAAAAAATGCAGTAAATTTTTATTTTTATACCGATTTTTTTCATAAAAATACTTTACCTTGCGGGAATTTAGGTATATAATGTACCTATCTCAAAATTGGCGTACAATATCGAAGGGGGAAATGATGATGAAGAAGATTTTGTTTTTAGTTATGGCAGTTCTGGCTGCTGCTTCTATGATGATTGCCGGCTGTGGCGGTGGCGATAAAAAAGCTGCTGAACCGGAAAAGGTACTGCGTGTAGGTACAGAGCCTACCTTTGCTCCTTTTGAATTCCAAAAAGAGGGCAGCAAAAGCTATGACGGTTTTGACATGGATCTGGCACGTGCTATCGGCAAGCAAATGGGCTACAAGGTTGAAATTGTCAGCATGGGCTTTGACGCATTGATTCCGGCACTGAACTCCGGCAACATTGATGTTATTGCTGCAGGCATGAGCATTAATGAAGAACGTCAAAAGGCTGTTACCTTCTCTGAACCTTATTATACTTCCGGCCTGATCGTTATGGTAAATAAGGACAACAACGAAGTTAAGAGCGTTAAAGATCTGGAAGGCAAACGTATTGCCTGCCAAATCGGTACTACCGGTGAAAAAAATGCCAGAAACGTTGCTAACGCTAAAGTAACTGCTTTCAACACTAATGATGAAGCTGTTATGGAACTGAAAAACAAAGGCGTTGATGCTATTATCAATGATAGTCCTGTAGTTGGTTATTACCTGGCACAGGGCGGCAACACCAGCATGAAGACTGTTGGCGATATCATGGAAGCAGAGCAATACGGTCTGGCTGTTAAAAAAGGCAATGATAAGCTTGCGGGCGAAATCAACAAGGCTTTGGCTGAGTTGAAGAAAAATGGTGAATATGACAAGATTTACAAAACCTGGTTTGGTGAAGTAAAGAAATAATATTTTGTTCACTACGGAGCACGACAGGGTTTAATTGCCGGACGTGCTCCGTTTGATATTAAAAATTAGAAAAGAAAAAAATGAGGGGGACCAACAAATGAAAAAGGTATTAGTATTTTTAATGATGGCTATTATGGCCTGCAGCATGCTGCTGACCGGCTGCGGCGGTGAGGAAAAAAAGGCTGCTGACAGCGCTAAGGTTTTGCGTGTCGGCACTGAGCCTGTATTTGCACCGTTTGAATTTCCTAAGGAAGGCAGCAAGGATCTGACCGGCTTTGATATTGAGCTGATTGAAGCTCTTGGCAAGCAAATGGGCTACAAGGTTGAAATGGTAAGCATGGGCTTCGATGCTTTGATTCCGGCGCTGAATTCCAACAATATTGATGTTGCTATTGCCGGTATGACCATTACCGATGAGCGTAAAAAGGTTGTTGATTTTACTGAATCCTATTATACCTCCGGTCTGATGATCATGGTACGTAAAGACAGCAATGTAAAATCCATCGATGATTTGAAGGGCAAAACTATTGCCTGCCAAATCGGTACTACCGGTGAAAACAAATCCAGAACTGTTGAAGGTGCTAAAGTAAAGGCATTCAATACTCAGGACGAGGCTTCTCTGGAGCTGAAAAACGGCGGCGCTGATGCTGTAATCGGTGATGCACCAGTTATTGAATACTATATGACCAAAGCAGGCAAGGACTTTGCTAAAACTGTTGGTGAAAGAATGGAAGCTGAGCCTTATGGTATTGCTGTTAAAAAAGGCAGCAAGCTGGCCGGCGATTTAAATAAAGCTTTAGCTGAATTGAAAAAGAGCGGCGAATATGATAAGCTTTATACTAAATGGTTTGGAGAGAAAAAATAAGCAGTGGTTATCTCCGGCCTGAAACTAAGAATTTAGAAGGGATTGGGAGAATATGAATTTTGAGCTTATGGCAAATTCGTTTCCGCTTTTGCTGGCCGGTGCCGCTATTACCGTAGAGATTACGGCAATGAGCGTTACCTTCGGTCTGCTGATTGGCTGCATGATCGGTATTGCACGTTTGTGCAGCATTAAGCCGTTGCGTTATTTTGCCAATGTTTATGTCGATTTTATCCGCGGCACTCCGTTGCTGGTACAAATCTTCCTCGTGTATTTTGCGTTGCCTAACATTATCGGCAGCCGTGTTGATCCGTTTGTGGCGGCAATTTCCGCCTGCTCTATCAACAGTGGTGCGTATGTTGCCGAAATCTTCCGTGCCGGCATCCAGTCTATCGACAAGGGCCAGATGGAAGCAGGCCGCAGCCTTGGTATGACATGGGCGCAGACTATGCGCTATATCATCATGCCACAGGCCTTCAAGCGCATCATTCCGCCTCTGGGCAATGAGTTTATTGCGATGCTGAAGGATTCCTCTCTGGTTTCCGTTATCGGCTTCGAGGAGCTGACACGTCGCGGCCAGCTGATTATTGCCCGTACCTACGCTTCCTTTGAAATCTGGATGGCTGTAGCTATTATCTATCTGATTATGACCTTTGCTGTTGCAAGGTTCACCGGTTATCTGGAGCGGAGGTTTGACACGAAATGAGCAAGGAAATGATTATAATCAAAGATTTGAAAAAAAGCTTTGGTGATTTGCACGTACTCAAGGGTGTAAACCTGACTATTGCGGAAAAAGAGGTTGTTGTTATTATCGGCCCCAGCGGCAGCGGTAAGAGTACTCTGCTGCGCTGTATCAACTTTTTGGAGGAGCCTACCGGCGGCAGCATTGTTATCGACGGTATTCCTCTGAACGGTGAGGCTAATATCAACGAAATCCGCAAGGAAGTAGGCATGGTATTCCAGCGCTTTAATCTGTTCCCGCATATGACTGTTATGCAGAATCTGATGCTGGCACCGATGAAGGTGCGAGGCATTTCTAAGGACGAAGCAGAAAAGACTGCGCATATGTACCTGAAAAAGGTTGGTATGGAAGACAAAGCCAACAATTATCCCGATCAGCTCAGCGGCGGTCAGCAACAGCGTGTTGCTATTGCGCGTGCGCTGTGCATGAAGCCGAAGGCTTTGCTGTTTGACGAGCCTACCAGTGCTCTTGACCCGGAAATGGTTAACGAGGTTCTGGATGTTATGAAGCAGCTGGCTAACGAAGGTATGACCATGGCTGTTGTTACTCACGAAATGGGCTTTGCCCGTGAGGTTGGCGACCGTGTATGCTTCGTAGACGGCGGCAAAATTCTGGAAGAGGGTACTCCGGAAGAAATTTTTGGTAATCCGAAAGAGGAGCGCACCAAAAACTTCCTGTCCAAGATTTTATAAGAAAATTAAATATGGGTAAGATGTTTCATGGTGATAATGATTAATCTATTCAGCCAACTAACATTGTGCTGATAGAATGATTTTTTTAATAAAATGAAATGTTTTACATTAAAAAGAAGCAAAACTCCGCTTTAAGGATGTTGACCTATGTATGAGAGATGTTATTTTCATAGGTTACATTAAAGCGGAGTTTTTTGATTTATCAGGTGCTGTAAGCACCTGCAAGCCAAAAGTACTCGATGTACTTTTGCTTGACGGGGGGGGACAACGTGCTATAATTCTAGCAGTGACTAATTATGTAATTAAAGTTGTTGTAAAATAAGGAAAAAAGCAAATATATAAAATTAGTAATTTAGAGAGTTTTGTATGTAAGCATTTTCTTCTTTGAGAAACTGCAAACACTGCATGATATATTGCTATAAAATTTAAGAACCTAACGAGAGAACAAGAGAATAAAAGCGTATCAGGTGTATTTATACTTAATAGGTAAACAGGTGTAAAACCTGTGCTGTCCCGCAGCTGTAATGTGGAGCTGGCCTTATAACGTCACTGGGAAACCGGGAAGACAAGGCTGGCAGTGAAGCAGAGCCAGAAGAACTGCCTGATATAGGGCCTTTCAACAACCTGCGATGTACAGGATTGCGCTTTTCGAGGGATAAGTGCGTCTTGCTGTCACAGTACGGCAAGACGCTTTTATTTTAACTGCAATATTTGCATGAAGTATATTTATTATTCTTGCATATTAACATCTGACAAGCGGAACAAGGATAGCTTGGTCAGATGCTTTTATGAAAATAAATTTTGTCCCAGTATGCTCAAGAATTACGAGAGAAAGGAGGAGCTATGAAAAGGATAATTATGCTGCTGACCTTAATTTTGGCGCTGATGTGCCCTGCACTTGCCGGTGCTGAGGTATCGAGTGACAAAATGATTTTGGATTGGACAACATCCAAGGTATGGGTTAACGGTGGCGATCTGTGTGTAACAGGTACTTTTGTCAACAAGCGCAATGACGTTGCAATCACTAAGCTGAACGAATTTATTATGCGTGTTACATACACAGATAAAAATGGCGAGCGCAAGCAATTCCTTGGCAGACCAGTGAAGTTTCCTATGTGTAAGATTCCGGCCAAAGCTTCACGCAAGCTGAATCTTAATTTTGGCCCGTTTGCTGACGAAAGCGTTGGCAACTGGGTAACGGCGCAGACCTATACGTTTACGTATATAAACGGTGCGCGTTTCTGACAACTTTTTTGATGAGTATTGTGTAATGGGCTTGTGAAAAGCTTAATTTTTTACGGAAAGAAGTGTATGAGTAACATGAAGAGAAGTTATACTGCTGCAGCAGCTATGATGATGGTAATGGGTTTATGTGCAAGTGCGAGCGCAGCTGCTGCTGTTGATAAAACCTTGGATAATTATACTCTGGATGGTGTAATTGTTGAGGCTGATGCTGTAAGAAACCAATTTGGCGATATTAACACTGAGCAATCCTACTATCGTACCGGTGGTGACGTTAATGTAATTACCAGCCAGACTTTAGAGAAACGTCATTATCAGCAATTAGGCGATGCTTTAAAAACTATCCCTGGTGTACAGGTACAATCTCCCGGCGGCTATAGAGGCGGCGAATATGGTTATACCCAAACCCATACTATTGTAAGCATTAATGGTGATGCCAGAGTAGTAGTATTGATTGACGGACGTCGTCTGGATAATACATCCGGTGGTACAGTTGCAGGCAATTCCGGTTCCGGTTCTAAGGCAATGGTAGATATTAACCAAATTACCAGTATGGATAATATCGATAAAATTGAAGTAATTAAAGGACCTGGTGCTTCTATTTACGGTGCCGATGCTACAGGTGGTGTTATCAATATCATTACTAAAAAAGGTGGTCAGAAAACAACCGGTTCTATAGATTATTCTGCTGGTTCTTGGAATAAACGTAACTATGGCATGTCTGTTTCCGGAGGTAGCAATGACGGAAAGTTAAAGGTATTCATGTCCGGACGCCGTGAAACCGGTAGTGATTCTCATTACAAAGATGGTCTGACCGGTGTAAACCATAAATGGGCACAAACCGGTTATAAAGAAGATTCTATCAATGCACGTGTTGACTATGATTTTGATGATACGCACAGATTGACTGTAGCCTACAGTCACTTACAGGGTGATGATGATTATCCGCTGACAGCACCTTATTATAAATATTTGACTCCTACCGAGTGGGAAAGAATTAAACAATATTATGACCAAGGCCTTACCGGCAATATTAAAAATCCGGGCTACAGAAACTTATGGATTATGTGGCTTGGTGCATATAACGCATACAATAAGAATAACTATGATGTAACCTATTCCTTTAATAAGGAAAACGGTATGGAAAGCTTTATCAGATACTACAAACAGAATGAAAGATATTGGGGTTCCTTCGGTGGTGGTGACGGAGATCTGACAGCACCGTTGCCGTTTACCAAGGAATGGGATGAATGGGCAAAAACTCATTACAGAGGCAGAAACTATAGATCTTATTACAATGAGCTGAAAAATGATGGCGTTCAGCTCCAGCTTGCAAAATCTGTTGGCAATCATGATTTGCTGACAACCTGGACTTATGATAAATCTAAATACTTAAGCTTCCGTACCAAAACAAATCAGAAATCTGTAGTTGAAAGAGACAGCGTTTTAGGTTATATTCAGGACAAAATCCACATCAATGATCATTGGGATATTACACCGTCTGTAAGATATTCCTATTACAGTGATTTTTCACGAACTGACAGAGATGGTACAAAATGGAATTCTGCTGAATCCACAACTACCATTACTCCAACCTTAAATACACAGTATGCCTTTGATGATACAGCAAGCATGTATTTGGGCTATACTAAAGTATACAGACCTTTGCGTGTTGGTGACTATGATAGAACTAATGGCAGTGCTCCTGCTGGATTGGAAGATGAAAAAGGTGATGTTTGGACAATTGGTGTAAGAAAAGATTTCTCTGACAAAACCTCTGTTTCCATGCATTACGATTACACCAAAATGAGCAATGCTGTGGCAAGATACAGTGTATGGGATAAGGATGTTAAAGATTTTAAACTGAAGTATGTAAATGCTAAGGAAGATAAAAAATCATTTAACTTTACTATTTCTCAAAAATTTAACGAGCATTTAGGACTGAATTTGAACTATTCTCATGCATGTGACGAATGGAAAGCAAAAAATGGTATGCAATTCGATCCGGATTTGTCTTGGGCAGATGGTAATGTCAATACTGCAATCAACAAACTGCGTCCGCAGAATATTTACACTGCAGATTTGACCTATGAAAATGACAAACTGAGCGTTTCTTTGTTTGGTAACTACTATACAGGCTTAAGCAATGTAGCATATACAAGTAACAGATTCTTCGTGCTTGACTTGGCTGCTAACTACGAATTTAAGAAAAATTGGATTCTCTATGGTACAGTAAGCAACCTGACAAATCAGGCTTGGGAGAATACTTACACCAATTATCTGGGTATTGGTTCTTGGCCGCAACCTGGTCGTTCCTTCATGCTTGGCGTTAAGTACAAATTCTAATTTTAAAAATTAATTATGCAAAACAAGCTGAGGATTTAAGCCTTAGCTTGTTTTTGCATCTTTTAAGGTATAAAAATGAAAAATTTAATTTTTTTAGCAGCGATATTGGGGACAATATTTATAGGTGGATTTTTTGTAAATAGCGAGGAATATATACCTAATTCGGGAGGTAATAGCGCAGATGTAGGTCAATATACTCCTGTTACTATAGATACCTATGATTCGAACAGGAATAAGATTCAAATGACGTTTACTCATAGGCCACAGCGTGTTGTTGTAGATGAATTAAATACAATGGAAACTCTGTTGGCTTTAGGTTTAGGTGATTCTATTGTAGAGACTTCTGTGTCACCTAAAAGTATGAGTTATAAAAGACTGCTGCAAGAATATCCGGAGGAAATGGCAAAGATACAGAAAAAAACAGTACATTCCCTCAATACAGAGACCGTACTGTCAGCAAATCCGGATTTAATTTTGGGCTGGAAATCAACATTTACATCTATCCTCAGAAGACCAACCCAATGGTGGAATGCCAGAGGAATCAAAACGTATGTAGTAGCTACCTCAAATCATATATTGAATTACGGAACAATAGAGGATGAGAAGCAATTCCTGGCTGATATGGGAAAGATCTTTCACGTGGAACCGAAAACCAATCATTTGATTCGTGAAATTCAAGATGAGTTAAAAACTACCCAGAAAGCTGTCCAAGGTAAACCGCAGCAGAGAGTTATGGTTATAGAAGTTAGCGGTCGAGGTGCTTTTATGAATTATGATGATGGCTGGCTGGTAGGCGATATGGTCAGATCATTAGGCGGATGTATGCCTGTTAAAGAAAAAAGAGTAGGCGTCGAAGGTCTTATTGAAGAAAATCCGGATGTGATTTTTGTGGTTTATTTTAGCGATTATCAGAAGGATATCATTAGAAGTATATTTCAGCAGCCTGAATACAGCTCCTTAAAAGCTGTTCAAAATAATCGCATATGCCTACTGCCTTTTGATTGTATGTATACATCTGCTATAAAAACAATCAAGGGAATACGGCTGATAAAAAATGGACTTTATCCGGAATTAAATGCTTCCGGTAAAAGGAGTTAAGTATGAGAAATCGTTCAAAAGAAATTAGTGTTGCTTTGGTAATGCTTCTTTTAGCAGTGCTTTTGATGCTTGCGTTTTTATGGGCTCTCAGCATAGGTACGGTAAAGCTGTCGTTCGTGCAAATTTATGAGGGGATAGTAAATCAGTTTACAAGCGGAATGGCAATTGAAACCGCAGGTCAGGGACCGGTGCATGATATTATCTGGCTCTTGCGTCTGCCTCGTCTGGTGCTGGCTGCCTTGGTAGGCATGGGACTTTCGGTCTGCGGCGTTATCATGCAGGCTGTAGTAAAGAACCCGTTGGCGGACCCGTATATTCTTGGTATTTCTTCAGGTGCCTCTTTAGGTGCGACGGCAGCAATTCTGCTGGGCATCGGTGTGGCGCTGGGTGAAAACTTTGTCGGCATTGCAGCCTTTATCGGTGCCTTTGCCATGTCGCTGGGCGTACTGTTTATCTCTAACCTGGGCGGTCGCAGTAATTCCATTAAGCTGCTTTTGGGTGGTATGGCGTTGAGTGCGGTCTGTGGTGCTTTTTCCAGCTTCATTGTTTACTTTGCTAATAATAAGGAAGGCATGCAGAGTATTGCTTATTGGATGATGGGTAGCTTTGCCGGTGCTAAATGGGAAAACTTGATGATTATTGCTCCGATTGTAATTTTAGCTGTGCTGTTTTTATGGACTCAAAGTCGTATGCTTAACCTGATGCTCTTAGGTGATGAATCCGCTTTGACCTTGGGAACGGATTTACATATTTACAGACAAATTTATTTGCTGGTCAGCTCTCTTATTGTAGGCTTTGTTGTTTATTCTGCAGGCATGATAGGTTTTGTCGGATTGGTAGTACCGCATGTAATCCGTATGCTGGTAGGCACTGACCATAAAAGACTTATTCCTGTTGCAGCTTTAACCGGTGCAATATTTTTGGTAGTTGCTGATGGTCTCTGCCGTGTAATTATTCCGCGTACCGAGTTGCCGATTGGCATTTTGATTTCGATTATCGGCGCACCATGCTTCGTTTACCTGATGATTAAGAAAACCTATGGCTTTGGAGGTAACTGATAATGGAAATTTTAGCAGAAGCTGTAAAAATGGCCTTTGGCTCCAAGGAGATTCTTAAGGGAATAGATTTCAGCCTGCACAATAAGGAATTTGTAGGCATTATCGGTCCGAATGGCAGCGGTAAGAGTACTTTTCTGAAATGTGTTTACCGTGTACAGAAGCCAACGGGAGGGAAAATTACTCTTAATGGCACGCCACTGGATGAGCTTTCTTATCGTGAATCAGCATTGCAGTTGGCGGTAGTAGCACAGCATAATGTTTATAGCTTTGATTTTTCAGTGCTGGAGGTTGTGTTGATGGGACGTTCGCCGCACAAGAAAATGTTGGAGCGTGATAATCTCAACGATTATCGCATAGCGCGTGAAGCGTTGGCGACAGTAGGTTTGGCGGACTTTGAAGAACGCAGCTTTGCTACCTTGAGTGGAGGCGAGCAGCAGCGCGTAATTTTGGCACGTGCTCTGACGCAACAGACGGAATGTCTGGTGTTGGATGAGCCGACGAACCATTTGGATGTTAAGTATCAGCTGCAGATTATGGATATTGTAAAATCGCTTGATTTGACTGTTGTGGCAGCAGTGCATGATCTGAATATCGCTGCAATGTACTGTGACCGTTTGGTAGCAATTAAGGATGGACAGATTGTTGGCATGGGAACTCCGCGTGAGCTGCTGACGGAAAAGTTCATTTATGATATGTATGAAGTGCACTGCAGAGTGGATGAGGATACATCCGGAAGGATTAATATTGTGTATTTACCTCAGCACTGGCAATAGGTAAGTGCAGGATAAAACTTTTGAATTGAAAAATATATCAAAACATTGGAGGCTAAGGCATTGTTTACAACCTTAGCCTCCGCTTTGTTTGTGTAATAGGTGGTATCAGTAATACATTTATTATCCAAACTGCTTAAAGAATAACTGATAGTTTTCTCTATATCTTGTCTGAATGCATAAGAAGGCTTATAATATGATAAAAAGGCAGTACGCTAAAATGGCGACTGCCTACATCTGTTTTTTTGTCTGCTTATTACAATGGTAAGTTAATAATATTTGGTAAATTCGTTTAAGCAGGCTGTAATAACATGATAAATTATACATCATAACTTATGGAGTGATAATTATGCAAATGCAATTAGACGGACAACAATATCCTTACGCTTCGCGCCGTCGCGTAGTTTATGGCAGACGCGGTATGGTTTGCACCTCGCAGCCATTGGCATCTCAGGCGGGCCTGCAAATTTTACAGCAGGGCGGCAACGCTATTGATGCAGCCATCGCCACAGCAATTTGCCAGACCGTAGTAGAGCCTACAAATAACGGTCTTGGCAGCGACTGCTTTGCGATTGTCTGGGTAAAGGACAAGCTTTATGGCATCAACGGCAGCGGTTATGCGCCGCAGAACCTGACGGCGGAGAAGGTGCGCGCTTCAGGACATACAGATAAAATGCCGTTCAGAGGCTGGCAGGCTGTGACTGTTCCGGGGGCGCCTTCAGCTTGGGCGGAGCTGCACAAGCGCTTCGGCCGTCTGCCCTTTGCGCAATTATTTGCCCCTGCTATTGATTATGCGGAAAACGGCTATCCTGTTTCCCCGATAGTAGCACGCTTTTGGCAGGAGGGCATTGAGGCGCTTGCGCCGTATAAGGATAATCCTGCTGTTGCACCCTGGTTTGCAACCTTTGCTCCCCAAGGCGTAGCACCGCGCACAGGTGAGCTGGTGCGTTTGCCGGACCATGCCAAAACACTACGCCTGTTGGCAGAAAGCTACTGCGAAAGCTATTATCGCGGTGAGCTTGCCGAAAAAATTGTCGATTTCAGCGAAAAGACCGGCGGTTGTCTGACTTTGGCGGATTTGGCTGATTATCGCGCGGAATTTGTTGAACCTGTGCATATTAATTATCGTGGCTATGATGTGTGGGAGATGCCGCCAAACGGTCACGGTATTACGGCGCTGATGGCCTTGAATATTCTCAAGGGCTTTGATTTCAACGGACGTGACAGCGTAGCAACGCTGCATAAGCAGATTGAGGCTATGAAGCTGGCCTTTGCCGATGGCATGCAGTATATTGCCGACCCGCGCTATATGAGCACGAAGGTAGAGGCGATGCTGAGCGAGGAATATGCAGCCAAACGCCGTGCGCTGATTGGCGAGCAGGCCTTGCTGCCGGAAGCAGGCAAACCTTTCTGCGGCGGTACTGTTTATTTGTGTACTGCAGATAATGAAGGAAATATGGTTTCCTTTATTCAAAGCAACTACAAAGACTTTGGCAGTGGTGTTGTACTGCCGGGTTATGGCATCAACTTTAATGATAGAGGCGCAGGCTTTAGCTTGGACGAATCTTCGGATGATTTCCTGCTGCCACGCAAAAAGCCTTATCATACAATTATTCCCGGCTTTTTGACTAAGGATGGCGAAGCAGTCGGACCGTTTGGTGTTATGGGTGCCTATATGCAGCCGCAAGGTCATGTGCAGGTGCTGATGAACACGATTGACTTCCTGCTGAATCCGCAGGCTGCGCTAGACGCACCGCGTTGGCAGTGGATTGATGGGCGCGAGGTGTGGCTGGAGGATCGTTTCGCACCAGAGGTTATTGAACAGCTGCGCAAGCTGGGGCATGAGGTGCGCGTTATGAGCGATTACACCAGCTTTGGCAGGGGCGAAATCATTTGGCGCTGCCCTGACGGCGTGTTGGCGGGAGCAACGGAGCCGCGTGCTGACGGAACCGTTGCTGCCTGGTAATTTTATAAGTTTTTGTGTATGAATATAATACTTTCTGCTGTGCGTAGTACGGACGTAATTATCTTCAAGCTGCTTTTCCAAGAATGGGCATACGCATGATACTACAATAGTAACCTTGCGGTAACTAGCGCACGTGAAAGTGCGTACTTTACAGGACTGCAATTTGGTACTATGATATGTACAGATGATGCGCAATGCATCACGAGGAGGTTAACAGATTATGACACAAGAAACTTTGAATTTTGTAAAAGAACAAACTGAAGCTTTAATTGCTGCTCCGAGCTGCAGCGCCGAAGCAAAGGCTGCTGCTGAAAAATGGCTGGCTGCTGTCGGTACTGCGGAAGAAGCAGAAGCAACCAAGGCTTATATTGCAGAGCTGGAAGCAGACATCATGCCGATTGACGGCCTGATTGCTTTTTCCGGTTCCGAAGCAGGCGTTGGCGTTTTCGGTGCTGAGCTGGCTAAAAATATTCTGGCACATGCTAAGGAAATCAAGGCTGCCGGTGCTGCCTATTGCGATTGCCCGGCCTGCGCTGCCTGCAAAGCAATTCTGGATAAAAAGGCAGAGCTGCTGTAATTTATCTTCAAAAATAACATTAACCGCCCGTGTCTTATTGATGTGAGATGCGGGCGGTTTTTTGTAAAAAGCCTTTTCTTTTTTTGCACCGACAAGTCTGAAAAGTATAAGATTTTAACAACCAAAAATCTTGTCGGGGGGGGGCAATGGTGCTATAATATTGGTATACGCAAATATGATTATAAAATGAATTTAGTATTGATTGTTTGCTGAGATGATATTTTAGTGAGTGTATTCTTGTTATGTTATTATAATCAGAATTAACTGCTAAAAAAGAGAAAGGGTGTGTGGTTGTGAAGGTAAACCATAATAACAAATCTTTGGCAAAAAAAGTGTTGCTTTCAGTTGTGGCAGCAGGCGTAATGACTGGCTTCGTGATGAATGCGGAAGCAGCTGAGGGAAAATTTTTGGGAAATCAAGCTTTTAATGAAACAAATGTAAATTATGAGAAGGTAAATGCATCAGGTGAAGCTAATGTTACTTTAACAGATGGTGTTGTAACTGGACTCAAAGAAAGTCGTTTTGATCCTGATGATCCTGAAGATGCTGGCAGAACTCATGCTGATGTTGCTACCGAAATTAGAGATTCAGGTACTCGTGTGGAAGCAAATAATATAGCTTTTACCGGTGAAGTAAGCGCTGTTGAAGGTAGTACTGTTATTATTAATGGTGGTAGTGTAACGGCTGGTAATGCTTATTATGATGCAGCGCATGGTAATAAAGTAGAAAAACTGGCTACTGAAATTGGTGCGCATGATGGTTCTACAATTGAACTTAATAATGTAAAAATTAATTCTAATCTCGGCGCTTTTGATGGCGGTGTTGTTACTGTTAAAGGTTCCGATGTGAATGCAGCGTTTGCTATTTATGCTGAAGGCAAGGGTACGATTAATCTGATTAGCACTGATGGCAAAGCAACCTATACTGTTGGTGAAGACGGTGTTGAAGCTGCTGACGGTGGCGTTATCAATATTAATGGTGGTACATTACATACTACCAATATTAGTGTAGAAGGTAACGGGAGCAAGTTCGTTACCGATGGCAGTGTTGAAGCGAAAAAGATTGAAGCTATCTCTAATGCAAGTGTAATTTTAAATGGTGGCGGCAAAGTTACAGGCTATCAATATGATGATGGAAATACAGTAGCTGCAACAGTAAAGGGCAACTCTACTCTGACAGCAACGAATGTTCATTTTACAGGCGATTTTAAAGCAAAAGAAGGCTCTAAGGTTATCCTTAATGGTGGCAGTGTAACTGCAAGTGATTACTATGATAATGGAGAAAAGGATGGTTATACTGAGTTTGGCGCAATTGGCGAAGGCTCTAGCATTGTAGCAGAGGGCGTAGATATAAAATCTGCAACGCTTGCAGTTGATGGTGCAAATGTAACCATCAAAGACTCCAGCATTAACACCGTTGAAGGAATTTGGGCTTGGAAAAATGGTACGATTGATCTGATTAGCACCGATGGTAATGCAACCTATACAGCTAGTGGAGAAGGTGTTGAAGCTGTTGAAGGTGGCGTTATCAATATTAAAGGTGGTGGTACATTACATATTAGCAATATTAGTGTAAAAGATAACGGGAGCAAGTTCGTTACCGATGGCAGTGTTGAAGCCCAAAAGATTGTAGCTGGTTCTAATGCGAGCGTAAGTTTAAATGGCGGTGGCAAAATTACAGGCGCTGAACTGCCGAGTGGAACTAAAGTAGCTGCAACAGTAACGGGCAACTCCACTCTGACAGCAACTAACGTTGAT
>ULSN01050044.1_pt1 | contig 61465 bp, 30 predicted proteins | sample 1956771 | NCBI WGS metagenome assembly ULSN01 (sample SAMEA4835709, study PRJEB28245) | human gut metagenome | biome: gut microbiome; material: fecal sample | place: Denmark | collected 2008
TAATCGGACTGCAAAATTACACATTTTTATTTGATTATGTGAATGTTACGAGTCCTGCACCCCATCTTTTATGAATCTTTAACTCAATTTACGCTTTATTACTCATGATGGGCATGAAAAAAGCCCCCTCAGCACTTTTGCCGAGGGAGCTTATCTAAAGCTTATTCTAAACCCATTTTTCAGGGTTAACGAGAAATCTGAATTACTTCAAAACCACCTTCTTGCCATTGATGATGACAAGACCCTTGGCTGACTTGCTTACACGCTTGCCATCAAGAGAATAAACATTGCCTGCCTTAGTAGCCTTGTTCACGGTGATGTCGCTGATGCCGGTTGCAACCTTCTCAGCCTCTTTAGCCTCATCTACAATCTTCTGAGCCTCAGCCAGGATAGCGTCAATTCTAGCCAACATCGCATTGAACTGCTCCTGAGTCAAGTCTTCCTGATAAAGCTTCATGAACATCTGGCTCATCTCTACATTGAGGTCATCCAGCTTGGTTAAGTACTCATCCTTTACTGTTGGACACTCTGAGTCAAGGGTAGAGATGTATTCATCCATCTTCTGAGAAGCTGGATAATACTTTGCGTTAAACTGAGCCATCCACTCATCCTTCTGTGCCTGAGCATACAAGTCAGAGATATTCACCTTGAAATAACCAAAGCTCTCTACAAAACCATCGATCTTGCTTTCTGTATAAGGAGCCGTAGGATCGGCTGGTGCCTGAGCAAACTCAGCAGCAAGGTTCTTCCAATACTCTGCAGATTCATTTACCGCAGAAAGGTCATACTCAGGGAAATCCTTCTTTATCTTTGCTATTTCAGCATCCAATGAAGCGAGCGTTGCAGTGATGTCATCCAGCAAAGTGCTGGCTTTCTTTGATGCAGCCAAGAGGGTATCAGCCTTTGCACTGATAGCATCAAACTGATTACACATCTCCTTAGCCTTTTCTGCAGACTCGATAGGACCACCCATCATGACAGGCATGTAAACCTGCATCATCTCGGCATCCAGGTCATCGAAAGAAGGCGCATAATAATTCTGCACGTTCTCAGGAACCTTTCCCAAACATTCAGACTTATGCATAGAAGCATTCTGATAATGAGTATTCACCTGGAAAGAATAAACCTCCTGCTCTGCATTCTTCACTGCATCCTTGAGACCTTCTGCCATCTCTGCTACTTGAGCCTGATAGCTTTCAACCTCTGCAGCAGTAAGAGTCCCTGCAGCAAACTTATCCTTCACTTCAGCAGCCATATCAGAAAGACTGCTCTTATTAAATTCCAACGAGCCCTTTGTATCTTCTGCATCCGCATACTTCTCGTTGATTTCCTTCAACATGGCGTCGATGTTCTGCTGCAAGTCACTGATAGACTTCTGCAGTGCATCATACTGCTCTTGTGTTGCAAGTGTCTGACCCTCTTCTGCAGCTGCGGCAAATGGCTGGGCAGCTGATACTGAAACTGCTGGTGCTGCGCTCAACATGAGCATAGCGGCAAAAAGTAGTTGTTTCTTCATTTTTACTCTCTTTTAAAATGTTAATACTAAAAAATATTATTTTACGATTTTATAAACCTTGTTTCCCTGCTTCACGATATAAATGCCGTGACGTATCTCCTTGGCAGATACCAGGCGACCATTGATATCGTAACATCTCATCTGACTCTTATCAGTGTAGTCAGTAGTGATGGAGCCAATGCCCGTAGAACTTGCAGGTACCACGATGAGTTCCTTTGAATCGTAAGAAAGCTCACCCTCCTTCTTGGCGTTTACTACCAAAGCATAGGCGGATCCTGATTCCAGACCGGAGAATGCAAACTCAGTCTTACCATTGGTAGAAACCTTCTGATAAGCAGCCACAGGCTCGTGAATCAAGGCATTGCATCCCAAAAGAACATCGTCGATATAGAAGGCACCGGAAGTACGCTGGATGACTTTCAGTCTCACAGAATCAGCCAACTCCGGCAATTCATAGCTGTAAGTATTGCCCGAAGCCATGTCGGTACCACCCTGCAAGGCGGCAATCTGCTTCCATTCTCCATCCTGATAAGCCTCTACTGCCAAGGTTGCCTTGGTTGAAGAAGAAGACTTGGCGAAGAACTTCACAGAAGAGATACGTTCCTTGGCAGATGCCATCTTCAGATAGGAATCCATCTTGTTCAGACGGAGACAAGGCACTTCCTCGCCATACGAAGTCATGCTCAGGTTTCCATTGGTTTCCCAAAGTGATGGCATGCCCTCCAGTTCATTGCCGAAGTCATAGCCCTTCTGGGTTGCCTCTGAAGCATAAACCAACTTATGCAAGGTCACCACGTAATCGTCTACGGTATCCATACCTGTCCATGAAGCCGTGAAGCCCGTTTCATCCACAGCTGTTGTCTTCACGTCCGTCACATAATACTTGCTGAAAGGTATTGCGGTGGTTGTGAACTGCTGGGTGTAGACGTCAGAAGAATAAGATCCGCGATCAGCCTTCAAGGTCATCTCGTAGGTGGTTTCAGGCTTCAAGCCCTCGATAGGGAGAGAAGACTGCGCCTCGGTATATACCTTATTATCATAGAGCGGCAGAACTTCTTTCTTGCCATCCACCACAGAGTAGACATTCAATACATATCTCTTGGCAACAGGCACATCAGCCCATCCTACCACAACGCTGCTGTCCTTCACCTCGGCAACCTTCACTTCCGGCGTATTCAGCTTCAGGTCCAGTCCGCCGAGCATAAGATTGATGATGCCATCTTTCTCCTCGATATCATCCAGCGACATCACCTTGCCGCCCGACCAGGAAGTCAAATCACATTGGGTTACCTTCGACGTTCCAGGGAACGGATCTCCCGTACGGGTATTGTCGGTGCGCTTGTTATCAGCTTCAACAATATCAATGCGCTGATGAGAGCCCGTGATGTTCACCTCGTTTTTTTCCCAAGTCTTGGCATCGAAGTCGATATGCCAGAGCAGCATGCCATGGCCAGGGATAAACTCATCCCATCCCTTCTGCTGGCGATTCTCCATGATGAAGTATTCCTCATCGTTGGTTCCACCCACAGGCACCACGTATGCCTTGTTGCTGTCGTTCAGATCAGGCAGAACATTGAGGGTATCCACTCCGTTGTTCAACACGGTCAGGTCGAGCCATCCCAGGCAGGCACGCTCGTAGGCAGAGAATGCCGCAGGCGTATTGCCGTTGTTGTTGTAGGAAGCCCGATCCATGGTATCGAAGGAACCAGGGGTAAAGGTTGCCATGCCATAATATATATCATAATGATCGGCAAGACCGAGCACATGACCGAATTCATGAACGAAGGTACCGATGCCCGCAGGCTGAGGTTTGATGACGGTACCATTGATTTCGTTGCTGCAGGTATAGTTACCCACCTCGATGCCATCCAGCTTCAGCGACTTCTGGGTAGCTCCAGCTTCCTTGGCGATATCAGCATAATAGGCCGAATGTGGCCAAATGGCATTGCCATCACCCGAATCAGCCTCACCCTTTCCGGCATAGAAGAAGTAGATATTGTCGACGAAGCCATCCTGGTTGTGATCATACTGAGAAAAATCCACCAATGGGTCGGCAAGAGTACAAGCCTCTCTCACGAACTCCTCCAGGGCTACCGGATTATCCGTAGAAGAACCCTTGTTGGCTCCATAATAAGAATACTTCTTTGGCAATGTTACAGGGCCGATGACATCAAACTGAGGTTGGAATTTGCCATTGGAGCTGTTCACATAGAAATCTCTCGCACTTCCGTTGGCACCATTGCTATAAGTAAAACCCGGTTCATTGAGCATACTGTTGAAGAACTGATGCGCATCGCTACCCACGGTAGAGAACTTCGTATCAGCAAACTGCACCAAGATGACCAATGAATGAACTTCGCCTGTGGTAGGGAAATTATTTAATTTTTCTTCCTGCGGATTGCTGCTGGAACGGGAGGCCAGCGATGAAACCGCTGAGAGCGGGGACGCAGAATTGATGCCGGTTTTTAGAGAAGCATTTCTGCGAGACGAGAAGACTTGCTGCAACTGCTGCAGACGGGCACGCTTGAAAGATTCCAAGATGGCAGACTTGTCCTGGCTTTCGATGAACTTCTTGACCTGAGCACTTCTGTCAGAAGCCTCAGTAGCCTTGATGCCGCTAGCCTGCACCCCACCATTCTTCCAGTCGGCATACTCGTAGTTTCGCAGCTGGGCATTGAACACGAGCGGAATGCCGTCGGAAGTCATCACATAATGGCCATGCTCATCACCATGCATCTGGATGGTGATCCAGGAGCCATCAGCCTGCTTCACCTTCAAAGGTTTCGGATAAGCAGGAATAGCAAAGGTGGCCTGCACAAAGCAGACCACCAATAAACTGAATATGATTAATTTTTTCATACTTACTTGATAACAAACTTGGCTGTAGCCTTATGACCAGCCTTATCAGTTGCCTTTACGATGTAGAGACCAGAGGTCAAACCTGCTGTGCTGAATGCAGCACCAGAAGTCTTGCCTACGAGCTTGCCGTTTACGCTGTAAACATAGATAGCGTCAGCACCCTCGGCAGAAATCTGAGCGTCAGCTGCCTTGATAACCAAAGCCGCAGCATCCTCTACGTTCTCGATACCGCTTACATAGTTCTTGAGAACTGTTACATTGATTGTAGCAGAGAAATCACCATAGCTAACGGTAACCACACCGACACCCATCTTCGTACCCTTGATAACCAGGTCGATGCTGTTGCCATGAGCCTCACCAAGAGTAGCAGTAGCAGTACCAACAGCAGAAACTTCCAGGTCTGACTCCAGGTCTGGGTTCTCCATACCATATACAGAAACCTGAACTACAACAGCACCCTCATCGTCAGTACCTACAGTTACATCATCTGCGCTAACAGCGAGAGCCTTTGCGATATTGTTGAAGTAAAGAGTAGGAATCTTGCTTCCATCCTCCTTCCAAGGCTCAGCAGAAGTGCTTCCGTAAGCATACTGCAAACCTGTGAAGAAGTCCTTGTTCATCTCCTTGGCTGCCTTGTAGGCACCCTCTACGCTGGCAGCATCTGTGCTACCCACATTGTTGGTAGTATAGTTGTTAGAAAGGCGAGTCTCTGTCTTAGGAGTCTCACCCTCAGCATAGTCCTCATCAGCGATAGTTCTACCGGCAATCTGATGAGTAGTAGCAGGGTTGCTTACCTCTTCACCATTTTCGAAAGCCTTGATAGAGCCGTCGAAGACGCAGTTCTTTACAGATCCGGCAGCCTTACCAGACCAGTCACTCTCCATCACACCAAGGATACCACCTGCTGCATATCCGTTCCAGGTAGACTTGTTGGTTGCTACGATATCAGCATGGCTGATAACATTAGAGATATTGTTGAAGTAATTATCACCGATAAAACCACCTACTGTATTCTCTGCAGTCAACTTACCGCGAACCTCGCAGTTGGAGAACGCACACTTATCCTGAATAGAACCGGCAATACCAACGATACCACCCAGATTGCTCTTGGCTGTGGCATTTACATTTGCATAGCATGCATTTACGCCAGAACTTGTACGAGTCTGACCAACGATACCACCCACATTCTCAGAGTTAGGCAAAGAAATCTTGCCCTGGAAAGAACTGTTGGCAATATTGGTATAGAGATTAGCGCAACCTACGAGACCACCCGCAGCTGAAACCATCGCATCCTCGCCAGCAATCTTGGCACCATAAACAGAGATATTATCCACATTGGCACCCTCAGCCTTGCTATCAGTAGAATAGCTGGTCTCACCAGCCAACACACCTATATACTGGTTGGTATTAGTTACATCAACAGTAGGGTTCACAAAATTCAGGTTCTTGGCAACACCATTGATATCGAGTGAGCCAAACAAACCTACATGACCATCTGTAGTCTTGATACCGAGGTTATATACAGTATGACCATCACCATCCAAAGAACCAGTGAAGCTCTTGATAGGAGCCCACCACTGTGCAGCCTTCGCCATATCGATGTCAGCCACCAGCTTGTAGCTCTTGGTTGGCTCCAGAGCCATCTGCTGGAAGTCACCAGTAGTAGAAATCAGATATGGATCCTCTACAGTACCCTTACCGCCCTCTTCAAACTTGGTGAAAGGAAGGTCGTAGAAGCTCATGTCATACTTGTTGTTCTCAGTATCGCTGAACACAACGAACATCTGGTACTTGCCCAATTCGTTCATCACTGGGAAACCTGCCTGTGAGATAGAATGAGTATCATCACCACGCCATGACTTCAGGACGGTTCCGTCAACCTTGGCAACCTCCAAGACGTTGTCGAGCTTGTTGCTACCATCCTCGCGGCGTTTCTTGGCAAGGTATACATATTCCATATCATCATCTGTGTTAAAGAGATATGGGTTGAGTGATGTGCTGTTGAGCAATGGGGTGAAGAGCTCAGCCTTTGTACCCAGGTTAAGTCTGTCCACATGATCGATAGTGCAGTCTGGGTTCACCCAAGCGATAGGAGCCAGAACCTCGCCAGCCTCAGTCCCCTCAGCATTTGCCAAAGCAATGACATACTGATAGCCCTGCGCATTGGCAGAAGTTGGGTAACGGTCGAAGTTAGATGAGATGTTGTTACCATCGATGTTCTGTGGCAACACACCTGCCTTCTCGCAGGAAGGAACATCTACCAGCTGAATCTGCTGGCCAGCACTCTCGCCTGTACCCAGGGTCTGCAGGAACCACATCTGGTCAGACTTGCCATGGATGGTGTTCAGCAAAGCCCACTGGTTACTTGTCACATTGTCGCAGATATCCTTCAACTTACCATGCTCTGAATCGTAAACGGCAAAAGAAGCCAGGTCGGCATCCAGAGAAGGAGTATAGTCGAGAAGCTCTACCACGTAGTTCAATTTGCCGTTGTTGCTGAAGTAGCCCTTTGACAAGTCGTTGTTACCGAAGAGACCGAAGGCAGCAGAACGGTAAGGAACGCCCTCAGGAGCATTGATGGAAACACGGAGGCTATCCACCTGCTTGTAGTTCTTGTCCAAAGTTTTCAACACCAAGAAGTTGTCTGGATTCTGTGTAATATCCAGGTTACCATCACCTGCATCGGTATCGGTATATGGCTTCTCATACTGTGCCAGAACATAGTAAGGAGTGCCATCCACGTTCATACAGTTGAAGCAGGAACCCTGCAGATAGTTGATTTTGTTGTCGATGTTGAAGCTGAAGGTATTCTCCACGTACCAATTGTCCTTTCCCGAGGCAGGAGGAGCGATGACATCGATGTTATACAGGCTGTCAGACTCATGAGTCATGATCAGGCGCTGGTAGCTGTTCCAGCCCTTAGATGCGTCGAATACCAGACCGGTACCCTCCATCTCGAACTTGATTTCACCGGTATTGACATCGTAGGCACGAGTCAGATACTTGTTTTCGCCGTTGAAGGCATCGTGGAACTCCACCAGAATTTCGTTAGACTTCCCGTCCTTATCGAAAAGTTTCTTGGTAACAGGACCGTATGGAGTGATGTTTTGTACATGCTTCCATCCTTCAGGAACCTTGACGCTGAAAGAGCCCACTTGCTTGTGGTTGTTATCGAACAGCGTGATTTCTGAAGACTCATGGAAGTGAGCAGTATAATACTCGCTAAATACTGAGTCTCTAGAAACGATGCTCTGGGTGAAATACCAGTTGCCGCCGTCAGAACCGGTAATCCATCCGTAAGCCTCGCCCGAAGCCGAATTGGTAGGAGTATCGCCTACGCGTGTAGGAGCATTGCCGATGCTGGCAAAGCCAGCCTGGCGCATCTGGTAAGCACTGTTGCTTCGATCCACCATGCCTGGCACAGAAACCAGGCGATGGATATCAGCATTCTTAAACTTCTTGGCAAACGATGCCTTGCTGGAGGCCATCGCCGCTGTGCCGCTTGCTCCCAGGAGCAAAGAAAGGCAAAGTGTAGATAATAATCTCATGATTACTTATTTTATTAAGTTTATTTTATGATAGATGATTTGCGATACGACTGCCATACAGCAAGCTTGGCTGCCATACTGCTGGCAGATGGACCCATCTGGCGAGCCAGGGCAGGAGCCTGACGCTTGGCAGAAGATGCATCACCGCCCTTTGATATTTCCTTGAGGAATGGCTGTACCATCCAACCCTGATCGAGCACGTAGTTAGATTTGGAAGGACTCTTCGCCTTGAACACCTGCAGAATCATAGCCAGGAAGTTGCCAGTCTGATTGTTGACATTATAGGCAGTACCGCCAAAGAATCCGTAAGTGCCATACTGCTCACTATACTTGAATGTGGCAGAAATAACTCCAGACTCTGAACCCATGTAGTAAGCGGCATCCTCGTCGAGGAAGGTATCGTAGATAAAGTACTTACCCACCTTACCCAGGCACTGGCTGCTGCGGGTCTCCACGCTACCTGTTTTCTCATTCACAGTGATTGGGAATACCAGTCCCATTTCAGGAATAGAAAGCTCGGTGCGGCTCAATGTAGCATAAACGACCTGCTGCTCCAGCTTGTCATCCTCGTTGAAATCGTAGTAAGAATAAACATACTCGCCGGCAATATCCTTGTCGAAGTCAAACTGCTTCACTACGAAAGAGTCGGTAACGGCTGCCACCTGATACTTGATGTAGTCGGCACGCAGATGACCTGTAGTATTCTCGCTGAGCGATACCTTCAATTCCTGGCTCACAGTATCCACCGAAGCCTTTGCCCACTCAGGAGCATAGGTAATCTTGATATCAGAATTAGAACTGTATGCCTTCACGAACTCCGTAGCCTCGTCGTTGCTGAAAATCATATCAGCCTTGTTTATCTCGAGCACCAGTCCATACTGGGAAACATTGATTACCACAGAGTCAGCCTCTGTCTTCTTGATAACCAGCTTGGCGTTGCGCGACTGGCGTGAGTCGTTGGCAAGAGCAGCCAGCTTCACGGTGCTGCCCTCGATGCTGGCGCTGAGCCATGAAGGCTCGTCGGTGTAAGCCTTGGCAGGAGTACAGTCCACGGTTACTTCACCCTCGCTGGCATTAGGTCCGAGCGAAGTCTGGGCAGAAAGCACGTTGATAGTGCTCTCGGCCACAGCCTGATAATCGCTGTCACTGCTGCATGAGGCCATCAGCCCCATGGCAGCCATACCTATTATATATATAGATTTCTTCATCTTGCTTGATTATTTGTTTGGAGTCAAATTAGAAAGATAATACCATTCGATGACAAACACGTACTGGTTGTTCTCCTTGATAGGCTCTCCTTTTGCGGTACAAGCCAGGGCAACGAATGTATCAGAAGCATAGCCCTCAGAAGCCAGTGTGCCATCGTCCTCGAAGTCACCTTCCTGAGATACGCCGTGCCATACCACGTTCATACCACCCTGTCCGAGCAATGTTCCCTTATTCAGGTCGGCGTTCATCAGCCACAAGGCAGGATATCTGCCGCTAGGGTCATCAATCAGCTGAGAAGGCAGGTTGAGGGCACCCGTCTCCGGGTTGAAGCTCAATCCGATATTATAGGTATATCCGCCAGCGGTGAATGTACCCTTCAGCATGTTCTCCTGGTCTTCCACCTTCGAGATGGTCATATCGCAGGAACCCTGCATGGCTGAGAGTGTCCACTCGCCTACCCAGGTATCGATGCCAGGAGCATAGGAATTCAAGGTCAGATTCTCGTTGCCCTTTGCAGTCATCACACCAGCCTTGCTTACCAGGAAGTCCTGTGCCTTATCCTCACCCAGAGCCACAGGCTCGTTAACGGCATGGATACCGGTAGGAGTAACATAGAAAGGCTGCTCTACCATCTGTCCGTCGGCAGTGCGCGAAAGAATGCGGCGTGTGGCGGAATTAATCTCCACCATTTTGCTGGCATCCGAAGAATTGCCCACGCTGTAGTTCACGGCCAGGCGCTTCTGCACGTCGGCGATGCTGTCCAGATAGGAAGTCCAGTCTACGCCGTCAGCCATACGGGTGAATACCATCTCGTTCTCCCACTTCTTACCCTTTACGAAGATGCTGTCTTCTGTAAGCTTGGTAATCACGAACTCCCAGTCGCCCTGCTCACCTTCTATCTCGCCGTAGGTAGGCTCACCCAGGAAGTGGAAGATGTCGTTATAGGTGTTGAAAGAGAGCACAGGTCCCATGCTGCGGTCAACGGTATAACTGGATGTGGCGCGCTCGGTAGGTGCAGCAACGGCTGTATCGCCAGCCACGGTCACCTTGCCATTGGCAAACTTCATGAGGAAGGTGTAGCCGCCACCGGTCATTCCCTTGCCTGTGAAATAATGAAGCTGCCATCCGTTCTCAGAAGATTCCAGAATCTTCTGGGTATTCTCAACGGTGCTCTCGATGCGGTTGGCAGCCGACTCGTCGAAGAATTCCTTGTCATCGTGCAGACACGACTGCAAGCTCATACTGCCCAACAAGCAAACGATAGCTATAAATATATGTTTCATAAATCTATTCTATTTTAAATGTTCCAAATCCAAAGAACTCAACTCACTGCCTCTACGCAGGATGGCTGCACGCAATACATCGATATTCACGTCCCATGAATCCAGCATGTAGTTTTTCACGATGTTAAGCTTCTGGTTCAATGCAGATACAGCCTCGTCGCCACCTACCTTCTGGGCATCGTCGAGGATAGCCTGCCACTGCTCAGGAGTATAAGTGATATAGGTAGACAGCATCTCGGCAAAGTCCTCCAAGCCCTCTGACATGGCGTATGGGGTAACAAAGCCCTTGCCGTGAGCCACAGAATCTGGTATCTGATACCAGTTACCACTCACGTAGCCCGACTCGGTAATCTTGTTATAAGATGTGTCGTAAGGCTTCTTCTGGTTCAGGATGTGGGTGAACTCGTGGTGCATGGTGTGGAAGTAATACTGAGTCATCGATGCATAGCTCTCAAGCATGGCATCGGTCAGGTTGTTCACCATGTAGAGTGTTACCTTCAAGCCGCCCTCGGCAGTACCCAGAACTATGGTTCCGTTGCTGTTGTAAGCCGGACTACCAATCAGGTGAATCACTCTTGGCACATTGTGCTTCACGAAATCAGGACCCAGCACCTCGGCGTATGAATCGAGCCAGAGATACTTGATGATGATAGCCAGCTTGGCAGACTTTGCCGAGTCGGCTGGAGTCAGGGTATAAGTATAGTCAGACTCAATGTCCTCCATCTTATACTTGAAATCGATGTTGTAAGGACTGGTGTAGTTCTTCTGCAACCACAAGTCCAGGTTGTCTCTCTGCGGAGAGGTAACAGGGAAGATGGTTGGATCGTCCGGGTCATTGTCTGAGCAAGACACGAAGCCCAGGCCCATCACCAATGCCAACATCAACATATATATATTATGTTTCATTTCTTACTATTACTTTATGTTTTTTTACTTATTGCGAGGGTTTGGTGTAACACCTGCAGTGATTACATCCTGTGGCAACTGGATGGCGAGACGTGGGTCACGTGCCTCCATGGTGTCGGTGATGTCTGTAATCTTGTAGTTGCTCTTCACGTCACGGCGATAGATGGTGATGCCGTAGCGCTTCACATCCTGCATGCGCAAGCCCTCGTGAACGGTCATGATTCGGCGTAGGTGAAGGATGCACTGCAGCATAGGCTCCTCTGTATCCTTGTCGATGGCGAAGCTGGTGTGGAATGCCTTGCGTGGAGTTGGCTTCTCAGGAGTGTAATAAGCGGTAACTGCATCGCTGTAGAACTTCTTCACGTCATCCAGGGTAAGCTGCACGCCGGTCTTTGAGAAGGCAGCCAACTCGGTGTTCAAATCGTTCAGAGCCTCTGCATAATGACCGAGCAATGCCTGTGCCTCTGCTCTTACGAGCAGGGTCTCATCGGCTGTAAACTCTGCATATACTGCGTGAGGAGTACCGATACCTGCCTGGATATCAGCATACTCAAAATCATAAGGAATCTTACGTACGATATACTTTGAAAGAGATGCATTAGAGAACACGGTGTAGTTGAACACCTTGTCGCTGATGCCCCAAGGACCCTCTGACTGAACGGTTTCCTTGGTTGCTACGATGGCACTGTGTGCATACTTGTCACCATACTGGAACGGACCTCCGATGGCTCCCCATTCAGAAGCAACCACCTGCAGCAGCAGGTTTGCCTTCACAGATGAGCCGATGTAGGCATTAGGCTGAATCTGCTTGTTGGCAGAAAGCGATCCCCATGCATTCCAGTCTCTCAGCATACCCTTGGCGTTGCTACCCAATACCTTGTTGGCATACTCCACAGCCTTGTCATACTTCTGGTAATAGAGGTAGAAACGGGCTGCGAAAGCGGCAGCAGAAGTTGATGTGAAGTGGAACTTAGGCTTGTCGTAGGTAGAACCTACCAGCTTCAAGCCTTCCTGCAAATCCTTGTCAATCTTGGCATAGAGTTCGGCAAGGGTACCACGGTCGTACTTCACGTGTACATTGGTCTCAACCACCTCAGGGTAAGGGAGACCCAGGTCTGTGGCTGCTGTGGTCTCATCATAAGCCATGCAGAATACATTGGCCATCTGGAACATGGCATAGGCACGGCACAGGAGCGCCTCACCCTTCTGGGCAGAATAAGAGCTCTGGTCAGCCTGACTGTTGATGTGTTCCAAAGCGATATTGGCTGTGGTGACGGCATCATAGTAGGTTGACCAATAAGTAGAAGGAGCCTCATAATCACTGGTTTCTGTAATGTCGTCCCATTCGTATGCCTGCTGCTGGAAACGACTGGCAGCATCCCAACCGGTATTCAGGTTACAATCGGTATTGTCAGAATACATCTCCAGCAGATAGGCTGGATGCACCTGTGGGTAGGCATTAACCAGAAGCTTCGACACATCGGTAGGGCTCTGCAGGTCCAGACGGCTATCTGGCTGCTTGTCCAGATAATCGTTGCAGGAAGTCATGCCAGCCGACAGTGCCAACGCTACAATGGCGATATATAATTTCTTTATTTTCATTTTTATTTTCTACAATAATTAAAGTCCAAGTTTCAATGTAAGAGTAAACTGCTTTGGCATTGGCGAAGCCACACCACCCGCATTCATGAACTCAGGATCCTGACCGTTCAGCTTCTTGTCTGCATAGAGCAGCATGAGGTTGGTAGCCTGAAGCTTCAATGAGATGTTGTTCACTGGTGAGTTCTCGAACCAGCGGTGTGGGAAGTCGTATGCCAGTGAAATCTCCTTCAGGCGGATGAAGTCACCCTTGGCTGTACGCACAGAAGTATAGTTGTAGGCATTGTAGGCTGTGGCCAGCAATGTATGGTTCTGCTCATACTCATAACGGCTCAGTACACCAGGCACATTGGTAACATTCTCATCACCAGGCTGCATCCAGCGGTTCTTGAAGTTGTGGGTCATAGATGTCAAGTCGTTATACTTGGCTTTGAAAACCGGGTCAAGGCGCACCACGTTGCCGAAGGCGTATGTAAGGAACAGGTTCAGATGGAAACCCTTATAGTTAAAGGTGTTACCCAGGGAACCATTGTAGATAGGGTCTGTAGAACCCTCGTAAATCAGATAGTCCGTATTGTCACGATTCTGGAAGTTGAGGTCACCCACGGTAGCCTGGCCCTTCTCGTTGATGCATACTGGATATCCCTTCTCGTTGATGCCCACGAATGGGATTGAGAACAAGGCACGGGCTGGATAACCCTGCTTCGCAAAACCGTTACCCTGAACCAGGTCGATGACGCGACCCTGATTGAAGAGGTCGGTAATCTTCGTGCGGTTGTGAGAGTAGATCAGACTGGTCTGCCAGCTGAAATCGTTGGTCTTCACGTTGGTAGAAGAGATGCTCAACTCCTCACCCCATGACTTCATGGAACCCACATTGGCATAGGCTTTGCCATAAAGCTGGTGAACGGCAGGAGCAATCTCATCGAAGTTGCGACGCTGATATACATCGAATGTCACGTTCAGACGGTTATTGAAGAAACCTGCATCCACACCGAAGTTGAACTCGTTCTTCTTCTCATAGGTAAGCTCATCGTTACCGAGTGCTGCCACTACAAATCCCAACTCCTTGTCGGTAGTTGTAGGACGGTAAGGAGTATTCATCGAGAGCTTGGTGAGCGCACTGCAGTAAGATGCATCAGGAGGAGTACCTGTCAAACTGTAAGACACACGGAAGGTGAGGCTTGACAATGGTTTGAGTTTAGGGAAGAAGCTCTCCTCGTGTACGTTCCAGGCACCAGACACGTTCCATGTAGGCATCCAACGTGCCTTGGTAGTACGACCCATCTGGTTAGAACCCTCATAGCGGACTGTTCCGTTCACAACATACTTTCCGTTGAAGGAATAGGTTGCATTGGCATAGAATGCGGCACTACGTGAATCGGTGTTGCGCAAGCTGTAATAGTTTGAGTTCTCCTGATCCAACTTCTTGAAATAGAGATACTCAAAGTAAGCTGTCTCACCACGGTAGTTCATACCCCAACCGTTAAACCAACTGCGGTTACGGCTGATGCCGGTAGTTTCAAGACCACCAAAGAGGTTGACGATGTGCTTCTGCGCAAAAGTATGGTTGTAGTTGGCTGTGACACGGAAGTCATAGTCCAACATACGGTTTTCTGTACGCTGGTAGATACCACCCTGCTTCAGCACGGATACTGGCAGGGCATAGAGGTCGTCCTTGTCAGTGAAGAGCAGCTTGTTGGCATCACGAATCAGCGAGTTGTCCATGGCGCGGTAAGCCAACGCCTGGTTTGAATCTTCCAGGATGTTGTGCTCCTGCGAAGAAGTGCTATACTTGACGGCACCCAGTGTAGAGAGTTCCAGATCCTTGAAAGGCTTCCACTTCAGCTCCAGCTGGAACTTGGCGTCAGCCACGTTCAGGTCGATGTAGTTGCTCTCCAGTTCATGCAGGATGTTGAATGCTGCATAGTTGGCATGATAATAAGTATAAGGATCCAGCGCACGTGATGTGTTCAGGGCGTAAGAGTATGGGTTGATATCGAAGTCACGCTTCACCTGACCTGATACCACGTCCACATCCTGTCCCAGTGTACCTGGTGCCTTCTGCTTACGGTAAGAACCGCCACCAATCAAGTTGACAGAGAGATTATCCAGAATATGATGGGTCATATTCATGCTCACAGTATAACGGTTCACCTTGCTGTCCTTGTACCATCCTGGGTCAACCATGGCAGAAAGTGAAGCGTAGTAGTTACTCTTCTCGGTACCGCCGCTCAAGCTAACAGAGTGGTTCTGCATGATGGCAGAAGAGAAAAGCTGCTTAAACCAGTTGGTATTGCGATACTCCGCCTGCTGCAGGTAGGCATTCTGAGCCTCCTGGGTGTTGGCGAGACCAAACATACCAGTGGTGCTGTTGTAGGTATTGATCAGCTCATACATCTTTCCGTATACACCATAGTCGCTGCCATTGAGGATATCAGAAAGATTGAGCCATCCCTTATCCCTCAACTCCTTGTAGATGGCCATCTGGTCCTGAGAGTTGAGAATATCGAAATTGCCGTAAGACGGGATCAGGCGGGTAGTAAACTCACCGGTATAGTTCAGGTGAGCCTGTCCCTGCTTACCCTTCTTGGTAGTAACGACGATGACACCTGCCATCGCGCGCGCACCATATATAGATGTAGCGGAACCATCCTTCAGGATCTGGAAACTTTCGATATCATCAGAGTTCAATCCTGCGATGGCAGAAGAAATCAGGGTCTCCGGATCACCAGAAGCCAGGTCGTCGGCACTCACGTCGGATACGTCCTCCATGATAACGCCATCCACCACCCAGAGAGGCTTGGATGAACCATAGATAGATGTTGCACCACGCACACGGATCTTCGGAGCAGAACCAAAGGTACCACTCACGTTCTGCACGGATACACCGGCAGCACGGCCCTCAAGAGAGCGGCTGATGTCGGCAACACCATTCAATTTAGCTTCCTCTGCGTTTACGCGGTCGGTAGCACCGGTAAAGAGGCGGCGGTCAGTTTTCTGCAAACCAGTCACCACCACTTCCTGCAACTGAGCTTCAGGACGAAGTACCACCTTCATGTTGGCAGTAGCAGCCAATGTCTGACTTTTCATTCCCACGTAGCTAAACACGAGTTTAGTTCCGTTAGGAACATTCAGTTTAAATTTACCGTCAATATCCGTGACTGTACCCTTACTGGCAGCTCCTCCTGAAATCAGGACAGAGGCACCGATAACCGGTTCATTGTCTTCCGCAGATATTACGGTTCCAGATACGTCAATCTGGGCAAACGCAGCTCCGATGCTCATCAAGAGACAAACAAAGAAGAGCGAGAGTCTTTTTTCCATAATTTCTCGTCTTATTTTAAAATTATTATGTAATAATGTGATATCGGCTGCAAAATTACAATAAAAATATGAAATATTATCTTTTTTTGCATAAAATCTGCAAAAATATGCGTTTTTCCTATTTTTAGTAAGAAAAAAAAGGAAAAATAATAAAAAATAGATAGTATAAGGCCATAATAAGGCTACAAAATATAACCTTATCATTACCCATTCGTTAAAAGCAAGAAAAGCCCTCTTCCCCTACTATTGGTTCAGCTTCTCCTTCAGTTCCTTCACTCTATCTCTACTCACCTCGAAATCTTTCTCGGGATAGCGGCGGAGCCTGAGGATAAGCTTGGCATTCCAGGTGCTCTCCATCTTCACGATATCTTCGATGTTGATGATATGCTGCCTACTGCAGCGGAAGAACATCTTGGGATCCAATTCGGCTTCGAGTTCGTTCATACTCTCAGAAATATGAACCGATGTGCCATCTTCCAGATAGGCAATCGTATTCTTGCCATCAACCTCGAAATGACTGATGGAAAAACTGTTGACGATTTGAAACTGGTCGCCTTTCGGTATCAGGAAGCGTTCCCTGTATTTTGGGGTCTGAGGCTGGAGCATGGCGAGGAGCCGGGTGATATCCTCCTGTGGAGAAAGCATTTTTCTGGCTTTCTCCATCGCTTCCTTCAATTCGTCTTCCTCTACGGGTTTTTGGACATACGCCACGCCATTATTTCTGAATGCCTTCAGCGCATACTCATCATAAGCGGTAATGAAAATGACGGGTACCGTCGGCTTCTGCTTTTCAAAGGCATTGAAACAGGTACCTCCATTGATTCTAACGTCAGACAGGATGAGGTCGTAACGATTGCCGTCTTCGAGGATTTCTCTCAACTCAGCCACACTCGTCACCGGACCCTCTATCACCACATTGGGTTCTATCTTCAACAGCATCTTTCTGAGCTGATTGAACATTCTCTTTTCATCTTCGATTACCAACAGTTTCATTGCCATGATTCAAATTTTTGTTTATATTACATTTTACTGAAGTTTCGCAAGTGGTTCAAGAACGGGCTGAAGGCCCAAAAGCTCCTAGCCCAGGGCATCGCCCTGGGGATAATGGCAATCAGCAAGGCGCCCTGAAAGGGCAAAAGCTTTGTATATTGCCCAGTATTTTAAAGCTTTTGCCCTTACAGGGCGACAAGTTTGTGTCCGTAATTACCCAGGGCGATGCCCTGGGCTAGGAGCTTCTGCCCTTTCAGGGCGTGTGGAGCTTACATGCGAAACTTGAGTATTTTATATAAAGAAACGAAGTTTCGGGAATTTATTGTTTGATGAGCAATAAAGGATGTTAATCTCCCATCAATCTCCCTTGGCTTGCGACTGCTGCGGCATCTCAATATGCTTGTACTCCAGATTCTTCTTGAGCATGGTTCTGCTAACCTGGTTAACAGTGATGGTATCTGAGAAATCGTCTTCATCAGGATTACAGGATACCAACGCCAACATGAGGGCGAATGCAACGCCCATTAAATAAACGATTCTTTTCATAACTTTGATATTTTATGATTATTACTAATTGACGATGCAAAAGTACAAAGAGTTTTTCAAGATGAATCCCCATGATTCCCTGAACCGTATTTTTTAAGGAATGAATGGTTCTGCCCCTGTTTTCAATGGTTTGCAAGAGCTGAAGTAACGATTTAAGGCAAAAATAGAGGCATTCATTGCCTGTTTTTCACGATTAATGGGATTTTTGTTTTTCGGTTAAAGCTTTTTATTATACCTTTGCAAAAAAAAATGTAGAACCCTTTAAAAGTTATTCGTTTTGAAACTTACAACAAAAAAAATAATAATGGCATTAATATGGCTTCCATTCTCAATAATGGGAGTCAGCACAATCAGTGTCACCACATTTTTCTTCTTTTATATCACAGTATATTTCAGATTTCCAATGTCGGTTCTGGTGCAAGATCCATTCTCCGAGACTTCCATATATCTCGTGCTTGTATATTTGATGTTGTTCTCGGGTTACTTTACTGGCAGTAATATGGCATGCGATTATGTAGCCAAACGCATATTGAACAAGGGTATCACCAGTGTCAGGATATATATTTTTTGCCTGATATCATTGGCCTTCAACACCGTCTGCAGTGCTTTTTTAAGCTATGGATTCTGTGATATCCAGGAAATAAATGGATTGCAGAATTCTGCCGTGGAACTTTTCTATATCCAACTCGTCATGTTTATCCTGATATCAAACGTGAGTATAGTGCGTTCTTGTGGAATTATTCTGAAGCAGAAGAATGATGAAAACCTGGAGATGGCACAACAACTGAAGGGCGAAAGCGAAAAGGCGATGAAGGCCCAGCTGAACATGCTGAAACTACAGCTTGACCCACATTTCATGTTCAACAGTCTGGGCACATTATCGGGCATCATAGAGGAAGATCCTCGGAAGGCTAGCGAGTTTACCGTCAGGTTGGCCCGTATCTACAAATATATTGTAGCCCATATCAGCGACGATACCGTTTCGCTGAACGAAAGTTTAAGATTCATCCGTGATTACTGCCATCACATTGAGATGAGATACACGGGCAACTTTGTGTTTACCATAGATGCTGGTATCTGTCACTGCGATGACGAGAAGATATTGCCACTGAGTCTTCAGCTTTTGGTAGAGAATGCCGTGAAGCATAACCAGCATTCGGAGGAGCATCCGCTGGCGATACATATTTACAGGGATGGCGACTATGTATGCGTAGCGAATGCCTTTGTTCCTTATCCGGAAGAAAGTCAATCGGCTTTCTCCAGCTCAGGAATAGGCATCAAGAATCTCTTCGACCGCTATAAACTGCTGACAGCCTTCGTTCCCATCGTTCTGCAATCAGAAAAGACTTATACGGTAAAGGTGCCGATTATAAGTTAAATCATAGTATATGCCCATTCCCAGACGTAGAATTCGAGGTAAGCCGTGACCGTGTGAAGGAACTGAAGGAGAAGCTGAACCAATAAAAGAACTGGGGTAAGCCTCTTTCCCTTTAAAAAAACTACAAAGTATAAGAGGGTGTGTCATAAGTCCATGGCACACCCTCATATATTTTTAGCCTTAAGGCTAATTATATTTTTCCTTAAGGCTAAATATTTTTAGCCTTAAGGCAAAATATTTTTTCTGCATCAGATGATGATAATCCAGATGTTCTCCTCCTTCAGCTGCGCCTCATTCATTTTCTTCATCAACCGATGAAGCCAGATACGGGAGAACGCTAATTATCTTGTAGATATCGCAAAGCGGAGAAAGGAAAATATCTGCATAACCACCATCATTGTCCAACTCGGAAATAGGATAACAAAACTTCTTTTGGGTAAAGATGGACTTCAGTTCCTTGATTTCGCTGAAATCCATGCCCCTTACGGTTCTTACAGTTCTGACAGTTCTGACAGTTCAAAACGAGGGGGTATATGGGGAACGAGGAGGAAAAGATTCTTTATTAATATATTTTAATATATATAATATTATATATATATTAGTTTTCATACTCTAGAGGAGTTAAGACATGGAGGTATGAATATTCCCGGAATAGAAAAAGGGTGCATCATCAATACATGACACACCCTTTTTAATTATTATTTCCGAATCTTATCTGCGAGATACACGAACCTTCACGGTATCATGACCTACCTTCACAATGTATGTGCCGGCTGTCAGTGATGACAATGAAATGTTCTGAACGTAATCATCTGTAACAACGCTATTGGCTACCATCTTGCCATCAGCAGCATAAACAGCTACCTTGTCGCCTGTATGAGCACCCACGATACGCAATGTGCTGCCGGCAACTGTAACCTTCAGTTTATCGGCTGTTACACCATCAATGCCAGTAACAACAAGAGTTACCTTGTTAGAATACTGCTCACCCGTAACAGAATAAGCAGCTGCTACCTGATACTCAAGATAATTGCCAACCACAGAAGACTTATCTGTGTATGAATTACCAGAGATATAGCTGCGGTTCAGCTTGTCACCATTCAGATATACATTGTAACCCAGGAAGGCATTCTTCTGAGAAGTAGCGCCCTGTGCCACATGAGCCACCTTCAATGGTGCTGCAGATGCATTCGCCTTTGGCTTGAATGTAAGAACCTCTGCACCCTGCTTTCTTGCCTTCATTGAGTTGGCAGGAGCGTATGGGCTCAAACCGATGGAAATGTTCCAGTTGGCATCGATATCAGCACCTGAATCCTCCATCGTACTCCATGAGACACCATCAGAAGAATAAAGGTCGCCACGACCACTGCGAGCAGGGCCCTTATCGTAACCCAGAGGCACTGTAATCTTATTGTGCTCTACATATACTGCCACACGGAGACTCTTGGTAGGGTCGATTGGGAGTGGCTCGTCAAGATGGATGGTATTGAAGGCATACTCCTTCAAGCTTGGAACAAACTGCTGGCGAACCAACGTGTTGTTCTGATATACCAATACATAGAGAGCATCAGGAATCTGATTGATGTAAACCTCTACATCGCTCAATGCCAGATGACCATATTCCTTCAAATCCTCAGCAAACCAGTTGACACCTGCAAAGAAGGCACCACCGTTAGGCTGACCGGCTGCATCGTAGCAGTTACCATTGTGCCAACGCAAGTAGATAGGCTCACCCAGGGCAGGAGTCTGCCAGGTCAGGTTTCTGCTGTCTCCATTGTTCTCCACACGAAGGGTGGTTGGAGCCAGACTACCATTGTCATAATAGAGATCGAGGCTCACTGCATCGCTCAACTCGCTCTCGGCAGAGTTCTTGGTAACCAGCTTCACCTGATAATCATAATGACCAATCAGCAGGTTGTGGTCTACATAAGAGATGCCCTGTACTGGAGAAGCGGTAATCTTCTCGCCGTTGCGATAGATGTCGAATCCGTAGCAGTCGGTCTGAGGTGCCTCCTTGTAGAAGCTTACACCGTCGATATACTGGTCTGGATTACCCGCAGCCTTAGCCAAGCCGATGTACTCTGTACCCTCAGGCAACTCGCACATCACATCCTGCCACTGCTCTGTGGTTGTCACAGTCTGCAGACGGATGAAGTTGTCACGGTGAGTACCACCTACAGAATAATAGATATCAAATGTACCATTACCCTTATGGTCATCAGCATTTCTTGCTGCAAGACGAACATACTTCATATTCTCAGCCTTCACAACACCGAATGCCTCAGTCTTCTGACCGGCAACAATCGACTTGCTGCCATCGAATGAGTAGTCGGAACTTACCGTCCAGTTTGACTTGTAGCTCTCGCCCTCAGCACCGAATACCTCTGTACCATCTACAGAAGACTCGAATGAGTTCACAGAAGCTGCAGCCTTGTACATATCAGGATCCTTAAACGAGAGGAGCACGTTGTAACCGTAGGTTGACTGCACAGCCTGTACATTCTCAGGAACCTTAGCCTCACCAGAAGCCACGATAGCAGCTGTGGCAACAGCCGACTTAGCCGAAGTAGTACCATCAATATAAACGGTCTCTACGCTGTAGTCGTAATTACCCTCCTGGCTCACGGTTTCCTGATAGAAACGGCGGGTAAGAGGTTCGCCATTCAGTTTCTCGCCATTGCGATATACATTGTAACCAGCCACAGTGTTCAAGCCGCCCATATCCAGAACGATGAACTTGGTAGCCTTACCCTGACGCTGCAGAGCGAGCAACATGTAAGTGATGCCCTCAGGAGATACGAACGAAGACATACCACCTGCCTTGTAAGAAGAGATGTTGTCAATCTCAAGATACTTGCCCATATCGAGCGAGCCTACACGCTCACCGCTTGCCATATCATAGATGCCGATGGTATAGGCATTCGCCTCATTGCCCTGCTCGAAAGCATAGAGCTTGCCATCGTAGTAAGCTGTGCCGGAAGCACCCTTCAGGACAGGACCTGTAGCCAACTTGCTGCCATCCTTAGCCATGTAGATGCTGGTCTCCCAGTCACCAACCTCGAAGCCGCCCTTGCCGCCATCCAGTGTTGGGATGTAAGCCAAGTGGCGTGAGTACTCAGAGATATCGATGCTCTTCATCAACTTCATGGTAACAGGATTGATGACGTGCATCTTGGTGGTGTAGTCGCCTGCATAGAGATACTGACCATCGTAAGCCAGGTTACGGATACCGTCGATATCGCTTACCACGCAGCTCTTCACCTTCTTGCCATCCATAGAGTAAACGTCGATTCTACCATCCTCGTTATAGATAGAGGTATAGATGTACTTGCCGTCGGTAGCCACAGCCATAGAAGACTTCGCACCGTCGAATTCTCTTACGAACTCAGGCACATCAGCATCGGTTGTTACAGGACGCTTAGCCACATCTGCAGGGATTGACATCTCTGAAACGGTAGGAGCATCCCAACGGAGTGAGATGTCGCGGTTGCGGGTTACAGTGGCATCCAGGTGATGAGGAGCCGTCTGGTTCTCGATGGCATAAGCCTCAACAGAAGTCTTGCCGCCAAGTTCTGACTCACCGCCATCAGCATATACAGAAGTTACCTGATAGCTGTAGGTACCTGCGTTAGAGAGAACATCATCGAATGACTGACCAGCCACAGGAGTGCTGTTCACCTTCACACCATCACGATAGATGTTGTAACCCACAGGGGTTGCCTCAGTATCGTTGCTGTTAGGAGCCACATTCACACGGATGTTCAAGTTACCGCTGATAGCCGACTCAGCTGCAGTAAACCAGGTCTTGCCATCCACAGAGAGCAGGTTACCCTTGCCGTCCACAGCCTTGCTGTCATCAAGACTCAGAGGATGTACATCCGCATCGTTCATGATCTGGAATGCGAAGATATAAGAATGTCCTGGCTTCAGGATAATATCCTTATCCAATGGAATATCGGTGAATGAACCGTCATACTTGATTTCGCCTCTATATTTCTTGCTGTAGATGATGTTGCCATCCTCATAGATACGAGGTGCAAGATAGGTAACGGTGTTAACCAACTGGATGGAAACAGAAGATACCTTCTTGTTGCGGTAAGGTACATAATCCTCAGCATCCCACTTGGCACCTGCGAAGAAGTAACCGCCTGAAGCCAGACCCAGCTCATCCTCGTGCTTGCCGGTAGCCCAGCTCATGGTGTCACGGTGAGCAGCCTCTACCAATGGAGAATCCCAGTTCAGGTGAACATTCTTGTTGTTCTTGATGCTTGAAGTGAGGTTGAGAGGCGCATAATACTGAGCACCCTCGTTGACGAAGGCTACTACAGAATCGCTCTTTGCCGACTCCTTGCCATTGTAAACCGCTGTCACCTGATAAGAATACTTGCCGTAAACCAGCTTGGTATCCGTGAACTGCATCTCCTTCACAGGAGCGGCATTCACCTTCACGTGGTTGCGATATACATTATATCCATCTGCCACGGCAGCACCATTACCCTTAGCCCATGTAAGGACGGTAGAAGCTGCCTTAGGCGCAGCCTTCAGGCTCAACGGACGTGGAGTAGAAGACTCAGATGTGGCATTCAGCTTGAAGCTGATGTTCTGTGCTTCCAACTCTGGGTTGGTGAACAGAGTAGCTGTTGTAGCATAGCTGTCACCCTTCTTTGCCTCCAAGGCATCGAGACCTACGCTGATTACCTGCTCAGCACCCGGCTCCAGCGTACCATGCTTAGGAGAGAGGTTGAGCCACTTGTTGGTCTCTGCCAGGGTATAGCTGAATACCAGGTTAGGACTCTGGTTGAGAGTTCCCATCAGAACCAGCTTGCCTGGAACTACATCCATAGAAGAGAACAGACCGCAGACATAGTTCTGACCGGTGGTCTGACCACCCAGTACATAACCAGGAACATCGGTCAATACGTGCTTCTCATCGGTCAGGGTACCCTTGGCGATGTCATACTGACGGAGCTGCAGCTTATCAAACTTATCTGAAGACACGGCAGTCATATCAGACAACCAGAGGTATGGACCTCCAGGAGTTACGTCATCGTAGGCTGAACCATATACAGCGATGTTGCCATCAGAAGTCAAGGCAGACATCTTACGGATGAACTTACCCTTGCGGTCAACCAATCCGATGGTTGTAAAGGTACCAATCCAGAAGCCGTCGTAGGCTGGATCGTAGGTACAGTGGGTAATCTTCAGGTCAGAAACACCACCCACGGTGATGATATCCACGATGCGGCGGTTGTCGAAATCGAGCTTGAAGATACGGTTAGACCAGTCACTGCCATAGAAGTAACGTCCGTCGAAGGTAATGTCGTAGAGCTTGTAATACATCTCAGGAATAGAGAACTGCTCGATGAACTTACCGTTCTTGTCGTACTTCCAGAACTTACCCAACTCGATGGAAGAGGTGGTATAGTAATACTCACCATCGAAGGCGATAGACTTCTGCAAGTCGCCGGAGGTGTTCCATGACGGCATGGTCTCCCAGCGGTGAGAGATGTCGCCGGTGCCCTTGTTGGTATTCTCCTTGAGATACCAGGTCAAAGGACCGTTACCCTCGTTCTTGATGGTGAAGTTCTTGGTGATGTTAGCCTCAGCCTCCAGGTCTGCACTCACGGTGTTGGCAGAAAGCGCTACCTTTGGAGCCTCCAGATTGGCTGTGAAGTTGTTGGTACCATCGGCCTTGACGGTCCATGTACCCTTATACTCGTTGTAGCCCTCACGGATGATACTTACGGTATAAGTACCCTCCTCTATCTGGTCGAGCTTGAGCACACCATTCTTATCGGTAGTCTCGCTGATTACAGCGCCGTTATCGCCAGTCAGGGTAACAGGGCATCTGGAGATGGTGCCAGATGGAGTCTTGACACTCAGCTGTCCCTTCGCCCAAACCGGGTTCCATACCTTCACATCGTCTACGTACCAATAGTTAATCCACTTGGCATCGTCGCCATGCGCACGGAAACGGATCTTGAACAGGTTATTGCTCAGATATTCACCGATAGGATAGGTATAAGTTGTCCAGTCGAAGCCACCAGCGTAGTTGTCGAATACATCGAGACCTTCCCAGGTCTTTCCGCCATCGCAGCTCAACTCTACCTCCATGTAGTCAACATTGGTCTGCTCACTGTTGCGGAGACGCAGGTTGAAGCGCAGGTAGGTATTGTCCTTGTTTGGAGTATTCAGCTCGCGGGTCTCCAGTGCCTGGTTGTAATTGGTCAATGCCGACCAGCTGTAGGTAGCGGATGGGTCAACCAATCCATACTCGTAGTAGTCGATAGACCACTTGCTCTCCTTGTTGTTGTCGAGGTTCACGGTAGTCCACTTGTCGGCATGGAGCGTCCAGTCGTCGAAGTCGTCCTCGAAAGGCAACAGGCGGATATCCGGAACGGTGACCTTCAGAGGTTCACTCTGGGCAGACTCCTGACCATTCTGATGAACGGCAGTCACCGTATAGGTATAGTCTGCATAGTCTGGCACATTATCAGTGAAGCGTGCAGAATCCATCGGAGCCTCGTTCACCTTCTTGCCGTCACGATATACGTTGAAGCCCACCACAGGGTTGGCAGCTGCCAGCTTCTTCTTGCTCTGAGAAGGACGAATCTTGTTGGTTCCCACGAAGATGTCGTCGAGCAGCATCATGAATCCACCCTCAGAAACACAGTTGATGGTTACATACTTCGCCTCCTTAGGAATGGTATATTTCACGAGTGTCCAAGCCGCAGGAAGTTCCACGTATGGGCCTTCGTTCACATACTTGAAGTCGGAAGGACGCTTGCCGGTGGTAGAATAACCTACGCGAACACGCTCAGCGGCAAAGTTATCGCCCTCGATCTTGTAACTGCGAGCCATGAAGCTAAACTGGAAGTCCTGGTCGAAGTTCAATTCTGGCGAGATGATGTAGTCGTTGTTCTTATCGTCGATAGAACTGAAATCCACCAGCATCTTCTTGCCAGAATAAGGCTGGAAATTTGGATTCTCGTTCACCGCAGGAGAGGTTTCCCAAGGGTTCATGACTACGAAGGCCATCTTCTGCCCCTGAGTTGGGAAGGCACAAGCCTGCCAGGTATAGGTATTGTTATTATCGGCGTCGATATACGACCAGCCCACGTTACCGGCTGAATTGATGGCGAAGTCCTGATGATTCTCGAAATCATCGAAGTAGCCATCGGTCTTTTCTGGTGAAATCCAGCTCAACTTCACCGTCTTGTCGCTCACACCCATCAGTTGGAGTCCGTAAGGCACACCTTCGGCATTGCCTTCCACCTTCATCTTGGTATAGCGAACGACAGGTGCCTTGCGAGACTGAGCCACGAAATTCTCCGATGGCTTCACCTTTTCGCCTTCACCCTTCTTTCCATCAGTCAGCGCATCCACCGAAGCCCATACAGCTCCGCAGGTCATTGCCGCCAACAAGATGGCAGAATATTTATAATGTTTCATAAATGTTCTATTTGATGCTATTATTTATTACTTGATGATAATCTTGCTGCGATGGGTCTTGCCCTCGCCGCTTACGCTGATGATAGCCATGCCGGTGCCTGCAGGAACCTGGAAGTCCAGACTGCCAGAGCGAGCCTCAGCGGTATAGAGCTGAACGCCGGCAGCAGATGTACAGGTCACGGTGTAGCCTGCCTTGATGCCATCTACCTGGATATTGCCACCGTTCACGCTGATGCCGATGCCGGTACCCTCGATGACATCGTGGATGCCTGTAGAGGTATTTGCCTGGTAGTAAACAGGTGCAGACTCATCGTAGTAAAGGTTGCCCTTACCAGAAGCTACCCATACACGATACTTGCTCTCATCATACTCGCCGTCTTCCTTGTTGGAAATAGGAACCACGTTGGTTGGCACAGAACCGGCTGCCAAGTCCTCATAAACCTTACCGTCGTTGTAAGTAAGAGTGAGATACTTGATACGGCCATTTCTACCGCCATTCTTGAACTTGAAGCGCAGCTGTCTGTACTTCTTGTTCTCCAGATAGGTAGAGTAATCCTCTTCCTGACCTTCTGAATCATATTCCTTCAGGGTAATCTTGGAACCCACGGCATTCCATGTCTTGCCATCCTCAGTACCCTCAATGCTCAACTCAGAAGAACCGAGCGGACCGGATGCGGTGACGATGAACTTGCAGTCCTTGATACCGTCAGGACAATCCTTCAGGGTAACGGAACCATTGCTGCGGAACTGGATAGAACCTGTGCCCAGAACTACATCACCCTCTACATTCTGATAGAAATCCATTGGGGTGAACACGGTCTGCGAATTGGTCTTATTGGTCTCTCTACTCAGGCAGAGATAGTAATTATCAGCACCTTCCACAGGACTCCATGATGCAGTAAGCACGCTCTCGCTGGTTCTCTCCAGCTTCACGTCCTTAGGAGTATCGAGCTTCTGGGTTACCATCACGTTCCACAACCAGAGGTCGTTCTGCATTCTCTCTGAGCAGACACGGAAGGCTACATAGATATCCTTTCCGGCAAACTGGCTCAAATCTACCTCCTCAGCATGCTGAGCACCGAAGTAATCGGCAAAAGAGAAACGCTTTACGAGGTGGAAATCGTTCAGATCGTTGGTCTTGGTAGAAACCAATACCTCCAGGTCTTCCACACCTTTCTCCTCTGTCACACCACGGGTGAAGAACATCACGCCCTTCTCTGGCACGTGGAAGCGGCGACGGCTGATGAGATAATCATCTGCATCGTTCCAATAGTTCAGAGAATAGTGAACGGCCTGGGCACCCTCATCCTGATACCAGGTGGTACCATCGCCATTGTGGTCGATAATCTGCCATCCGTCAGGGTTGCCGTCTGTCCAGCTCAGGAAGTTTCCGTAGAATGGAGTATCCAGGGTTACGTTGGCGTATGCCCACTCGGTGGTGAATGGAACCGGTGAACCATATACCATGCTGCCATCGCTCATCTTCATGTAGGAACGTACGCTGTAGGTGGTTCCTGGCTGCAGGCCCTTGGCTGTGAAAGAAGCATCCTTGATATCCTCTACCTTGCCTGCTGCGCTCACGCCATCGGTGAGGGTTGGGTCGGCAGAAGCGCCTTCCTTCCAGCAGAAGCCTACCTCATCCACATCTACCTTGTTGCTCTCGATGTTTGCCTTGAAGGTTGCCTGCGTATCGTAAATCTTCTCTGGCACAAGTGTCTTGATGAAGTTCCACTTGCTGGTACCGCCATTAACCTGGAACATCACGTTGCCGTCCTGCTCCATGATATTGGTGATAGGCACGTTAACCGGCTCCTTCGCCCAATTCAGGGAATTAGGGGTGGTGGTGTCGGTGAAAGATGTATTGGCTGATTTACCAGGATAGGTATCGCCGCTACGGGTCACCTCGTTGTCGATGCCGTCGGCTGGGACGATATACATGCAGCGATGCTTGGCGCTGTTGTTTGGTCCGTTGATATCCCACCAGTCTTTCTTCATCTCATCGGTATAGTCGTAATGAGTGATGAGCAGACCATGACCCGGGATATACTTGTCCCAACCTGTCTTCTGACGGTTTTCCAGGATGAACCATTCCATACCTGTACCTGGTGTACGGTCTGGCTGGCAGTTGATGAAGCGCGCCTTGTTGTCGGCGATAGAAGTCAGGGTAACATCCTCAGGGTTCTTCACCTCTACGATGTCCTCGCCTTCCTTCATCCAGCCCATCTGCATACGCTCGAATGCCATCAGGCAAGGAGGAGTACGGCTATCGTTGTTGTAGCTACCAGAGGCATAAAGGCTGTAGGCACCTGGGTCGATACCCTTACCATTGCTGGTATCATCAGTATCATACATATCCTTGAGACCCAGCACATGGCCGAACTCATGGGTGAAGGTTCCGATACCATCCATAGATGGAACTACAGGAGCACCTGGCATACCTACCAGCTCGGCAGAGCAGGAATAGTCGTGAATCAAGATACCATCGATGGTGGTGTTATCGTCCAGATACCAGCTGTGTGGCCAGATGTCATCACCATTGGCAGTACTTGCCTCGCTATATCCGGCATAGATTACGTAGCAGTTGTCCATGATGCCATCGCCATCGTTATCAAACTGGCGGAAATCCAGATCAGGATTGTTCTTCTTGGCGAGTTCCACAGCCTCCTTCACCATGTCGCGTGGGTTGGTATCAGTACCGCTGGTACTGCTGCTGTTGCCACCATAGTAAGCTGTTGGCTTGGAAAGGGTGTATGGACCCACTACCTTGAAGTTAGGGATAAACTGACCCATGGAATTGTCGCGGTAGTAATCCTTCACACTACCCGTACCGCCGTTCTCGCTGTAGCCAGGCTGGTTCAGCCAGTGGTCGAAGTCCTGCTGGGTGTGTCGAAGCACGCTATCCTGGAAGTTAACCAGGACCACCAGATACTGCGATTCCTTGACAGTAGCCTCTCCGGTTCTTGTTTCGGCAGCATACTTGCGGGGAGCCACGATGCGGCGGCTCAGGAACTTGTTAGGCGCCTTCTTCATGATAGGGGTTTTGCTCAAGATGTCGGCAGTGGCATCTTTCGCGCTGGTCAGTGACTCCAGGAGTTTCTTCTCCTTTTCAGATCGCGCATCCACATTGTGGGCTCTCTGCCTGGTCATCACTTTCTTCTGGGTTTTCCAGTCGTAATCCACGTAACAGAAATAACCCTTCTTGTCCTTGTTCAGGAGAAATCCATCCGTGGTAGTAACGAAGTGGAAATTCTCATCACCTTGTATTCTTACCAACAAGGTGGTGCCGTCAGGCTGCCGCATCGTGATTGGATGGGGATATGCCTTGATAGCCCAGGTGGCCTGGGTATATCCCGCACACAAGACGGAAGCCAAAAGCAGTCTTTTGAGACCTCTCATAGTTTTCTCGTTTTTTAATGTGTATAAATATAATAATTACTTAATTCTTTTCTCTTTTCCTGATAGAAATAACAGGTTGAAAGCTGGTGATATTTTGACGAAAAAGGGCGCAGGCGGAGTTTTCATACCCCACTTGCACCTTTTATTATACAATGTTTTGTCTTATCACACTATGACCCATTACTTCTTGACAACAATCTTCTTGGTCTTACCGTTAGACTTGATGATGTATACACCATTGCCTGAAATCTGGTTCACCTGGGTACCGTCCATCTTGAAGATAGATACCTTGCTGTCGCCAGCTGCCTCGATGTTCCAGATGCCAGTTGCCTCGTTATCCATCCATGTGAAGTTGGTAGCACCGTATGAATCAACAAACTGGAAGTAAACATCGCCAGCAGTTGCCATCTCCTTGGTAAACTCATAAACGTAAGAGCCATCAGGCAGCTGTACGTAATTGGCTCTTACCTCCTCGGCATTGGCGCCATTCTTGGCATCCTCCAGACTGTTATAGAGGGCTGTCATCAAGTAGCTGCTCAGGCGGAAGGTGGTTGTACCAGCAGGGAGTGAAGCCTTCATCCATACAGGAGTACTGCGGGAAGCACCTGTAATTGTCACGGTCTTACCCTTGGTGAGTACCAATGGATTGGTTACAGTTTCACCTGGCTCAGCCTCATGCTTGGTAAACTTGATCTTGCTACCGGTAACCTTACCTGCGATAACGCAGTGGATATAGAGCTTATCGCCCTTGCTAACGATAACCTTACCCTTATATACGGTGGTTGAAACACTACCTACGGTCTCAGTACCCATCATGGTAGTTCCGTATGGCTCCTCATTCTTGAAGATTTCGATGCGGTCGCTGCCACCATTATAACCTTGGTCGCAGGCGAAGTCGAGAACACCATCCTCTGTTACGTTATACTGCAACCAGAGGTCAGCAGCACCTGCCTTGGTGAAAGTATATTCGTTATCCTCCATGACGATAGGGTTGGTGCGAGACTCACCGGCAGCGAACTCCTTCTCTTCCAGATACATGGTTGTACCCTTGGCTGCACCAGATACCTTAATCAGATAAGTGGTTCCGGCAGTAGCCTCGATAAAGAAGTCGGTACCCTTGTTGATGGCTGTGTATTCACCATCATACATGCCTGTACCTCTAGGGAAGCTGACGGTAACACCTGGTTCAACCTCCACATTGAGCTTGCCATTCTTGGTAGCTGTATATTTGAAGTATTCAGTGCCATCTACGGTGATTTCGTTTTCACCCACTACAGCTTCAGCTGGGTTTGTTAGAAGAGAACCCTTCTCTGCATCCAGATATGAAACCTTGAATGCCAATGGATTACCCTCATTGGCTGTAACCTTCAGGATGTAAGTAACATCGTATGTATTGCCACCAACGTAAGTCTTCAGCAAACCATCCTTTACAGTAGCAGCACCATACTCGCCATTCTGCTGGTTGTAGAAGAGGATAGAAGTAGCTGCATCGAGATTGGCATCAGTCTCAACCGTAACAAACTTCTCTGTGTTGGCAGGAACCGTGAGCTTATAATAATAGGTACCCTTAGCACTAGGCAAAGTCTTCTCTACAGGGAGTTCAGTCAATTCGAAGGCTGTATTCACAGTCTCACCTGGCTGGTATTCCTGCATCTCAGCCTTGATGACATCCTCGGCATCAGAATTCTGCAACTTGTTCACTACAATATAATAGGTAGAACCAGTATAAGGAATCTCTACACGGACATTATAGGTACCCGACTCAGAAGAAGCTGCTACCTGCTGATAGGTGATATTGCTCAAGCTGGAATATACCTTTACCTGACCGCCAGCAAGCACAGCATCGCTGGAGATATTCAGATAACCCGTCTTGTTAGGAGTATAAGTAAAGTAGTAGTCGCCCATCTCAGCAGGCACCTTGTTCTCACCCTCGTTCAAAACGAATGGCATCTCAAGAGAACCAGCCTTCACCTCTACGAGCTTAGAGTTTGCAACGACACTACCCTGAAGATTCAGTGCGATGCTATAAGTCTTACCCTGCTCCACGCTTACTTTCAGTACATATCCGCCTGTAGCCTGGTCATACTCAGCAGAAACAGGATTACCATTCACTGTGGCACCAGCAACATAGCTTGAGAAAGAGAGCTGGAGCTGAGCGGTCTTCTCAGCAGTATAGGTAACATAGGCAGTAGTGTTCTCATACTGAACACCCAGCGGATTACCCAGGAACAACTCCTCACCTACCTTCAACTCGGCAGGATTGTCCTGAGAGAGGCCCTTGCCATAAAAAGACATCTCAGACAAGTCGAGGTTGAAGCCCGACTCACCCGTCATGTTCATGATGAAGTAGTAGGTCTTACCCTTTTCCAAGGCATACGCTTTAGAAGGATACTTCAAGCCCGCACCACCCAGGGTGAGAGAATCTGTTCCTTCTACCGATGTAAATACAGTAGGAACATTGCTTGATCCAGACAATGGAGATACCTTGGCAAGATAGTTCTTGTCTGCTGTAAACTTCCAATAAGTGTTCTTAGCCTCACTGCTCTCTACCTTATAGGTATTCTCACCCTTCTGGGCATCGAGAGCAGATTCAATTGATGTCTGTGCCATTGCTGCTGAAGAAAGGCACAATGCTGTCGCAAAAAGTAAAACTTTTCTCATACTTTCGACTTTTAAAATTATGATATTTAAATTTATTATCCGTAACTCATCACGCCCTATGAGCGTTAATCTTCCTCCATTTTGGCGGCAAAGATAATAATTTATATTGAAACTCACAAGAATTTTTGCATAAAAACTGCATAAAACTAACATTTACTAACAAAAATACATTAATGAATATAAAAAATAGCAAATTTCGCCCTTTTTTGGTTTACAAAACGTCAAGTTATCCGAAAATATAGCCATTTATTTTATATTTTCTCAAAAACATTTGGAAGAAAGATAAATTTTGCTTAATTTTGCACCGATTTCAGGGACACCCCTTCTATCAGGGGCTAAAAATGACGAAAAAAATTAGTAGAATACACTTTAAAGTTAAAAATAGTAAGTAATAACAATAAAAAGAAAAAAAGAGATCTATGGAAAAAAGACTCATGATGTTTATTGCTTGCGTCTTCCTGAATTTGGGAATGGCGCTGGCACAAACTCACGTTTCTGGTGTAGTTACCTCTTCTGAAGACGGTTCACCGATTATCGGTGCATCTGTAAAGATTGTGGGTACTACTTCTGGTACAGTTACCGACATCGACGGTAACTTCGCTCTTGATTTAGAGAGCAACAAGGCCGAGCTGGAATTCAGCTATATCGGCATGGTGACCAAGAAATTAAAGGCATCTGAAAAGATGCAGGTTGTTTTGGATCCTGACACACATGTACTTGAGCAGGTTATCATCACCGGTTACGGTGCTGCCAAGAAGTTGGGATCTGTAGTTGGCGCTATTTCCAACATCGGAGAAAAGAAGTTGGAAACGGTCGTAACCCCTAACTTTACTGATGCGCTCGCCGGTCAGGTATCTGGTTTGTCTGTTCTGTCATCTGCCGGTGACCCTTCACAGTCTGCACAGATCCGTCTGCGTGGTGTCAACTCTATCGGTTCTTCTAACCAGCCTCTGTTCATCCTCGATGGTTCTCCTATCACTGCTAGTTTCTTCAGCACATTGAACCCATCAGACATTGCCAACATCACCGTGTTGAAGGATGCTGCGTCTACCTCTATCTATGGTTCACGTGCTGCCAACGGTGTTATTGTCATCACTACCAAGCAGGCTAAGTACAACGAGTCGGTTCAGCTCACCGTAAAGGCACAGTATGGTATCTCTTCTGCTACCAGCAAGGGTGAAGAGATGATGAACTCTCAGCAGTACATCCAGTTCCGCGACATGATCGGACAGCCTGTGAACGACAATATCCGCAACTTGGTGAGCAAGTATGGTATCAGCACCGACTGGCGCGACGAGATGATCAAGAACTCGGCTCCAACATCTGATATCAACGCTACCTTGCAGGGCGGTGGTCAGACCATGAACTATTTTGTGTCATTCAACCACCATCAGGAGGATGGTTTGATCGAGGATTCCAATATGCGCCGCAGCACATTGGCAGCCCGCATCAACTCTCGTCTGAACAAGTTCTTCAAGGTGGGCTTCAGCTCTAACTTCGGTGTTCAGGACTACAGCCAGAACAGCATGTGGGCTGACAGCAAAAAGACATACGCTTCCAACCCATTGGTAGCTGCCAAGATGGCGTTTCCATACGATACACCTTATTATTATAGCTTCGACGAGGCTGGTAATCTGGTGAAGGGCGACCGCGCTGCCGGACTCCTCTACTCTCAGTTCCTGCTGCCTTGGTTCACTGTAGCCAATACAAAACAGGACCGTAAGAATGTAACCATCAACCTGTCGCTGAACGAGCAGTTGACTCCTGTTGAGGGATTGACTTTCACAGCCCTGCAGTCTTTGTTTGGCTACGACCTCACAGCCGACAGAGCAAGTCTCCCATACGAGCAGTTCACCACCCCAATGGGTCAGGTAATCGATGCTCATACCGGAGGTGTAGCAGCTGACTTCAGCCGCTACTACGCTTACACATTGACTCATACAGCTGAGTTCCGTCACAACTTCGGTCCTCATTATGTAAACCTGCTGCTGGGTGAGGAGACCCGCATCCAGAAGGGTCGTAGCTTCGGTATCACTTCTACAGGTCAGACCGACGTTCGCCGTATGTTGCTGAACACTGCTACCACCATCACTCCATCAGCTCAGACTGACAGCCGTTCAGAGGAAGTAGCCAACTCTCTCTTCGGAACTGCCGAGTATAACTTCAAGGAGAAGTACTACGTATATGCTTCACTCCGTTTCGATGGTAGCTCTAAGTTTGCTCCAGATCACCGTTGGGGTACCTTCGGTTCCCTCGGCTTGAAGTGGAATGCCAAGCGCGAAAGCTTCCTCCGTGGTGTTAAATGGCTGGACGACCTGACCGTGAGCGCCAACTATGGTACTACCGGTAATGACTCAGGTGCCGGTTCTTACGATTTCTACGGACTCTTCGGTTCCGGCAAAAACTACAATGGCGAAGGTTCCATCGATATCACCCAGGCAAGCAACGACAAGTTGACTTGGGAGAAGGTGAGCAAGCTGAACATCGGCTTGAACTTCGGTTTGTTCAACCGCGTTACCGTGGATGCCAACTTCTACCGCAACGAGACATCTGATATGCTGATGGAGATTCCTTACTCTATGACCACAGGTTTCGCCTCGGGTATGGGTAACATCGGTAACATGGTGAACAAGGGTTTCGAGACAACCGTAAACGTTGACCTCATCAAGACCAAGGATATGAGCTGGAGTGTATCTGCCAACATCTGCTACAACAAGAACGAGATTACAAAGTTGTTTGCAGGCCGCGACGAATACGTGCTTTCAGGCACTGGTCTGAAGTTGCAGGTGGGTCATGCCTACGGTGAGTTCTACAATGTACGCTATGCAGGTGTTGATTCACGCACCGGTGAGCCTATGTGGTACGACAAGAACGGCAACATCACCAAGACATACGACGAGACCAACAACTCTGTGTTCCTGGGCAAGAACCGCTATGCACCATGGATTGGCGGTTTCGGCACCAACTTCACATGGAAGGGCCTCAGCGTCATCGCAGACTTCGCTTGGCAGTCGGGCAAGTACATGCTCGTCAACGACGACTACTTCATCAAGAATGCCAACTTGGGTACTTCTTATAACCAGAGCGTAGACATGCTGAACGTATGGACTACTCCAGGTCAGGTTACCGACATCCCAGCTTATGGTTACGATATCTACGTCGACGACCACATGCTGAGCAATGCATCATTCCTGCGCATGAAGACACTGACCGTTCAGTATCAGTTGCCAAAGAGCTGGATGCAGACCATCCGTTACATCAAGGACATCAAGGTGTTCGGTATCGCCCGCAACCTCTTTACCATCACTTCATTCGACGGATATGATCCAGAGCCAGACATGAACCTGGTTCATTTCAACTATCCAAACACCCGCCAGTTTGTGATTGGTGCAGAGTTAACATTCTAAACAAAAAGTATTACTAGAAAAGAATTATGAAGAAAATATATTTTTCATTGATGCTTCTGTGCGCGATGGCGTTCACATCCTGCAGCATGGACAAGGCTCCATACGGTTCGCTGGATGACAAAACAGCCATCGAGAAGGAGCAGGACCTTCGCCAATTCCGCAACGCAATGTACACCAACCTGCGTGTGGTGACATCTGGTTCTTGGCTTTACCTGTCAGATGTACAGATGGACGAGTTCCACGGACTGATCAGCAACGGTAACCGTCTCGGTCAGTTCTCAAACGGTCTGATTACCATCACCGACGGTGACGTTTCCAGCATGTGGGGCGGCAGCTATTCCATGATTGCCACAGCCAATGCCATCATGGAGCGTGCAGCCAACATGCAGGCAAGCGATGCCTTCAGCGATAAGGACAAGATTGCCTTCGCTCACTATGATGCCGAAGCACACTTCGTTCGTGCCTACATGTATTTCTGGTTGGCAGACCATTTCTGCCAGTCATATACACAGTGTGATCCAACCAAGGCAGCAAGCGGTCTGCCTTTGACCACAGTCTATAAGCCAACAGGTAATCTCAACGACTACCCTAGCCGTTCTACCCTGACAGAGACCTTCGCTCTGATTGAGGAAGATATGCAGAAGGCATACGATGGTTTGGTAGCATACGAGAAATCGGGTGTGAAGGTTGCCAAGGAAGAGGCTCAGCCTCTGGCTTACATCCATTCACAGACCGTTCAGGCTCTCCAGGCTCGCGTTGCCTTGGTTAAGGGCGACTGGGCTAATGCGGCTAAATATGCAAAGGCTGTCATCAACAGCGGCAAGTACAAGTTGACCACCATCGACGACTATGCCAAGCTCTGGACCAAGGACGAGGGTACAGAAATCATCTTCCGCCCTCTGATGACTGCACAGGAATTGGGCAGCTCTAACGGCGAATACTACGTAAGTGAGTCGGAGACCAAGGCAGACTACATTCCAACAGCTGCCGTCTTAAACCTCTTTTGGGAGAAGTTCGAGGGTGATGTTCGTGCCGATGTATTCCTGAAGCAGTATGACAACCTGCAGGTAGAGGGTAACAGCTACGAGGCGATGGCTTTCAACAAGTTCCCAGGAAACTCAGACCTCCGCACAGGCAGCAACAACAACCTCATGAACATGAGCAAGCCATTCCGCCTCTCAGAGATGTATCTCATCGTAGCCGAGGCAGAAGCTCGCCAGGACCACAAGGAAGAAGCAAACAAGTATCTCAACATTCTGCGCAGCAACCGCATCGTGGATTATGTAACAGAGAACTATTCTGAGCAGAAGACTCTCCTCAAGGAAATAAAAGAAGAGCGTGAGCGTGAGTTCATCGGCGAGGGTATGCGCATGAGCGACATCCGCCGTTACGGCGAGGGCTTCCAGCGCGAGCCTAACCACGACGAAAACGAGGATCTGAACGACATCATCGTGAAGCAGGGCAGAGCATTGAAATATACTGCAAACGACTACCGCCTCACCTGGCCTATCCCTAAGGCAGAGATGGATGCCAACCCTCACTTGGCTGGCCAGCAGAACCCAGGCTATTAATATAATAATGTAGTAATCAACAAGAATTCATTTGAATATGAAATACATCAAATTATTAATGTTGCTGGCTGTGGTCACCTTCTTCGGTGCCTGCTCTAGCGACGATGATTCATGGAACTCTGCTGCTGACGTAACAGTAAGCATGAAGAATCCTACCATGGTCATCAAGGAGAATATGGGCTTGACCAATGTGCCTATCGAGGTAAAGGGCAAGACCAACGGTAATGTGTATGTTACCCTCGCTGTGAAGGAAGTGGGCAGCAACCCTGCCAAGGAAGACGTACATTATTATATTACAGACAAGACCATCAGCATTTCAGACAGCATCGGTTATGTAGAGGTAGAGCCTGTAGATGATGATGAAATCAACGCCGACCGCACCTTCGAGATTACCATCGTTGAAGCCAAGGGTGCCAAGATTGGCAATGCAACAACCCAGGTTTCACTGAAAGATAATGACTCTCAGATTTACGAGAAGCTCCAGGGTAAGTGGAAGCTCACAGGTGTAAGCCGCCAGGGTGCACCAATGGAGAGTGTAGTGAAGATCATCGGTGCTAGCGACGAAGAGGATGGCGACTACAACAATACTCTGTATCTCACAGGTATGGCCGTAAGCTCTTCTTCTGCACGTCTGTCATTCCACTATGACGAAGATACCAAGCAGGGCTATGTAGCATTCGACAACCTGGGCAAGTATAACTTCATCGAGGGTTACGACTTCACCAAGGATCTGGGCTTCATGGGTAACATCATGCTGCACAACCTGTCAAATGGTCAACTCACCTCAACCCCTATCAAGGGTACATGGAGCGAGGACTGCAAGGAGATTGTCTTCGACCAAGACCAGGTATTGTTCGGTGGTATCTATACCCCTGGTGGAACCTTCACCGGCTATGAGTTCTTCAGCGTAACGAAGATCAAGCTCACAAAGGTAAAATAAAGTGAAAGCATTAAGTTGATATATTAAAGAGAGAGATAACACATGGAAGCATTGGGTTATCTCTCTCTTTTTTGCAGATTTCATCCCTCCGAACTTACAAATTGAAAGGATTAGGAGAAATGGGCATTTTGAAAAGCAAATGTAGCTTAAAAAATGTAAGCCAATCGGCTGAATCTCAATTTTTATGCTTAACTTTGTCAACGGATAAAGAAATTAGTTATAAGACAACTTTAATAAAACGTTTTATGAAGAAAAAACTGTTAGTCCTCATGTCTATGTTGCTGGCGGTTTCTGCTATCCATGCAGTACCAGCCAAGCGAGGCATCTGGAAGACCTTTACACTCAAGAACGGACAGGCAGTCCAAGTTCAGTTGTGTGGCGATGAGTTCCTGCACTTTTGGGAAGACAAGGCAGGCAACCGCTATTCTTACGACACCTCAGATGGCTTGAAGCCAGCCAACATGGCCCAGCTTCAGGAGCGCAGCAGAGTGATGCGCCAGCAGGCTTGTCCTGAGAACATCATCAAGAAGAACCTCCTTTCCGGTAACGCTAATGGCAGCACCAGCATCACAAGAGGTGTTTCCTACACCGGCAAGAAGAAGTGTCTCATCCTGCTGGCTCAGTTCTCCGACAAGAAGTTCACCATGGATGATCCTAAGGCTTTCTACAACCGCGTGGCTAACGAGCCTGGTTTCAGCGAGGGTAAGTTTAAGGGTAGCGTGGCTGATTACTTCAAGGCGCAGAGCAACGGCAAGTTTGAGATGGATTTCGACGTAGTGGGTCCTTACACCCTTGGTGAATCTGCTTACTATGGCAAGAACGATGGCGATGCACAGGACGTGAACGTTCAGGCGATGATTTCAGGCTGTCTGGGCAACGCCGTAGCTGAAGGTATTGACTTCGCCCCATACGATTGGGACGGCGACGGACAGGTAGAGATGGTATTCGTAGTCTATGCCGGTCGTGGCGAAGCTACAGGCGGTGGCGATGACACCATCTGGCCACACAAGGGAAGAATGGTTTCTCCTGTTGCCTGCGGCAAGAAGACCGTAGTGGATTATGCCTGCTCCAACGAGCTTTCTGTATCTAACGAAGTGGATGGCATCGGTACCATCTGCCACGAGTTCTCTCACTGCCTGGGCTATCCGGATGCATACGATGTGAACTATACTGGCCTGTATGGTATGGGTACCTGGGACTTGATGTGCCAGGGTAACTACAATGACAACGGCTTTACTCCTGCCGGCTACACCGCTTACGAGAAGTATGCCGCTGGCTGGATTTCTCCAATCGAACTGAAGGAGAACACATCGGTATCAGGAATCAAGACACTCGCCGACGGCGGTGATGCCTACATCTTCAGAAATCCAAACCATGCTGATGAGTACTATCTGATAGAAAACCGTCAGCAGAAGGGTTGGGATGCAGCCCTGGCTGGTTCAGGTATCATGATCAACCACATCGACTACAATCTGAAGGCATGGAATTACAACATTCCAAACTCCATAATGGCTGGTGTGAACGACCATGAGCGTATCACCTTCGTTCCTGCCGACAACGTGAAGAGCGAGAAGAGTGAGGAGTATGATGCATGGCCTTACGGCAACAAGAACCGCCTGGCAAACAACACCACTCCAGCCTGCACATCTTATAATCTGAACACCGATGGCACCAAGTTGATGAACATCATCCTTTCAGATATGGCTGTCGCTGCAGATGGTACTGCCTCTTTCACTTTCCAGAACCTGAACAAGACTGCTGCAGAAGAGAATTATATCTTCCAGGAAACATTCGACAAGTGTCTGGGTACAGGTGGTAACGACGACAAGGGCTTCTATACAAGCGGCAACGCCAACCAGTTTGCCAACGGTGCCTTCTCGCCAGACAAGAACGGCTGGACTGCTAATGTACAGACCTTCAAGGGAGGTTTCCAGTGTGCTCGTGTAGGTAAGAAAAATGCCAAGGATGTCACCTTCACTTCTCCTGAGATCAAGATCAATGGCGATGTAACTCTTACATTCAAGGCTGCTCCTTACGCACTGTCGAACAAGACAATGACCGTAAGCGTAAGCAACGGAACTGTAGAAAACGGCACATTCAACCTGCTGCCAAACCAGTGGACAGAATGTACAACCAAGATTACAGCCAACGGCAGAGTGAAGATTACCTTCGCATCAGACGCATTCTTCATCGATGAGGTATATGTATCAGAGGGCGCAACTTCCGGCATCAGCAACATTGAGTTGGGCAGCAAGGAGGTAAAGGCATATTACAATGCCCAGGGCGTAGAGTCTGACGTACCATTCGCAGGACTCAACATCGTGAAGTTCACCGACGGTACAGTAAAAAAGATATATAAAAAGTAAACAGATATATCCTTTAGAATCATAAAGCAGATATATTCCTTTAGAATCATAAATATAAAAATATAAATAGAACAAGACAATGAGAAATATTTACTTGATGTCAGCAGCCCTTGTCTTGATGACAATGTCTGCCAACGCTCAGAGCATGAAGCGCATCAACAAGGAGGCAACAGCCAAGACATGGGTAGAGACTGCCACTCCACAGAAGGCAGCCAAGAAGATAGCAACCCGTGCCGGAGAATTGGAAGCAAACCAGCGCTATATCAACTATAGCTATGACGAGAGCTATGTATGGCCATCAGGCATGAAGGGTGCCAAAGGTACTTTGTCTCTGGGTACCATCTTCTACAATGATGCCTTCAAGAAGTATGAGGGCTGCAAGATTGCAGGTGCCCGCTTCTTCCTGACAGCACCTATCGGCAACAGTAAGGTTACCATCTGCAAGATTGACGAGAAGGGAAATGTTACCAACGCCATTGCAGAGAAGGAGATTGCTACCACACAATTGCATTGGAACTACGTTTGGTTTGATGAACCATATACCATCGACACCAAGGATTTCTATGCGTTGTTGCCATTTTACAATTACACACCAGAGCAGGTTGAGTCAGAAAAGCCAATTGGCTCTTCTGGTACATACGTAGGTCCTTATGGATTCCTCGCCTTTGGTGACATCTATGAAGATGGCCGCGATGAAACCAAATGGCAGTGGGAGCCTATCTCTGCCGGATACGATGGTTCTAACCTGATGATTCAGCTTATCATCGAAAAAGAGGATGGTACTTTCATTCTCCACGATTTGGTAATGGACAAGATTGCTGCGGTTCCATTTGCAAAGAAGGGCGATAAGCAGGTATTGGCGTTCACATGCCACAATGAAGGTCGCGACAACATTACAAATGCCAAGTTCGCCCTGGAAATGGACGGCAAGCGAATCGGCTCTTTCACCTATAGCAAGGACAATGTAGCTGCTGATCAGTACAAGGAAATCACTGACGCAGATTATACAAACATCCCTGTACGTCTTAAAGTAGATGATGCCTGGACCACCGGTGACCACAAGGTTACCATCTACCCAGTAGAAATCGAGGGTAAGGCTCCAGAGGGTGAATTGAAAAATGATACATTGACAACCAACTTCAAGGTCTATAAGGAGAATTTCGACCGTACCAAGAACCTTGTAGAGTTCTATGCATGCCAAATGTCAAAATACACCTACTTTGCAGACCAGGTACTCACCAAGACAGCCAAGGCTCGTGAAGACGAAGATCTTGCTATCGTTTCTATCCACGGAGAACGTCAGCAAGTAAACGAAGATGGATCTGTAGAAACATTATCAGATGTATTCACTGTACCAGAGGCTAACAAGTTGGCCAACTACTCTACTCCATCAGATGGTTCCGGTGCCTTTAACAGATACTTCTACGACAATGACGTGATCAATTACGACAAGGCATTGACAGTGAACATGGCTGCTCAGAAAGCAAGCGACCAGGACAATGTTGTTAGCATGCTCAACACAATCATCAACGAGTCTGCAGCATATTATCCATCATTCTCTACCGTAAGCATTGACTCTAAGCTTGATGATGCAACAGGCAAGCTGAGCATCAAGGTAATGGGTAAACTCATCAACCAATACCAGAAGTTGATTGGTGATGATGCCCGCCTCACCATCTACCTCACCGAGGATAAGGTAAAAGGCAAGCAGAACACCGGTGGTACCATGGCAAAGCCTACCACCCACAACCATGTATTGCGCAAGATTGTGACCGGCACACTCGGTGATGCTCTCCAGACCAATGGCAACAGTTACGAGAACGACTATGAGGTAGAGCTTGATGATGCTTGGAAGAGCCAGAACATGCATATCATTGCGTTTGTAAGCCGTCCTATGAAAGAGACAGAGAAGGATGGCAAGACTGCTCTTGCATCTGCCATGAACGATCTTTGGGTAGATAACACCAACATGGTAGCAGTTGGCGACAGTGACCTTACCGGCATTTCTAACGTCATCAACTGGAACGAGGTGAAAGAGGTAGGTCGTTACACCATCGATGGCCAGAAGTTGAATGCTCCAACAAAGGGTATCAACCTCGTGAAGCTTTCAAATGGCCAGACCATCAAGGTTGTTGTGAAGTAATATGAAATCATATTAAAGCAATATGAAGTCATAAAATGACAAAGATAACAAAAAAAGAGTGCACTGTAACAAACAATGCACTCTTTTTTTTATTATCTCAATTCCTAATCCAGGAAATATTATCTGATGAACAGAAGCTCACGATACTTTGGCAAGGTCCAAAGTTCATCGGCTACGAGAAGCTCGAGTTTGTCTATCTGATAACGGATTTCCTCCATCTTTGGAGCCACCGTGTCATGATATGCTACAGCCTTCTCTCGCTCGCTCTCTATCTTGTTCGCTACCTTGCGGGCATCTACCAAAGCCTCTACACCACGCTCTATCGACTCAGTGCGCTCGGCAATCTCACGGATAATCTTCACGTTGCGGGCTGTCAGCTTCTTGCCTTCCTCGCCACCAAAGATGTGAATCATGCCCTCTACGTTTTTCGCCAGACGGCTCTGGTAGTGGGTAGCCACAGGGATGATGTGGTTCATGGTCAGGTCGCCCATCACACGAGCCTCAATCTGAATCTTCTTGGTATAAGTCTCCCACTTCACCTCGTTGCGCGCCTTCAGCTCGCTCTCGCTCATCACGTTGGTCTTGGCAAACATCTCGATGCTCTCCTTGTCCAGATAACGGTCGAAGACCACTGGGCAGGAAGCCTCGCAGTCCAGACCACGCTTCTGAGCCTCTTCCTTCCACTCATCAGAATAGCCGTTGCCATCGAAGCGGATAGGCTTGCAGGTCTTGATGTCCTCTCTTACGATGTCGATGATAGCCGATGTCTGGTCCTCACCCTTGGCTATCAAGGCATCTACACGAGCCTTGAAGTCTTCGAGCGCCTCAGCTACGGCAGCATTCAATACGATGAGAGAAGATGCACAGTTGGCCTCAGAACCTACGGCACGGAACTCGAAACGGTTGCCGGTGAAGGCGAATGGTGAGGTACGGTTGCGGTCGGTGTTATCAATCATCAGCTCTGGAATCTCAGGGATATCCAGCTCCATACCCTTCTTGCCGGCAAGGGCGAAGAGTTCTTCCTTATCAGCCTTCTCGATATGGTCGAGCAAATCGGTGAGCTGCTTGCCCAGGAATGAAGAGATGATGGCTGGAGGTGCCTCGTTGGCTCCCAGACGATGCGCATTGGTTGCACTCATGATAGATGCCTTCAAGAGTCCGTTGTGCTTGTAAACACCCATCAGGGTCTCTACGATGAAGACTACGAAGCGGAGGTTATCCTCTGGAGTCTTGCCTGCTGCATGCAGCAGCACACCAGTATCGGTGCAGAGACTCCAGTTGTTGTGCTTACCCGAACCGTTGACGCCAGCGAATGGCTTCTCGTGCAAGAGAACACGGAAACCGTGCTTATGTGCCACACGCTTCATCAAACTCATCAGGAGCATGTTATGGTCAACGGCAAGATTGCACTCCTCATAGATAGGTGCCAACTCAAACTGGTTTGGAGCCACCTCGTTATGGCGGGTCTTGCAAGGGATGCCGAGTTCGAGTGCCTGGATTTCCAGATCCTTCATGAAAGCCTGCACACGCTCAGGGATGGTTCCAAAATAATGGTCGTCCATCTGCTGGTTCTTAGCAGAGTCGTGTCCCATCAGGGTACGGCCCGTGAGCATCAGGTCGGGACGTGCCGAATAGAGGCTCTCATCTACCAGGAAGTACTCCTGCTCCCAACCGAGATTAGTCTGCACCTTCTTTACCTGTGGGTAGAAATAGTGGCACACCTCGGTAGCCGCCTCGCTCAAGGTATGGAGCGAGCGGAGCAATGGAGCCTTGTAGTCCAAAGCCTCACCGGTATAAGATATAAAGATGGTAGGGATACAGAGGGTATCGTCGATGATGAACACAGGCGATGTAGGATCCCATGCAGAATAGCCACGAGCCTCGAAGGTGTTGCGGATACCACCATTAGGGAACGAGCTGGCATCAGGCTCCTGCTGCACCAGCAACTTGCCAGAGAACTCCTCAATCATACCACCCTTTCCGTCATGCTCCACAAAGGCATCGTGCTTCTCGGCAGTGCCCTCGGTCAATGGCTGGAACCAGTGCGTATAATGCGTTACCCCGTTTTCCTCAGCCCAGAGCTTCATGCCGGCAGCCACGGCATCAGCGATGGAACGGTCCAGACGAGTACCATTATCTATTACATCGATGAGTTTCTCGTACACATCAGATGGCAGATACTTGTACATCTTCTGGCGGTTGAATACATACTTGGCGAAGTACTCCGAAGGGCGAACCTTGGGAGCCTCTACCTCTACAGGTCTTTTCTTAAAGGCCTCGGCTACAACCTCAAATCTCAAATTAGCCATTCTTCTTTTATTATTTATAAGTTTGCAGGTGCAAAGTTACGAAATAATTGGCTAACTGCTACCATCTTGGACGTTTTTTTATGCATAATTCAAACTTTTCCGTCCTTTTTCATACAATATGTTGGTATCCGAGGGGGAAATATGCATTTACAGGCTGCAAAAACGCTCGATAAACTTCTTGCGAAAGAAGCGGCCCACCTTCACATAATCGATGTTGTCGAACGGCGGATAGAAATGGCAGACATTGTCGACCACCTCTATCAGATAGTCCATATTGATGATGTACTTCTGGTTGACCTGCACAAACTGCTTGTCGAGACCAGCCAGCGACTCGCTCTTTACATTGCGCTTCAGGCGGACAGGAGCAGGAACACCTGCCACCACTACCTCCCAGCAGCGACCTTCGTGATTATACTTGAATACACCGATGTCTCGCTTGTCAACCAGCTTGAAGTCTGTGCTGTTGGTATAGAGCAGGAACTTATCATCCTTCGGATTCTGGATGCTCAAGCCGTTTTCGTCAAGCGATACTCCCCGGGCTGAGGATGGAAGGCTCTCGATGCCCGCCTCTTCCAGTCGGCACATAATCAGCGCCAAGTCCTTATTGTCTATCGGCTTGAGCAGCACATCGAAGGCTTTCTTGCGAAAGGCAGGCAGGATAAACTTGTCGTATGCCGTATACATCACCACACGACAGTCGCCATCCGTAAAATCATCAATACGGTCAAGGAAATCCAAGCCCGAAATATCTGGCAACTGCACATCGAGAAACAACACATCAGGACGATGCTTGTTGACCAGTGCCAATCCGTCCAAACCGTTCAAGGCGACACCAGCCACCTCAATCTTATAACTCTTCAGCAGGCGAGCCTCCAAATCGTAAGCCGCCTGCTTGTCATCGTCTACAATAACTATTTTCATATTCCCCTTAGTTTACACCTTATTATATTATATAGATAAATTAATCTCGTCTGGTATACAGAAACTGGATTCGCAGCCCAGCACCTTTCCGTCTTCACCCTTGAGGTTACGCATAGAGAAGGTCATCTTGCTGCGGTTGCGCTCGTTAATCATCGCAATGGTCTGACTGAGCACCGTCAGTCCAGTCCGCTTCTTACCCGTGCTTCGGATATCGAAACCCGGTCCGTTGTCGATGACGGAGATGGATGTCATGCCTTTCTGCCTGCGTTCCACCTTTACCTGCAGTCGCTTTTCGCCTTCCCATCCTCTCAATCCGTGAACCAGGGCATTCTCCACCAATATCTGTACAAACATGGAAGGCACATGCACCTTGTCGAGGTCGATATCCGGAGCCACCTCAAGCTTGAACTCGAAGTTGCCATCTACCAGAGGTCTTTCTACCTCCACATACTGTTTCACGAAGTCCAACTCCTCTGCCAGGCTCACATCCAGTCGGCACGACATATCGAGGTTGGCACGAATCAGCTTCGACAGGCGCATCAGTTCATCCGCCTCGGCATTGCCCGAATGCACAATCTTATTATTCAGCACATTGAAGACGAAATGAGGAGAGATGCGGTTGCGCACAGCCTCCATTTTGAGCTGCATGATACGCAACTTATTGGTCTCCATGCGCCGACGGTTCTGAATCGTCTTCATGATGAAGAACATGATGATCAGCAAGACGGCAGCAACAGCAGCGATGGCAAACATCTTCACCTCCTGCAGCTCCACATTCTTATGCTCCATCGCCAGGTCGTGGTGAAGCTTGAGGGTATCTCGTGTGAATCGCTCCATCACCTCGGATGCCCGCATGTTGATGCGGCGGTGTTCCAGGGAATCGTTCTGCTGCATATCTTCACGCAGGTTTTCGTATGCCTGGCGGTAATCTCCCATGGCCTTATAGTACAATCTGAGATAATGATTGCGGATCTGACGCATGGTAAAAGGCATCACGGACATATTCTTCTCGGAATCCAGAATGCGGGTAACTACCTGCATATCATGCTTCTTCACAGCCAGTCCGATGCGGATGGTGTGACAATAGTAAACCGCTACGTCGTCTGCATTCTTACGCATATAAGGCTCTACTTCATCGAGATATTTCTCCGACTCAGCCAACTGGTCCAGATTGAGATAGACATCAGCCATATTGAGTTTACAGAGATACATATCGAAGGTCTCCGTTTTGCCACGCTTTTCCAACAGATTCTTGAGGCGCAAAAACAATCGAAGGGAATTCTTGTAGTCCTTAGAATAGTAATAATAATTGCCGTAGTTATTCAGATAATAGGCTTGCATCGCTACAGACATCTGATTGAAATACTTCTCCGTCTGCTGATAATACTGAAGCGACGTATCAAAATCGTTGAGTTGCAAGTAGATGGTAGCCAATCCCAGATAGAGGGTGATATTTTCTTTTTTCGGCAAATTGAGCGAGTCAACCAGGAACAGCGCACGGCGATACCACTGGGCAGCCTCGGGCAACTGGTTCTGGGCAAGATAGGCATCTCCCACATTGGCACATATCATAGGCGACTGGTCCTTGGTATCGCTGGCCAGCGACAGGCGATAGGTTTCCAGATAGAGTGCCAGCGCCTCATCTCCTTTCTTATGGAAGTTGTGGTAGTTGGCTGCCTGCGTGTTGTAGGCAAAGGCAAGCAGACTGTTGCGGCGAGGCGACTCGGGCTGCTGCTTGGCAAACTGGATTACCTTATCTATATAAGGAACCATGGAATCGGGTGTAGACGACAGGCAGAAGTACTTGCCCATTCGGGAATAGTACTCATAGAAGGCAAAGCTGTCCTCAGCCTCCTTCAAGCCCTGTTCTACCAACTTGCGGGCCAGAGGCGACTGGGCTGCAATGGAATCATCCACCTTCCGCAACGCCTCCCGATACTCTTGGGTTTCTGCCGATCCGGCTGGCCGCTGGCAGGCAGCAACGAGAAGTGCTCCCATTACGAAACAGGAGCACCTCTTGATTAAGCGGTTTATCATTTTCTTTGTTTTCATCTGATTAGGTCTAATTGTATCTGATTGTATCTGACTATATCTGATTGTTTCTGATTGTATCTGATTACTTCTTACTATCGTCCCATTCAAACAAGTAGTCGATACCGTTGATCTTCACCTTTACGAAGAGATCCACTCCCTTGCGGTCGTCGGTATAGATATAGCCATAGACAACCTCACCCGGATGGATGGTAGTACGTTCCAGATAGCCCAAATCAGCAGGTTCCTTCTCGGCATACTTCATGCGGGTTCCATCATCCAACTTGCGCATGCGGCAGATGCGGGCCTGGAAATCCTTCACCGTATTGGAAGAGTTAGAGAACTGGGCACCCAGGTTGGCATTCACATTGCCATTGCGGGCAGCCGGCATCATGGAAGTGCGGCGCACATATTTCATAATCTTGTCATTGTACTCCTGGGCAGAAATCTTCTCGAATTCCTTGCGCTTGTCCTTCTTGATGGAATAAATCTCTATCTGACTAGGGTCGAGGTCGAGATTAATCATACTCTTGTTTACGAGGAACAGACCAATCTGGCGATAACCGCCGATGTCTTCCACTATGGTGTTGCTGGCACCCACGATAAGACCATTCTTATTATAGTAAGGCCATGCCACGCCGTTCTTATACTCCGTAACGATTTCCGAAGGACTTGGAGTTTCAAGCACTGGCTGCTTGTCGGCAAGCGAATACTTGGAGTAGTTGCCATCGATGTCAACCACCACATAGTAGCCATCCGGCTGGTCGGAAACGTATGGGGTGAGGGTGCAGATCTTTCCATCCTCGGTGAAAGTGGCAGAAAGTCCATCACGTCGGCCTTCGCTCATCAGGAAGTGCTTGTTGATGTTGCCATTATTGAAATAGATGGAATATTCACCGTTCAGCTTGCCATCCACAAAGGTCTTCTTCTCCTCTACGTTGCCATCCTTGTAATAAGAGATGTAAGTATCGGTAAACTTACTGTTGGCATCATCATTCTTGTCGAGTTCCAGGAAACTTCCCTCGCTCTGCAAGGCACCATCAATATAATAGGTCTTGAACTCCTTAGTCATGGTTGGGTTCGCTGGATAGAGTGCATAGCGATAATAGCTGGCGAAAGCCTTGTTGGTTATCACCTTCCAATTCTTGTTGTAGTAGATGGTGTCCACACGGTCCTGGGGAACTGCAGGAGCTGGTGGTGGCAACAACGAAGCCTCACCAGCAGCAGGGGTAGCAGGAGCAGCCGGTGTTGTTGCAGGAGTTGTTGCTGGAGTTGTTGCTGCAGGAGCAGCTGCAGGAGCAGCAGCAGGTGTTGCTGTAGAGCCTACAGGTGCTGCCGCAGCCGGAACAGCCGTAGTTTGAGCAGCAGGAGCCACAGCCTGAGAATCTACAGGCAACTTTGCGTCCTTAGTTTTGTCAACTGGTTTCTTGGTGTTTTTAACGACGGTACGGTTGGCAGGTCGCTTACGCACATTACGTTTACTCTGCGCCATCACCTGGGATGTACACATCACAGCAAGAACCATCAAGATAAGATTTCTTAATCTCATATCACTTCCTATTTTTTATTCAATTATTTTATAGTTAACTCTTTACGAGTGCAAATTTAATAAAAAAAAGTAGAAAGGGCAAATATTTTGTTATTTATTCATTCATTGGCATTAAAAAAAAACAAAAAAACAATCCCTTGCAACATTTCTGCTGCAAGGGATCTTCATTATCCTTTAAATCTCGTACCTTAATAACCTTTATTTGTCTGCTTAAAAACAGTCTTTTATATAAAAGAACGAATCTATTAGAATCGATATACCACGAAGCTGTTTGGCTTCATCTTCACATTCAAGACATTGCCGTTAGCCTGAGCATCCGATACCACAGGAACTACCACGTTCTTGTTGTCTATCTTGTTCTCTGCCTGGATATTGTCGGCATGGAGAACAGTTACCTTACCCGGGTTCAACTTCTTGATACCGTTGAAGGTTACGTTGATTTCCTTCGCCTCGTTAGAGGTATTGGCAATCTTCACAATGTAGCTCTTGGTAGCCTTATCGAAACAAGCAGAGGCATAGAGACCCTTCTCGCCAGCCACAGGCCTGCCGTTCTCGGTAAGCTTCAACACATTGGTACCCTTGTTCAAGCCGTAGAGCTGCTGAACATAGTAGTTGGCAGAACGGACAGAAGAAAGATTATCAAACCAGATGAGGTCTGGACGCCACTGCCATCCCTCTACATGAGCGAAGAGAGGTGCATAGGTAGCCTGATAAACCACATCGGCATTGCGCTCAAGACCCGTCATGAAGGCAGCCTCAGAAAGCGCAGCCTCCCATGAGTTAGGATCGTTCTTGGCATGGGCAGCATACTCACCTGCGAATACCTTAGGACCCTTGCGGTCGTACTTGTCGTAACGGCTGGCATTGCTGCGGAACCACTCAGGGCTCTTGTAGTAATGCTCATCAACCATATCTACGCCCAACTTGCGCATCTGCTCCCAACCATAGTCGAAATCCTTGCCATCGGCAGAAGGACCAGATGAACCGCAGATCTTAATCTTTGGATACTTGGCATGAATCTGCTCCATAAACTTCTGCAGACGCTCTGGATACATAGGACCCCACTGCTCGTTACCGATACCAATCTGCTTCAGATTGAATGGAGCAGGATGACCCATATCAGCACGGAGCTTACCCCACTTAGAGGTGACAGGACCATTGGCAAACTCGATGAGGTCGAGTGCATCGTCGATATAGCTCTGCAAATCCTTAACTGCTACATGCGCATTAGGATCCTTATCACTGTTCTGATACTGGCAAGCCAAACCTACTGAAAGAATTGGCAATGGCTCTGCACCAATCTTCTCAGAAAGGAGGAAGTACTCATAGAAGCCCAAGCCCAATGACTGATAGTAGTTAGGGAAAAGGCGATGTGGGAAGGTATCTCTCCATCGGTTCTCGTTCAGAGGACGATTTTCAGGAGCACCTACACTGTTCTTCCACTCATAACGGGTGTCGAGGTCGGTACCCTCTACGATACATCCGCCAGGGAAACGGAAGATGCCTGGCTTCAAGTCGGCAAGATCCTGAACGAGGTCGGCCCGAAGGCCATTCCAGTTGTCTGATGGGAAGAGAGAGATATGATCGAGATCTACGCTCTCAGAACCTTTCTCCAGATAAACACGCATCAAGCCCTTGGCATCTGTCTGAGGAGAAGTCAGCGAAGCGGTATGCTTCTGCCATTTATTATTGGTAATGGTGATGCTCTTCTTGGCAATGACATCATTCTTAGAGTTTACCAACTCTACGCGAATTTTAGCCTGCTTGCCATCGATGAGATGAAGACGGCCATATACGGAGAAATCGTACTTCATATCCTTCTTCAAACCCATGCCGAAGAAACCGCGGTTCTCCAAACCGGTCTGCTTCTCACGAGCACCAGCACTCTCGAGAGTTACATAATGAGGATTGCGGTCGAAGGCAGGCTTCACGTCGCTGAGGGTTACATTTCCGAATGTATTCCATCCCATCAGGCGCTGTGGGAACTCAAAGGAACGGTTCTCCACCATCTCGGCATAAAGACCGCCATCGGCACCGAAGTTGATATCCTCGAAGAAGATACCATACATGGTAGGCTGAATTTCTACTCCAGGCTTGTTTGCCTGAACTGAAAACTGATGCTGTGCGAATGCTCCGAGAGAAGACATCGCCATCAACACTGCTGCAAAAAACTTAGCTTTTCTCATATTGTTCGTTATTGTCTTTTTTAGGTTGAAATCTTCTTTTCTATATTGATACGTTTATCTTTTCTATATTGATTCGTTTATCATATATAGATTTACGGTTGCAAAGATACAAAAAATCCACCCCAAATGAGGTGGATTTTCTGTTTAAATATATTGGACTTTTGTCCAAATACCTGTTTTTCTACTATTTTGTCTGAGGAATCAGCACAAAGTTGAAGGTCTTGTTTCCATAATGTACGCGATACTTCTCCAATGGCCAAGCACCCCAAGAGTTCTCACCGCCTACACCCATGTGGGCTGCATCGAGGAAGAGATTGGTGAACTTAGACTTCTTCAGGTCGAAGCTGTGACGCTGTTCCTTCTCATCGCCATCATCGAGTTCCTCGGTATCGAAGTGGAGAGCGCTGGCATAGAATGGTGTGCAGCTCTTTACCTGCAAGCCCAAGCCTGTGGCATCGGTCTGCTTCCACCAGCGGATATCGCTCTTGGTACCACTCTCCTGTGGACGGATGTAAGGGAAGTACTGGTTGTCGGCTTCGTCACTATAGATGGCGATGCGCATGCAGTCCTTGCGGTCGGAGTAGTTCTCGATAGGACCACGACCGTAGTAGTTGCTCTTCTCCATGGTGTATGGCATCTGCAGCAACATACCGAAGCGGAACATATCGCTCACCTTGGCACCCTCTGTAGCCTTGAAGTCTTCTGTCACCTTCACTGCACCTGTATTGGCGAATACGAGGTAAGTGATATCCATCTGACCCTGAACCTCCGGCATATCGAATGATGTGACGATGGTTACGGTGTTGGCCTTCTTATCCTTCTTCACGTCGATATTCTTCAGGTTCATCTGAGGGTTCTTCCATACCTTGAACTTCTTCTGCAGGTTGGCACCCATATCGTTATCGGTAGGAGCACGCCAGAAGTTTGGCTTCAAGGTACCGCCCTCGCCGAGCATTGACTTGCCGTTGTAAGCATACTCAGAGATAAGACCGGTAGTACGGTCGAGCTTGAAGGTGAGGTTTGGTGTGGTAACAGCTATCACATTATCCTTCTTGGCAGCAAGCTTCATCTTCTTCTTGCCATGACCCTCAGCCAGCATCTTGCTGCAGTCACCCTCGCAAGCCTGCTTGGTTACTACTGGCAACTGTGCATAAGCTACCACCTGACCGGCTGTCATCAGTGGCTCAGCATTCTTCAATCGGAAGTCGATGTTGAGGAACACCTCCTTGCCGGTAATCTTACTTCTATCATAAGGGATAGTGAAGGTTCTGCTCTGCTGTGCAGGAACATCGAGGTCGGCGATGGTACCGTTCTGAGTCTCTACGCCATCCTCTTCCAGGCTCCATGCCAAGGCATAGTTGCTCAAATCACGGAAGAAGTTCTCATTGTATACGCTCACCTGTCCTGCCTCAGCACTTACCATCTTAGCCCAGATGTTCTGATACTGATAAGCCACCTCGTAAGCATGAGGGTTCATCTGGCGGTCTGGACCGATGATACCATTGCAGTTGAAGTTATTATCGCTAGGATCATACTTGTTGTAGTCGCCACCGTATGTATACTCAATCTTGCGGAGCTCCTCGTTGTTCATCTTGTAAGGCAAGATGCTCATTGGCTTCACAATGTTGCGGTGCAATGCCTGGTCTACGAAGTCCCAGTCGAAACCACCCTGGAAGATAGGATACTTGCGTACCAGATTCCAGTAGTCGCTCAGGTTACCGCCTGAGTTACCCATGGTATGGTTGTACTCACACTGGATGAGCGGCATCGGACTGTTAGGATCCTTTGCATACTTCTCACAGGCACTTACAGGATAGTACATAGGGCAGAAGATATCAGTACCCGCACCACGGTGAGCCTGCTCATACTGAACAGGGCGGGTCTTGTCCTGGCTCTTAATCCAATTGTAAGCCTGGATGAAGTTGTCGCCCATCACGGTCTCGTTACCCAAACTCCATGTAATGATAGAAGGATGGTTGTAGAACATAGACACGTTGTGCTGGTTGCGCTCCATAATCTGCTTGGCAAACTCAGGCTTCTTGGCAGCAGCATCGTCGCCATACTGGAAACCGTGGCTCTCCTGGTTAGCCTCGGCAACCACGTAGAGACCATACTTGTCGCAGAGGTCGTACCAGCGTGGATCATCAGGATAGTGGCAGGTACGAACGGCATTGATATTCAGGCGCTTCATCATCATGATGTCCTGAATCATGCGCTTCTCGCTTACGTTGTAACCTTCATCCGGGTCCATCTCATGACGATTGGCACCCTTCAGGAGAACAGGCTGACCGTTTACCAGGAGCTGCTTGTTCTTGATTTCCACCTTGCGGAAGCCCACCTTTACCTGGATAATCTCGTAAGGTGAATACATGCCGCCATTCTGGATAGGAGATACAACCAGGGTATAGAGGTTAGGAGTCTCAGCACTCCACTTGCGAACATTCTTCACACGGAGCTGATACTTAGCCACACCATTTCTTACATTATCTGTACCGGTTACGATGACCTCCTTGCCGTCTGGATCGTAAAGACCGAAGTAAGCCAAGGTGTTGCCCTGCAACTTCGCTGTGATGTTGAGTGCACCATCCTTATAGTTGTTCTTCAGCTCAGTCTCTACACGAACATCGAGCAGACGATGTTCCTTAGAGCGGGCATAGAGATAGTTCTCACGAGCCGGACCGCTCAGACGCCAGAAGTCCTGATCCTCACACCAGGAACCATCGCACCAGCGGAAAGACTGGAAGGCGATGAGGTTCTTGCCCTTCTTCAGGAAAGGAGTGATATCAAACTCAGCGGCTACCTTGCTATCCTCTGCATAACCGGCAAACTGTCCGTTTACATAAAGATAGATGTTGGAAGTTACACTACCGAAGTGAGCGATGACACGCTTTCCATCCCAGTTGGCAGGGATATTGATTTCACGGCGATAGGAACCCACGTGGTTGTCCTTGGTAGGAACTGCAGGTGGCTGCTGATCGAAGTGACCACGCCAAGCGAAGCCCACGTTCACATACTCAGGCTGACCATAGCCCAGCATCTCCCAGTTGCCTGGCATCTGGATGTTCTTCCATTTTGAATCGTCAAGGTCAGTCTTGTAGAAGTCTGTAGGGCGCTCATCAGCGTTGGCTACCCAGTTGAACTTCCATGTGCCGTCGAGCGACAGGTAGTTCATACTCTTCTTCTTGTCAAGATACTCAGCACCCGTTCCAGGGAAATCGTTAGGATCGTAAGCGAAATGCAAGGTGTGCAAAGGCAAACGATTGATTTCATTCACTTGAAGGTCGTGCCACTCTGTGAAAGTAGGCTGCTGGATGGCTACCGTTTTATTTAACGGCTTAATGGCGGCCTTCGGTTTTTTAGCACCAAAAGCCACCATTGCCAAGCCTGCCATACTCAATGTTACGAACAGTCTTTTATTCATTTCTCTTTATTTTGAATTTAAATATTTGTCATATTCACATGCAGTGAGAAGCATGGCTCCCACACCGAAGTTTGCCTGTGAGTTGGCATCCACGGTCTGTCCTGGGATAGCTCGCTCGCCGATAGGCTGCACATAGCCCACCTTGCCGTCTGCCTGAACGGCAGTCTCTGTCAAGTAAGTCCATGCTCGGTCTATCACCTTCTTATATTCTTTCTTGTTGAGATAACCATTGTTTACACCCCAGAGCATACCGTAGGTGAAGAAGGCTGTACCGCTGGTCTCTGGTCCTGGTGCATGCTCAGGGTCCATCATCGAACGGGTCCAGTAGCCCTCTGGCTGCTGAATCTCAGCCACAGCCTTAGCCAACTTCTGGAACTTATCTACAAAGAACTGATAGTGCTTGTAGTCCTTCGGCATATCCTGCAGCACCTTTGCCAAACCTGCAAGAACCCAGCCATCACCACGTGCCCAGAAGTCTTTCTTGCCGTTGGCACTCTTGTGCTTTGGATAAACGTACTTGCCATCACGGAAGTAGAGGTTGGTCTCCTTGTCGAGCATAATCTCGTCGGTGGTGAGGAGGTTATCGTAGAGCTTGTCGAGATACTTGGTATCACCGGTCAGCTTATACATCTTGGTCATCACCGGCATCACCATGTAGAGGGCATCGCTCCACCACCAGTAGTCTGTTGGCTCAGAGTAAGCCTCGTAGTGCATCACTTCCTTGGCACGCTTCACCATGTATTCTGATGCAGCTGCATTGCCCTTGGCTGCCTCGATGTTATAGAGGTCGATGTAAGTCTGAAAGCAGATCTGCCAGTCGCCGAAGAGTACGTGCTGCTTGCCCTCGCCGTATGGTTTGTACTTCCACTTGGCTGGGTTAGCCTCTGTAGCTCCAGTCCAGTCGTTGTGCTCAGCCCAGCGGATGGAGTAGTCGAGCACCTTCTGGTCCTTCAGCATCTTATATACCTCCATGTTGCCGGTATGATAAGCGGCATTATCCCAAAAGGCACGAACCTCAGGCTTGTTGTTAGCCTGCCAGTAGTTATTCACCTTTGTGATGAGTGCCACCACCTGATCGTGGTCCCACTTTTTGGAAGCCTTCACTTCCTTCTTATTCTGTTTCTTGACCTTGGCGGTCTTTTTGGTTGGCTGCGCTGCACTCAGAGGCAAAGCCAGGGCTGCAGCTGCCAACATCATCAATATCTTGCGCATGATAACCTATAAACTCTTAACTATAAACTCTTAACTAAAAAAAATTACCACTTGTCCTTGGTGACAATCTCGTCCTTCCAGTGATGATCCTTAGGGAACTGCTGATTGTTCCATGCCTTCACCTGGGTCCAAGGCTGTGCTGCATCTGTCCAGAACGGATGGTCGGCAGGCAAGCCGAGAGGCATGAAGGCAAGGGTGGTCATATAGAGCGAACCGTTGTTGGTATACCAGTCGGCTACGTTCTTCTGGGCATTTCCGCAGAAACCGATAGAGAGATAGCCCTTCTCATTGAAGTTGTTCTCCTGATCGAACATGCGATGGAGCACCTTGGTCAACGCTGCACGCACCTGACCGTTGCTCAAATCCTTAGGCAACTTCTGGTACCACGCCATCAGAGCCAGCGGCTGCATAGTAGCCATGCGGTAAGGAATACTTCTTCCGAATGCAGGGAAGGTACCCTCTGGAGAGATGAATCTTTCGAGAATGATGCTATACTTCTGGCAGCGCTTCAACTCTCTATCATAATACTTCTGATAGTCGAGGCGGGAATTTACCTTGGCATCTACCATAGCCTGCAGTGTTTCCAGATACATCGGATGGAACACATAGCTGCTGTAGTAATCGAATGCGAACGAAGGACCATCCGCATACCAGCCATCACCCACATACCACTCCTCTACCTTGCGGCAAGCAGAATTGACGCGATATTCATCAAAATCGCCACCCGCCTTCGCCATGAAACTCTCGATGGTTGAAGAGAAGAGAAGCCAGTTGGTATAAGGAGGATCGATGTGGCGGAGCTTGGCAAACTCCTTCAGGTATCGCTGCTTGGTCACCTCATCCAATGGCTTCCAGAGTGTATCGTAAGCACGGAGGAAGCTCTCGGCGATATAGGCGGCATCTACCAGGTTCTGACCGCCGATACCCCAGCAGAGATAGTCAGGACTCTGAGGGTCAACGGCATTCTTGTAGGAAGCCAAGGCCCACTCACGCAGCTGCTTACGCTGCTTGCCTTCGACTGTGGCATCGTCCGGAAGGGTGAGCCATGGAGCCACACCTGCCATCAGTCTGCCGAAGCACTCCATATAGAGCACCTTCTTGTTGCGGTTGTCGAAGCTAGGACTGAACTCCGTCTGCATGTTCTTCTGCAACTCGCCCTTAGCCATGTTTTCGAGCACTGGCTGAGCCATCTTGTAGGCCAGCGAGCACCAATATTGGCGGTCGCTCTGCGGCATTACTTTCTTCTTGGCATTTACTCCCATGAAAGGAGCCACAGCCAAGACTACCATGATGATCGTTCTATATATATAATTCATAGATAGTTGTTGTTTGTTGTTTAATATTTGTTGTTTTGTTTGTTCTGTTTACATTTGGTGGCATATAGATGCCAACATTTAATGAGAGGTTGCAAATATTTTGCAAATATAATCAAAAATAGTTAGAAACAAGCAGAGCGACCGTATTTTTTATTGTTTTTTCAACACTGGAGCACCATTTTCCCAAGAAATAGGCACCCAGAGATGCCGACTGTCGCTCAATTGCTTTGGATTCCAAATATCTGCCATGAACACATAGTCGGCACCCTGGAACATCTTCTTCTGTGCTGCAGTTTCCACTTTATATATATAAGTGCCCTGTGCACCGAAGGTTTTGTTGGCACCCTCGCCACGGCATGGATTAGGCAACTGCTCCCAAGGACCGAAGATATTCTTAGCCTTGAACATGCGGGCTGCATTTGGAGCCCAACCGGTACATCCGCTGGTAATCATCCAATAGGTACCATCCTGCTTGAAGATGGTTGGAGCCTCGTTCTGGCCACCAGCCGCAACACGAACATAGCTTCCGTTGTGCTGCATGTAGTCATCCGTCAATTGTGCGATTTGGAGCGTTAAGTTATCCTCTGATGAATAGATGTGGTATGCTTTACCATCATCATCGACGAAAATTGTCATGTCTCTCGACATCTGTCCTCCCTCAAAGTCTCTCATCCAGAACATGCCGCGCTCTATCTGCTTGCGCCACTCCGGAGTCCACCAGTTCTTCAGTTCTGGGAAGAGAAGCTGATGCTTGAGGTCGGTGGTATCTGGTTTTGAGAATCCCACAGGATAGATTCCTGGATTCACTCTACCTGAGCGAATGAACTTGAAAGGTCCGAAAGGAGTATCGCTGGTTGCCACTCCATAGCGGGCAGCACCATAGCCCCTACCCTTCAGTTCAAGATGGAACCACATCACGAACTTCTTGGTCTTCTGATTGTAGAGAACCTTAGGGCGCTCGATGATGCAACCACCTTCGATGTCGCTGCCTGGCTCATCTGTTACAGGAAGTACCAAGCCATGATTGGTCCATTTCTTGAGATCCTTCGAGGTGAAGCAGCTTACACCCAATGAGCTGTAAGGTTTGCCATCAGCCGAACGGCTCTCGCCATACCAATAGTAGGTACCTTTGTAATTGAAGATGTTGCCACCATGTGCATTGATATGCTTGCCGGTATTGTCTTTCCATACACCGCCGTCCATCGGAGCTTGAGCCAATGAAGGCAGACAAGACAGCATCCACAACATCAGTAATGTGAATAGTTTATTCATTTGCGTTGAATTTATTATTAAGTTTGTAATACTCTAACTGTTCGTTGCTGGGTGCAAAATTAGAGAATTAAACCTACTTTATAGGGCAGAATTCGGTAAAATAAGGATTCAAATCGTTAAAAGCTGCATTTTAGGCACTTTTTTGGCAGATTCTTTATACCTTTGCAACGAATTTTGGAATTTAACTAACAATAAATAATAGACATGAAATCTGCCATATTACACATCCTCATCTGTCTGATATGCTTTGCCACCCAGGTGAAAGCACAGAACTTCCCATATCGTTACCTTCCGCCCATCCCTATTGCTCCCACCGAAGAGGTGAGCTGCATGTTCTTTGCCAGCAACGGCATCATGTGGGTGGGCACCAATGCCGGTGTGAAATCCTACGACGGATACGTGGCCAAAACCTATAAGTCGAGTGCCTACCAGCCAGGCATCTTGCCGAACAACACCATCCGTTCCATCGCCGAAGACCATCAGGACAACCTCTGGCTGGGTACGAGAAACGGATTGGTGAGAATGAACAAGCGTACTGGAAAATTCAAGAGTTTCTTCCTGCCCGAAGAATCCCAACGCATTATCTATACCCTCTACGTAAGCAAAGACGGAACGCTGTGGGTAGGAACAGACGGAGGACTCTCATATTTCAATCCAAAGACGGAGCGCTTCCATACATACACCCCCCAGAACACATGGCTTATTGATGAAAACGGACACAAGCAGAAGATTTCCAGATACAGCGTGAAAGCCATCGTTGAAGACCAGAACGGCGACTTACTCATCGGCACCTGGTCGTCGGGACTCATGCGATTCAAGCGTGGAACCAATATCATGTATCGCTATCCATCGTTCAATGCCACCAACTCCGCCTACTCACTTTTCTTTGACAAGCACCGTCGCCTGTGGGTGGGAACCTGGGGCTATGGCGTGGTACGCCTGGATAATCCTGGCAATGTACGACAACCTGGAGTACACCAATACCCTTATAGTGCCAGCCATTTTGATACCTTTTATAAGATTGTGCATGATCCGGTGACAAAAACACTCTGGGCATGCACACGAGAGGGCGTGTGCTATCTGGAAGAAGATATCCCTAATGCAGAGTGGAAGGGATACAGCTCCATCGGCAATAATCCGCTCAACTTCAACAATGATATCGCCACCGACGGACAGGGCAACATTTGGCTCTGCACGCAGAACAACGGTATCCTGCAAGTAAATACCCAGCCTTCGATATTCAAGCTATGGAATCTTGACAAGAGCCATACCCAGCTCACCATCAACTATATATATTCCATTCTGACCACCGACGGCGAGAATTTCTGGCTGGGACTGAACCCATACGGCATCGCCCTGCACAACCGCAAGACCGGCAAGACTCTCTTCAACCACGAAATACCGGGCCTCGCCAATATCCAGCAGAGAGCACTCACCACCAGCATATCGGATATAGCCAAAAGAAGCAACGGGGAAATCTGGTTTGCCAACAACAGCTATGGTGTCATCGTCAAGCCTGCCGCCGAAAAGCCAGCCTTCCTGCTGACACACGAAACTCATCCATCTATCATACAGGATAATTTCGTGAATACCCTCTTCGAATCAGACGATAAAATCATGTGGATAGGACAGCGCAACGGTCTGAGCATCGTGTATCCCAACAACCAGGGCACTGCGATTACCATGAAGGAGGGAAAGAAAGACCTTACTTCTTGCGACATCCGCCATATCTCGCAAGACAAGGAGGGAAACATCTGGCTTGCCACCGACAACGAGGGTATCATCCGCATATCGGGCAACGCCAGAAACCCAAAATCTTTAAGATGCAAGCAGTATAGTCTTGCACAGCGGAATTTCGACATAGAAGATGCCACCGCCTGCCTGGAAGATTCAAGGGGAAGACTCTGGGCTATCTCCAACAGCGGCGGACTCTTCCTATATAATAAGGTGAAAGACAAGTTTGAGCCGAAGAACCAGGAATATCATCTATCCGGCGACCGCATGCTCACCATCAAGGAAGATGAGAATGGAAACCTCTGGCTCACCACCGACTATGCCCTCGTCAACATCGTCTGGGGCAAGGACAGCAAGAAGCCGCAAGACATCATCTATTTCACCAACGAAGATGGTCTGGGCAATGTGCTCTTCGTA
>ULSN01016005.1_pt1 | contig 57949 bp, 55 predicted proteins | sample 1956771 | NCBI WGS metagenome assembly ULSN01 (sample SAMEA4835709, study PRJEB28245) | human gut metagenome | biome: gut microbiome; material: fecal sample | place: Denmark | collected 2008
GGACGACTGCTCAAATAATGAGCAGTCTCCTACTCGATTGTAAAAAAATATGAAAAAATCATGAAGATTAAGTGAATATATGATTTAAAATGAGATATAATGTTAACTAGATGAGTTGATATACAGACATTATTTCGCCTATTGTGAAGCCGCCGGCATATGACCATGAAAGACTGGATGTGCAGGGACTTTTCGATAAATATTTTCATAGGAGTATGAGTAAAATGAAAAAAGGATTGTTGATGACTGCGTTGATTACCGGTACTTTAATGTGCGCAAGCACGGGTGCTTTTGCCGAAGAGCTGCAGGAATACACTCTTGACCAGCTGGTTGTAACTGCAACGAGAACCGAAGCAAGAGAATTAGAAGTTCCTGCTGCTGTCAGTGTTATCAATGCCAAAGAAATCGAAAACAGCGGTGCTAAAACTGCTTATGAGGTTATTGAGCGTCAGGTTGGCTTTACCAACAATGCTTATGGCCCTGGCGGCCGTGAATTTGGCGGTAGCTCTACCAGAACTGTTCTGCGTGGTCTTGATAAGGGTACCTTAGTAATGGTTAACGGTGCCCCGATTAATATGATGAACTACAACAGCATGGAGGGTATTCCTGTAGAGGCTGTTGAAAAAATCGAAATTGTCCGTGGTGCTCAGTCTGTACTTTATGGTGCGGAGGCAACCGGCGGTGTAGTTAATATTATTACCAAGAAAAACGGTAATCGCACTACTATTTCCGTAGGTGCAGGCAATTATGATAAAAAATGGGGTTTATTCAGCTCTGGTAAAGGCTATACAGTTGCTGTCAGCAAGGATTATCTTGGCGATGTAGACCAGACTAATAAGGTTTTTGAAAAATCTACCAGAAAATGGAAATATCGCGACAGCAGCAAGGATAACGCTTTTGTAAGCTTATCTCCTACAGATAAATTGAGCTTTAACTTTGCTCATACTGAGGGCAATTATTACAGAGATTCCTATACCGTGAAAAACGGTGTAGAAACCGGCGCCGGTATAGCTTATTATTACAAAGACAGACGTGATAATGTAAGCGCAATTTATGACGATAAGGATAACCAGTTCAAGACAATCGTTTCTTATAATAAACGTGTAGTTTCTCCTTACCAGGCAACTCTTAAAGGCTTTGTATATGGACCTAACAAACGTGCTACATCCTCTGACTGGAATCTGAATACTTTAACCTGGGATACCCAAAAAGCATGGAACTTACGCGATGATAAGGATACCTTGGTTCTTGGTATGACTATTTCTAAGGAAGAAGCAGAAGACAGATACAAGCATATGCAGGGCGACCGTAAGAATTATGGCTTATATGCATCCTATAAATATGCATTTTCCGATAAATTTGATGTAACTGCCGGTATTCGCGGTCAGCATATTAGCGAGGATTATATCAAAGGTCAGGATAAGACCAAGAGTCATAATGAGTTCGTGCCTCAAATTCAGGCTTTGTACAAGCTCAGCGATAATATTTCCTGGTATGCTAATGCTGCCAAATCCTATCAGCTGCCGCCGCTGAACCAATTCTTCCCTCATACGGGAGATAGTGTTAATGATTTAAAACCGCAAGAGGGCTGGACCTATGAAACCGGTATCAAGCACATCACTGATACCGCATCCGTAAAGGCCGGTGTATATCATATGGATATCGACGCTAAGTTTGATTGGGTTGATATCGGTCTGCCGAATAAGGTTCTGAAGAATGTCGGCAAATTCAAAAATGATGGTCTGGAAATTGAGTATAAAAAACATCTCAGCAATCAGTTCAGCTATAATTTAGGCGCTGCTTTCTCTAACCCGAAAACTAAAGAAGAGGGCAAAGATTTCTACAAGCAATCTGATGCTAAGCTGCAATTGACTGCCGGTATTGATTATACTGTCGGCAAGCTGTCCAGCAACTTGAACTTCTTATATCTGGGCAAACGTGAAAGCTCCTATTATAACAGCTTAGGCGCTAAAGGCAGCGATCACAGCGTTCCGCACAGAAGCCTGCTGAATGCTAACCTCACCTATAAAGCCGATGAGCATCATTCCGCATCTCTGACTTTAAATAATCTCCTTGACAGAGATGATACTATTAACAAGTATGAAAACTGGGGCATGCCGTTTAACTGGATGCTGACCTATAACTATACCTTCTGATTTAATAAAACAGCTGAGGCGGTGCGCAAGCGCCGCCTTTTTGTATACCATTAAAATAAAAGTAAATATTCAGAAAATTACTTGACTATAACAACTTTCTCTGCTAATATAATAAACACAAAGACTAGTCAGAAAAATCAGAAGAAAGGTTATGGATAATAAATGGTAAAAGTAAAGCAAGATTTATTGAATTCCATTAAAGAATTTACTCTTATGGATGATCCTTTTATGACTAAGGTTTTTGAAGACGATATAGAGCGTACGCAATTAATATTGCGGATTATCTTAGAAAATGATACAATCAAAGTAAAGAAAGCATCTACACAAAAACGTCTGAAAAATCTTCAGGGAAGGGATTTACAGCTTGATATATTAGCTGAAAAAGCTGATGGCACCAAGTTTAATGTCGAAGTACAGAATGAAAGCAGTGGCGCCATCCCTCAAAGAGCACGCTATCATATGAGCTTGTTGGATGCCAAAAGCTTGCCGAAGGGTGAGTATTTTGATAAAATCCCTGAGAACTATGTTATTTTTATTACGAAGGAAGATGTGCTTAAAGGACTGTTGCCGATTTATCATATTCATAGAACGATAGACGAAAATGGTCATAGCTTTGCAGATGGCTCGCATATTATCTACGTTAACGCCAAAATTCATAATGACACTCCGTTAGGGAGACTGATGCATGATTTTTGTTGTAAGAATCCTGATGATATGTATTATAAAAAGCTTGCTGAAAAAATTAAATACTTTAAAGAAGATAAGGAGGGCTTGGATAAAATGGGCGATGTAATGGAAAAGCTTATAGCAAAGCGTGAAAAAGAAGCTATGAGAAAAGCACAAAAGGAAGCGCGCATCAGTTTAGCTAAAGAGATGCTGGCAGATAATGTATGCATAGATAAGATTGTCAAGTACTCTAAGCTTTCGGTGAAGGAAGTGCGTGCGCTGGCTGCTAAAATGAGCGCATAGGGATACAAACTGATAAAAACATTAATCACCGCTACGATTGAAGACGAATCTGGCGGTGATTTTTTCTTTGTAAAAATTTTCATAAAACTCTTGCGTATAGCGTAGCTATATAGTTTAAAATAAGATATAATATTAACTAGATGAGTTGGTATACAGATACGATTTTGCCGATTGTAAGGCTTACTGCATATGATCATGAAAGACTGGATGTGCAAGGGCTTTTCAATAAATATTTTTGATAGGAGTATGAGTAAACATGAAGATGAAGAAAGGCTTATTGATGACGGAGTTGATTACCGGTACTTTAATGAGCAGTGCAGCTGCTTTTGCCGAGGAACTGCAGGAGTACACTCTGGATCCGATGGTCATTACCGCACAGAGAATGGAAACAAAAGATTTGCAGACTCCGGCTGCTGTAGAAGTAGTGACTAAAGAAAGAATTGAAAACAGCGGTGCCGGTTCTGCGTATGATGTTCTGCAAAATTCTTTAGGTATTATGTCAAGTGCACAAGGTCCTAATGGTGCAGCTATGGGTTCTATGACCAGTAAAATCATTATTCGTGGCGTAGATAAAGGCACACTTGTTATGGTTGACGGCGTTCCGATGAACCAGGATGGTAAATATAACCTTGAAGATATTCCGTCTGAGATGATTGAGAAAATCGAGATAGTTCGTGGCGGCGGTTCTGTATTGTATGGTTCTGAGGCTACTGGCGGCGTCGTTAATATTATCACCAAAAATACTGTAAAAAACAGTGTTAAAGTTTCTGCAGGCAATTACGGCCGTGAGCGTTATGCAGTATCTGTAGGGGCAGACAGATTTAATGCAACCGCTTCTTTAGAGAATCGCGGTAAGATTGCTAATATGACTACTACTGTAAAAAATACTGCTATGGGTAAGACTTCCTACCGCCATTATGATTATGTAAAGGGCGAAAGCAAGGGTATCCTGTGGAACTATAACATTAATGACAACGTAAAATTCACACATAATTATGTAGAAAATAATAATGTGATGGATGTAATCGACAATAAATATCTTAAGAGTCCTTATCAAAGAAAAGAATACGATGACCATAACAATACCTTTGCTTTAGCTATTGATGATAAGCATGGCTTTACTTCTAATATTTCTTATGGTACTCAGGAAAGAAATTATGACCAGACTACCTGGAATAGCAAAGGCGCAATTAGCAGTGCTATAAAATATAGCTGGCGTAAAGGCCACAATACCAATATAAACGTACAGAAGGTTTTTGATGTTAACGAAAAGGATAAATTCTTGGTAGGTGCATCCTTCAAACGCGAGGATTTGGATGTTTATAACTCTGCCAGCAAGAAAATGGGCAATACTCCTGCCAAACCGGAGCGTACCGGAGCATATAACCGCGATATCTACTCTCTCTATGCATCTTATGACTGGCAGATGACTGACGTCGATAAGCTGATTGTTAATTTGCGCGAAACCTTTGTAAGAAATGCTAAGGGTGATAATACTGACCTGAGTACAGGTGTTACTAATAAAACTGTACAGATGAATCAGAATAAATTTACACCGGAAATGCAGTATATCCGTGATTTGACAGACAATAGCTCCTTCTATGCTAAAGCCGGCAAATCCTACAGATTGCCTGAATTGACAAAAATCTTTGGCGGCAGTGTTATTTTACCGTCTGTAGATTTGAAACCGGAACATGGCGTGCATTATGAAATAGGTTACAAACTTAACGAAGCAAACCGCTCTTGGAGATTAGCAGTATTTAATTATGATGTTAAAGACGCTATTGAAAGCATCAGTGGCAGTGCTGCTACCGGCGATTTGGTTTATAGCAATACTGACGTCAAAAATACCGGCGTTGAGCTGTCTTTGAATGTTAAGCATAACGATAATCTGGATTCCTTCTGGGGCGTTACCTACAGTAATCCGAAGCAAAAATCCTTCAAAACCAGCAGTAGTGCAGGTGGCGAATGGATTAAATATAATAATCAGTTCCAGTTCAACATGGGCGTAAATTATCATGCAGATAAGTTTGCAAGTGCTTTAAGCGCTAACTATATTGGTATGAGAACAGATGGCACATCTGCTAGTCATGACAGAATGAAACCTGCCCTGTATACTGATTTGCACTTCTCCTATGCTCCTGAGAAAAATCAGAAAGCATTCCTCCATATCAATAACCTGTTAGACAGAAAAGATTACACTACCTCTAAAGGACCGAATGAAACTACCTATGGCTACTACACCACCGGTATTAACTTCATGGTTGGCTACGAATACAGCTTCTAATACTTAACCATACGGCGGCGCGCTTGCGCCGCCTTTTTCGTCTGCAAATTTTTTTACGAGATTTTCATTATGAAGTAGTCAAATGATTTAATATGAGATATAATATCATTTAGGCAATCAGTTATATAGATATTGCCTTACTATTTTAAGGCTCGCGGTATATGGCCATGAAAGATTGGATGTACTGAAGCTTTTCAATAATTTTTTTGATAGGAGCATGTGTAAAATGAAGATGAAAAAAGGCTTATTAATGACCGCTCTGATTACCGGTACGGTAATGAGCAGTGCAGTTGCTTTTGCCGAAGAGCTGCAGGAGTATTCGTTGGATCAAATGGTTGTAACAGCAACAAGAACAGAAAAAAAGGATTTGGATATTCCGGCTGTTGTTGAGGTTTATTCCGAAGAGCAGATTGAAAAAAGCAGTGCTGCCAATGCTTATGATGTATTACAAAATACATTAGGCGTTAATACACAATCTCAAGGTTTCAATGGTACAGGTATGAGTACTATGACCAGTAAGGTTATGATTCGTGGTGTTGAAAAGGGCACATTGGTTTTGGTTAATGGCGTTCCTATGAATCAGGACGGTAAGTATAACCTGGAGGATATTCCGACAGAATCTATTGAAAAAATTGAGGTAGTAAAGGGCGGCGGCTCTGTTTTATATGGCAGTGAGGCTACCGGCGGTGTAATTAATATTATTACCAAGAAATCAATGAGCAATACTGTTAAAGTTGCTGCTGGCAATTTTGGTAAGCAACGCTATAATGTAAGTGTCGGTGCCGATAAATTTAACATTGTTGCCGGCTATGAGAAGCGTGGTAAAGCCGATAATATGAGTGGCTATATCGGTAAACCTACCGCTAAGACTACTGTCTATGATTATGGTAAGGGTGATAGAAAGAGCGTTTTGTGGAACTGGAAAATGTTTGACGGTTTAACCTTTACGCATAGTTATTCAAACAACAAGCATGAATACTGGCAGAAAAAAGCTTTGTCCGGCGAACGTACTCAAAATAACTATTACGAAGATACCGACAATATGTTTTTGCTTCAATACGATAAAGATGGATTGAAAGCTAATGTGTCTTACGGAACTCAGGAAAAATCATATGATCAGTCCAAGTTTACGAAAGGTGCCTGGTCCGCAAAGTCTCCTTACAGCTGGCGCAAAGGACACAATACCAATATTGATTTACAAAAAACCTTTGATATGGGTGAAAACAAATTGTTAGTCGGTGCCGGTTATCAAAAAGAAGATATGGATTTGTTCTCGTCTAGCAAAAATAATAATAGTACATATCAACGTGATAACTATTCTGTCTATGCTTCTTATGATTGGAAGGTTTCCGATAACTCCAATTTAATTTTTAATGCCCGTGAAACGTGGGCAACAGGCTGTGACGGCTACCAAAAGGATAATAAAACCGGTGCCAGCAAATATACCCACAATGATAACTTAAGCAAATTTACTCCTGAACTGCAATATATTTATAAGGTGAATGATGATAGCAGTTTTTATGCAAAGATTGGTAAATCATTCCGTTTGCCTAATTTGACTCAGCTTTTCGGTAACGGTAATATGAATCCTGCTCTTGACTTGAAACCTGAACAAGGAACACATTATGAAATCGGTTATAAATCGAACATCGGTAAAGGCAATTTACGTTTTGCAGTGTTCAATTATAAAATTAAGGATTCCATAGATGCTGACGTAAAATATGATAAAGATGGCGTAATTGATGAAGTAGATTATTTCAACGAAGATGTTAAAAATACCGGTATTGAATTATCTTATGCAATCAAGCATGATGATAATTGGTCTACTCGTTGGGGTGCTACCTACCAAAATCCTAAAGCGCAAAATATTCATAACTACGGTGATATGGCTTGGCATCAAATTTATAATAAATATCAGCTGCAGGGTGCTGTTGATTATACGCAAAGCAAATTTGCTGCCAGCATGTCTGTAAACTTTGTAGGCGACAGGATGTCTACCAGAGCCTCTATCACCAAACCTCAAAGAGAAATCAAGCCGCAATGCTTTACTGATTTGCATTTTACCTATGCTCCCGAAAAAAATCAAAAGGCATTTTTGCACATTAACAACATTTTTGACAGATTAGATATTACAAGCAACAGCACATCGAATTTTTATTCCTTGGGTCGTAACTTCATGGTTGGCTACGAATACAGCTTCTAACACTTAACCATACGGCGGCGCACTTGCGCCGCCACTTTTTAACTTGCTGACTAACCTAGGAGGTGCAAAATGAAAAAGATAACGCTTTTAATCTGCCTCATGCTTTGCGGTCTTTTCGTTGTTGGCGGTGCGACTGCCAGTGCCGCAGACAAGAAGCCTATGGATAAGGAAAAGGCAGTGAATGGCCTGCACGACAGCTTTCTTTTCGACAAGGAGGACCTTGGCGAGCTTTTTGACAGCGGTATCAGTTATATGGAGCTGAAAAAGCTGTGCCTGCATGCCTACGCAGCGAAAAAGCCGGTGAAGGAGGTTGCGCAGCTACGCGATAAATACGTATGGACACGCGTTGATTATCTTCTTGGGCTGACACCGGAGAAACTGGCGCGTGCCGAGCATGAGTACAAGGTTGACCGCATCCACCGTTTGTTCGGCCTGGATAAAAAGCTGGTGGACAAGTACATGCGCATGGGTTATGCTTCGCATCAGGTGAAGCGTGCTATGTTTTTGGCACGCCACTGCGACAAGAGCGTAGAGGAGCTGCTGGCGATGAAGACACGTCAGCAAAAATGGGGCGATATCTGCGAGCAGCTGGGACTGCCACGTGATGCGTGCATGAAATAAGAAGTTGTTAATTTAAGCCTTGGGGCGGTGCTGGTGCACCGCCTTTTTTGGCATGTGAAAGAAAAAATAGAAACCAAAGTTTTTCGCCTGCAGAAGAAAAAGTGCTTGAAAATCAAAAGTTTTTCGTTTAGAAAAGAAAAACTTCTGATTTTGGGTGAGTTTTTCTTGCAGAGAAGAAAAACTTGCGTGGTAGTATGCTTTCTGTTATGATATAAAGGACAAGGAAATATAATGGAAGTTTGGGAGAGGAGGATTTGTATGATTGTACGTCAGGCATATTTGGAAAAATTAAAATTGATGCGAGATAAAAAGATTATCAAGGTTATTACAGGTGTGCGTCGTTCCGGTAAGTCGACACTGCTGGAAATGTATAGAGATTTTTTAGTGAGCAGTGGTGTGCATCCTTCATGCTGCCAATATATAAATTTTGAAGATTTGCGTTGGGAAAGCCTTAAGGATTATCATGCTTTATATAATCATATCCTGGAAAACTTATCCCCTAATAAAAAAAATTACATATTTTTAGATGAAATCCAAATAGTTTCTGAGTTTCAAAAAGCTATCAACAGTTTGTTCTTACGTGATGACGTAGATATTTATATTACTGGTTCTAATGCATATTTGCTTTCTGGTGAATTATCTACATTGTTGTCCGGAAGATATATTGAGCTGAGCATACTGCCGTTGTCGTTTAAGGAGTATTGGGAATTAGTCGGTGGAGATAAAAAGACAGCGTTCAATAAGTATTATCTTAATGGTGGTTTTCCTTATGCTGCAACTATTGATAACAAAGAAATTCGCTTGGAATACTTTAGAGGTATATTCAACACTGTTTTACTCAAGGATATTGTTGAACGCAAGAGGATTTCAGACGTAAAGCTCTTAGAAGATGTAATACGATTTTTGTTTGATAATATAGGAAATATAGTTTCAACTAAAAAAATAGCTGATACCTTGAACAGTAATGGCAGAAGGACTACATCAGGTACTATTGATAACTATATTAGAGCGCTAAAAGACGCTTTTATTTTGTATGAAGCAAATCGCTATGATATCAAAGGCAAAGAGTTTTTGAAATCACTGGAAAAATATTATATCGTTGATATAGGCTTGCGTAACCTTTTATTAGGTGAACGTACTCGTGATATCGGGCATATTCTTGAAAATATTGTTTACCTGGAGCTTTTGCGAAGAGGGTACCAGGTCAGCATAGGCAAATTAGATCTGCTCGAAGTAGATTTCATTGCTCAAAAAGAGGATAAACGCATTTATTATCAGGTATCTGCATCGGTTTTGGATGAAAAAACATATGAGCGTGAGTTTGCTCCGCTTAAAAAGATTAATGACAGCTACCCGAAGTATGTGCTTACTCTTGATGAATTACCGATGGGTGAGAATGGGATTGAGCAAAAGAATATTATAGATTTTCTTTTGGAAGAAAACTGAGTCAAGTAGTTCTATTTCTTCCTGCATTCCAAAGTTTTTCGCCTGCAGAAGAAAAAGTGCTTAAAAATCCAAAGTTTTTAGTTTACAAAAGAAAAACTTCTGATTTTGGGTGAGCTTTTCTTGTGGAAAAGGAAAATATTCGTAATTTGATTTTTAGATTGCTTGCTGTTGCGCGGAGCTGCAAAACTGTAACCTGCTTTACATTATTTTTCGTGAAATAAGCAAAAGCAAGCAATATGTAAAATTTTGTTGACTCTATCAATGTAGAGTGATACACTAGGCACAACTTCAAAAAGACCACAAACCGTTGAGACGGAGATCAAGTCAGCAGATGCGCTTACAGAGAGTTCGGGCAGGTGGGAGCCGGATAGAGATGCAGGCTGATAAATGGACCGTTGAGGGTGCTGTCAAATCGCGTAGGCGAGAGTATTCAGCAACGCTGCACCGGCGTTAAGGGTGAGGAATGTGTCAGCATTCTGCGAGAGAGCGCCGATGTACGGCGAAGCAAGGTGGTACCGCAGGTATAAGAATTTATAGCCTGTCCTTGATATTGCTCAAAGCGAGCAGTACGAGGACAGGCTTTTTTGTTGACACGGGTGAAAATAAGCAGATGAGGTGACAAAATGTTGAATTTATCTTTGGAGCAGGTCATGCAGTATGCAAAGGACTACAAGGCTGTGCCTGTAGCGAAGGAATGCCTGGCGGATATGCTGACGCCGCTGGCATTTTTGGATAACGTAAGACGCAGCAGCCGCAACTATTTCCTTTTGGAAAGTATTGAGGGCGGTGAGCACTGGGCGCGCTATTCCTTTGTAGGCTATGATCCTGTGCTGCGTTTGAAAATAACCGACGGCAATGCGGAAATCATCAGCGGTGCTGCCGTGAAGTATCAGGAAAGCGATCCCCTGGGCTGCATCCGCCATATTCTGGAGGAATATAAGGCACCGCAGATTGATGGCCTGCCTAACTTTACCGGCGGTCTTGTAGGCACCTTTGGCTTTGACTTTATGCGCTACTGCGAGCCTGATATGCGTGCAAATAAAGAGCGCAAGGCGGAATTTGCTGACGTCGATTTGATGCTGTTTGATAAGCTGATAGCTTTTGACCATCTCAAGCAGAAGATTTTCCTGATTGTGAATGTCAAAACGGATAATGCTGCCATCAACTACGCTAAGGCAGAGCGTGAAATTGCGGCAATGGAGGAAATGCTGCTGCAGCCTGTGCAGCCGAAGAAGCCTGTAAAGGCTAAGCTGGGCGAGTTCACCAGTAACCAGAGCCGTGAGCAGTATAATAAAAATGTGCTCCGCTGCAAGGAATATATCAAAAACGGCGATGCCTTTCAGATTGTTTACGCGCAAAAATTCAGCGCAACCTATGACCAAAGCCTTTTCAGCGCTTACCGCTATTTGAGAACGACGAACCCTTCGCAGTACATGGTGTTTTTACATAATGACGATATGGAAATCGCCGGCAGCTCGCCGGAAACGTTGGTGAAGGTTGTAGGCAAAAAGGTCATCAGCATGCCTATTGCCGGCACACGCCGTCGCGGACGTACGAGTGAGGAGGACTTGGCGCTGGAGCAGGAGCTTTTGGCAGATGCCAAGGAAATCGCGGAGCATAATATGCTGGTGGATTTGGGGCGCAACGATGTGGGCCGTGTCTGCGACTTTGGCAGCGTCAAGGTGAGCGATTACAAGGCGATTAAGCGTTTTTCACATGTTATGCATATCACGAGCAAGGTTACAGGCCAGCTGAGCGCCGATAAGGACGCACTGGATGCGCTGCGGGCAGTATTCCCGGCAGGCACGCTGAGCGGAGCGCCGAAAATTCGCGCCTGCGAGATTATCGACGAGCTGGAGCCGGAGCGTCGCGGTATTTACGGCGGTGGAATGGGTTATCTCGATTTTGGCGGTAACATGGATATCTGTATTACCATCCGCACTATGGTTAAGAAGAATGACAGGGTTTATATTCAGGCCGGCGGCGGTATCGTTGCAGATTCCGTGTTGGACAATGAATTTCAGGAGACCGTGAATAAGGCAGGCGCCTGCATGACAGCACTGCGCATGACGGCAGAGGAGGAGTAAGGAATGATTTTGATTATAGATAACTACGACAGCTTTACTTTTAATCTGTATCAGCTGATTGGCGAAATCAATCCTGATATCAAGGTTGTGCGCAATGATAAGCTGACGATTGAGGATATCAGAGCTATGCAGCCTGACCATATTATTATTTCGCCCGGTCCGGGTAATCCCAAGCAGGCAGGTATTTGTCTGGAGGTGATTCGTCAGCTGGCCGGTGAGTTCCCAATTTTAGGTGTCTGCCTGGGGCATCAGGCGATTGGTGAAGCCTTTGGCGGTAACGTGGTGCATGCGCCGGAGATTGTGCATGGTAAGGCAGATAAGGTGTATTTGGAGGCGGCAAGCCCCATTTTTAAGGATATGCCGGATGGCTTTGAGGCAGCGCGCTATCATTCGCTGATTGTGGAGCCGGGAAGCTTGCCGGAATGCCTGGAGATTACGGCGAAAACGGCGAAGGATGAGATTATGGCGCTGCAGCATAAAACTCTGCCGGTGTATGGCGTGCAGTTCCATCCGGAGTCGATTATGACGCCGCAGGGACGAACGATTTTGAAAAACTTTTTGAGTTTGTAAAGCAAAACGCAGAATGTACGGAGAAGATGAGTACATTCTGCGTTGTTTTATTATATGAAATGAAGAAATCAATTTGTTACATAACAAAAAGCGCTGCCCTGGCATATATTGCCATGAGTGTTACTGATTTGCAATCAAGAGCATGTTGAGCAAAAAAAGAAGCAGTAACCACTAAACGTCATGCTGATGAAATCAGCCCTCAGTATACGTCCAAAACCGGTAGTGGTAATACTGCTACTTATATTATAACACTTTTATATAAAAGAGCGTATTATGGTTAAATTTTGAAAAACATCCTAAACTAAAGAAAACCCCTTGAAAAATACTTCGGAAAGATATAATATTAATTCAGAGAATTAGCTATTTATCTTGTGGTTAGTAGGTGGTTGAATGAAGGTAAAATGGATAGCTGAAAGTGATTTCCCTTTTGGTACACAGGGAAAAATTTATGATGTGCTCGATGTTGCTATTAAGGGGCCTAAAAAGAGAAAATGGTATCAAATTAATACAGATATGGATGAAACTTATTATGTTCCAGCTAGCTATTTTGAAATAGTTGAGGAGTAACCTATGAGGGATTTTGACATGATGTACAAAATTCGTGCAATATTCGAAAACCCATATATGGCTATGAATTTGACAAGCTGATATTCTTTAAGATTTCATTTGGAGCGTTATTATCGGAGGCTAAAAATGCTACAAAAACTAATTGAATTCTTTGAGCGAGAAACAGGCATGACTATTCAAGAAGCATATAATTTATCGCCGGAAGGACAAGAAGCAATTTTTGACAAAATGGTAGATATTGAGCTTGAAGAACTCGGGGATGTAAATGATGAGAACGCTCCGGTTAGTGAGCGCTGTGCTTTGGCTTGTAAATGGCAAGATATCATGAATGGTTCAAAGATTGAGGGAATATAATGAATATGGCGCACAGGTAATAGCGTTGCAGAAGATAGCAAGCATTAGCGATATTGTTGTAATTATCGTGGAAAAGTAGAAAAAGAAAAGAGAGTTGATGATTCTCCGCCGGTTATTTCGGAAGAGATCATGAATTTAACTTTGGAGGAACTTCGCGAAAGTATTGCCAAACAGGAAATGGAGCTTTACGGGCGTACGCTTTCCGATGACAAGACTGACTATTATGAAAGGTGTAGAAAGGCGGAGGGAAACAAAAAATGAAACACTTATGTCCTGTTTGTGGTCAATATGAATTTACAAGGCGTAGTGCAAATCCACTTGATTGCTGCTTCTTGGGCTGCAAGGTATGTGGCTGGATTGACGATGCAGTGTTGGAATTGGAGCCGGATTTCGATGGCGGAGAGTTAGGGATTTCCCTAAACCAGGCTCGTGCCGAATGGGCTGCTAAACACAAACAATAAAACGATTAAACCGCTTGCTTAGCGCAGGCGGTTTTTTGCATACAATAAGAGGACAATTCAAACTGTCCTCTTTTTAAAACCTATTTATTTCACAAATATATTCATTAAGGTTCCACCAACAACTACAAAAGCTAAGGCGACAAAGATGTATAGAAAAATTAAAATGACTATAAATCTTACAATAATGTATATGTTGCGAATAAATTCTCTCACAATAATCTCTCCTTTGCTTTTGTTATTGCCTATATTATAGCATATTTTATTTAAAAGAGCATATTGTAGCTGAAAAATTAAAAGACCTTTGGTTGAAAAGACGATGGCCAGAACGTATATAACGGCGGCAAGGATATTATCAGCAGGCAGGACCTGCCGAAATATCTGCAGAAGGTTAGGGAAGCTACAGGCAACGACCTGTAGGTATTGGCTGAACAAAGGCAGACCATTGACAACATCAATCGTCTGGCGAAAAATGGCGCACCTAACAAGGCACTGCAGGCAGCCTATAATGAATTGCTGGAAGCAGTGCAAAAAGGCAATGAAAAGGCTATTGAAAAGGCCGTGGAAGTTGCTGTCAATGAAAAATCCCGCTATGTTGCCGAACGTATCACCAGAACCGAGATGGCGATGGCGTGGGCTGATGGCTTCATAGCTAAGATAAAAGATGATGCTGATATTGTGGCTGTGAAATTCAAATTAAGCAGCCGTCACCCTGTTTTTGATATCTGCGACATGTACGCCAAAGCTGATATGTATGGCTTAGGTGTAGGTATATATCTCAAGGATAAGCTGCCGCCTACAGATGAATTTGTAGAATCTATTGCTAAGAATTATGATATGACTTATACTAAAGGTAAGAAATGCGAAGACAATTTTACTCTGATGCTGGAGCTCCTATTTATCCGCTTAATGATGGCGCAGTTGGCAATGTTAAGGTTATTACATTAAAAGCTGGGTCAGGATTGGTCGTTAGATATGGGAGGTCAAATGGCAGATATTTAAGTCCTAAAGGAACACCGATTGAGCAGAGGTCACTTTCTAAAGATGCTAAAAACCAAATACATCATGTTTATAAGGTAATTAGAGATATTGAGTATGTTGAAGAAGGCTTGATTGTACCATGGTTTAATGCCCCTGGTGGATGGATTCGATACAGATTGCCGAAAACAATTGACAAATTATCTGGTTATTTAAAAGAGGTCGATAAATAATGGATTTTGCAGAATTAAAGAAAATATTGGTAAAAGAGAATATTAATCCAATTGAGTATGACATTCTTGAAAAAGGATATGTTACTGGCGTTGATGGCTATATTATCGAGAGCATAGAATCTGGGTATGGCCTGTATTATATGGAACGAGGACAAAAAAATTTAATTGCGGAATTTTTAGGTGAAAAAGAAGTTTGTTTGGCTTTCTTAAAAGAATTAGCACAAACCGGAGACCCACAATTAGCTAAGTATATTCAATAATTATAATAATTTAAAGAATGGTATCTGGAGGTTATGAAACAATGACATTTGCTGAAGTAAAAGAAATACTGAAAAAAGCAAAATTCAATATGTGCCATTGCGGCATACTAGAAGAATCTCCATGGAAAGTTAGTGATGGTGTTGTGGCAACCTTAAAAAATGGTGTTTATGAGGTTTATTTTGTAGATAGATATGAGCTCTTTGAAGTTAAGCGGTATACAAACGAGGATGACGCAAGCAGGGATTTTTTGACAAGAATATATGAGGATTTTGATGGGATGTATGATTTTCCCAAGAATGTTCAATAAATTAATATTTTTACGCTATTAAAGCACTTACGTTTTGTGAGTGCTTTTTTATTGCCCAGGAGAGGGCACAATATAGGGCGGAGGCCCATGATATGGAGGTATCAGAAATGGAAATGAAACAGGTTTACGAAGCACTGGAGAAAGTTGAGAACGGTGCTGACCTCATCGCTGCTATCAAGGGCGAAATCAACACTCTCAACAACGAAGCTAAGAAGCACCGCACGGCAGGAGAGCAGAGCGCGACAAAGCTGAAAAGCATCTTGGAGGCTGTTAGCGTTCGCCGGCGAATAAAAATAACCCGCCCAAATGAGCGGGAATGAAAATTATTTATTTTGCTTTATAGCTTCACGTGTTTTTCTTAATTCTTCTAAACGTGTTTCTTCACGGACTTCTTCGGCAAGTTGTTCGTAATATGCTCGTTTATTGGATTCGTTAAAGAAATCTTTAATCATGCGGTATAACATGTACATGGTTAACGGCGGGAAAACAGCAAAAGTTAAAATCATCAGAACCCAGTTGAAATACCATTTTTTTATTCCGAAAAGATACATAACTATCACCATCCTCTATTTATATTATAACAGCAGGAGGCGTTTATGGCTAGAAGAAGATGCAAGTTTCGTTTAGATAAATATAAAATTTTTATTTATGCAATGCAACGTATCCCAGAAAAATTACAAAACGATTTATAAAATGCTATAGACAAATGGCCAGAACGTACATAACGGCGGCAAGGATATTATCAGCAAACAGGACCTGCCAAAATATCTGCAGAAGGTAAGGGAAGCTAAAGGCAACAATCTGCAGGCATTGGCTGAACAAAGGCAGGCCATTGATAACATCAATCGTCTGGCCCAAAATGGCGCACCCAACAAGGCACTGCAGGCAGCCTATAATGAATTGCTGGAAGCAGTGCAGAAAGGCAATGAAAAGGCTATTGAAAAGGCAGTGGAAGTTGCTGTCAACGAAAAATCCCGCTATGTTGCCGAACGTATCACCCGAACCGAGATGGCGAGGGCGTGGGCTGATGGCTTCATAGCAAAGATAAAAGATGACGCTGATATTGTGGCTGTGAAATTTAAATTAAGCAGCCGTCACCCTGTTTTTGATATCTGCGACATGTACGCCAAAGCTGACATGTATGGCTTAGGTGCAGGCATATATCCCAAGGATAAGCTACCACCTTTACCGGTACACCCGCATTGCTTATGCCGGTACGTGGAAGTCATTGAAGGCGAGGTTGATATGCAGCAGCAACGTGACCAGGTGCGGGAGGCAGGCGATAAATGGCTGAATAGCTTGCCGGAATCACGCAGGGCGCAGGTGCTGGGGCGTAAAGGCTTGAAGGCGTGGGAAGATGGCAAGGATTGACAGGATTGCCTGCGAGGCTGGCAAGGATTAGGCGAGCAGGAGAGCAGAGTATTTGAGCTTCTGTTGCAGTTTCACGCTGATGAGAAATAGCAAGCTGATAAAGATAATGGTATAATAAAAGAAAAGCTAAGGCTCGGCGAAATTTCTAAAACCATTAATGCTGACAAGCAAAACATGCATATTAAGGGTAGTAGAGGCTATAGTGACGGAAGAAGCTATTTGGACGGTGATTTAGCAGAGGCTCAATGGTTAGTTGATGAGTTGAGTACTACTGGCGAAGCTGTTTTTGACAGCAATGCTAATTGGAAAATAAAGAAAGGGTTGTTAGTGATAAAATTATAGGTACTCATGCAGATAATGAAAATGGTAGAGAAACGAGGACTAAAGCAGCGGTTATAGTTTATTCTAAAACTGGTAGTCATATTTATCCTAGAAAGGATGAATGATATGAAGTTAAAAGAAACTTTTGGGAAAAAAATTAAAATTTTGTGCTTAGATGGTGGTGCGATTGAAGGTCGCGTTATTGACTATATTCCGACCATTGAAGAGGATGAAGAAGAAAGCATTATTATTAGAAATGAAAATAATGTACTTATTGAAATTGCTAAGCATGAAATTACCGAAATTGAAATACTTTAAAAGCTCATAGCCATGCTGTGGGCTTTTTTATGCAGTAAATAATTTAATATTTAGCGCATTTTGTGAATTTCACAGGATGCGCTTTTTATTGCCTAGGAGAGGGCACAATCATGATATGGAGGTATCAGAACAATGGAAATGAAACAGGTTTACGAAGCATTGGAAAAAGTTGAGAACGGTGCTGACCTCATCGCTGCTATCAAAGGCGAAATTAACACTCTCAACAACGAAGCTAAGAAGCACCGCACGGCAGGAGAGCAGAGTGCGACAAAGCTGAAAAGCATCTTAGAGGAATAAAAAAATAATAGCAAAAGGTGAAGAGCAATTGGAAAGCACTGGCTGACGGATTGGGAAATATGGCAGGCGGTGCAATGCAGAAGAGAAGGCATGCAGGAAGCACACAACATACGACTGGCAGTGTTACTTTTTAGGTTTATCCAACTGTTTAATGCTTTCTTCTGGTGTAGGAAGTTGCTCTGGCATTGTGCCACCGAGATCCTCTATTGTTTTGCGTACAGTGCGTCCTACTTCATAATGAACTTTGTTAGCAGCTTCTTTGTTGCTAATATTTTCGCGACGCAGCTTATCTTCTGCTTGTGTGATGCGGAACAGATTAGCACCTAACTCTACACTGCTCATATGGTCTAAAATTTCCTGATTGGGCTTTAGCTTTTTCCTGCGCTTAATATCTCCGGCAGTTTCACCACCATAAAGGCCCATATAACCGCTGTTTTGGAATTTAGCAAAGTCAAGATTGGTTTTTACGCCCGCAGCAAAGGCTGCATCAGCAAGAGCGACATTTTGTTGTTTTACATCATGGCGTGCTGCTATGCGGGCATCTATTTCTTTGTTAAAAGCTTCTGCTGCTTCCAGATCGTGAATACGGTCGGCTCCAAGCTGAGCAAGCCATTGCTTAAAGGGTTCAGCTTTGGGAGAAGGAATGGACTGAATAATTCGCAGGATGCCCTCTGTATTGGCAGTGTCAGTGAGACGCATTTTGCCGTCATCGGCTTGCAATTTCAACCTGTGACAATTTGTCACGGTTTCACTTCCTTCTGCCTTTAATCTTTGTTTTAGCTTGCGCCAGTATGCTGATTTATCTGCACTATCTGTCAAAGCGCCGACAACATCAATTACAGAAAAGAACCATTCTCCGGCTTCTTCGTTCCAAATGGAACGAATTTGGCTGGACTGAAATAATTTTACGTCTTTCATTTTCATTCCTCACTTTCAAAATCTATTATCCTAAACTCTTCACGTCTTCTTCCGCCTTGCGCTGGAGCTTGGCCAACTTAACATCAATAATATGGTCAATTTCTTCCTTTTTCGTATATGGTTATAGTAACATAATTGTTCTATATAATCAATGAAGGTTACTAAACGTAATTAGGGAGAAAAAGGATGTTGAGGAGTGGGAGGCTATTAAACTGTTTTAAAAAGATAAACTGCATTGAGAAACAATTTTATAGAATATAGGTGGATTTGCAGCGTTTTTTTACACACAAAAATACCCCGCAACCTGCATGGTTGCGGGGTTTCTCTCATGGTGATCCAGGAGGGATTCGAACCCCCGACCCACGGCTTAGAAGGCCGTTGCTCTATCCAACTGAGCTACTGAACCATATTAACTTGGAGCGGGCGATGGGAATCGAACCCACAACATCAGCTTGGAAGGCTGAGGTTTTACCACTAAACTACACCCGCATGGTCGGAGTGGCAGGATTCGAACCTGCGACACCCTGCTCCCAAGGCAGGTGCGCTACCAAACTGCGCTACACCCCGAATACAAAAGGTATTATACTATTTAATTAAACAGATGTCAAGAGAAAATATATACTTTGTTAATCATGAAGCAGAAGAAAAATATTTGAAATCATATTTTCCTTCTGCCTGACAGATTGCTTATTTCAGCAGTTCTTCCTTAAGCTCGTGATATTCGCGTGAGAAATAGGGCGTAAGCTGTGCTTCGCGGTGGTCGTAGCCAAAGGCTCGTTTGGTGAGCGACAAAACAGGCGGAGCCTGAATGCGTTTGGCAACAGCAAAGCCGGCGAACAGCTTCCACCAGCGCTCCAAATCAGCAATCAGCGCAGCGGCATCGGGGCAGGCCTCGTCAATCGCTTCCTGCGTACAGCCAAGCTCTGCGGCCAACGTGCCTGCCTTGTACCAGCGCAGGATGTCTGCCGGCGTTGTTTTGTGCCAGTTTTCGATAAAGGCACGCAGCAGGTAATCGTGATAGCCGTAAACAAGCGGGTCGCCGCCGTTGCCTACTGTCTGCGCATCCGAAAGCTCGGCGCTGGGACGGATATTGAAGATAGCTTCGGGGATTACTTCGCGTTTGTAAATCACTTCGTTCAGATAACGGCCAAGGGCATATACCTGATGCTTCCAAAGGTCACCGATCATGGCCATGGCACCGCAGATATCACCGTAGAAGGTGGCGTAGCCTATGGCCAGCTCTGCTTTGTTGGAGTTGCAGCTGAAGGCGCCGCCGAAGGCTGCTGATGCAGCGGCGATAACGCGTGCGCCGCGGTCGCGGGCCTGAATATTTTCCTTAATGAGTCCGCTGAGCTGCAGGTTGAAGTTTGTGCCGTCTGCCAGATGAGTGATGGGAGTTTCTTCCAGTTGCTTGACTGTCAGCTCATAGCTTTCACTAATGGGCATTACGGCATAGTTTGCGCCCAGTGCCTGCGCCAGCTGCTGCGCACTGTTGCGTGTGGCGGCAGAGTTGAAGCGTGAAGGCAAATTGAGCAGCAGCACGTTTTCCGGTCCCAAAATATCCGCATACATTACGGCGGTTACAGCGCTGTCGATGCCGCCGGAAAGACCGACTGTCATGCGCTTGATGCCGCATTGCTGCAGAAATTTGGCGGTGCCGTAGCGCAGAGCGCGGTATACGGATTCCGGCTCCTGCGGCAGCTCTGCCGGCGGACAGGCAGGGATGATGCGGTTTGCTTCTGTATCCCAGGTGAATTCTAAAAAGGTATCGGCATACATGGGCGCAGAGGTTACCAGATTGCCGTCGCCGTTGTAGGCGGAAGTGCAGCCGTCATAGGTGAAGATGTTCTTGCCGTTGTTCTGAATGCCGACGTTGTTGCAATAGATGAGCGGAATGCCCGCGGTGCGTGCCTGCGCACTGAAAAGGCGGTTGCGCTTACGGTTTTTGCCCAGCGTGTAGGGGGAGCAGGAAAGGTTGCATAAAAGCTGTGCACCGTTTGCTGCCAGTGTTTGCGGTACGTTGAGGTGATAGTTTTCCGTCCAGCCGTCTTCGCACAGCATGACGCCGATGCGCAGGGTGGTGCCGCTGATGATGACTTCCAAAGGCTGCAGTGCTTTGCTGACGCTTGCGCCTTCTTCGGCGCAGAGCTTCTGCAGGCTGTAAAAATGACGGCAGTCGTCAAATTCGCGGTAGTTGGGCAGCGATGTTTTGATAAAGAAGCTGCGTCCCTGATAACCGCCGAGCAGCTTACCGTTTTGGCAGGCAAAGGCGGCGTTGTATTTGCGCACGCGTCCGTCCTCGTTGAGCTTGCCGGGTTCGGTGGCAACACTGCCGAAGATTACGCAGATATTTTCGGTGGCTGCGACAATCTTTTCGGCATAATAGGCGCAATCATCCAAAAAGGTCTGCTGCTCCCAGATGTCGCCGATAAGATAACCCGGCAGAGCCATTTCCGGCAACAGCAGGATATCTGCCTCAAGGCTGCGCGCTTTTTCGATAGCGTCAATGATTTTGTTATAGTTTACATCAGGACGGCCGGGAGTTATTTCCAGCTGTCCGCAGATAATTTTCAGCTTCAATTTATTGTCCTCACAATTTTATTTGCTTTTTACATTACTATAGTGCTATTATAACAGAGATGAAGTAATTTCTCTAGCTTAGAGGGGGTTTTTCCTTATGAAACATAACAAAAAAACTAATGCAGCCCGCCGTCTGGACGAGCTGAAGATAGAATACCGTATTATGGAATATCCTGTGGATGAGGAGCATCTGGACGCTGTACATGTTGCTGCGGAGGTTGGTATGCCTGCGTCGCAGGTTTTCAAAACTCTGGTAGTGCGCGGTGACAAGAACGGCATTATGTTTGCCGTGATTCCCGGTGACGGCGAGCTTGATTTAAAGGCGTTGGCCAGAGCCAGCGGTAACAAGCGTGCCGAGCTGGTACACCTGAAGGAGGTACTGCCGCTGACAGGCTATATCCGCGGCGGCTGTTCACCATTGGGCGCGAAAAAGAACTATCCTGTGTATATGGACGAGACAAGCAATAATTGGCCGGAGATTGCAATCAGCGCCGGTCAGCGTGGTATGCAGATTATTGCGGCACCTGCTGATTTGCAGCGCGCTACGGCAGCAACGGTGGCACCGCTGATTTTTGCCTAGTAACTCTTGTTCCTTCCTATAAAATGTGCTATTATAATCTTGATAACCTATTTGCACAATTGTGTTTGAAAGAAATACGGCTGTGCTGGCCTGAAGGCGTATGGTTAACGCTGATGGCAGTATGACGTCAAAATTTAAAGAGGAAAGTAGGTTGAATATATGTTATATGTTAGTACAAGAGGGAAAACTGATTTGTTTTCCGCTGCACACGCGATAACCCGTGGCTTGGCAGCGGATGGAGGATTGTTTGTACCGCAGAATATTCCTGCGATGCGTATGGTTGATATAAAGGCGATGGAGCGCAAGCCTTATACAGAGCGTGCTGTTGATGTCCTGCTGCAGTATCTTACTGATTTCAGCGAGGACGAGCTGCGTGAATGTGTAAATGCTGCCTACGCACCGGAAAAATTCGGTGATAATCCTGTGCCTTTGGTACAGGTAAATGATAACACCGGTGTGCTGGAGCTGTGGCATGGCCCAACGTCTGCTTTTAAGGATATGGCACTGCAGCTTTTGCCGCATCTTTTGACACGTTCGATGCAAAAGACCGGTGAAACGAATAAGGTTGTTATTCTGGTTGCTACCTCCGGTGATACCGGCAAGGCTGCTTTGGAGGGCTTTGCTGATGTTCCGGGTACGCAGATTATTGTTTTCTACCCCAGCGAGGGTGTGAGTGATATCCAGAAGCAGCAGATGATTACCCAAGCCGGCAAAAACGTCAAGGTTTTTGGCATAGAGGGCAACTTTGATGATGCTCAGCGCGGCGTGAAGGAAATCTTCGGTAATACTGCGCTCAGTGATGAGCTGGCGAAAAAGGGCTATACCTTCTCTTCTGCCAATTCTATTAACTGGGGCCGTCTGGTGCCGCAGATTGTTTACTACTTCAGCGCTTATGTAGATGCTGTGAAGGCAGGCAAGATTGCTGCCGGTGACCCGATTAATTTTGTTGTTCCGACCGGCAACTTCGGTGATATTCTGGCAGGCTATTATGCTAAGCTGATGGGCTTGCCGATTGACAGACTGCTGTGTGCATCCAACAGCAATAATGTGCTGACTGATTTTATCAATACCGGTGTTTATGACAGACGCCGTGAGTTCTTCAAGACTGTTTCTCCTTCTATGGATATTCTTGTTTCCAGTAATCTGGAGCGTTTGCTTTACAGCGTGACGGAGCATGATGCTGCGCGTGTGGCAGATTATATGAAGCGTTTGAATATCGAAGGTCATTATGAGATTGACAGCGATGATCTGAAGCAGATTCAAAGTCAGTTCTTCGGTGCCTGGGTTGATGAGCTGGAAACGAAGGAGGCTATCGGACGTATTTATAATGATTACCATTATCTGATGGATACGCATACTGCCGTTGCTTGGCGTGCGATGGAAAAATATCGTTTCCTGACCAGTGATGAAACCTATACCGTGGTGCTGTCTACCGCAAGTCCGTATAAGTTTGCCGACAGCGTGCTGGCAGCGCTTGATGATGCTCAGCCGCAGAGCAGCAATCCTTTTGAGCTGCTGCAGAAGCTGCATGCCGATACCGGTACGGAGATTCCGCCGCGTATGCTGGCATTGGAGAATCTGCCTGTGCTGCATTCCGAGGTTATTCCTGCGGACAAGATGGAGCTGGCGGTTGTGAAGAACCTGGTTTAACTGTAACTTGATGCGGAGAATACTTGCGTTGCGGGTATGTTTTCGCTATAATATAACCGAAATTTAATATTTATATATGCAAGACTTAGTCTGCCGGGCGGCGGACTAAGTCTTTGTCATAAAAGGAGGTATAAAGTGGACTCCAGGAGTGTACTTGAACAGGTTCGCAGCGGCAAGCTGTCGGTGGCTGAGGCGGAGCGCTATTTTAATCGCAAGGCGTACGAGAATTTAAATTATGCGCGTCTTGATACTTCGCGTGAGCAGCGCACGGGCTTTGCGGAGGTGGTTTACTGCAGCGGTAAGCCTGATGCGTATCTGGCGGAGATTTATAAGCGTCTTTTGGCGGAGCAGGGAGAGGTGTTCGGCACGCGGGCGACGCCGGAGCAGTATGAGCTGGTGCGGCGGCAGCTGCCTGATATTGTTTATGACCCGGTGGCGCGGACGCTGAAGCAGGAGCGACCTGATAAGGAGCGCTGCGGCTGTGTTGTTGTGTGTACTGCGGGTACTGCCGATATTCCTGTGGCGGAGGAGGCGGCGCAGACAGCGGAGTTTTTCGGGACGCATGTGGAGAGGCTTTACGATGTGGGCGTGAGCGGTATTCACCGTCTTTTGGATAAGGTTGATTTGCTGCAGCAGGCGAATTGTGTGGTGACGGCTGCAGGTATGGAGGGCGCGCTGGCGAGCGTTATCGGCGGCCTTGTGCGTAATCCGGTGATTGCGGTGCCGACTTCTGTCGGCTACGGTGCAAGCTTTCATGGGCTGAGCGCGCTGCTGACGATGATTAATTCCTGCGCTAATTGTGTGTCGGTTGTGAATATTGATAATGGATATGGCGCGGGGATTATTGCGACGCAGATTAACAGGCTGGCGTGCAAGTGAGCTGGCGTACCTGCGTCGCCCCCTTTAGTCGCCTACGGCGACAGTTCCCCCGAGGGGGAACCAAGAATCTGCTAATGAAGGTTAATGGAAAGCTATTGGTCTTGCCTGCCCCTTGGGGAAGGTGCCGAGCGAAGCGAGGCGGAAGGGGGAAGCGAGGGCTATGTGTTTTAAATTTATGAGGGAGAAAAAATATGCCAAAAGATACAGATTTAGAAATACAGGCGGAAGCCAAGTTTGCCGTGCTGCAGAAGGAGCTGCGGCGCTTGGGCAGTGTGCTGGTTGCGTTCAGCGGCGGCGTTGATTCAACGTTTTTGCTGCAGGCGGCGCATTTGACTTTGGGCGATAAGGCGCTTGCGGTGACGGCGCGTTCGGGTGTTGTGCCTCAGCGTGATGTTGCGGAGGCAGAGGAGTTCTGCCGGAAGCAGGGTATACGCCATCTTTACTTTGATTTTGATGAGCTGCAGGTGCCGGGGTTTGCCGAAAATCCGCCGGACCGCTGCTATATCTGCAAAAAAACGCTGTTCAGTAATTTTCTGCGCATGGCACAGGAAAACGGTGCTGTGCTTTGCGAAGGTTCGAATATGGATGATTTGGGCGATTACCGCCCCGGTCTGAGGGCTTTGGCTGAGCTGAAAGTGCAGAGCCCGCTGCGCACTGCAGAGCTGACGAAGGCGGAAATCCGCCTGCTGTCGCACAAGCTGCAGCTGCCGACCTGGGATAAGCCGTCCTTTGCCTGCCTTGCTTCGCGCTTTGTATACGGCGAGCGTATTACGGCGGATAAGCTGGCGGCGGTGGATAAGGCGGAGCAGCTTTTGTGGGAGCTGGGCTTTAAGCAGTTTCGTGTGCGTGTGCATGGCACCTTGGCGCGGGTTGAGCTGTTGCCCGAGCAGCTGGAGCAGGCGGTTGCTGAACCGATGCGCAATACGATTTACAAAGGCTTGAAGGCTGCAGGCTTTGCTTATGCAGCACTTGATTTGCAGGGTTATCGTACAGGCAGCATGAATGAAACTTTAAAGCAGGATTAATTTAGACTTACAGCGAATTTTATCATTAGCCTGTTACAAGTATGCAGGCTTTGATTAGGAGGAAGATTTATGAAAAGCTTATATTTGGAATGTAATGCCGGCATCAGCGGCGATATGCTGGTAGCAGCACTTTTGGATTTGGGCGCGGACAAAGAGGCGCTTGATAAGGCTCTGCAGAGTATTCCTGCAAAGGGCTTTGAGTATAAAATCAGCAGAGTGTCTAAGGCAGGCGTTGACTGCTGCGATTTTGATGTTATTTTAGACGAGGAGCATGCTAACCATGACCATGATATGGCCTTTTTGCATGGCAACGGCGATGCTGTAGTGCATAGTTATGAGCATGAACATCATCATGACCACGAGCATGAGCACGAACACGAACATCATCATGACCACGAACATGAGCATGATCACAGCCATGTGCCGCACGAGCATCATCATCACCATGAGCACCGCGGTCTGCAGGAGGTTATTGCGATTATTGATGCTACGGATATGAGTGCTGCGGCTAAGGAGCTGGCACTGAAGATTTTTGATATTATTGCGGATGCAGAGGCAAAAGCGCATGCTGTGGAGAAGAATGCAGTGCATTTCCATGAGGTTGGCGCGATTGATTCTATCGTTGATATTGTAGCGATTGCTGTGTGTGCCGACAGTCTTGGTGTTGAAAACGTAATTGTGCCGGAGCTGTGCGAGGGCCGCGGGACTGTCCGCTGTCAGCATGGCGTGCTGCCGGTGCCTGTTCCAGCAACAGCTAATATTATGCAGCGCTTTGGCTTTAATGTACGCTTGCTGCCGGTGCAGGGCGAGTTTGTTACTCCGACCGGTGCTGCTGCCGCTGCTGCGCTGATGACTACGGATGAGCTGCCGCAGAGCTTTAAGATTCTGGGTATTGGTCTGGGTGCAGGCAAGCGTCAGTATGAGTGTCCCAGCATTCTGCGTGCGCTGCTGATTGAGGATAACGCGCAAAAAAAAACTCTGTAAATAATGGCCTGCAGACTGACTGTATCTGCCAGCTGCAGTCTGATATTGATGACTGCAGCGGCGAGCTTTTGGGCTACACGCTGGAGCGCCTGCTGGCGGCAGGTGCGCTGGATGCGCATTATCAGCCGGTGTTTATGAAGAAGAGCCGTCCGGCGTGGGAGCTTACTGTTATCTGCCGCGAGGAGGTCAGAGCGAAGCTGGAAGCGCTGATTTTTGCGGAAACGACAACCATCGGCATCCGTCGTGCGCATCTGGAGCGTACTGTGCTGCCGCGTCGCAGGGATGTGGTGCACACTGCTTACGGTAATGTGGCGGTGAAGCGCTGCCTGCTGAAGAACGGCGAACGCTGTTATGTGGAATATGACAGCGCTGCCAAACTGGCGCAGGAGCAGGGAGTGCCGCTGCAGGATATCTATCTGGCGGCACAGCTGGCGCAAAAAAACATAAATTAGCCACAAAAGTGTGGTATAATATCTCCATAATACGTCAGAGAATGGAGAAAAAATGACTAATGTTTTCGATTTAATAGAAGAATTTTATACACAGGATGAAGAATGGAATTCGGTACTGCAGCAAGCCTGTGCTGAAGATTTCCTGCGCTATAAAACATGGCAGGGAGCCAAGGACGGCGAGCTGGTCAAGATTTGGGATTATATTACGATTCTTTGTATTTACCTTGGTAATTCCGAGAATTTTCTCGGCGATATGTCGCGTGAGGATTTTATTGACTGCGTAGGCTGGTGCTGCCGCAATGTTTCCGGTTTCCCGGCAACTGAGAGCAACATCGCACATTTCCTGGATGTTATGCAGGAGTTTTATGCATATATGAAAAAGAAACGCATTATTACCCGTGATAATGCGCCTGCCGAAGCCAAAGCCAAGCTGTTGGCTGACGGAAAACTACAGATTGTCGGCAAAGATGGCAGCTTTTTGCCGGAACATGACCGCTACAATCTGTATTCTACGCCGGATTTGCCGACGAAGGTGTATCTGAATATCGGCGAGAGAATGCAGAATCTGCTGGATGATGTGCAAAGCTACTATACGTCGAAGCAATTTCGCCGCGATCTGGAGCGGGCCGATTTCCTCTTCGGCGGTATTTTCCAGAACGGTACAGTTCAGGAAAAACCGGGCACGGAGGAATATTCACAGACCTTCTGGGATTATTTTCTTTTTGACTATCGCTTGCTTGAAGATGACAAAACGCCGCTGCAGCATTACCGCGATGTAATCTGCCGTGATGCTTCCGAGATGGATACCTCCGTTGATATTTTGAATGAGCTGATTAAGGCAAAGCTGGTTCTCTTTGATGTGCAAAGACGCACGGAGGAGGGAATGTATGTCTGCAGAAATATTTTCACCAATGAAAAATATACGCTGATGCTGCCGGTAGATGATAATATTGACACAGAAGGATATATTTTCATGGGCCATATTTTTTATGAAAATACCATGGTGATGAACTTCCTGCGCGGACTGGTGATGTCGCAAACCTCGCGTAAGCGCTTTTTCGAGGTTGTCAGTGCGGCGAAGGACTGGTTTGCCGTGCGTCAAAGCGGCGAAATGAGCTGGGAGGAGTTCATCAACCGTAATCCGATGTTCGTGCGCCATGTTTCTGTTTTGTATGCCATCTATGTGCGTATGGAAGGCTTTAATTTCAGTACGCAGATCAGCGATTATCAGCCGGCGGCGCTGATTGTGGACAAGACCTCGGCTATGCTGGAATCTCTTAGAGGAACAGGCCTTTTTTCTGCCTATGATATACAGCTGATGCGTACCATGTGGAGCGATTTTATGCTTCGTGGCAATGCTTTGCCTGATAATACAGACGCTGATTTTGAGCATTGGACGGCAGCGGTTATGTACTGCTTTGTGAAGCTGAATGATGTTTATACCTTTACGGAAAAGCAGGTTTTTGCTATGTGCCGTGCTACCGACCATGCAAAGCTGAAGCAGATGATAGATATGCTAAATGAAATCTTGCAGCTGGAGGCACACGACCCGCGTTATGTTAACGAAGAGGGTTTGCTGCTGATGCTGCTGCAGTGAGAGGAGGCACCAGAATATGAAATGTGATTTTTGCGGCCATGAGGTTGCTCCCGGCACAGTGGAATGTCCGTACTGCCATTATCAGTTCAAAATTGATGCGCAGGTGCTCAGTCCGGAGGAGCGCGATACCTTTGACGGCGTGACGATAGACGAGAGCGCAGGCACAGAGGAAAACAAAAGTGCCAGGGAAGGTGCTGTATATGACAGCGGTGCTGATGCTTATAATGAAAGACAGCAGCAGGTGCCGCCGAATATCAAGGTACATACCTTTGGCTGCGGCAGCGGCATTCTGATTACCTTTCTGATTTTGTGCGGCATTGTGGCAGTTATCTTCTTTTTGCTGCCGACGTTTATTGTGTTTGCCGCTGTGGGCGCAATTGTTTTGTTTATCATGCGCCTTTTTATGGGCTTTTAAAGGCTTAAAAAATGTATTTCTGACGGCCGGCAGTGTTGCCTTGGGCAGAGCTGCCGGCTGTTTTTGTCTGTTGTAGAAATTTTTTCAAAAAAATTTTAAAAAGCCGTAAAAATATAGAGGATTTTTCTGATTGACGGCGAATAATATGCAGGTACACAATGTGTGAAAAGAATAGGAGGCATAAGATATGCATAGTTACAGCATGGATCTTGGCGGCAGAACTCTTACTATTGAAGCCGGCAAGATTGCAAAACAAGCTAATGGCGCTGTATTAGTTCGTTATGGCGATACCGCCGTAGTAGTTGCCGTTACCGGCACCAAAACCCCGCGTGAGGGTGTAGACTTCTTCCCTTTGACTGTTGATTTTGAAGAAAAAATGTACGCCGTAGGTAAAATCCCCGGTGGCTTTATTAAACGCGAAGGCCGTCCGTCTGAGCAGGCTATCCTGACCAGCCGTCTGATCGACCGTCCGATTCGTCCGATGTTCCCGGAAGGCTACCACAACGATGTACAAATCGTTGCTACCGCTGTTTCCGTTGATCCCGACAATGCTCCGGATATGCCCGCTATGATCGGTGCATCCTGCGCACTGTCTATTTCCGATATTCCGTTTGAAGGTCCTATCGCCGGTGTGCGCGTAGGCCTGATTGATGGTGAATTCATCATCAACCCGACTGTTGAACAGGCTAAAATCAGCCAACTGAACCTGGCTGTTGCCGGCACCAAAGATGCTATCCTGATGGTAGAAGCAGGTGCTAACGAAGTTTCCGAAGAAACCATGCTGGACGCTATCTGGTTCGGTCATGGCGTAATCAAACAACTCGTTGAGTTCCAGGAGAAAATTGTTGCTGAAATCGGCAAAGAGAAAATGGAAGTTCCGTTCTACGCTCCGCCTGAAGAACTGGTTGCGGAAATCGAAGAATACGGTGCTCAAAAGCTCAAAGATGCTCTGATGGATGCTAACAAACTGGAGCGCGAAGAAAACGTTGCTAAGGTTAAAGCTGAAATCGCTGAAGTATTCCTGGAGAAATATCCTGATAATGCTAAGGACGTTGCTTACATCACCCAAAAGCTGGTTAAGAAAATCGTTCGCCGCACTATCTCTGTAGATAAGATTCGTCCTGACGGCCGTCAATTAGACGAAGTACGTCCGGTAAGCTGCGAGGTTGGCCTGCTGGCTCGTCCGCATGGTAGCTCTCTGTTCACCCGTGGTCAGACTCAGATTTTGAACGTTCTGGCTCTGGCTCCGCTGCGTGAAGCACAGATTCTTGATGGCCTCGGCGCTGAAGAAACCAAGCGTTATATCCATCACTACAACTTCCCGCCGTATAGCGTAGGCGAAACCAAACCGCTGCGCAGCCCCGGCCGTCGTGAAATCGGTCACGGTGCTCTGGCTGAGCGTGCTCTGCGTCCGGTTATTCCTTCCGAAGAGGATTTCCCGTATGCAATCCGTCTGGTATCCGAGGTTCTGGAATCCAACGGTTCTTCCTCCATGGGCTCTGTTTGCGCAAGCACCCTGTCCCTGATGGATGCAGGCGTTCCTATTAAGGCTCCTGTTGCCGGCGTTGCTATGGGCCTTGTTAAAGATGGCGAATACTTCACCATTCTGACTGATATCCAAGGTCTGGAAGATGCTCTGGGCGATATGGACTTCAAGGTTGCAGGTACCGAAAAAGGTATTACTGCTATCCAAATGGATATTAAGATTGACGGTATCAACAAGGATATCTTCACTCAGGCTTTGGCACAGGCTAAACGCGGCCGTGAGTTCATCATGGGCAAAATGATGGAATGCATCAGCGAACCGCGCAAAGAGCTGTCCAAGTATGCTCCGAAGATTACTACTATCCATGTAGATCCTGATAAGATTGCTAAGGTTATCGGACCTGGCGGCAAAATGATCAAGAAGATCGTTGACGAAACCGGCGCTAAGATTGATATCGATGATACCGGTCGCGTATTTATCGCTGCTGTTAACACCGAGGCTGCTAACAAGGCTATCGAGATGATCGAGGGCATTACTGCCGAAGCTGAGGTTGGCAAGGTTTATACCGGTAAGGTTACCCGTCTGATGAACTTTGGTGCTTTCGTTGAGATTCTGCCGGGCAAGGAAGGTCTGGTACATATTTCTCAGCTGTCTACCGAGCATGTAGAAAAGGTTGAGGATGTTGTAAGTGTTGGCGATGAAATTGTTGTTAAGGTTACTGAAATCGACAACAAGGGCCGCATTAACCTGTCCCGCAAGGCTGTTCTGATGAAGAGCGTGCAAAAATAATTTGTGAATTTAAAAGAGCTGTCGCTTTTGTGACAGCTCTTTTTTGTAGATTAGAGGAGTGAGTTACTAATGAAAACACGAGGCTTTGAAAAAGTTGCCAAGTATATGAATGTTGAGTTCCCGATGCCGGAGCGCAAGACACAGTTCAGCGCCGGTTATGATATCAGCGCAGCGGAAGAGGTTGTGTTGGAGCCGGGTAAGCTGGTGCTGGTGCCTACCGGTGTGAAGGCCTATATGCAGACAGGCGAGTTTTTGGGCTTGCATATCCGCAGCAGCATGGCAGTAAAGAAGCATCTTATGCTGGTGAATAATGTCGGTATTATTGATGCCGATTATTATAACAATGCTGATAACGAAGGTCACATTATGGTGGCTTTGATGAATATGGGTACCGAGGCTGTTACTATTCCTCAGGGCGAGCGCATTGCCCAAGGTATTTTTTACAATTACCTGACGGTGGATGATGATGACAAGGTGGCTAAAGCAGTGCGCGGCGGCGGCTTCGGCAGTACGGGCAAATAATAATATCATAGCATTATCTTCGCTTAGAGCTTCGGTTAAAAGTGTAAATAGTTTACAATTTTAACGAAAAAGTGTAGACAATATAGGGAAATATGATATAATTAATTTAGATAATTTTGGTAAATGGAGGTTTTCTCGATGCAGAAAATTGATCAGGCATGTGTAAACACTCTTCGCTTTTTGGCAGCAGACCAGGTAGAAAAGGCTAAATCCGGCCATCCTGGCTTCCCTCTGGGTACAGCTCCCTTGATGTACACCATTTGGGACCGCTTTATGAATTATAACCCGGCTGATCCGCAATGGTTCAACCGCGACCGTTTCATCCTTTCTCCGGGTCACGGCAGCGCTTTGCTTTATGCTATGCTGCACCTGGCAGGTTATGACCTGTCTTTGGATGAGCTGAAAAACTTCCGTCAATGGGGCAGCAAGACTCCGGGCCATCCGGAATTCGGCCTGACCTCTGGCGTTGACGTTTCTACCGGTCCTCTGGGCCACGGCTTTGCTATGGGCGTTGGCTTTGCTATTGCTGAAGCTATGCTGGGCGCAAAGTACAATAAACCCGATTTCCCGGTTGTTGACCACTACACCTTTGGTCTGACCTCTGACGGTGACCTGATGGAGGGCGTTTCCTGCGAGGCTGCTTCTCTGGCTGGTACCCTGGGGCTGGGCAAACTGATTTACTTATATGATGATAACAAAATTACTATTGAAGGCAGCACCGATATTGCCTTCACCGAGGATGTTGAAGCTCGCTTCAAGGCTTATGGTTGGCAGGTTCTGCGCGTAGAGAGCAGCGAGGACGTTGATGCTATGCAGGCAGCTATCGAAGAAGCTAAGGCTGACACCATGCATCCTTCTCTGATTATTGTACGCACTCACATTGGCTTTGGCAGCCCGAAACAGGACAGCCCGTCCTGCCATGGCGAGCCGCTGGGTGGCGAAGCATTGGCAGCTACCAAAGAAAAAGCCGGCTGGCCGCAGGAAATGTTCTATGTACCTGCTGAGGTTAAAGAACATTTTGCTGCTAAGCTTGATGGCTGCGCTGCAAATGAAGCTGCCTGGAAGGCTTTGATGGATGACTATAAGATGGTATATCCAGAGCTGGCTAAAGAGCTGGAAGACCGCATTGCCGGCAACTCCATGGTTAACCTGACTGCTCTGGAAGCAATCTTCAAGGATACCGTTAAAAACGCTACCCGCGAAGCAAGCGGCGATATTATCCAAGTTCTGGCTGCACAGCTGCCTGAGCTGGTTGGCGGCAGTGCTGACCTTGGTCCTTCCAACAAAACTATCATGAAAACCGGCGGTTACTTCTCCAAGCTGGACAGAACCGGCCGCAACATTCACTTTGGCGTTCGTGAGCACGCTATGGGTACCGTTCTGAACGGTATTTCCCTGCATGGCGGCTTCATTCCCTTCGGCGGCACCTTCCTGGTATTCGCTGACTTCCTGCGCCCGACTATCCGTATGGCAGCACTCATGGGCATTCAGTCCGTATTCGTACTGACTCATGACAGCATTGCACTGGGCGAAGACGGTCCTACTCATCAGCCGATTGAAACCACTATGGCTCTGCGTCTGATTCCGAACGTAAGCGTTATCCGTCCGGCTGATGCTCTGGAAACTGCTACCGCATGGCAACAGGCTTGCCTGAACAAGCATAAACCGACCTGCCTGCTGCTGAGCCGTCAAAAGCTGACTGTACTGCATGACTATGCAGCAACCATCCATGAAAACGCTCATAAGGGCGCTTATGTACTGAGCCCGGCTAAGAACGAGGCTAAGGCTGTTCTGATCGGTACCGGCAGTGAAGTACATCTGGCACTGGCTGCACAGGCTAAGCTGGCAGAAGAAGGCATTGACGTTAGCGTTGTATCTATGCCTTGCTGGGATGCTTTTGATGCTCAAAGCGATGAGTACAAGGAAAGCGTTCTGCCTGCAGGCGTAACCAAGTTTGCTGTGGAAGCTGGCGTTCCTTACGGCTGGAGCCGCTACACCGGCACTGAAAAGAATGTTCTGGGCATTACCACCTTCGGCGCTTCTGCACCTGGCGATGTAATGATGGAAAAATACGGCTTTACTGTTGAAAACCTGGTTGCAAAGGTTAAAGCAGCGCTGTAATTATAAGTTAAAACTGAGCTTGAAGACCACTCTGTTATGCAGGGTGGTCTTTTTGTTGCATATATTGCTTATGCGCCGATTAACAATGAATTTTTATGGTATTCCGTTTTTGCAGATGTATTCTAATTCTTCTTTTTCTTTTGATTTTAATATGCTATAATATGTGAGTAAATTTTCATCAAAGGAGGGGATGCAATGAGTTCAGTTTTACTGATATCATTGACGGTTATTTTTTCAGTTATTGTGGCAAAGCTGATACTGAAAAAGTACAATGCAATTTTCGTTTTCTTTACTTCCGGTATCGTTATCATGCTGATTGCTAACGCACTTACCGGCACACCTATTTTGGGCAAAGCTACACTTGGAAGTCCGCTGCTTGATGTCTTTGGCTTTTTGACCAAAAGTTTCAAGAGCAATCTGTCGGGCATAGGCATGATTATCATGAGTGTAACCGGTTATGCTGCGTATATGAAGCATATTCAGGCATCTACCAAATTAGCCTATCTTGCAAGTAATCCGCTCAGCAAAATCAAAAACAAGTATCTTGTACTTAGCGGTTTATACATTGTCGGTATGGCGCTGAAGCTTGTTATTACCAGTCAGGCAGGATTGTCTGTATTGCTTTTGGCAACAGTATTTCCTGTTATGATGGCTATAGGCATTACACCGATAACAGCAGCTTCTGTTTTGTCACTTATCTGTATCGATTATGGTCCGAATGACGGCTCGACTATCTTCATGTCGGGTGTTTTGAAGATGAATGTAGTAGATGTCTTTCTTAAGCATCAAATTTATGTTGCCGGAAGCATCATACTGGTATTGGCAATAGTAATTCCGCTTTACTATAAATATATGGATGCCCGCGATTTGACCAGAGGGGAATATCAGTCACAGGAGCTCACGGTATTGGAAAATCCCGCCGTTCCCGGTTATTATGCACTGCTACCGATTATTCCTTTGGCAATCGTTTTTGTTGATTACTTCATTCCTTCTACCAAGGTTGATGTAATTACCGCTAATATTATGGGTATGTTTATCACTTTTGTAATCGAATTCTGCCGTCGCAGTGATAAGAATGAGATTCCCAAGGATATGCTTGTTATTCTCAGAGCCATGGCAGATATTTTTGTCAGCGTAGTATCTATAATTATCTCTGCATCCTGCTTTGCTCAAGGCATTAAAATGCTAGGTGGCATTAGCATTTTTGCACATTATATTGCAGGCATGGATGGCGCTGTATTTATTATTATGTTAGTGTTGGCACTTTTGACCTTCCTGTTCGGTATTATTATGGGCAGCGGCGCAGCACCGCTTTTCGCTTTCGGACCTTTAACTCCGGAAATTGCGACAAAGCTTGGCGTGCCTACCGTTACCTTAATCCTGCCTATGGAAATTGCCAGCGCACTTGGCAGAGCAACATCTCCGGTGTGCGGTGCCATTATTGCTGAAGCAGGGTTCGCCGGTATTGAGCCTATTCAATTAGTAAAGCGTTCCGCACCGCTTTTGGTTTTGGCATTTGTCATTAACTGTGTAGCAAGTTATATATTTAATATTTAATATTTGGTTAAAAGAGGGAGGCCGTGAAGATGGCAAAAGAAAAATTTATTTTAGACTGTGATCCGGGTTCTGATGACGCTATTGCTATTATGCTGGCGCTTTACAGTGAAAAGCTTCAGCTGAAAGCGATTACTACTGTTAACGGTAATCGTATTGTGCCCAAAACAACTGAAAACGCTTTGCGTGTAGTTGAGTTCTTGGGTGCTGATGTTCCTGTGTACCGTGGTTGTGAAAATCCGATTATCTGTAACCAGATTCCGACACGCAAGCCTAATCTGCCGCGCGTAACCTTGAATGATTGTCACGGTGACTTTTTGCCTATGCCTGAGGCTACAATTAAACCGCAGCCTGAGCATGCCGTATTTTTCCTGGTAAAAGCTTTTATGGAGGCAACAGAGCCTTTGACACTTGTTGCAACAGGCCCTTTGACTAATGTTGCTATGGCTCTGCGCATTGAACCAAGATTAGAAGATAAAATCAAGAAAATGGTAATTATGGGTGGCGGTCATACCGGCTGTAATGCCAGTGCTGCTGCGGAATTTAACTTCTATGCCGATCCTGAAGCGGCTAAGATTGTTATGGACAGTAAATTTCCTAAGGTTATTTTACCGCTGGATGCTACCTGGCGTGCCTGCATTACCGATGAGGAATGCGAACAGTTGCGTGCTCTGGGAACTCCTGCTGCCGAAAAAGCTGCAACACTGCAAATGCTGCGCATCAACAATTTGAAGGTTAATGATGTTTCTCCGGAAAACTACGAGCTGCGTCATACCGCAGGTACTGTTGGCGAAAAGGTTCTGTATCGTTATGATAACCATATGGCACCGATTCATGACGCTTTGGCAGTTGCTTATCTGATTGATCCTAGTGTTATTACCGAGCTGGCGGATGCAAACGTAGATATTGATATTTCCGGCGGCATTTGTGATGGCCGTATGGTTGCGGATTTCCATAATACCAAGAAGGGCGCTGCACCTGTAACTGCTAAAGTTGCTTTGAATGCAGATGCCAAAAAGTTTGTTGCTCTGCTGATGCATAACCTTGGCAAGAAAGAGCTGGATAATTAAAAATATAGACAGGGCAACTGGTTTATGACTGTTGCTTAGAAAATAGAAAAGCCTTGCAATTTACCTGACGATTATTCGTCTGTGTAGTTTGCAGGGCTTTTTTGTGTGTATTGCTTTGTGCAGCAGGAGTTAATACTGCATAAGAATGATATTTTTAAAGAGGTACGATTCCTATAACATGCTATTTGAATGATAGTATTTTGTAAAAAATAGATGCTAAAAATCTTAATTTTGTAGTATAATAAAAAATAGAATGGTTTTAGGTTTACAAGCTATAATATAAATAGGGAGGCTTATATATGTCCAAACTAAATATTGACCAAAAAAATGTTAGAACTCTTTTTAGTGAAAAAAAGACCGATTTTTTAATACCTGATTATCAAAGACCATACGCTTGGGAAGAAAAAGAATGTCAAACTCTTTGGGATGATTTATTTTCATTTTCTTTTCCTGATAATGATTGCGATAAATTTGATAGTGATACTGATGAGTACTTTTTGGGACCTATTGTAACCTTTAAAAATAAAGATGGAAAGATGGAAATTATTGATGGGCAACAGAGATTGACAACATTAATGCTTTTATTGCGTGCATTTTATGATAAATATGGTAGCATGAAAAATGATAGAGCAATTAAAACTAGTAAATTTATAGAACAGTGTATTTGGAAAACAGACGAATTTGGTGATCCGGATAAAACAGCTTTAAAAATTGATTCTGAGGTTGCTACTGATGAACAAAAAGATGAATTTTTAAATATTCTTAAAACAGGAATAGTAAATAACAGTTGGAAAAGTAATTATGCTATTAATTATCGATTCTTTCAAAAGAAAATAGTAGATTTTTTAAATGCATATCCAGATTGGTTTTCCTTTTTCCCGATTCGAATAATGAATAATTGTATTCTTTTACCAATAGAAGCCGAATCGCAGGATACTGCTTTACGAATCTTTTCTACATTGAATGATCGTGGTAAACCATTATCGGATGCTGATATTTTTAAAGCACAGTTTTACAAATATTTCTCAGAAAAGGGAGAGAGAAAACAATTTATTAAGAAATGGAAGGATTTGGAAGTTTTATGTGATTCACTTTTTCATCCTATTACTGGCACTCCAATGGATGAACTTTTTACGCGTTATATGTATTATGAACGTGCTAAGCAAGGTATTAAAACGTCTACTACAGAAGCTTTACGCAAATTTTATGAACGTAATTCTTATATATTGCTAAAAAATGATCAGACTTTTGATAATTTGATTGATTTAGCTATTTTTTGGAATGATGTCCAGAATCAAAACAAAAATCGATTTTCTGATCGGATATTAAGACGATTATTTGTCTTGAATTATGCACCAAATGGTATGTGGACGTATTTTGTTTCTGTTTATTATATGACTTATCGTGATAAATGTGGATTGTTAAATGATGAAGACTTCTATAACTTTTTGCACAAAATAACTGCTTTTATATGGGCATATGCTGTGACTAATCCGGGGGTCAATGCTTTGCGTACACCTGTATTTGCTGAAATGGTTAATATTATCAACAAACAGCCCATAACATTTACAGACTATATTTTTGATTTGCACCATTTACAGAATGTTTTAAGTAACTATTCTTTTAGCAATAACCGTACCATTACTAAATCTATGCTGACATGGTGGGCATTGCAAGATGAAAATCAAAGTTTGCCTGATATTGAGAGCTTGTTTCAGATTGAGCATATCTTTGCGCGCAATAGAGCAGATAAAGAAGGAAGTTTAACAAATTTAAAAAATTTAGAAAGCCTTGGAAATAAGGTGCTTTTAGAAAAGCGAATTAATATTAGGGCTTCTGATTACCGTTTTTCTGACAAAGTTAAATATTATACAGGCTTTGAAAATGCTCGCAAGCAGAATTTGGAAGGAACAAAAATTAAGGAGTTGTTGAATATAGCAGTGTCGCATCAAGATTTTACTGAATTAGATATAGTTCAACGTAATGCTAAAATTATGCAGAGATTTACAGAATACTTAAGAAAATATAATTTAATTCAGTCGGATTGACTATAATATTAATAGAGTAGCAAATAATAAAATTTTGAGGTGCAAACAATGGATAAAAATGTTTCTTTTGTAGCAATAACTGAACAATATTTGATTTCAAAAATTAATAAAGCTAAAACTCGTGTAGCGTTTATTGGTGCAGGCTTTAGTTCTAATGTTGCTGATGCTGTTGTTAAGAAAATGAATTTAGTTGAAAATATAATTTTTGATAATAACAGTGATGTGTATAGAATTGGTTACGGCTATGCTGAAAGTTTAAAAATTTTAAGAGATGCTGGCATACAAATGCAAGAAGCTCATAATATACGAATAAATGTTTTTGTGGCTGATGACGAAGCATTGATATATTCTCCCAATCCTGTTATTGTTGAAGATCCAGTTAAAGAAAATTTTCCTAACGGTATCATTATCAATTATTCAGCTGTTGCTGGGTTATTTAATGTTGTAGAGACATCAAGCAAACAATTTGCAAAGGAAAAAGGACTAACTGAGAATCAATTAGATACACAAAAATTAGTTGTAACTGCTCTTACTGATACGTCTATTTCCAAGACATTGCAAATTATTAAGGAGAACCCTCCTAAGTTAGATTTATATAGAAAATTAAATGCATATAATGCTAAAATTAAATTTATTGAAATACAGTTATCTGGATTCAATATAAAACAGCATAAAGTAAAAATTCCGAGTGAATTATTGGTTGTAGCCAAAGAAGATGATGGAGTTCAACATCAACTTTCAGCAACATATAATTTATTCAATACGTTTAACGAAGAGAGTCTTCTTGTTAATGCTGCTACAAATATACAAAATGCTGTCAGAATCTTAAGGGATACTTATACTTTAAATTTAAGTGGTTATGGAACTATATGTATGGTGAAAAAAATGCCTGAAATAGAGAAAGAGGTTCAAAAAATTAAAGATCAAATAGAAAATACTAAGAAGGTATTAGCTTGTAAAATTAATTTAGAGATAGATAAATCTATGAAAGCTTTATCTAATGTGTTGGTTCCTGTTGTTTACAAGAATCCGCCTAAGTCTTTACTTGACAATTTATCTGATCCTAAACAAGTTACTGTAAAATTAGCTAAAATTTATGTTGAGGATAAATTAAGAAAAACTTTCGTTACTGGAAATGATTATCTTAAGGATATGAAGCTAGAAGTTAAGTATAAAGATTTAACATTGGATACATTAGAAAAACCGGAAGTTTTTAATAAAATTATGAGTAGTAAGTGGAAATATAATTTTATTGATGACGGAATACTTACATATGAAAAAGGATTAGCTGAAGTAACAGAATAAGATTGAGAGGTATTATGTTAGGAGCTTGGTAAGTAGGATGAATTACATTCTGATGATGGCGCTGCTGGAGAGAGTAATTGAAAAAAGTAAGAAAAATTGATTAGCATAGGAGAAAAATCAATATAATTATTTATTTCAGTTTCACTATACACAAATGATATATTAGAAATACAACGAAGATATAAAGCAGAGCGGCGGAATGAGGAAAAATCCTTTAAATTTATCTTAATGATCTTATCGGCAAATTATGATAGAGGAGATGTCTATGGTAGCAAAATATTGTTTCTGAGCGATATACCTACGTTATTATTGGCAATTAACGCAGGCAGGATAATATGCAATTCCGCACTTATTTGCAAGATAGGATAAAACTGAAAATCCTACATTCTATACTTCCGTTAAAGCTATAAAACTTTAACCGTTAAACATTGCAGAGAACACCTGCACGCTTAACGGTTATTTTTTATACATTTTATGCATACGGATTGTATAAAATGTGTTATAATAAGAAGATAATAATGTATAACTGTCTTCATTACGCTGTCGCACTTTTGCCGGCACGTAAGCGAGCAGGAGGTGCCGGATATGGAAGAAAAAAATATAAAGGACACTATCAGGGCCAAGGCTGCAGAAGCCGCTGAAGCTGCTGCCGAAGCAGCGGAAACACAGGACAAGGAAGAATATGGTGATATACGTATTGCCGACGAGGTTATCTGTATCGTTGCCAGTCTGGCGGCGCAGGAGGTACCGGGCGTTGTAGGCATGAGCGGCGGCCTGACAGATGGCATTAACCGCTTCTTGGGCAAAGAAAACGCTTCTAAGGGCGTACATTTGCATTTTGAAGGCAAGACGGTAAATGCCAGTGTGTATATTGTTATCGAATACGGCTGCTGCATTCCTGAGATTGCTTTGGAGGTACAGGAAAAGGTTAAAGATGCTATTGAGGCTATGACCGGTTACGAGGTGCAGTTTGTTGACGTCAATGTCGAAGGCGTGGCCAAGAGGCGTGAAAGCGAGCTGGAAAAGGAAAGCTCATCTGATGTTGATATGGCAGAGATTTTGCAGGCGCAGGCTAAGCGTGCGGAAGCAACGGAAGCCAATTCCTTTGAGCAGCAGTTGGTTAATCTGCATGATAACCATGCTTTTGAACTGCCGCCGGAGGAAGACATGGATGAAAAGCATAGGAAGTTTTTAGAGGAGGATTAACTGTTATGGGTATTGCAGATAGAATTATCCTGACGCTGTATACGATATTGATGACGGTAGCTTCAGTGCTGACGCTGCTGTGCAGTCTGGGCGTTTTCTCTGATACCGGTATGGTGGCGTTTATCAGCCATATTCCCGGCAACTGGGTTTATGCTGTCGGCGGCGTGATTATGCTGCTGGTGAGCGTACGCCTGCTGATTACCGGCCTGGGACTGACGGGCGTAAGCTCGCTGAAACTGAGTGACAGCGATAAGGGCAAGGTGCTTGTAGGCAAGGGCGCCTTGGAGGATTATATTGCTGTTCTGTCGCAGGAAATTTACGGCATTCATCATGTAAAGGTTATTGTTAAGCTGGAGGATCAATGCATTGATGTGCGCATTAATGCTTCGATTGAACCCGGCATAAATATTCCGGAAACCTCCGGTGAGATTAAGACCAACGTCCGTGAAACCATTAAAAAGGTTACCGGCATTGAGGTTAAGGAAATAGAGCTGTTCTTCAAACAGATTAAGGCAAAGGAAGAATAGGAGGCAGAAGCTATGTTTAACGATATTCTTAATGATATCTGGAATAATTATCGCGGCCGTCTGCTTTGCTCGGTGTTTGGCCTGTTTATCGGCGTGGTTGTGCTGTGGCTGGGATTTTTTCAGGCACTGTTTCTGATGATCTGCATCGGCTTGGGCTTTTTTATCGGTAACAAGCTGGATAAGAAAGAGGATTTGCTGGAGTGGTTAGATAGGTTGTTACCTCCAGGATATCATAGGTAAATGTGGTAATGACGAAAGATAAGGCCCCATCTGCCTAATCTAAATCCATCATCATACAAGATATTTATTAAAATTTTTTATACAAGGAGAGTGTGCAAATGATTCGTAGACTTGCAAGAGAGGTTGCCTTACAGGCGTTATTCCAAATAGACTTTACCGGTAATGAGGTAGAACAGGCTGTTGACGCAGCGCTGGATGAGCATGAAGAACTGCTGCATCCTGAGGCTGCTGTAGACAAGGCTTTGGACCAGCATAAGGAGCTGGGTGCAGCAAGTGCCAGAAATTATGTAAAGAAATATTCCATGGTGCTTGTTAACGGCGTTGTAGAAAATAAAGAAGCTATTGATGCGACTTTGAACAGCTGTGCAACCGACTGGACAGTAGAGCGTATGCCTGCTACCGACAGAAATATCCTGCGCGTAGCAGTTTTTGAAATGCGCCATGAAAAGCCTGCTTTGGCTGCAGGTGTTGCTATCAACGAGGCAGTGGAGATTGCCAAGGCTTATGGTACCGAAGAATCTCCGCGCTTTATCAACGGTGTTTTAGGTAAGCTGGCAAGAAAATGAGCCAGAAGGTTTATTTAGGCATTGATACCAGCTGTTATACTACTTCTGCCGCTCTTTTGGCAGAGGATGGCAGTCTGCTTGCCGAGGCCAGACAGATTTTAAGCGTTAAGCCGGGACGCTGCGGCCTGCAGCAGTCCGAGATGGTTTTTCAGCATACACGCAATCTGCCGCGCTTGGTGGAGGAGGTCTTTGCCGATAAGGATTGCACCTTGGCGGCAATCGGTGTCAGCGGTTATCCGCGTCCGCTTGCGGACTCCTATATGCCGGCGTTTCTTGCCGGTATGAGCGTTGCCCGTAGCCTGGCAGCTGCCTATAAGGTGCCGCTGGAGGTCATCAGCCATCAGGAAAATCATCTGGAGGCCGGTCTTTGGTCGGCAGGCGGACCGCAGGCGGAGCGCTTTTTGCTGCTGCATGCTAGCGGTGGTACTACCGATTTGCTGCTGTGCGAACGCCGTGAGGACAGCCGTTACAATCTGACGCAGGTTGGCGGCAGTTTGGATTTGCACGCCGGTCAGTTTGTTGACCGCATAGGTGTGGCGCTCGGACTGCAGTTTCCGACAGGTCCGGCGCTGGAGCAGCTTGCAGAACAGGCGGAAGCGCCGCTTGAACTGCCGGTGTCTGTGCGTAAGCTGGATGTGAGCTTATCGGGACCTGCAACTGCCGCTATGCGCAAGCTGGAGGCGGGGGCGGATGATGCTTCCTTGGCCTTGGGCGTGGAGCATACGTTGGCAGAAACCTTTGCCCGTCTGCTGCGTAACGGCGCAGCGGCATATGGCGTGCGAGATGTTATTTTGGTTGGCGGCGTAGGCTCCAATAAGTACATCCGCAAGCATGTTGAAGAAAAGCTGGCGAAGCGCCGGGTGCGCCTGTGGGTGCCGGAAGGCCGCTTCAGCTGTGATAATGCCAGTGGCTGTGCCGCTGTCGCCTGGAGATTACATAAGGAAAATGACTGAAGCTGTTTATTCGGTAAGCGAAATAAATAATTTCATAAAGCATATACTGGAGCAGGAGCCGGAGCTGCGTAATCTGCAGGTTGTCGGTGAAATCTCCAATTTTAAGCGTTATCCTTCAGGTCATTGCTATTTTACTTTGAAGGATGCCGGTGCGGTGCTCAAATGCGTAATGTTCCGCAGTAAGGCTGTCAGTCTGCGCTTTCAGCCGCAGAACGGCGATACTGTTGTTGCCGTAGGGCGCTTGGCAGTCTATGAACGCGATGGTGTTTATCAGCTGTATACCGATTTACTGCTGCAGCAGGGCGTGGGCGATTTGATGCAGGCTTACGAAAAGCTGAAGCAGAAGCTGGAGCGTGCAGGCCTGTTTGCGCCTGAGCGTAAACAGCAGCTGCCGCTGCATCCGCGTACCGTGGGAATTATTACCTCTCCTGCAGGTGCCGCCGTGCGTGACATCATAACAGTGTCACGAAGGAGAAATCAGGGCATAAAGCTTTTGCTTTATCCTGTCAAGGTGCAGGGTGAGGGCGCTGCGGCGGAAATTGCTACAGCGATTGAATTCTTTAACCGTAAAAAACTGGCCGATGTTCTGATAGTAGGACGTGGCGGCGGTTCTATCGAGGATTTGTGGGCCTTTAACGAAGAAATTACCGTAAGAGCGGTGGCTGCCTCCAAAATTCCGGTAGTCAGTGCCGTAGGTCATGAAACAGATTTTACGCTGTGCGATTTTGCTGCCGACGTGAGGGCTGCGACACCGTCGCAGGCCGCGGAACTGGTGGTGGCTGATGTTGAAGGCTACAAGCAGCGCGTTGCTTATCTGGAACAGCGTGCGCGCAGCCTGCTGTCAGCTTTGCTGACGCAGCAACAGCGCAGATTGGATAATTTAGTTAATTCGTGGGCGTTGCGTGATCCGGAAAGGCTTTTTGCCGACCAGTCGCAGCGTCTTGATACTGCTTCACGCAGATTGCGTGAGGCCTTGGAGCTGCATCTGCAGCAGGATGAGCATAAGCTGGCGCTGGCGGCAGCAAGGCTGGACAGCCTCAGTCCGCTGGCTGTTTTGGGACGAGGCTATTCTGTGAGCCAAAAATCCGATTATACACTGGTAAGCAGTGTTGATGACCTCAGATGGGGTGACGAGCTGCTGACAACAGTAGCAGACGGTGTGATAACCTCGGTTGTGCAGCAGGTAGAAAGGCGGTAAAGGATGGCAACGAAAAAGATTGCAAAGAACATTAAGTTTGAAGATGCCTTAAGCGAGCTGGAAGCACAGGTACAGCTTCTGGAAAGCGGCGAGCTGCCTTTGGACAAGGCTCTGGAGGTATTCAAATACGGTGTGGAGCTGAGCCGTGTCTGCAGCAGCAGGCTGGAAACAGTGAAGCAGGAGGTTGAAAAAATCGTTGTTACCGATAGTAACGACGTTGGCTATAAATTAGAAGCATTCCAGGATTTGGAGGTAAAATAATGGATTTTAAAGCTTATTATGCTAACCAGCAAAAACTTGTAGAAAACTATTTGAAGAACAGGATTGCCAAAAAGGGCATTTCCAAGGTAGATGAGGCTATGGAATACAGCCTGATGGCAGGCGGTAAACGCATTCGTCCGATTCTGCTGATGGCTGCGGCAGAGGCTGTGGGCAGCAAGGGCTACAATTATTTGCCTGTGGCCTGCGGTCTGGAAATGATTCACACCTATTCTCTGATTCACGATGACCTGCCGTGCATGGATGACGATGATTATCGCCGCGGCCGTCTGACCAACCATAAGGTTTTTGGTGAGGCTATGGCAGTGCTTGCCGGTGACGGCCTGCTCACCTTGGCATTTGAGGTAATGCTGGAGCAGAAGAATGTTGACCCTAAGGTTCTGATTGAAACTGTACGCGAAATGGCTATGTGTGCCGGTAACTTCGGCATGGTTGGCGGCCAGGGCCTTGATTTGGAATTTGAAGGCAAAAAGATTACGCCGGAGGAACTGCGCAAACTGCATGCGGGCAAGACCGGTGCGCTTTTTATTGCTGCTATCCGCGGCGGTGCGCATCTGGCCGGTGCTAACGACCAACAGCTTTTGGCGCTCACCAAATTTGCTGATTTGCTGGGACTTGCCTTCCAGATTACCGATGACATCCTTGATGTCGAAGGTACCGAGGAGGAGCTTGGCAAGCCGGTAGGCAGCGATGCCAAGAACCACAAATCTACTTATGTAACACTGTACGGCCTGCAGGCAGCACACGAGCTGGCAGAAAAGACTGTGGCAGAGGCTTTGGAATGTCTGGAAATGTTTGGCGAGAACGCAGAGCCGTTACGTGAAATTACTCGCCTGATGACTGACAGAAAGAAGTAATTATGGCAGAGAATAAATTTTTAGATAAAATTAATTCACCGGCTGATGTCAAAAAGCTTTCCGTGCCGCAGTTGGAGCAGCTGGCTAAGGAAATCAGACAGCTTTTAATCAGTGTTATTTCGCACACCGGCGGCCATCTGGCGCCGAACCTGGGCGTGGTAGAGCTGACTTTGGCCTTGCATAAGGTTTTCAATACGCCGGAAGATAAGATTATTTTCGACGTAGGTCATCAGGCCTATATCCATAAAATTATTACCGGACGCAGGGAGCAATTTCCTACGCTGCGTCAATACGGCGGCCTTTCCGGCTTCCCTAAGCGCAGCGAAAGCGAGCATGATGCCTTCGGTACCGGTCATTCCAGTACATCTATTTCCGCTGCTCTGGGTATGGCCTGCGCCCGCGATCTGCAGGGTGAGGATTATAATGTCGTAGCCGTTATCGGCGACGGCTCTATGACCGGCGGCATGGCTTTTGAGGCGTTGAACAACGCCGGTATGCTGCATAAGAATATGATTGTTGTGCTCAACGATAACGAAATGTCTATTTCCAAAAACGTGGGTGCGATGAGCGAATATCTTTACCAGCTGCGTACAGGCGAAACCTATAATAAAATTAAAAATGATATTGAAGGCTGGCTCAAAAATATGGAATTCGGCAGTGATGTGCTGAAGGCTATCCGCCGTCTGAAGGGCAGCGTAAAATACCTGATGGTGCCGACTTCTATTTTTGAAGAGCTTGGCTTTACTTATTTGGGACCGGTTGACGGACATGATCTGGATGGCCTGCTGGATGTACTGCAGGCTGCCAAAAAGATTGACGGACCGGTTATGGTACACGTGCTGACGAAAAAGGGCAAGGGCTACAAGCCTGCCGAAGAAAGCCCCAATAAGTTCCATGGTACCGGACCTTTTGATATTGCTACCGGCAAAAAGATCACTAATCCGAATGCACCCGTAAGCTATACCGAGGTTTTTGGTAAAACTTTGACTAAGCTTGCCGATACCGATGATAAAATCGTAGGTATTACGGCTGCGATGCCTGACGGCACCGGCCTGAACATTTTTGCCGAAGCGCATAAGGACCATTTCTTTGATGTTGGCATTGCCGAGCAGCATGCGGTTACTGCGGCTGCAGGCATGGCTGCTGCCGGAATGAAGCCTGTGGCGGCAATTTATTCTACATTTATGCAGCGTGCTTATGACTCCATCATGCACGATATCTGCATGCAGAAGCTGCACGTAACATTGTGCCTGGACCGTGCCGGTCTTGTCGGTGATGACGGTTATACGCATCATGGCGTTTTTGACTACGCTTATCTGCGCAGCATTCCCAACATGACTATTATGGCGCCGAAGGATGAGAATGAGCTGCAGTACATGCTGAAAACAGCGCTGGATTTTGACGGACCTGTTTCCGTGCGTTATCCGCGCGGCAGCGGTGTAGGCGTTGCGCTGGATACAGAATGGCAGGATTTGCCGATTGGTAAGGCAGAGGTGTTGCGCACAGGCAAGGATGTCTGCTTCTGGGCAATTGGCAGCATGGTGCAGACTGCGCTGGATGCTGCAGACCTGCTGGAAGCGCAGGGAATTAGCGCCGGCGTTGTGAATATGCGCTTTGCCAAACCGCTGGATGTTGAACTCTTGCGTGAGCATGCGCAAAGCTACGGTAAGATTATTACTCTGGAAGAAGGCGTACTGGCAGGCGGTGTTGGCAGCGCAATTCTTGAAGAGCTCAATGAAAATAAACTGTTGGAGCAGTGTGAAGTACGTTGCTTCGGCATTCCTGACGAATTTGTTATGCATGGCGACAAAAAGCTGCTGTTCCGTGATTTGGGACTGGATACGCCAACCATTGCTGCCAAGGCTGCAGCATTTGTAAAGGGTGAAGAAGAGTGAAAAAAGAAAGACTTGATGTTCTGTTAGTTAACCGCGGCATGTTTGAAAGCCGTGCCAAGGCGCAGGCTGCGGTTATGGCAGGACAGGTATTGGTCAATGAACAGAAAATAGATAAACCGGGTACACCGGTAGCACCGGAGGTTACTATCCGTCTGTTGGGCAATAAGCTGCCCTATGTAAGCCGCGGCGGCCTGAAGCTGGAGAAGGCTTTGCAGATTTTCCCCATCAGCGTAGATGGCAAGGTTGTTGCCGATATCGGTGCTTCTACCGGCGGTTTTACCGACTGCGCACTGCAGAATGGTGCTGCGAAGGTGTATGCGATTGACGTAGGCTACGGTCAGCTGGCGTGGAAGCTGCGCAACGATGAGCGCGTAGTAAACATGGAGCGCACTAACGTGCGTTATCTGGAAGCAGACAGCCTGCCCGAGCAGGTGGATGCTGCTACTATCGACGTAGCTTTTATTTCGTTGGATAAAATTTTGCCGGCGGTACATAAAATCCTCAAGCCCGAAGGCTTTGTGGTGGCTTTAATCAAGCCGCAGTTTGAAGCAGGCAAGGAAAATGTCGGCAAGAAGGGCGTTGTGCGTGACGCTGCCGTGCATGAGCAGGTTATCAATAACGTCATCAGCTTCGCCAAGAGCGAAGGCTTCGGTATTGCCGGTCTGGATTTTTCTCCTATCAAGGGACCTGAGGGCAACATTGAATATTTGCTGCACCTGACGCTGGGTGATGACGATGCCGTAAGCAGTGAGCAGGTAGCACAGCTTGTAGGTCGCAGTCATGGTGATTTAGATAAGAAAGCAGAAAAGACAGAGGCATGAGATGCAAAAGAAACGTTTAGGGATTTTTCCCAACCTTGGTAAAGAAAACGTCTGCATTGCTCTGCCGGAATTTATTCAGCTCTGCAAGGACTGGGGACTTGAACCGGTGCTGCCTGAGGAGGTGGCGCAGCAGTACGGCGTGAGCAGCTACAATAAAAGTGAGCCGCAGACGCTGAAAACGCTGGACTATGGTGTCAGCCTCGGCGGTGACGGCACACTGCTGCAGATGGCGCGTCACCTTGCACCGCTCGATGTGCCTGCCTTCGGTATCAACTTCGGCAAGCTGGGATTTTTGGCAGAGATTGATTTGCAGGGGATGTATAAGGCTATCAGCCGTCTGGCACAGGGCAACTATACGCTGGAAAGCCGCAGTCTGCTGCAGGCCAGAGTTATCTGCGGCGATAAGCTGCTTGCTACTGCGCATGCGCTCAACGATTTAGTTTTGGCTAAGGGCATGTTCAGCAAGCTGGCGCATATGATGCTTTTTATTAACGGACGCTTATCCGGTAAATATGCGGCAGATGGTCTGATTATCGCAACGGCAACAGGCTCTACGGCATATTCTCTCTCCGCAGGCGGACCGCTTGTTATGCCGGAGCTGGATGTCAGTGTCATTACACCGGTCTGCGCGCATTCGCTGACGAACAGAGCGCTTGTTATTCCTATGTCGGAAACAATCGAGCTCAGGCCGATTCCCGGCAGTGAGGAAATGCTGCTTTCGGCGGACGGTGAAAATGTTATCGAGGTGCCTAACGATACCAGTGTGCATATTGCCAAATCGCCTTATGAGATGAAGTTTGTAAGACTTACGCGACGCGACTATTATCAGACTTGGCAACAGAAGCTAATGCGCAATTTATAGGCGGCGCACGATAAGGTACCGTATACTTCATTAGCAGGGCGCGGCGCATGATAAGACATAGAAATATTTTGCTTTTAGAGGTGATTGACTATGAAAATGACCAGACACGCTAAAATTAAAGAGATTATTGACAACAATAAAATTGAAACGCAGGAGGATTTGGCTTCCGCTTTACGTCATCAGGGCATTGATGTTACGCAGGCTACTGTTTCGCGTGATATCAAGGAACTGATGCTGGTCAAGGTGCCGGATGCCAACGGACATTATCACTACGCTTATCCGAAGGAGCACAGCACGATGCTGACTATGGAGCGTTTGGAACGTACCTTCAACGATTCTATTGTAAGTGTACGTGCTTCCGACAGCATGGTGGTAATTCGCACTCTGCCGGGCACAGCGCAGGCTGTTGCCTTTGCCGTAGACTACATGAAGTGGCCGGAGATTCTTGGCTCTATTGCCGGTGATGACACCGTTTTCATTGCTCTGCCAAATAAAGAAGCTGTGATCACTTTGCTGGAACGCTTCAAGGAATACAGATAAGCGAGGCTAAGGATAATGCTGCAATCATTGCATGTTCACAATTTTGCACTGTTAGAGGACGCGCATGCTGATTTTACTCCCGGCTTCAATGTTTTCACAGGCGAAACCGGTGCCGGTAAATCTATTCTGATAGATGCCTTCGGTATGGTGCTTGGCGGACGCTCATCTGCCGATTACGTGCGCAGCGGCACTGACGGACTGTGGGTGCAGGCTGTTTTTGACGTGAGCGGTCAGCAGGAGCTTAAAGCGCTGCTGGCGGAGCACGGTCTGGAGCCGGAGGAGGATTTATTCCTCAAGCGTCAGATTAGCGCTGCGGGCAAGAGCCGTGCCTTTATCAATGGTGTACAGGTGCCTTTGGCTGTGCTGAAGGCTATCGGTGCGCGTTTGGTTGATATTCACGGCCAGCACGAGAACCAGGCCTTGCTGAAGCCGGATGCACCGTTGCATCTGACGGATGCTTTTGGCGGTCCGAAGCTGGCGCAGGCACTGCAGGAGTATAAGCAGCTTTACAGCGAGTATACTGCTGCGGTCAAGCATTTGAGCAGCCTGGAGCAGGAAAATGAGCAGCAGGATTTGCTGCTGGACCGTTACGCCTGGGAAATTAAGGAGATTTCGGACGCTGCCTTAAAGCCGGGCGAGGAAGATGGTTTGGAGGCAGAGGCCCGTTTGCTGCAGAATAGTGAGCGCATTATGAAGGCCGTTGACAGTTCTTATCAGCAGCTTGATGAGGAGGATGCGATTCTTTCGCGTCTGGCACGTGTGCGCGACCAGCTGCAGTATGCGGCACGTTACGATAGCCGTCTGGCGTCGTTGGCTGAATGTGCTGACAGTGCCTGGATTAGTCTGGACGATTGCCGTACGGAGCTGAGCGAATATATGGCAGGCAGTGAATTTAACGGTGAGCGAGCAGCGCAGGTGCAGCAGCGTCTTGATGTGATTTACCGCCTGCAGAAAAAATACGGCGGCAGTACACAGTCGGCGCTGGATTATCTGCAGCAGACACAGGAAAAGCTGGAGCAGCTGCAGCAGATTGCAAAGCTCTTGGAGCAGGCGCAGAAGGCGGTAGCAGAAGCGGTTGTGCGTTTGGGACGTGCTGCCGCAGTGCTGACGCAGCTGCGTGAAGCCAGTGCCAAGGCGTTGGCGCAGCGCATTACGCAGCATATCCGTGATTTGGCGATGCCTAACGGTGTGCTGCAGATAAAATGCGGTCAGCTGGATAAGTTTATGCCGCTTGGACGTGATGAGCTGAAATTTATTTTCAGCGCGAATATGGGCGAGCCGCTGAATGACCTGGAAAAGGTTGCGAGCGGCGGCGAGCTGAGCCGTATTGCGTTGGCGGTAAAGACGGTGCTGATGAACAGCGGCGATGTTGCGACGATGGTATTTGACGAGATTGATACCGGTGTCGGCGGCGTTACGGCGCAGAAGATGGCGGAAAAAATTGCTGCTATTTCCAGTGTCGGCCAGGTGCTGTGTATTACGCATCTGCCGCAGATTGCTGCCTTTGCCGATAATCATATCCATATCGAAAAGCAAAGTGCCGACGGACGCACGGTAACGCAGCTGACTACGCTTGATTATAATGGCAGACTGCAGGAGCTGGTGCGTATGACGGCAGGCGCAACTGCCAGCAGAGCGGCCTTTGAAAGTGCTACCGAGCTGCTGCAGGGTGCGGAGCAGATAAAAAGCAGCTTGAAGCGACTGCAGGAGAAATGAGGTAAGATGATGCTGAAAAAATTTCATGAGGCAGCTTTAGATGAAATATATGTACCGGGAAGCAATGAGGAGGTCTTTAGCGGCCGCCTTCTGAAGGTGCAGCGCGACCATGTAACGCTGCCGAACGGTAATGATACAACGCGCGAATATATCCGTCATCCGGGCGCAGTGGCGATTGTACCGGTACTGCCTGACGGTCGTGTGGTGTTGGTGAAACAGTGCCGTTATCCGCTTGCTACACTGCTGTGGGAGATTCCCGCAGGTAAGCTGGACCATGGTCCGGAGGAGGACCCTGCGGAATGCGCAAAGCGTGAGCTGAGCGAGGAAACAGGCTATGAAGCAGAGCATTGGCAAAGGCTGATCAGCATTGCGACTACGCCGGGATTTTCTGATGAAATTATCCATTTATATAAGGCCTGGGGACTGCAAAAGTTTGCTCAGCATACCGATGAGGACGAATTCATCGGCGTGCAGGCCTTTACTCCCGCAGAGCTGCGTCGCATGGTCGCTGACGGCGAGCTGTATGATGCCAAAACCCTGTGCGCTCTTTACGCTGCAAAGGTAATTTGAAAAAGTCAATCACAATAGTTATTTGAGGCTGCTGAGAAGGCAGCCTCTTTTTTCGTGCCTTAGCTTGTCAAGCTGGCGTTACTTCTTTATAATAGAAAGTAAGTGTTTAATAAATTTCTATGAGGGAGCAGATGACACAGATGAAAAAGATGCAATATGTGCTTGCTTCGCTGCTGGCGGCAAGCGTTTTTACAACTGCGGCCGAGGCTGCTAATTTTAATAATGAAGTTAAAACCCAGCAGGGTGTTGTTGCCGGTGCTTATGACGACAAGCATCAGGTAGTGCAATGGCTGGGTGTTCCATATGCGCAGCAGCCGACAGGTACTGACCGTTGGCGTGAAGCGCAGGAGGCAAAGAAGCATAAGGGCATTTTGGACTGCACGAAGGCTGCTCCGGCAAATATCCAATATAACGGCAAAAAGGTGCTCGGTCAGGAGGGCATGCTGACGCTGGATATCGTGCGCCCCGATACACAGGAAAAAAATCTGCCGGTACTGGTTTATATCCACGGCGGCAATAACCAGGCCAGCAACAGCCATCTGATGGAGGGCAACAAGCTGGCGCAGGAAGGCAACATGGTTTATGTTTCCGTACAGTATCGCCTGGGACTTTTTGGCTTTAATAATCTGCCTGCTCTGGCAGACGGCAACAAGAAGGAAAAGAGCGGCAACTTCGGCTTCCTTGACCAAGCGGCGGCTTTGGACTGGGTACGTGACAATATTAAGGAGTTCGGCGGTGACGCCAAGAATATCACTGTTTCCGGTTTTTCTGCCGGCGGACGTGATGTTATGGCGATGCTGATTTCACCTGTTTTCAAAAATAAATTTGATAAGGCTATTTCCTTTAGCGGCGGTCTGACTGTTGCCAATGCTGAAAAGAGCAAGAAAACTATCGCGCAGAAATTAGCGCCGATGGTGGTAGAGGACGGCAAGCAAAATAACCTGATTAACGCCGAAAACTGGCTTTTGAGTGATAATGGTAAGGATAAAAAGGCTGTGCGTCAATATCTGCAGGCAATGCCGGCAGAGCGTCTGGCTCCGGTGATGGCAGGCGCTGTCATCCGCATGAGCGCCTTCCCGCATCTTTACGGTGATGGCGAGGTACTGCCGGAAGAAGGCTTTGCTACGAAGCATTACTACAGCGTACCGCTGATGATGCTGGCAAGTGCTGATGAGTTCAGCTCCTTTGCTGCGCGCGATCCATTTTTCAAGGATCGTCTGAACTTAATCAACAACGATTATAAGACTACAAGTGAATTTAAATTTGCCAATAAATACGGCAGTGCTTTATATGGCTTCTTCAACGGCCAGCAGTCTGCCGAGGTTTTGTATCCGCATTATAAGGCTGATATGTATGTCTGCAGCTTTGCTTTTGGCCATACTGCTGACGTTGTCGGCAAGGAATACATGGTGCGTAACGGTGCGCTGCACGGCATCTTCCAGCCCTTCCTTACGGATCAGGGCTATGGCTATACCAAAAATACCGATGCCTTTGAGCAGGCAGGCTCCAAGGAGCTGAGCAAAGCATTTATTGCTTCGATTGCAGCTTTTATGCGTACCGGTAATCCTAATACTCCGGCTTTGGGAACAACGTGGCAGGCATGGAATCCCACCTACCGTCCGGAGCTTGTATTGGATGCCAACCGTCAGCATGCACGCATCAGCAGCATCAACAGCAGAGTAAGCTATGCCGGTATCTTGGCCGAGATGGCTAATGATAAGAGCATCAACGAGCAAAGCAAGAATTATATCATTCATAATGTGCTGAACGGACGCTGGTTCAGCGATGAGCTGGATGCCAAATACGGCAACCCCAGCCTGTGGCCTAAATGAGCAGTTTAATAAGGAGCTGATTGATAATGACAGAAGAAAAAAATACTACTCCGTTACATGGCAGTAATGTTGCCAGAGAGCAGATTCCGGCAGCCTGCAAATGGCATGTAAGCGATATATATGCCAGTGAAAAGGATTGGCAGGCGGCCTGCGAAGAATATAAAAGCAAGCTGCCGCAATTGCGGGCTATGCAGGGCAAACTGAATACTGCAGCCGCAGTCTGCGCAGCCTTAAAGCTGCAGGAAGAGCTGGCAAAGCTGCTGGATAAGATTTACGCTTACGCACGCTTGCAGCAGGATGCCGATAATACCGACCAGAAGCTGCAGGCGCTCGCAGGCGAGGCCGAAGGTATGGCAGCAGCCTTCAGCAACGCTAACGCCTTTGTAGAGCCGGAAATGCTGGCCTTAGGCAAAGAAAAGTTGTTGCAAATGCTGGACGAAGAGCCTGCATTGCCAGAATACCGTTTTTATATTGAAAATATGGTTCGTTTATCAGACCATGTTTTGTCTGCCGATAAGGAGGCTGTTTTTGCGCAAAGCCATTTGGCAACAGGTACTGCAGCAGCGGCCTTCCGCGCACTTGTGAGCGCCGATATGCAGTTCCCGGAGATTACCGACGGCCAGGGCAATAAGGCAAACGTCAGCGAAGGTTGCTATTTGCTGAATATGACATCGCCTGACCGTGTGCTGCGTAAAAATTCCTTTACCGGTCTGATGAATACCTATCATCAATACCGCAATACGCTGGCAGCAACGCTCACTGGCTCTGCCCGCACCGGTTATTTTTATGCTACCGTGCATAACTATAAAGATACACTGGAAGCAGCGTTGGCAGAGGATAATATTCCGTCCAGTCTTTACGACGGACTGATTGATACCGTGCATGATAATTTTGCACCGCTGCATGAATACATCCAATTAAAGAAGGATGTACTTGGCGTAGATGAATTCCATTACTATGATATGTATATGCCTATTTCCAAGGCAGGCGACACCTTTGCCTGCAGCTTCCCGGAGGCCTGCGCCAAGGTTGAGGAGGCACTGGCACCGTTAGGCAAGGAATATCTGACGGCACTGCATAAAGGCATGACCGAAGGCTGGATTGACGTTTACGAAAACAAGGGCAAGCGCTCCGGCGCATATTCCTGGGGCGTGTACGGCGTGCATCCCTTTGTGCTGCTCAATTATCAGCCGCGCTACAACAGCATTTCTACCATTGCGCACGAAATGGGCCATGCTATGCACAGCTATTTCAGCAGTCAGGCGCAGAGCTACGTTAATTCGGAATATACTATTTTCTGCGCGGAGGTTGCGTCCACGACGAACGAAAACCTGCTCTTAGAGCATACTTTGAAGCATGCTACGGCGGAGCAGAAAATTTATCTTTTGAATCAGTTTCTGGAGGCAGTACGCACAACGGTCTACAGACAGGTGCAGTTTGCGGAATTCGAAAGATATATTCACGGCGAAATCACCGCAGGCCGTTCGCTGCAGGCCGAAAAGCTGGAGGAATACTGGCTGCAGAGCAACAGGGATTACTATGGCTCGGCGCTGACTGTGGACAAGGAACTGGCAAGCGAATGGTCACGCATACCGCACTTCTATACGCCGTTTTATGTGTACAAGTACGCGACAGGCTACAGTGCAGCGACCGCCTTCGCCAGCGCTATTTTAAGCGGCGAAGCGGGAGCAGTGGAAAAATATCTGGGCTTCCTGCATGCGGGTGGCAGCGATTATTCCCTGAACATCTTGAAGAACGCCGGTGTAGATTTGAATACGCCGCAGCCTGTGACCGTAACCCTGCAGAAGTTTGCTGCTAAGCTCAAGGAGCTGAAGGCACTGTTGGGAAAGTAACCCCTCTATAAGAAATTTTAAATAAGGCTATTGACAAAGCTTTAAGAAACGAGTATAATTACTATTGTTCCGAGTGATTGGAACTTATGCCGAAGTGGCGGAATTGGCAGACGCACTTGACTCAAAATCAAGCGGGTTCACGCTCGTGCCGGTTCGAGTCCGGCCTTCGGCACCAGTAAATATAGGCTCTACAACTTCGGTTGTAGAGCTTTTTCTGTATTTGTGGTTAAAAATTTGAGGAGCAGAGGAATGCAAGTAGTATTAAGCGCAATTAACAGTAAATACATTCACACAGGCCTTGGTTTGCGCTATGTCGGCGAATATGCCAAAGCGCAGGGGCATGAGGTAACATTAATAGAAGAAACAATCAACACGCCGATTTTGGCGGTGTTGGAAAAAATTATGGCGGTACCGGCACAGGTCTACGGTTTTTCGGTACATATCTGGAACAAGCCCTTCGTATTTAAGCTGATCCGTATGCTGCGCAAGCTGCGTCCGCAGGCTGCAATCGTGATTGGCGGGCCGGAGGTTGCGTTCGATGCAGAGAGAATCTTTGCGGAACTGCCGCAGGCAGATTATATCGTGCAGGGTGAGGGCGAGCTGGTATTCAGCGAGCTGCTGCAGTATTTGGCTGGCGGTGGCGCTGTTCCTAAGCATATTGCATATCGCGAAGGGGAGCAGGTGAACCTGAACGGAGGCATCACCGTAATAGAGGATATGTCTCTGCTGCCGTTCCCGTATCCGGATCTGGAAAAAATGCTGGCAGAGCATAAAATAGTATATTACGAATGCACGCGTGGCTGTCCTTTTAACTGCGCTTACTGTCTGTCCGGCATTTCACGTTCTGTGCGTAAGCGTCCGCTGGAGCTGGTGCTGCGCGATTTGGACAGATTTATTGCTGCAGGCGTGCCGTTGGTGAAGTTTGTCGACCGTACCTATAATCTGGATGAAAAATACTTTCTGCCGATGATGCAGCATCTGGCGCAGGCTGATACAAACGCAACATTTCACTTTGAAATAAAGGCCGATATACTGTCAGAGCGCGTTATGGATTTCCTGGCGACGGTTCCTAAGGGACGCTTTCAGTTGGAAATCGGCATTCAGAGTACACATCAGCCGACATTAAAGGCCATCAACAGACAGGATAACTGGGAGAAGCTGGCAGCAAATGTTAAGCGTCTGCTGTCCTTCGGTAATATGCATATCCATGTGGATTTGATTGCCGGCCTGCCTTATGAGGATTTGCCGACCTTTGCTAAATCCTTTGACGATGTTTACGGATTAGGTGCGGATATGCTGCAGCTGGGCTTTTTGAAGGTTCTGCCGGGTACGCAGATGCGTCGCGAAACAGAGCAGCATGATTTACGTTATATGGATGAACCACCTTATGAAATTTTGGCGACGAAGTATATGCCTTATGAGGATATGCTGTATTTGAAGCACTTGGATAATATTCTGGACCAGACGGCAAACAGCGGCGGCTTTAAGTATACGCTGCGGGCATTGCTGCGTGCTTCCGGCATGACAGCCTTTGCCTTTTACAGACAGCTGACGCAGTGGTGGGTGAAGGCAGGCTTCTATCCGCAGACGCATAACGCCAAGGGTGTAGCAGCTATCTTAAAGCAATTTATAGAAGAAAATTATGCTGAGCAGCAAGCGGAATTGCTGGAGATTCTGCGTTTTGACGTGTTCTGCGAGATACCTCAATGGCGTCCGGAGTGGCTGAAGTGGCAGACGGAAGCAATTTTTGAGACAGTTTCTGCGTTTTGGCGCGATGAAGAAAAAGTGCGCCGATATATTCCTGCATATAAGTTCAGCAGCTGGCGCCAAATCCACAAGCTGTATCCGATTGAATTGTTTAAAGCAGACTGGGAAACCGGTAATGCAGAAGAAATTTTTGTGATGCTGGATAACAGCGGCGAGCAGCATAAGCTGATTAAGCTGCCGATAGAAGTAAAAATAGAATAGAATTAGAGCAAAGAAAAAGAGCTGGCGAAAGAAAAAATTCTTGCGTCAGCTCGAATTTTTTTGAGAAATTTACGCAGATTTTGCCGTTTTTCGGTAGAATTTTTAACTTTTTTTGAGATTTTCCAAAGAAATTTTAGGTGCTTTAAAGCGTGTATACATGATACTTCTTTTGAATACTGAGCCACGTGTGTCGCGAAAAAATGTTAAAAAAGTAACAAAAAAGGTGTTGACATAATGCAGGTCACATGGTATTATATACAAGTCGACGCGATACGGCAACAAAACAA